>SAMEA3663208__coassemble_52_pt1 | contig 87713 bp, 81 predicted proteins | sample SAMEA3663208__metabat2_high_PE_016 | metagenome-assembled genome bin SAMEA3663208 (sample SAMEA3663208) | pig gut metagenome | biome: pig gut; feature: pig-associated habitat; material: faeces | place: China | collected 2013
AACTACTTCCTGCCTGCTGAAAACTACGGGGATTCTTTCCTTTTTCTTTGCGTGGCGCCTTGTTGAATCTTCAGGCAAGAGTGGTGTTTGTTCTATCAGACTTTCAAGAATTGTGACACACCGCATCCGAATTAACTTGGAGTCATTATAGGATTTTGCTTCGTGTAAAAGATGAGAATGCCCGTAACTGGTATATGAACGAAGCGACAAATCAAACCTGGTCTACACGCCAGCTGGACAGACAGATTTCTGTTTTGTATTACGAAAGGCTTCTTGCAAGTCAGGATAAAAAAGCAGTTCAGATTGAAGCGAATACAAAACTTTCTGAAATTGAGCCAGAGCAGTTTATTCATGATCCTTATGTTCTGGAGTTTTTGAATCTTAAGAATTATCCTGCTTTACATGAATCAACAATTGAGCAGGCTCTTATTGATAACTTGCAGAATGGACAGTTATATCCGAATGTTTGATTCTCAGTACAAGTGTGATGATGATAATCCTACAATCGTCTTAATCCTGTGTTCTGAAAAGAATGACGCTGTTGTAAAATATTCCGTTCAGGTATAAAGTCGGAATCGCAATCTCCAAAGTTGGATTTTTTTCTCATGAACTTCGGAAGAATCGCACTTGTAAAACGCTCTGAATCAGTCTAATACCGCAGCCAGCTAATTAAAGTGAAGGCCCGCCTGCAAGTGTAAGACCACCTACTCCTGTAATTCTTACAAAATATTTGTCGCCAGGTTTGGCATTTGAAGGAATAGAAATTGTCTGTCCGTAAGAACTTTTAATTCCCATTTCGCGTGACTTGACAGGATCTTTAATGATTGCAATAAATTCTTTTGCCCTTTTTATAAAGGCATCTCTTGTAAGTCCATAAGCAGAATCAGCTTCGAGCTCAAGAATGTCGTCTATATAATCCAAAGAAAAAATTGTCTTAAGCTTGATTCCGTTGTCCGGTGCAAGCTTTTCAGAAAAGATTTTATAAGGGAATGCAATGTTTTTGTTTTTTCCTGATTCAATTTCTGAATAATCAAAGTTAACTACAAGTGAATCAAGCTTTAATTCTTTACCAGAAAGTCTGATTTCTTCTTCAGTAACAACTTCGCCTGTTATGTTATCAATTACTTCAATAACATAAGTACTATAAATCTGGTTTGCAACAACATTTCTATCCTTAACTGTAATGATTGCAATGTCATCAGAATTAGAAAGATTTTGAACGTATGTGTTCAATTCCTTGATGCGCTGTTCCTGTTCCCAGATTGTTGTAAACTGATTAAAAAAGGCCGAAACCATAGACACTCCGGTAATGGCAATTGCAATGATGAGAATCCCCGGGAGCTTTTCTATTATCATTGTTATCGATTTTGAAAAACCGCCGAGAAGAAGTTTGCCGAAGTTTGTGTGTCGGCCTTCACGGCTTAAAAACTTAGTACTGCAGGCTGTAAAAATCGAATAAATAATAATTGCGCTTATAAGCACAATTATAAAAGGACTGAGAATCTGAAGTATTCCTTTTAATATCATAGAGAAAACTGCTGTTGCGTTTAAGTTATTCATTTTGTTTCCTGTTTAGTATTTTTTCTGAACTTCGATTGAGCCGGTATGTGTATGACAGATTACCTGATATGTATATCCGTTTTTGAATTTAGTAATTCCCTGTCTTTCATAATCGTGAACTGCACTTCCAAACTGGGCTTCAACTAAATCAAGCTTGTCTTCGAGAACGTATCCGTATAATTCCGTAATTTTTTCTTTGTAAGTCTGAAGCTTTTCAGGATCAATTTTATTTTTGTCAAAGAAGGTTTCAATCTGTCTGTAAATTGCCGGGAAATTTTCATTACCCTTGTAAAGTCCGATGATTTTTTCTCCTTCTTCACTTGAAACGCTGTTAGAATAAATTACGTAAGGAAAGAACATATAGTTTTTGCTGTCGAGTTTAATTACTCTGAATTCAAGATAAATATCGTTTCCTTCAATTTTAATTGATTTTTTACCGATATATTTTCCTGCAAGATCGTAAAAACCGACAGTAACTTCTTTCTTTCCTTTTGAACTTTCCTTAATCGAAAATTCCATTGGGACAGTTTCATCTTTAATATATTCAATTGCTTCGGTGAGATCGTTTATTCTTTCTTCCTGAAAATATGAAACAAGTTTACATCCGACAAAAGCCATCACGAGAAGTCCGGCTATTCCTGTAATAATAAAAACCTTGAATTTGAGAAAAATTCCAGCCATTAAAATTCCAAATAGTATTACAGTAATAACAATAAATGTAAAATATCCCACTATTTTTTTCCTTTTATATTAAGTCTGTTTTATAATTTTAACATAATTAGGTCATAAGTCAATTAAACATGAAATTACAAGGCTTTTCCGGTTATATCATTGTAGATGTAGAAAAGCTCGGAATTATCGTTTGTCTTAACTCTGCTTCCAGAAAAATTAAGGCTTCTGTTCTGGAGTTTTGCTTCTTTTAATGCAGCAATCAGAACTGGTTTTGTAACGATAATCGGTCTCTGGTATGTTTTTGTAGAAGCTTCGGCCTTTACTGTAATATCAATATCTTTAGAAATTGAAACTTCAGAAATTCGTTCTCTGTTTCCACCTGTTCCGATTGTTACATTTCCGTAATGAACTCCGATACCGATTTTTATTTTCGGAAGTTCCTTTTCAACAAATTCTTTTCTAAGCTGAATCATCTGTTCCTGCATTTCTATTGAACAGACAAGAGCGCTTTCTGCACTTTCAGGAAAAATCGCAATGATTCCGTCGCCGAGATATTTTTCAATAATGCCGTTGTTCTTTCTGATGATCGGTGCAATCTTTTTAAGATAAGAGTTGAGCATTTCAAAAACTTTTGTTTCAGTAAGCTGTTCAGAAATTGTCGTAAAGTTTCTGATGTCGGCACTTAATATCGCCATTTTTGCACTGTGAAGTTCACCTGCATTCAGCTCGGTAATGTCTTTTTTACTGAGGAATTTCAAAAATTCCTTTGGAACAAATCTGTAATAAGCTTTGTTCACTTCTTCTAGATAATTATTAAGTTCAGTAACTTTTTCTCTGTTCTTGTTCTGAATCCAGGCAAGTAAAATTGTCTGGCACATTCCGTAAAGTGCAAACGATTCCGAAAGAAATTCGTGTCCGTTAAAAAGATCAACTCCTCTTGTGTACATAATGTTTGTAAACGTTCCGAATCCGATGATTATAATCGTAAACAGTGTCGTGTATGTAATCATGTTCTTTTCTTTACATGCATTTATAATGATAAAAATAAGGTTTATTGTAATTGATATAAAACACCAGATCTGCATAATTGGAACAAGTCTGTTCAATGTAATTAAAGGTAATGCAATATCTAAAAGTAAAAATACAAATGCAGGAGATGCAAGTAAGAGCGCATTTACATTTTTGAAAATATTTTTGTTCAGGGAATTTACATAAAGCGTAAAAACTCCCGGTGCAAAGAACAATGCAATATATTCTAAGCGCAGCATTATGTGATAAGGTATGAGTGGAAAGAAATATTTTATTACAGGATATGATTCTGTAAAGATTCTCAAAAAAATTGAAAGCACGAACAGCGCAAGATAAAGATGTGTTTTCTGTTTTTCAAGTCCAAAGAGAATAAAGCTGTAAATGATGATTGTTATTAAAGTTCCACCGACAAGATCATAAACAATCAGCTTTCTAAAAAACTTTTCTTTATAAGATTTGCTTTCCTGAATCTTGATTGTTCTTTGAAGCCCGCCTTTTCTGTATTCATAATTTGAAACAAAAAAGGTCAAGGTTACACAGCCTTTGGCGTCAGAAGAAAACTCTGCAAGGTTCATGTACTGCTGCATTTTTGTTTTTCTAAAATCTTCATTGATCTCACCAGATTTAAAAATCAGATTCTCATCAGCATAAACTTCAAATGCAGATAATGCAGCTTTGTATGTTAAGAAAGAATATTTTGTATTAGGTCTAAGGTTAGTAATTTTAAGCCTGAAAGTACCCGCGCCTTTTCCTTCTTTTAAGTTATTCAGTTCGTCAATTTTGTAATCATTCCAATGATGAGGAATTTTTACTTTAAGGTCAGGTCTTACTTTGCTTCCATATGGAACGAATCTTCCGTAATAAAAATCCCAGTCGCAGTCTAATGCAACAGTTTTATTTTCAAGCCTGTGCCAGTCCTTAACTGCAAAGGTAGATTCCTGAGAGAATATACTGAATGAAGTCAAAATTATTAAACTAAGAATCGTAAAAAGCTTTTTCATTTTAGATATCCTCCTTTTCAACGTATTCAAAAAGCTGAAGCGGTTTTTGTTTTCCTTTAACTTGTATTGCTTTAAGAGGAATTAATTTAAGACCGTTATATGGTGATTCTGTTTCTATTTTATCTTTAAGCTCTTGAGAAAGTATTATGGTTTTTGAAAGTTTTTCACAGACGCTTTCAATTCTGGATGCAGTGTTTACTGTGTCAGAAATTACTGTGTCATCCATTCTGTTTTCTTCACCGATTGTTCCGATGATCATTTTGCCGTAATGGAGTCCGATTTTTGTAGAAACAGAAAGATTTTTGTCAGCGTACTTTTCGTTAATCTTGTTTGTACAGAAAATAATTTCTTCTGCGGCAGAAACTGCCTCAATCGAATAATTTGTGAATATTGCAATAAAACCGCCGCTTAAGAATTTGCTTACAAAGCCTCCGTGTCTTTTTATTACAGGAGAAATTGATTCAAGATATTCATTGAAGACCGTGAAGGTTTCTTCTGCAGTAAGGTTTCCTTTGATGACAGTTTTAGAAAACATAATCGGCATTTCAATATTTGAGTAATCGCCGAGTTTGATTTTTGTAATGTCATCTTTATTGAGTAAGGTAAGAAATTCCTTTGGAACAAATTTGAGATAAGCTTCGTTTAATTTTGTAAGGTTTTCAGAAACCTTGACTGTATCTCTGTAAATGTCATTCTGAATCGATGCAAGAAGATGAAGAAGACAGAAAATAAATACAACCAGAAAGAACGGGAATACAGAAATCGGAAATGATGTTCTCGTTCTTGTATAAATCAGATCAAGAACAGCTCCGAGAGATAAAAATAAAATTCCTGTAAAGAAATATAAAATATGTTTTTTCTTTTTTATGATGTTGTAAATACAAAGTCCCATCACGTAAACAGATGCAGAAACCTGATACATCTGAAGTACTGGAACAAATTCGTTACAGATTCTGGCAGGTGTTAAAAGTGTAAGGACACCAAGTGTGTAACCGATTATGCAGTAAATGTATCTGAAGAATTTTGTAAACTGCAGAAATTTTGTGTTTTTTATTTCTGAAGGATAAAGAGAATATAAGGTTCTCAAAAGATAAATCGGAGCAAGCCAGAGACAGAGGAATTCACATTTTATTTTTATGCTTGCATTAAACCATGAAAACAAAGTTCCAAGTGAACAGTACCCTGCCGTTCCGATTCGGAGTGCAAAGACTATTGCAACAATTCCAAGATAAAGATATTCCTTACTTTTTTTGTTAATAAAAAACTGGATAAGGTTTAACATTCCGATAAAAAACAGAACGCCGAAAACAATTGTGTAAAAAGTGAGGATGATAGTGTTAACGTTAAAAATATCCTGAGAAGTTCCGATTAAAAGAGAAGACCAAAGTCCTGATTTTCTGTAAAAGAAATTTGCAATAAAAATTACTATTTCTGCATTTCCGTCTTTGTCAGAATAAAATTCTCCGTGCAGAGGTTTTATTTGGGAATCTGAAGGAAAAATCTTTTCGCCGGTAAGAATCTTAAAAGGGTTTCCAGAAGATGCAATCTGTTTTCTGTTTACGAATATCGCACAGGCTGACTGAGGCGTGTCATTTAATAAAAATGCATATTCCTGTTTTGGATCAAGGCCTGTAACTGTATGACGGTAACAACCGTAAGTGTGCGGTTGATTAACGCCCTTCTGGTTTTCAATTTCCTTATTCCAGAATCCTGGAACATTCTGCTTTACGCCTTTTAGTTCTGAGCCTTCAGCCGAAAAAATCTGCTCCGGTGATTTTTCAAGAAAAAATTCCCATTCTCCGTCAAGATTCGTAAACTTCGGAAGTGAATATGCGTTTACTGCTGAAAAAGTCAGCACAAGCAAAGCTGTAATAAATCTTTTAACTCTTCTCATATTTTTTTTATTCCCCGTATTATTTACAATTTTAGCTGTCAAGGGTTGAAAGCTTTTCGCAGATAAACTCGCTTTTTTCTTTAAGGCCTATTTTACCAGTCTTAAGGACAAGTATATTTGGCTTTGCGGCATTTAATGCTACGAGATTTGTGTTTTCTTTAATTAAACGCAAAACTTTATCAACTTTAATTTCTGAAACCTTTGCAAATTCAACTTCAACAATACCGTTTTTCTCTTTAACAGAAGTAATGTTAAGTTTTTTACAAACACATCTGATTTCTGCCATAGTAATCAAACTGATTACTTCATCCGGAATCGGTCCGAAGCGGTCAAGAAGTTCAAGATAAATACCGTCAAGTTCATCTTTAGTCTGCACCGCGGCGATCTTTTTATAAATCTCCATTTTTGTCTGCGAATTATGAACGTACGAATCCGGAATGAAGCCGGTGTATTCAAGTTCCATAAGAACTTCTCTTTCTGGAGTATAATCCTTTGCCTGAGAAAGTACATTAATGGCTTCGTTTAAAAGCCTTAAGTACATGTCAAAGCCTACAGAGTAAACATCGCCGCTCTGGTCACGACCGAGAAGGTTTCCGGCACCGCGGATTTCCATATCCTTCATTGCGATCTTAAAGCCTGAACCAAGCTCTGTAAAATCACTTATTACCTGAAGGCGCTTCATTGCAACTTCTGTAAGAACTTTGTTCTTCGGATAGAATAAATATGCGTATGCTTTTTTATCGCTTCGGCCTACACGACCGCGAAGCTGGTAAAGCTGGCTTACGCCGTACATGTCGGCCCTGTCGATGATGATTGTATTTACGTTCGGAATGTCGATTCCGTTTTCGATGATTGTTGTTGCAACAAGCACATGAAAGCCGCCCATTTTAAAGCGCCTGAAAATGTCATCAAGCTCATCACTTGTCATCTGACCGTGTGCAGTATCGATTAACATCTCTGGACATATACGTTCTAGCTTGAGTCTTGTTTCTTCGAGCGTTTCTACTCTGTTGTGCAAAAAGAATACCTGACCGCCTCTGTCAACTTCAAATCGGATTGCACGTGCAATTTTTTCTTCGTTAAATTCATCAATTACTGTTTCAATCGGATGACGGTTCTGAGGCGGTGTTGTCAAAAGACTCATGTCGCGTATTTTCAAAAGGCTCATATGAAGCGAGCGCGGAATCGGTGTTGCCGACAATGCAAGTGAGTCTATATTGTTTTTTATTACCTTTAATTTTTCTTTATCTTTAACGCCGAAGCGCTGTTCTTCATCGATGATCATAAGTCCGAGATTTTTGAACTTAACGTCATTAGAAAGAATACGGTGTGTTCCGACTAAAATATCTACTTCGCCCTTTTCAAGTTTTTCAAGCGCCGTTTTCTGATCTTTATTAGAAACGAATCTTGAAAGCTGTGCGATCGTTACAGGAAAATTCTTGAAGCGTTCAATACAGCTTTCGTAATGCTGTTCTGCAAGAATTGTTGTAGGAGCCATAAATGCAACCTGCTTACCGCCAAGAACTGCCTTCATCGCAGCCCTCATTGCAATTTCAGTTTTTCCGTAACCAACATCGCCGCAGACAAGTCGGTCCATCGGAACAGGCTTTTCCATGTCAGATTTGATTTCTTTTGTAACAGTAATCTGGTCAGCCGTATCTTCATACGGAAAAGCCGCTTCAAACGCAATCTGCCATTCTGTATCCTTCGGAAAAGCATAACCTGCCGAGGCTTTTCTTCTTGAATACAAATCAATGAGTTTCTGTGCAAGGTCTTCGACAGCCTTCTTAACCTTGTTTTTTCGGTTCTCCCAGGCTTTGCTTCCGATACGGTCAATCTTTGGAGCATTTCCTTCGTTACCAATATAGCGCTGAACAAGATTTACCTGTTCAATCGGAACAAATGCAAATTCTTCATCTGCATATTCAAGCTTAATGTAATCGCGTTCATTACCCATTGCCTTTACGCGTTCAATGCCTTTGAAAATTCCTATACCGTAATTTACGTGAACTACATAATCGCCAGGATTTAAATCAACGAAAGTATCAATAACTGCACTTTTTACGTGCGACAGGGATTTAGGAACATGTTTTTTACGGCCGAAGATTTCGTTTTCCTGGATAACCATAAGTTTAAGGTCAGGAATTGCAAATCCGGCCGAGATTTCTTCAGGAATCAGCTTGAGGCAGTTTTTATTTCCTTTGTCTGTATAATCTTTTAAGATTTCACAAATGCGCAGGTTCTGGTTTTCGTTGTTTGTTAAGACGTAGATTTTCCAGCTGTCTTTCTGTAAATCGCCTATCTGTTCTTTTAAGTAATTTATGTTTCCGAAAAAGCTTCGCGGAGGATCAAGTTCGAACTTAAAAAGATTTCTGTTTTGAGCTTTAGATTCCTCTTCGCTTTCTGAGTGAATTGTTCTGTATAAAATGTTTTTTTCGTGTCTTGCACTTAAGGTTTCAAAATCAAAGAGAATTTTTTCGGGACTTAATACTAAATCTGTAAAACGAGCCTTCTTAAAAAGCCCCATATATTCTCTATGCAAAGTTTCCTTAGCATTAACTAATCTGTCGTAATCGTAATAAATAACCTGAGTGTTTTCGTCAATGTAATCAAGTACCGAATACATTCTGTCAAAAACTGCAGGATACAAAAGTTCCTCGCCTTCAGCTTCATTTGAATTATCAAGACTTGTTAAAAGAAGTTCAAATTTTTCAAGCAGGCTCAGGGAGTTTTTATCTTTTACAATCTGGTAAGTATCCGAAAGCTGTTCAGCTTCTGCAAATACTGGCTTTAACTTTTTTTCAAGGTTATCAATCAATTCAGAATCCCACAGGATTTCTTTTGACGGATAAACTGTCACGCGGTCAACGCTTTCAATTGTTGCCTGACTGTCAGTTGAGAAAGTCTTGATGTTTTCAATTTCGTCAAAGTCAAAAACAATACGGTGTGCGTTTTCTTCGCACGGAAGGAAAATATCAAGTACTTCACCGCGAAGTGTAAATTCCCCAGGAACGCTAACCTTTGAAACTCTGATATAACCAAGAGAAGTGAGCTTTTCTGCAATTTCTATCGTATCAAATCTCATTCCCACTTCAAGATTAAAAATGAATTTTTTAAGATAATCAGCAGGCGGAACCGGAGTCAAAAAAGCCCTCTGGTTCATTATAAAAATACGTGATTTTTTTGAAGCAACCTGTCTCTGGTCTTTACTCAGGAATTTTGCAAGCGCGCCGGCCCTCTGACCAAAAACATGAGCACCACGCGGACAGCTTCTGTAAGGAACTGTATTCCACCACGGTAAAGAAATAATTTCTGTATCATCTGTGTAAGCCATAAGGTCAGTAATAACTGACTGTTCGTCTTTTTCTGTTGGTACAACCAAAAGAATGTCGGTAGAAACTGGAGCTTCGTCCTTCTGTGCTTTTTTTCCAGAAAGGTACTGAATCTGAGAGATAAAGTGGTTTTTATTTGCCTTTACAATCAAAGCTGTAAGAAGGCTGTTAAAACTTCCCTGTAAACCTTCAACTTCGTATGTTAAATTTAACTTGTCATCTGTTAAGTTATTTACAAGTTCTTTAAGAGGAGCCCAGTTATTTATTGCATCTATTAATGAATTTGATAATAATGTATTCAATTGTTTTTACCGATAATAAACTTGTGAGGTATTAATTTTGAAAAAACTTACTATATTAATTATAGCATTTTTTACAGTGTTTGCACATACAATTTTTGCTCAAAGTGAAATTCAGAATTATGATGATGCATCTGTTTCAATCAAGTTTTATGACAGAACGATGTATTACACAGAAAGTGCTAAAAACAATCCGATTTTTGTTCATGTAACAATCCGCAACAACGGAAACAAGACACTTCGTTTTAAGCTTGCTGACGACAGAATGTTCAGCGAAGACTTTGTTGCCTTTAACGTAAAAAATGTAAAACTTGAACAGACTGCAGAAATTGTCAGAAAAAGAACAACAAACCAGTATGTTTACTTCCGCGAAATTTCACTTGAAACTGGTGAAGAATATTCTTTCATTGAGAATGTAAAAGAATACCTTGATTTCAACGAACCTTCAATTTACTACCTTGAATTAAGCTTCTATCCTGAACTTTATAAAGCAAAACAGATTGAATTAAAATCAAACCGCCTCACACTTGAAATCCGCCCTTCTCCTAACGCAGCATCTTCAAACATGCTTCCTGTTCAGGCTCAGACAGCAGAAATCTTAAAGCCACAGGCAATCAGTCCTGATAAAGTTGTAGAACAGACAATCGTTGCACGCCAGCGTTCTCTCTGGGATCAGTTCTTCCTCTACATCAACCTTGAATCTTTGCTTAAAAAAGATGCTTTGAGAAAACGTCAGTATCAGAATTCTTCAAGCTCTGAATGTGCAAAAATGATTGAAGATTTTAAGGCAAACCTCATGGCCGAAAGAATCGATACAAACATTGTTGCAATTCCTGAAAAATTCGAAATTAAGAAAACAACATATTCTCAGACAGAAGGAAAAGTTGTTGTAATTGAATGGTTCAAGAACCAGAACTTTTACGAAAGAAAGCAGTATACATATTATGTTCAGCAGCGTGACGGAATCTGGCAGATTTATGACTACGATGTTGACAATCTGGGGACAGAATGAAAGCCTTATTAATTGCTGACGATGAAAAAGTAATCGATAAAATCGGAACTTCTCTTAAAGACCAGGGATATGATGTAATCACATATCGCTGGCTTATAAAAGCAATGGATAATGTTGAAGAAATTGCTCCCGAAGTAATTGTCATCAGCGCAGAGAGTTATCCACGTCACTGGAAAACTCTCGTTCAGTTTGTTCAAAGCGGCATCAGCGGAATCATTCCTAAAGTTGTTCTCTACACTGAACGCAAGTTCACAGACGATGATCTTAAAAAATCAGAAGCTTTGAATATTACAGGAATTTTTAATTCACTTGATGAAAGCGGATTAAAAGAAATGATTGATATTCTTTCAAATAGAAAAGGTAAAAACTGTGCGTTGATTTTTACAAATCCTGTTACAGGCGCCTTTGTTACAGGAAGTGTTTCTAAGTTTGAAGACAGATTGATTTCTTTCATTCCTGATTCACCTTCACTTCTTTCAACAATTTCTGCAGAAACAGAAATTACTCAGGCAACTTTCAAGAACGCAAATTCTATTGAATACATAAAAATTAAAGTTCTTTCGAAAGCTCAAGACAACAAAAAAATTGAACTTCAGGTAATTTAATAAATGAAAAAACAGGCAAAGTTTTTCTGCGAAAACTGCGGTGAAGAAGTTGCACAGAATGCAAGATTCTGTAAAAAATGCGGCAGATTTTTTTCTGCCGTACGTTGCCCTCAGTGCGGAAAAGTAGGTTCTTCACACGCATTCGTAAACGGTTGTCCGTCGTGCGGTTACGCAGAAAAACCTAAATCATCAAAATCAAAATCAACTTTAGAAGATAAAAAATACGAGATTAATCAGGATAAAGGCCATTTCTTTATGCATAAACCTCAGTATTCTTCTTCGCCTGTTACCCGCCAGTCAAAAAATTCCAGTTCCCTTCCTTTCTGGATTTACGGAATAACTTTACTGGCATTTGTCGTAACAGTAATAGTTTTTATAAGATGTTCCTACTAAAGGAATTTTTAAGACTTGATTTGATTTTCAAATTCTAAAATGAATTGCACAAAAATGTGTTTTTTGATATTATGCATTCATAAGCCCGAATGGTGGAATTGGTAGACACGCTAGCTTCAGGTGCTAGTGAGAGCAATCTCGTAGGAGTTCAAGTCTCCTTTCGGGCATTATTCCTTTCTAAAATCAATCACAATATTAAATCAGTTTCAGATTTAACTTCTTAAATGTTAATCAATAGAAATGCTAATGTTTTCTTTCGTAAACGGATGAATAAAACTTAATCCTGTCGCAGTAAAGAAAAATTCTTCACCTTCATTATATTCTGGATTATACAAAGCATCGCCTTTTACAGGAATCTTACACCAGGCAAGATGGCTTCTTACCTGATGGCGAAAACCGTTTTCAATTCTGCATTTACAGATATATTCATCAGCCGATTTTGTAATGTTGACAGATGTTGTGTATAAAGTGTCTCCACTTTTTTTAGAAGCAGCAGTCGATGCATTTTTGTTAACTGGGCGTACTTCTTTTCTTCCCGGCCCGAACGCTCTGAAATAACTTGAAAGTTCAATATCAAGTGTTTGACCTGATTTTAACATTTCAATTTTTTCTGCATTTTCATTTTCTGGATAGCCGGTTTTTAATTCGAATAGATTTTTTATTAAGCTGCATTTTGCAGAATAAGTTTTAATAAATTTTCCTTCTTTCTGAAGCTGAATAAAAAAGTCATAAGTGGCCTGGTCTGAGGCAATTAATAAAAGCCCATCTGTTACTGTATCAATTCTGTGAATAAGACCGGTTTCAATTTCTTTTTTTCCTTTAACTTTAAGTATCTCAGGAAAAAATTCTGCGGCTTGATACAAGGCGCAGTTTCTGTCATTTTCTGTTAACGGTGCACTTTGAATGCCTGACGGTTTATAAATTACGGCAAACGGATTTTCTTTTGTTACGGGAGAAATTATTTGTATTTTAGAGGAATGTTTGTCCACTTTCATTATTTCTTTCCCTGGAGTTTTTTTGGAAGTACCGGCACTTCTTTTGAAAAATATTTCTGTAAAAGTTCAATTGTTTTTTTGAACCTTAACGGAACTGCTGCGCGGAATCTTGTAAAATCTTCTTTACCCGGAAGTCTTATATCCATCTGTCTTGAATGAAGCATCAGCGTTGCATCAGAAATAAGTGAATCTTTCTTTCCGTAAATCGGATCTCCCAAAATCGGACAGCCAAGATATTTCATGTGAACACGGATCTGATGAGTTCTTCCGGTTTTTAATCTGACACGGATTAAAGAATAATTTCCGTAGTATGCAATTACCTTGTATAAAGTGCGGGCAAATTTTCCTTCCTGAGTTCCTGTTACTGCTTTATATTTTTTTCTGTCTTTCGGGTCTCTGATTATCTGTGTCTGTATGTCGCCAGCAGAAGCTGGTGGTTTACCTTTTGTAATGAGGATGTATTCTTTGTGAAGTTTTTTGTTAAGGAATTGTTTTGAAAGCCATTCTTCTGCAAAGGTATTTTTTGCAGTGATGATAATTCCTGAAGTATCTTTATCAAGACGGTGAACGATTCCCGGTCTTCTGTTTGCAAGAACTTTATTGATGTCATCATCTTTAATCTCTGCAATGCTTTCTCTTTTCCAGTGGTAAAGTAATGCATTGACTAAAGTTCCTGACCAGTTACCTGCAGCTGGATGAGTTACCATTCCTTGTTCTTTATTAATAACTGTAACGTTTTCGTCTTCATAAATAATGTGCAGCGGTATGTCTTCAGGAGTAATGTCGGTCGGGATATTTTCATCCCATTGAATGTCAATTTTGTCTCCTGCCTTTACTTTTGTTGACAGCTTTACAGCTTTTCCGTTTACAAGAATTTCTGTTGCCGATGATTTTAGTTTTGAACGGTTCATTCCGTCTTTGAGCGAAGAAATATATTTATCAAGGCGTTCCGATTCAGTAACTGATTCTGGAACTGTTACATTAAAATACGGCATCTTCTATGTTCCCGTATTTATAACTTTTGTCGCGTTTGTATTTAGGAGGAATCGGAATGATATTCAGCTCGTTATCAATAGTTGTAATTTTAATATTGTCATGAAGGAACTGTTTATTCCTTTTATTTTCTGCATTTCTTTTTACGAGATTGATGATGAGGTTTGTAACTCCTATTCCGACACAGATTGAAGCAGAAGTAATTATAATGCCGACCTGCTCTTCCTGTGTGTAATTTTTGTCTTTTACAAATGGATTTACTACATAAGTTGAGTCAAAATTGTTTTTGACAAGAACAATGAGAGAATAACCTAGTGTAACACCAAGTGTAATAAAAGGAAGTGAACCAAAAGTAATAATTTCTGTATCCCTTAAATCTTTTGCCCACTGAGGAAATTCATTTTCTTTATAAGGTTCCGGTGTAGTAGAATCAGAATCAGTTGCAGCAAAAAGCTGTGAAGAAAACGAGAATAATAATAAAATACAGACTGCAGTTTTAAAAAAATTTTTCAATCTAAAAATGTTTTTCATAACTAATATTTTCTCTGAACTAATACTGTCTCTGACCAAAAATACTTGTTCCGATTCGTACCATTGTCGAACCTTCTTCGATTGCGATTTTAAAATCACCTGACATTCCCATAGAAAGTTCTGTTAATTCGTATTCCGAAAATTCCTTTTTAAGATCTTCAGCATATTGTCTTAAGGTTGAAAAAGATTTTCTAATAAGTTCCTTATCATCTGTAAACGGAGCCATTGTCATAAAACCTTTTGGATTTACATGAGAAAATTTTCCTGCTGAACACATTTCAAGTGCCTGATAAAGTGATGTAAAATCTTCAAATCCTGATTTAGATTCTTCACCTGTATGCACTTCAAATAATACGTCAATTTTTTTATCAAGCTTAGCACACTGTTTTTCAATTTCTTCAAGTAGTTCAATACGGTCAACTGATTCAATGCACGAAGCAATTTTTACAGCATCCTTTACCTTGTTTCTTTGAAGTGAACCGATAATGTGAAGTTCAGCTTCAGGATGCTTATTTGAAATAATTGCAAATTTTTCTTTAGCTTCCTGCACGCGGTTTTCGCCAAACAGAAGCTGACCTTCAGCGATTGCTTCTTCAACTGCTTCATACGGATGAAATTTACTTACTGCAACAAGCTTGACTTCTTCTGGATTTCTTCCGGCATTTATGCAGGCTTCTTTAATCTGATTTCTGACTGTATTTAAATTTTCTTTTACTGACATTTTTTTATAATCTCTTTATTTATTAAAAATATCTTTTGCAATTACATCACTTAAGCGCAGCATCTGTTCAATTGTTAAGACTTCTGCACGAAGTTTCGGATCAATGCTTGCTTTATCAAGCGCATAGTCAGCTTTTTCAGATGATGAAAGATAATTGTTAAGATTGTTCTTTACAGTTTTTCTTCTTGAACTGAAAAGCGCTCTCTGCATTTTGCAGAATACAGAAACATTTTCGCATCCCGGAAAATCTTTTTTCTTTGTAAACAGAACTGCCCTTGAATCAACATTCGGTTTTGGCCAGAAGTTTGCTCCGCTTAAATCAACAATGTTTGTAATGTCATAAGCCCATGAGCACAACACACTGAACGATGAATAATCATCTGTTCCAGGTTTTGCATTCATTCTTTTTGCAACTTCTTTCTGGATTGTAAAAACACATTTGTCAAAACGGATTCCTTCTTCGATTGTGTCTGCAATTAAGGTTGCCGCAATATTGTAAGGAAGGTTTCCGAAAAATCTGTCAGGACAGTCTTTGCCTGTTCTTTCTCTGAAAGCCTTTAATTCTTTCTTCCAGGTTTTGAGAACATCACCTTCGACAAGCGAAAATTTTTCTTTTTCTGAATAGTCTTCAAAAAACTGTCTTACACATCCTGCAAAACCTTTGTCGATTTCAAAAACTGTAAGGCCTGCACCGCGAGACAAAATCTCTTCTGTCATACAGCCAAGTCCAGGTCCTACTTCCCAAACAAAAGTAGAATCATTTACATCAAGCCAATCAATGATTTTCTTTCTTGCATTTTCGTTAATGAGAAAGTTCTGTCCGAACTTTTTCTGCATTGCAAGTCCATTTTCGTCGAGAAAAGTTTTGATTTCAGATGAACTGTTATAGTCAGGATGTTTAAGCATATATTTTCCGTATTAGATTCTTAATTTTGTTTTAGATTCTTTTGTTAATCCAGTCACAGCAGTCTTTAATAACAGTCTGGTAATCTGTTTCATTAAAGAGTTCGTGTCTGTCATTTTCGTAAAGTTTAAGTTCAACGTCTTTAACGCCGTTCTTTTTATAAATGTTGTACAAAGCTTCAACTGTCTTTCCATATCTGCCGACAGGATCATCTTTTCCTGCAATCATGAATACTGGAAGTTCTTGAGAAACCTTCTTCATGTTCTTTGATTTATGAATGTTGTTACAAAGCTTGAGTAATTCGTGATAGAACTCTGTTGTCATGATAAAGCCGCACCATGCGTCAGCAATGTACATGTCAACGATGTTTTCGTCTTTTGTAAGCCAGTCAGAGCTTGTTCTTGGATTTTCAATTCTGTTGTTGTAAGCGCCGAATGCAACTTTATCAAGGAATTTTGAAAGATGTTTTTTGCGTCCGAATACGTACATAAGGCTTGAAAGAATACGGCCTACTTTACAAAGTAACTGCTGAGGTCCGCGTGAACCGCAGAGAATACAAAGGTCAATTTCTGATGAATGGTTTTCGATAAACGACTGTCCGATTAAAGAACCGAAGGAATGAGCAAGAAGAATAATTTTCTTTCCTGGAAAGTCCTTTTTAACTTCATTAATTACTTCAAGAAGATCTTCGCGGACTTTTTCATAACCGTGACTGTCCGAAAGATAACCAAAGCCTGGTTCACCTTTTTCAAGCTGCTTCAGAGCAGTTTTTCCGTGACCACGATGGTCATGTGCACTCACTGCAAATCCTGCATCAGTAAAAAGAGTTGCTGCTCTGTCATATCTTAATGAATGTTCAGACATTCCGTGAGAAATAACGATTACTGCTTTTGGCTCAGTATCAGGAATCCAGCGGTTAACTACAACTTCAGTTCCATCTTTCATTGTTTGAAAAAATGATTTTGTTGTCATAAGACTCTCCAAATCTTTTAAAAAATCTGATATATTTATTTAATATTATGGAAACAATTATAACAGAAAAATTAGTTTTTGGGGGAGATTGTTTAGCAAAAATCGACGGAAAAAATGTTTTTGTTCCTTTTGCAGTTCCCGGCGAAAAGCTTGAAGTTGAAATCGTTGAATCAAAAAAAGATTATGACGTTGCAAAAATAGTAAATATTATCGAAAGCTCACCAAAGCGCATTGAACCTGTCTGCCCTTATTATACAAAATGCGGCGGCTGCAATCTTATGCACATAGATTACGACTACCAGAAAGAACTTCGAAAACAGATTCTTTCTGACAGTTTTAAAAGAAATAAAATTGATATTCCAGAAATTGATGTAGTTTGTGCAGAAAGCCTCAATTACCGTGCAAGATTCCAGCTCCACGACGGCTGTCTTGAAGCAAAAAAATCCAACGAAAAGATTTTCATTAAAAACTGTCCTGTCGCAGAAACTTCGATAAACAGTTATTTAAGTACAACTGCTTGTGACCAGCGTCCAAAAGGTCGTTGCCACGTTTTTGGTTCATCAAAAGCAACACCTGATTTTACAATCGCAATTCCTCCTGTAAAGCAGGATTACAATGCCCCAAGAAATAAGAAAATCAAACATACAATCAAACACCGCTACGAAGGAATTACAATTGATCCTTCAACCTGCGTAACCGTAAACCTTCTCGGAAAAAACATTATGTTCGACGTACAGGGCTTTTTTCAGTCAAACCTTCAGGTCCTTGAAAAAGCCATCACTATTGCAACCGAAGACCTTCATGGAACAAATGTACTTGATATGTATTCCGGCTGCGGCACTTTTTCTGTATTCCTTGCCGACAAATTTGAAAAAGTTACTCTTGTTGAACATAACAAAGCAGCCGTTGTTTTTGCCGAAAAGAACCTTAGCGGAAAACCTCACGAGTCTTACGGCATAAGCGGCGCCAGATGGGTAAAAGAAAATGCACCGTCAATTTTATTCAAAATCGGTAATTTTGATGCTGTGTTCATAGATCCGCCGCGTTCCGGAATGGAAAAAGAAGTTCGTGACTTTCTTTGCCAGACAAAGCCTCCGGTAATCAGAGTTGTATCATGCGATCCTGTAACTAATGCCCGTGATATTCGTTGTCTTATTGAAGCTGGATACAAGCTTAAAAAGCTTTATCTTCTAGATTTTTATCCTCAGACAAGCCATATAGAAAGCCTTTGCTTCCTGGAATTATAAAATTATGAATAAAATGTATACAAAAATATACAAGTTAATAACGTTTTTAAGTATTTTTGTCGCAAATTCCTCATTTTGTTATGCTGCTTCAAGTTCTTCTGTAAACGAAAAAGCTTTATCATCTCAGGGAATTTCTAAGATTGATGATATGGACAGAAGCTGGTTTTCTGTTCTAAGCGGTTCGCCGAGTTCTTCTCCGGTTCAGACAAATTTCGGATTCTTGATCGTTGAAGATTCGAAATTCCTTTCAAGCTATTCGAGAGCCGGCCAGCGCCTGTGGCAGACTAATACAGGAGCAAAAATAAAGGGAATTACCTTCTCCGAAACTGAGTTTATTGCCCTCACTAATCAGAAAAAACAGCTTCAGCTTGTTAATCCTTCAGGGCTAATTTTGTGGTCAAAGCCTCTGGGATTTGAATCATTTTCTGAGCCGTTTTTCGGGTTTGACGGACGTATTTTTGTTCGTTCAAAAACACAGATTTCGTGCTTCGGTATAAACGGTCTTCAGAAATGGACACTTTTAACTGAAAGCCAGCAGAACCTTAATCCGGAATTACTCAATGACGGAAGCATTATTGTATTCCTTGAAAAAACTCACGACGGAAAAACCTGTGCGTTAAGAATAAGTCCTTTCGGGAATATTCTCGAAGAAATTGTCTTTCAGGGAAAAGTCGTAAATTCCTTTACCTGTACTGATGGAATAATTCTTGTTTTCTCTACCGGCGAAATCGGAATGTGTGCAATAAAAACAAGTACCGACAAAGAAAACGGCCTAATTTACTCAAAATGGATTAATAAAGAAGTCAAATGCAATGAATTTTCCCGCTCAAGAAAAATCTCTTCAAAAGATTACGGCATTTTTACTCCAAACCAAAACTTTATCATTATAAATACCGAAAAAGGAACTGTTAAAAAATCCTTCAGAATACCAGAAATTACTGACAATAATTACCTTTATTTTGAAACTGTCGACGATAAAATTATCGTAGCCCAGAGTTCTGACTTTGTAATTTACAATACTTCTGGAAAAAAACTGAAACAGCTCCAGATGCCTTCAAAATCCGGAAAATACAGATGGGACTATGCCTGTTTTATAAACAGCGGATTTGCGACTTTCCTTTCAAAAGACTGGACTGTAAATTCCTTTAAAATCATCAGCACTTCAAAAGAAAAAATTTCTCCAACCTTTTCCTATTACCAGAGCAAAAATATTGAATCCGGTTATAAAGCATACATCAAAAACCTCGACTATAAACCCGAAAAAAGTTCTTTTTCTCCAGAAGTTTGCAGAACATTAAAAAAAGGGAATTTCGGGCAGAAGGAAGTTGATATTTCAAATATTGTAAATACTGTCATTAACTCATATTTTGAAAATAAAATGACAGAAACTGTTAACCGTAATCCTTTTGAACTTGTATCGATTGATTATAATCTGACCGACATCGAAAATGTCCTTAATATCGTACCTTTGCTGCAAAGCCATTATTTTCAGCAGAAGGTTGCTCTTTTACTTTCAGTTGAAACTGATAAAACAATGATTGTAAAACTTCTAAAAACTGCTGGAAGCTGCGGATATGATCCGGGCGGGGAACTTTTATTACAGATAGAAATTCTTGTTAAACATACAAGTCCTAAGGATCACATGATATTAGCTGCAAGTGCCGATGCGGTTTACGAAATCTGCCGTTTTATGGGACGACCTGCACTTTTATCGAAAGGTAAACAAATCCTTAACGGCATGTTCTTTCCGCAGTACGATGAGACAACAAAAAAGGCTGCCCGTAATGCGATGCAAAAACTTGCTCAATTAAATATGTGATGTTATAATTTTAATATTATAGTAAATAATCAATACAAATCCTTTGGGGGAATTTATGAATAAGCTTGCAAAATTATTTTTAGCAACAGCCTTCGTATTTGGACTTTCTTCTGCATTTGCAGGTGAAGTTAACGAAAGCGAAATTAAATCAATTTCAGACCAGACAATTGTTTTCGAAAACTATACTGGTCCTCATAAAAAAGTTGATACACTTGCACAGATTAAAGAAATCGGTTCTAGTCTTGCAAATAACTTCAACAAAGACATATCTTCAAATTACGGAAGTGAAGACAGATATTATGTCATTCACGCTGTAAGTACAGAAGAACCTGACAAACTTTCTGCTGATATCTTTATCGTAGGAAAAAATGCCGGTGTTGATCACGTTCGTAACCTTCGTCACATCGTTGCTTCATATCTTACAAAAGCTTACGAATATGAATATGATGATGCCTACACTATTGCAACATTCGTAACTGTTTATAACGCAGTTTACCGCGGAAACCTTGATTATTTCAATTCAAAATATAAATCAGCCGTAACTGATAACCTTACAGCTGACAAAACCGGTCTTGCAATTTCTTACAAGGAATGGCCGGGCAGCACACAGATGGTAATTCCTCTAAATGATGTTAACGGTGGCTTAAGTACAATTGATACTTCAGTTATTTCTGACAAGAAAGTTGTTGAATCAATGCGCGAAGAAGATGACAAGGGAATTGATGAACGCAAGAACATGGTAGACATCAAGGAACGCGAAGCTGAAAATGCATCAGAAAAAGCTCAGGAAGCTCAGAAGACAGCTGCAAAAGAAGAAAAAACTCTCCAGCAAGAAAAGAAAGAATTAGAAGAAAAGAAAGAAACTGCTGACAAGAAAAAGACTGAAGCAGAATCAGCACAGAAAAAGGCTGACGAAGCAAAGAAAACAGCTGCAGAAAATCCAAAAGATAAAGAAGCTCAGAAAGAAGCAGAAACAGCACAGAAAAAAGCTGACGAAGCTAAAAAAGAAGCTGACACAGCAAAAGAAGAAGTAAAAGAACAAGAAAAAGTTGTCGAAGAACAGGAGAAGAAAACTGAAGAAGCTAAAAAAGAAGCATCTGAAGAACAGGCTGTAGCTGACAAAAAGAACACAGAAGCAAAAGACGAAAGAACACAGATTGCCCAGGACCAGAAAGAAGTTATCAAACAGTCTGTTCTTGAAGATACAACTGCAATCTATGCACTTAAAGTTGTAGATGATTCAAAACTTTATTCTGCAATCGTAAAAGTTAACCGCTTTACAGGTGAAGAATTAAAAACTTCTCCAGTTAAAGTTGTTAGAAACAGAACAATCTACCCTTCTGGCAACAACTTTATTGCAATTGCCGGTGAATCTGGAAAAAAATCTGCAGTTAAGCTTGTTCAGATTGATAAAACAAATCTTGATATCGTAAAAGAATCAGAAGAAGTAATTGCAGAAAACTCTGTACTCCTTCAGGTTGGATCAGAATACCTTGCTGTTGTAAATGACAATAAAAAGAACTATCTTGCAAAATTCAATTCTGAACTTGAATGCAAGGTTAAGTCAAACGTAGAGATTAACCCTAATACTCCAGTTGTACCAAGTGCCGAAGGATATTGTGTTACTGATACAAATGGAAAAGTTATTATCCTTAAACTTTCTGATTTGACAAAAGTTGAACAGACAACTGCTGAAAAAGCATCAGATACTTTGAAAGCAGCCACTGGTGACAGATAATAAGCATATAAATAATATAAACAGTCAGATAATTGTCTGACTGTTTATAAACAGAAAATGCCGGAGTTTGAAAGCTCTGGCATTTTTTTTATCATTTTCTACAGTAGTTTTAAATTTTCTATTGTGTTTAATTTTCTGTAGCTTTGTTTTCGAATTTTGTGTACGATGGAAGGAACAGAATTTCAACATCACCTGTTGCACCGTTACGCTGTTTTGCTACGATCAGCTTTGCATCCTGAACAGGATTTTCCTGATCTTCAGCTTTAAGTCTGTCACGGTGAAGGAACATAACAACGTCGGCATCCTGTTCGATACTTCCGGAACCGCGAAGCTGATTCAAACTTGGTTCATTACCTTCTGCATCACGAGAAACCTGACAAAGTGCAATAATCGGAATGTTAAGTTCGCGAGCAAGAGCCTTCAAGGATTTTGAAACTTCAGAAACCTGTTCCCAGACCTGTGTGTTTGGATTATCAGTTGAAATAAGACCGATGTAGTCGATAAAGATTACTTTTACGCCCTGATTTACAACCATTCGGCGTGCCATTGCCTTAAGGTCAAGCAAAGGCATATTAGGAACATCGATAATATAAAGCGGCGCTTCAAAACAGCGGCTCGCAGCCTGCTGAAGCTTCTGAAAATCTTCAATACGTAACATACCGCTTTTTAATTTCTGACCAGGAACGCGAGCTGTCTGACTCAACAGACGCTGGCCAAGTGTAATAGCCGACATTTCAAGAGAAAAGAATCCGCATGGAATTTTCTGATCAACAGCAATGTGTTCCATCATTGACAGAGCCATCGCAGTTTTTCCGATTGACGGACGGGCACCAAGAATAATCAATTCTGAATTCTGGAAACCGCTTGTCATTGTATCAAGTTTTGCAAATCCTGTCGGAATACCGGTAAACGAACTCTTGTTTTTATAACGCTGTTCAACAAGATTGATTGTCTCCGGCATGATTTCTTTCATATCATAAACTTTAGTTGTCTGGTTTTTATCAGACAAAGTAAAGATTAATTTTTCTGCTTCTTCAATAATTCCGCGGCTTGCTTTAGTTTCATCATAGGAACATTTTTTTAATTCCTGGGAGATGCGGATCAACTCACGTCTTATGCTCTGGTCAAGAACAATTTTCGCGTAATATTCGATGTTTGCTGCAGTCGGAACGAGGTCTGTAAGAGATGCAATGTATGCAGCTCCTCCAGCTTCTTCAAGCTTACCGGTTTTTGTTAATTCATTAATTAATGCAAGTGTATCGCCATGAATGTTCTGTCTGAAAAGTGAAACCATGGCTTCGTAAATAATTTTATTCTGGTAGGAATAAAACTTGTCTGGATCAAGAAGAGATACTACATTTGAAATAGCATTAAAATCTAAAAGTAAAGCACCTAAAGTAGCCTGTTCTGCTTCTGGATTATTAGGCGGAACTTTATCTTTCAATTCTGTGTAATTCATCTCATCTTCTCCATTTTAAAATCTTATGATCTGTTCAGTTTTAAATCAGTCGTTTTTACTTAATATTCATCAGAGGATAAAAAAGCCGAGGATTTCTCCCCGGCCCTTTTAGTCCGAATTGACTAAAACTTATTCAGCTTTAGCTTCTTCTTTCTTTTCTTCTTTAGCAGCTGGAGCAGCTTCTTCTTTTCCTTCCTGTGCTTTCACAGTAAGTTTAACTTCTGCTGTCTGAGCTTCGTAAAGTTTTACAGTAACTTTGAAGTTACCAGTATTTTTGATTGTAAGTCCTGGGATTTCGATCTTTTTGCGTTCGATTTCGTATCCCTGTTTAGCCAACAATTCCATTACAGACTGTGATGTAACAGCTCCGTAAAGTTTGCCGTTGTTACCAGCTGGTACAGCGATTTCAAGTTCAAGTGCTTCAAGTTTTTCTTTGAGGCTTGCTGAAGCAGCTCTCTTAGCATCTTTTTTAGCTTCGATTTCTGCTTTTCTTCCTTCGAAGTAAGCTACTGTAGCTTCATTGTAAGGTACAGCAAGGTTTCTTGGATAGAGGAAGTTGCGGTAGTAACCGTTTGCTACTACTTTTACATCGCCTTCTTCACCAACGTGTTTAACATCTGCGTTAAGAATTACTTTCATTTTTCAAGCTCCTATTATTTTAAGGAACTGCGTCACCAGGAGTTGGATCGCAGTTCCAAAAGATTAAAAATTAATCTGCAACGAATGGCAAGAGACAGATATTGCGAGCGCGTTTAATTTCGCGAGCCAATTCTCTCTGGTGTTTTGCACATGTTCCAGTGATACGACGTGGAAGGATCTTACCTCTTTCTGTTGTGTAGCGGCGAAGTCCATCTGCATCTTTGTAATCAATTTTTGCTTTGTTTGCACAGAAACGGCAAACCTTTTTTCTGAAGAATGTCTTGCCCTTACCACGAGCTCCGCGACCTTCACCTTCGCGTCCTGCTTCTGCAAGATTAGCTTCGTTTGTTTCAAGAGCCTGAGCTTTATCTTCTACAGACTGTGTTTCAATTGTTTCGTCTGACATATTAGTCTCCTCATAAATTAGAACGGAATGTCTTCTGGGAAGCTGGTATCTCCGCCATATGAAATATCATCCATAGGGCTGTTCATTAGCGCACTGTTCATTGGAGAAGCAGGTTTTGGCTGGAACTTCGGTGCAAAACCCCCGGCTGGCTGATCATATCCGCCAGCGTTATCCGATTTTCCGCCCAATAACTGAACATTCTCTGCAACGATTACGATGCGACTGTTCTTCTGACCGTCTTTTTCCCAACGGTCCTGTCTGAGATAACCGTCAACAGCAATCTGTTTACCTTTCTGCAAATATGGCTTAAGGTTTTCTGCTGTTTTTCCCCAGATAGTTACATCAAAGTAACTAACTTCATCAACCCACTGTTCTCCATTTTTACGGCTGCGATTTACAGCGATGCTGACGTTTGCTCTTGCAGTTCCATTAGGAAGATAAGCAAAAGAGCGTTCATCTGAAGTAATATCACGAGTTAAACGACCAATAATATTAACGCGGTTTACATCTGTCATAAATTGCCTCCTGAAATGTAAAGTGGATTAGATGATACTTATTTTTCTTCTACCTGTACAAACATGTACTTGATAAGTTCGTTGTTCAATTTGAACTGTGTGTCAATTTCAACGATTTTAGCAGGGTTAAGTTTTACGTTCAACAGAACAAAGCGGCCTCTCTTCTGTTTTTTTACAACGTAAGTAAGATCACGGTCACCGAAAGGTTCTTCTTTTACGATTTCGGCACCAAACTGTGAAAGGATTGCTTTAACAGCATCTAAACCTTTCTTGTACTTATCTTCTTCTAATGGGAAGATAGTCATAAGTTCATAGTTTCTCATAATTTCTCCTTATGGTCATGGAAGCTAAATACATAGCTTCAAGGGGGTTAGATTTTTTAATAATATCAGAATGTTTGTCCTTGGTCAATAAATAAACTAGCCTCTTAAAAGGAAACTTGAGGAATAAAACTCCAGAATTCAACCATTTTGCTGATAAACCAGTATATAACGTTCATAAGACTTCCGGCTAAAACAGCAAATGCAGGAAAGCATAAACTTAAAGTCAGAAGCACAATTCCCATATAAAGGAATACAGTAATTACAGGCGAAACGACAAGTGTCGAAATAATTCCACCGGGCGAAAAATAACCAAAAACCTTGAGGCTGATCGGTGTCGTAAATATATTTGCACCAATTGAGGCGCTTAAATTATCCACGGCAGCAGAGGGAATAAATCCTGAAATTAAAGCTTTAACCATGCCCGAAAGAATCAGAATGCCTGCAAGTGCGCTGTAGCTGAATAAAAATGCCAAGTTAAAAAGATCATCGGGACATACAACCGTATGGATTAAAAATGTCGTGCATAAAAGAACAAGGCTGTTGATTTTTGGAATATGAATTAATGTGCACAAAGATACAATCAAAACCGAAATTAATGCACGAAGCAGCGACGGAGAAAGACCTGCAAACCAGACGAAAATTATTATCGTAAGTACCCTGATAAAAAGTCCTGCTTTTTTAAGTGCCGATTTATTTTCGACAACACCAGCCAGAGAAGAAATAAGCGAAAGGTGCATTCCTGAAAGCGCCAGAATATGTGATAAACCTGACATTCTGAAACAGTTGATTAACTTACCGTCAAGGTATTCTTTAGAGCCTGAAAGCAGTGCAAGTAAAAAACCGCCTGCACTTCCCCACAACATCATAAGACGCTTGAACTGTATTCTGCACAAGGCTCTAAGTCTGTAAAAAAAACTAGAAAAGCCTTTTTCAAAATAAGATTCGTTAATTTTTTTTAATATGAATGACGCTTCTCCATCTTTATTTAAAAAGGAATTTACAGTGCATGTAATAATTACTCCCTGTTCAAGAGGAATCAGTTTTGAATCTGAATTGTTTCTGGAATAAAGTTTTCCTGGATAAAAGGCTTCAATGATTTTTACAGGAATAAGTACGGTTTTAACACCATTTGCTGATGATGAAATTTTATCTGATGAAACGGAATTGAATTTAATTTTTGCAGTGTAATAACTGTCTGACGATTTGACAGGATTTGAAATAATTTTCCCTGTAAAAGATGAAACCTCTTTTTCCGGAATAAGTGCAGTCAGACTATCTTTCGGTAATTTAACTGCACCGGAATAAATTAAAATAATTAAAAGTAAAGAACTTAATAGAATACTGCTGTTAGTTTTGCTTACCATTTAAGACTCGAAAGAGCCCTTCGAGCCTGAGCAACAATATCTTCAGGATAATTCAAATAAGTTGTAAATAAAAGACAATCAAATGCAGATTTGTCACCCAGGTTTCCAAGAGCCTGAATTACTGCCGAAGCAATATTGCTGGCAGGGAGATTTCCTTTTTCTGTCTCCTTATTGAGCTCTTCAAGATATGCTGTGAGAACTTTTACAGAATCTTTTGACGCTGTTTTTTCTACATATGAAATAATTGTTGCAAACTGTTCATTAGTAAGGAAACCTGCAGCAAATTCTGTTTTTGCAATATCAAAATAAGAAATAACAAGTGCATAACCACGGGTCCAGCTGTTCTGGCAGATGATGCTGCAGTTGTTGAACTGGAATGCTGAAAGTTCTTTAGAAATCTTTGAAGAATCTCTAATGATTATCATACTGCTAGAAAGTAAATTTTCTGCTATTTCTGATTTTATTGTTGAAGAAAGTTCAGAATTTTCTATAAAAATTGAATAAATCAGCTTCATTTCGGTAAAATCAGCCTTTCTGATTTCGTTCATTAAAAAGACTGTTGATTTATCAGCAAGAGAAATCAACGCTTTTTTAGTTTCTTTTCTATATTCAGGCCAGATGTCATGATTGTAAATGTAATAGAGAAGCTCGAAGGATTTGTCATTTCCGATTTTAGAAATAACCTGAATTGACTTTTTTTCAACATCAGTTAAGACAACTTTGTCATTTGAAGCGCCGGCGAGATAATTGTTGATAAACGCAACGATTTCGTCATTACTGATAGCTGAAGAAACTGAAAGAAGTTTATCAAGAATTGAAACTCTTACATTCTGATCTTTGATTAAATAAAAAATAGAACCGAATTTTCCAAGAACTAAATCAACATTTTCAGAAAATTCTTTTTCGGGATATGCATAAACAGAAGCAACTGCAAGGCCTGCAAAATCACGATCATCTTTTAATAGTTCAATATTTTCAATTACAAAATCAACGGCTGACTGAGCAATTGAGTATGCGTTATCTATTGCATCTTCTTTTACGCTTGAAATTTTATCCTGAATATTACCTTTTATGAATTTAATTTTCGGATTTGATGCAGGTGCTGAATAAATAGTACCAGCAATAAAAAAGAATGCGAGAATTGCAGTTAATTTTTTCATCTTTACACCTCTTCTAATTCAGAAATATCAACATCATCATCCATAGGATCTGGAACAGAACCTGCAGAGCCTGTAACACCTGCAGCGTCAGCATTTTCAGTTGAAATTTTAATTAAGTCTTCTGCATTAATTCCTTGACCGGCAGTTGCGGATGGTGAATCTTTATCTGGTGAATCTCCCATATCTTTTGCATCCTGTTCAGTTTCTGTAAGGGCTGCAAAGATTTCTTTCTGTCTTTCAGGAAGTACTTTGTATACAAAGCTTAAAATGTAGTTTTTCATTGTAGGTTCTACATGAGTACATTCAAAGTGAAGTCTTGACTGATTGATTTCTGCATTGTATTCTACGGCCTTGATAATTCCGAACATAAGAATAAAAGTCCCTTCAAGCTCAAATTGAATTTTAATCTGAGTATTTGAAACGCCTTTACCTCCGATGCGGATCATGGCACCGTCTTCTGAAATATCTTCAAGAATACATTTGTAACCAGGAGTTGTTTCTACAGTTGAATAATTAATCAGGGCATCTTTAATAATGTAAAGAGCTGCCGGAAGATGACATTCACATCTTACAGAACGGCGTTTTTGTGCTCTGAAAATCTTGTCAGACTGAGTAATAAAAAGCGCAGACTGACCGTTAAATACACTTGTTCCTAAAACACGTGAGTCAAATACATAGTTTGCATCGCCTTTACGCCAGAGGTAAATGTTTATGTCCTGGTCTACCCATTCATCACCTTTTAATTTTAAAACACCTTTCTGTGTCGGAAGTTTTATGATGAGTTCGCGGCCGTTATTTAAAATCTGGGATTCAAAAAGACCTTTTCCTGGAAGAATAATTCTGAGCTTCTGTCCTTTTTCAAGACCTTTAGTAGAATCAAGACCTTTTTTCTGGTCTGACTCAAGTTCAATCTTTGTTCTGTATTTATAAAGCTTTGATAAAAATTCCTGAATCTGAGGTGTATCCTGAGTTCCTTTTTCTTCAGCTTCTTCAATAATATGTGTAATACATCTTGATAAAGATGGAACTGAATAGAAAAGACTGATAGGTTCTTCAAGGTCACACATTCTTGCAAGTTTCCACAGTGTAAGAATTTCAGACATACTGAATTTCTGATCTTTTCCTGCTGCAAAGAATTTTATATGGTCAGAAAAGTGTTTAAGAACTCTGACAACAATGAGAACAATTAAAAATGTAATTCCTAAAACTATGTACAAAGTAACCTCAACGTTATATTCTATAATTATATGAAAAAAATTACATTTTATCTAGTTTTTTTTCTAATTTGTGCATTTCTGGTATTCCCACCGATTTTTGTTTCTCCTGCGGAAGCTCAGATTCCTGATTTTAAGATTACATATTTCAAAATCGCTCTTTTTATCCTCTCCCTCTGTATTTTCTGGTATTTTGAATATTCGAGCCGTAAATATTCCCTTAACCTGACCTCATTAATTCTTGAATCAGGTAAAATTTTTCTTTATTTTGGAATTCTCATCACCGTAAATACAGTAATTACTCTGACAGTTTTTCTTATCACTAAAGATGTTTCTTTGAGCCTGTCAGTTGAAAAAAATTCAGTTACATTTCTCCTGGTTGCAGTTAATTTTCTTATTTCTGCATTTTACGAAGAAAGCCTTTACCGCCTTTATCTTCCTGTATGTTTAAGAACTTTTGCCGAAGAAAGTTACAATGTTTTTTTTAAGGTAAAAAAAAGTGAGGTTTTTAGAAAAAGGTATTTTAGTTTTGTAAATGTTTCAGTTGAAATTCTGTGCATAGCAGTTTTTGCATTAAGTCATATTTATACTGGCTGGATTACAGTTTTGAATGCCGCCATTGCAGGCGCAGTATTAAGATTTGCTGCCGTAAAGAATAAAACAATACTTACAGGAACAATAAGCCACTTTTTGTATAATCTATTTATTTTTACTGCAGCAGTTCTGTTATAGTTTTATAAGTCCACTGGCTGATTGAAGAGTAATAATTTAATTTTCTTATAAAGTCTTTCTGTTTTGCAGAATATACAATTGACGGTTTTATGTTCAGGTTAAACACATAGCAGTCTCCGTTTTTTGTTTTTGCAGGAAAGAAGTTGTAAGTAAAGGCTGTTCCACTTCCGTCAATAATTTCAATTGAAAGTTCTTTTTCGGAAGCTTCAAAAGATTCGACAATTTCAGAAAATCTTAAAGAAGGAAATTTCATAAGAAGTTTGTCAGAAACTTTTATTTTATCAGCATCTTTATATTGATAAGACATATTCTGTATTGTTGATGCATTAAGGCTTTTAGAAATTCCCTGTGGAATGATATTCTGATCAGTCCAGAATTTTATTCCTGAGTCAAGATAATAACTGATTCTGGAATCCATTGAATAAATAGTCATGTTTTTTTCGGACCAGAGAAATATTTTATCGAGAGACTGATTCATTGCACCAAAATGAATTGTACTTACCGGATTATCCTGATCGTCATAATAAGTAACAGTTATTGCATTTTCGTCGAGGCTATAATATTCAAACTGCTCTTTTGTCTTAGCGTCCAGAACTTTTTCGAGACTGATTATTTCTCTGGATTTTTCAATAAACTCACTGATTTTATATTCATCTACAGGAAAGTAAATTGTTTCATTTCCGTCTGAATATTCCCCGCCCCAAAAATCATCACAGTTATGGAGAACTGTAATTTTGTCTTTTGTAGAAAAACTGATTTTTGAAAGCTTATATTTCGGATTAAGCAAGGCTGTCGTAACATTATGTCGTTTATTTTCTGAGCCTGCATTAATAAATGTCAGTAAAAATATGAGTACAAGTGAAGTTAATATTCCTGATAAAAATAAAAATTTAGTATTTGTATTTTTCATTTTCTTTTTTTCTCATTATAAAGATTATAGAAAGCACGATTAAATATATAACCGGAATTACAATAAATGTAATTAAAAGCGAAATATTTTTTAAATTATTAAAGCTTTCTAAATCAGTGATTTTATAAAGCAGGACATTCTTAAAACCTGCATTCTGCATTTTTAAAAGATCATTATCGTTGTTTAAAGAAAGAATTGATTTGAGAATAAAATCAAGGTTTCTAAAATCACTTGCACCGCCGCTTGAAAGTTCAAGAAGAAGATTCATTGCAAAGTACTGATCGCTGATAACTGTAACATTAGGGTTTTCGATGGATTTAAAATTATAGAAACCTGTAACAGGGCCTTTAAGTTTTACGGCGAGTATTGATTTTTCTTTTGTAAATAATGGATCATCAATATAAGTTTTATTTACAGTAAAAGGATCTGAAAGAAAATATTTTCCTGTTTCCTGAATGATTCTCGGTTCGTATTCTGAAATTGTCCAGGAATAATCAGATGAAGTAAACAAGGGTTCGACTGTTTCTGTAAAAGATATTGGACTTGCCCAGAACATTGAAAGCCCGAAAGGAATTTCTTTCTGAGGAAGTACAGCCAGCCACTGTGGATAATTTACGTATTCATATTGAGTCTGTTCATTCGGATTATTACCAGAATTAGAAGACATAAAGCTGATTCTGATATTACTTATATCATTTACAAGTTTATCTTCAAAATTAATGCCCCATGCTTCAAGTATTGGAATAAAGTTGTCATCATTATTCTTTGTAACACTCCAGTCACCGTTAATGGAAACAGAATATTTTGATGTTGCAACAAATACTTTTCCGCCTTTGAGAATAAAGTCTTCGATTGCAGAACACTGTTCCGGTGTTAATTTACTGGTACCAAAAATAATCAGAGGTGAATCAAGTTCTATCTGATCGATGATGTATTCAAGGCTTTCTTTAGTAAGTGCGTATGTAGTTATATCAGAGGCTTCAAGCAGAGACTGAAGATAACTGTAGTCATTCAGTTCGTATTCATTTCCGCAAAGAAGATAAACATTTCTTGATTTATTTTTAATGAGCGATTCAAACCTTAAGTTCAATTCAAATTCGAGAGAAGTTGTTGATAATACAAAAGGAAGAACCTTCTGGTTTCCGAGGTATTCAATTACAATTGCTGAATAAACTTTGATGTATTCAGTTTTATTATTATTTACGATTTCAATCTGCTGCGGATAAACATTGAGTTTTTCAAGAACAGACTGATTTTCTTCTTTGTCTGCATCTTCAACAAAAAGGCTGATATTTTTATTTTCCTGTGCGCAGATTTTAAGGTAATCGTAAATATCACGGACTTCAGGGTATCTGTTTAAAAGTTCTTTTGATCTGTAATATGTAATTCTTACAGGTTCTTCGGCAGCATTGAGATTATCTTTAGTATAACGGCTGATAGAAAACTGTTTGTCTTTTGTAAAATCAAAACGTTTGTAAACTCTTGAATTATCTAAAAATGCAAAAAGCATAATAAAAATTATCAGGACCGAATATTTTTTCTGTTTTGCATCAAAAAACTTTCTGCCCTTTTTTGTTTCATTTGCAAAATATGCAAGAATTATAAAAAGAAGTGATGTAAGTAAAAAATAAAAAACATCACGGGTATCGATAATTCCTTTACTGAAGGAATCAAAGTGCCACATAAAACTGATGTAATTAACTACATTTGAAAGAAATTTTTCTGACTGTGTATAAAGTGAAAGTACATGAACTGAATCAATTGCAATGAGAACAACAATTGAAACAGCAGTAAATGCAGGCTTCGAAGAAATAAGTTCATTCAAAAAAAGACAAACACTTACTGCAAGAATTCCATATAATAAAATACCGATTACAGCAACAATCACCTGACCGAAATCAACTGCGCCAAAAACATTTACAATCACAGGAACAGAAATCAACGGAACAATCATAATTGCAATTACGACAGTTGTTGAAATCAATTTTGACAGAATTATTTTATACGAAGGTGCTGGAAAAATATTTTCAAGTTCACTGTTTGAAACCTGAAGAACAAGAACAGGAATTATCAGACTGAAAATATATGGAATGATTGTAAAAAAAGAATTTAAGCTGGTAGAACCGAAGCTTTCAACAAAAAATCTGTTGAAAATATAAAACTGAAATGTTGTACTTAAATATAAAATCAAGGCACAGATATAAAAATGCGGACTTGTAAAGTGCGAAAACAAATCTTTTTTGACAAGAGATTTTACCATTTTACTTTTCCTCCAATTTTATATTTTTTGTAAGGTTGATGTATGCTTCTTCAAGATTCTTTGCTTTTGTTTCTTTTTTAATGTTTTCAACTGTTCCCTGTGCAAGAAGTTTTCCTTCAGAAATGATGACTACATTGTCGCAGAGATTTTCTGCTTCCTGCATGATGTGAGTTGAAAGAAGAATTGTCTTTGATTTCGAAAACTGTTTAATAAGGTTTCGGTTTTCGATAATCTGGTTTGGGTCTAAGCCGCTCGAAGGTTCATCGAGTACAAGAATTTCTGGATTATGAATTAATGCTGCGGCAAAGTTTACGCGCTGTGAATACCCTTTTGATAATGTTGAAATTTTCTGCGAAAGAACATCTTTGATTTTAAAATCTTCAATAACCCGTTCAAGGCATTTCTGTCTTTCATTATTTTGAATATTCCAGATATCCATTGTCATTTTAAGATATTCAATCACAGAAAGATTTTTATAGAGATATGGAATTTCACTTACATAGCCTATGAGTTTTCTTGAACCTTCGACATCTGCTTCAGTATTGAATGAATTTCCTTTTTTATCATAAACAATAACTTCACCAGCTGTCGGATAATGAATTGAACAGATGGCTTTAATGATAGTAGTTTTTCCTGCACCATTAGGACCTAAAAGACCGGTAATTGAGTCAGGTTCAACTGTAAAGGAAATATTCTCTGCTGCAGTTTTTCCTTTACCATAAATTTTTGTAAATGAATTTAATTTAATCATATTTTAATCTTCAAATGGAATTTCAAAACTCATTCTGTCTTTTGAAAGAATTGTTCCTGGATAAATTTCCTTAGCTTCTTCTTCAAGAACAGTCAGCTCTTTATCTGTGTAACGCGGACTGTAATGAATTAATGCCATTTTTTTTGAATTACTGTCACGGGCAATTATCGCAGCCTGAACTGCTGTCATATGCTTCTTTTCTTTTGCCTGATCCAAAAGTGCGTTTTCAAACATTCCTTCACAGATTAAAAGGTCAGAATTTTTTACTTCTTCTGCAATTGAATCAATGTAAAGAGTGTCAGTCACATAACTGAATTTTCTGCCTTTGCGTGGTTTTCCGAGAACGTCTGACGGTTTTACGATTGTACCGTCTGTAGCTTCGACTTCAATACCGTTCTGGAGTTTTGACCAGAGTGGTCCGCATGGAACGTTCAGTTCTTTTGCTCGTTCAGGATTAAACTCGCCAGGTCTGTCTTTTTCTTCAAGAGTATAGCCGACACAGACTTTTGTATGTTTTAATGGGAATGCGCGTACGATAAAATCTTTTTCTTCGTGAACGATGCATGGCGCTGTAATTTCTTTTACGATTACTGGATAGTTGATGTACATATCGAGAACTTTGCGGCTTGTTTCGATGTATTCAGCAATTTTTGGAGGTCCGTAAATGTATAAAGGTTCAGTTCTGTCAACCTGGCTTGAAAGCATCATGATTCCAGGTAAGCCTGTTACATGGTCTGCGTGTGTATGAGAAACAAAAATGGCATTGATTTTTTTCCATTTTAAGTTAAGTCGTTTAAGCGAAACCTGAGTTCCTTCTCCACCGTCAAACAGAAAAAGGTCGCCGTCTCTTCGTAAGAGAACTGAAGTCAAATGTCTGTATGGAAGTGGCTGCATTCCCCCACATCCTAAAATGAACGCTTCCATGTTCATGATTATCTTCCCCTGATTTTTTTCATTACGACTTTGTGCCACCAGGCGCGCATTTTTTCTGCACTGCTGTAAAGTCCGTAAATTCCTTTTACAGGAACATCCCACGAACCAGTCCTGTGAATGTTTTTGCCACCGAAGTTTGCCTTGAACATATAAAGGCCGTGCATCGGATGATTTTCGTTTTTACCTTCAGGCGGCATTCCGTACATGTCGTAATATTTTGAGCCGTATTCTTTTGCATCCTGCATTGCAGTCCACTGCAAAAGATGGTTCGGCATGAGGTTTCGTTTATTGTTGCTTGATGCACCGTAAAGATAAATTGCTTCGTCTTTGCTGAAAAGTGTCATGATTGAGGCAATTTCATCGCCTTCATGTTCTGCAATATAAAGTGAGATTACAGGAACATCTTTGCCGGATGCGATTTCCTCGGCCGACGATTTAATCAGATCAAGATAATATGATTTTGCGTGGCTTGAATTTCCGTCTCTGGCATTTGTTTCTTTTGTAAGTTCATAGAATTTGTCTATTTTTACAGACAAGTTAACATCATTTCCAAGATATCTGTTAATTTTAACGCCCTTCTTTTCGCTAAGGCGGATGTTGTATCTCCACTTTGAATGCATGCGGGCCATGATTTGTTCAGGTGTTCCTTCAAGGCTTACAAGTGTGCTGTCAGGCGGCTGAATATCAACTTTGTTTTTTTTGAGCTTAAGCTTTTCTGATTTTGCAATCTGTCTTATTCCGAAGTTGAAAAGATCACGGTCTTCAGGTGTATTAAAACCGACAGCCGGGTCAAAACGAATTGCAATTGTATTTTTAGGAAGGAATGGTTTTAATGCCTTCGAAAGTTCCTCTAAAAGAAATGCAAATTCAATGCTCTGAGTCTCAGGTGTTACAAGTTCCTTTAAAACAGAAACCTGCTCGCCTTCTTCAGTTATTTCTCCATCACCAAAGGCTGCATCAATTTCAGAATCAGGAGTACATTCAAAAGGAAGTTCTGGCATCAAGGGAATATACGCGATGCTGAACATATTTTTTGCAAAACTTCTGTTTAATACGGCAAGCTCAAATGTCTTTTTAAGGTCTTCTGCCTGTGGATTTTTTTCGCATTCTTTGTCGTCTTTTTCTGCAGGAAGTACATAGCTTATTTCAAAGCGTCTGTAACTCCATCCGTGGCGGGTTTTAAATTCACACCAGAATGGAGTCTGTAGAAATGAGCCGCTGTTAGGCGATTTTGAGAAATTAGTTTCTTTAATTGAAATTTCGTACATAATTAACCGATTTCAGAGTTTAAAGCTTTTGATGTTGTAATTACTTTACCGTCTGCAAGAAGTTTCTTTCCGGCGATCTGAACGACACCGTCTTTAGCTTCAATTGCAACGCTAAAGAATTCATCACCAGTGATTTCTGCTTTCTTTGAAGCATTTACATCGCTACCTTCAAGTACAACCTTTGTTCCTGGTTTTGCCCATGAAGCATCAAGAACTTCAACACAGTCTTTTCCGTCTGCATCTTTATAATCACCTGCCAAAAGCATACCGCGACTTTCGATACCACGCATTGTACGAGGTGCAAGGTTTGAAGCAATTACAACGTGCTTTCCTAAAAGATCAGCTTCTGTAAGATATTTTCTAAGTCCTGACTGAATTGTTCTTGGTTTTCCGCTTCCGTCATCGAGAGTTTCAATGTAAAGCTTGTCTCCATCAGGATTTGGTTTTACGTCTGTAATTTTTGCAACTGTAAGTTCAATGTTTGCATTGAAGAAGTCAGCCTGTTTTTCAACAGGAAGTACAACTGGTTCTGCCTTTGGAGCTTTCTTTTCTTTTTTAGCGTCCTTCTTGCCTTCTTTTCTTTCATTCTGGTTTCCGCCGAATTTTTCGCGGAATGCAAGCATTGTTTTCTGATCCATTGGTTTAAAGTAAACTTCAGTTGGACCGATTTTATCAAGACCTTCAGTTTTTCCAACATCATCCCATGTAAGACCGGCTTTAGTTTCAGTACCAAGTTTTGATTCCTGGATTGATTTACCAAAGTAGCTCATTACAATCTGTGTGTACTGAGGCATATATGGATTCATCATGATCATGAGGTCTTTGATTACATAACAGAGATTGTGGATAAGCTTTGCACATTCTTCTGGATTTTCAGTGCGGCTCTTCCAAGGTTCTGCTGCCTGGAATCTTTTGTTACAGATATCAGAAATTTCAAAACACTGACGGAACGCATCTTTAAGATTTGCCCATTCAAGGTTTTCTGTAATCTTTGCTTCAAGGGCGCGAACTTCTGTCCAGAGTTCTTCATCAACCGGAGCGTCAGGAATAATTCCGTCAAAGTATCTTGTAACAAAAAGAAGTGTTCTGTTAACGAGGTTTCCAAGATTTCCGATAAGTTCAGAATTCATTTTTTCCATGAAGTCTTTCCAGGTAAACTGGAAGTCCTGTTTTTCTGGTCTGTTATAGAAAATATAGAAACGCCATGCATCAGCAGGGATTCCTGTTTCGATGGCATCTGTTCCGAATACACCTACTCCGCGGCTCTTTGAGAATTTTCCGTCTTCGTAGTTCATGTATTCTGTTGAAGACATGTGATGGAGTTTTGTCCATGCATGTGGTGAACCAAGCAAGGTACAAGGGAAGATTACAGTATGGAACGGAATGTTGTCTTTACCGATAAACTGGAAAAGGTCAACTTTGTCTTTGCCTTTTGCTTCTTCAGATTCTGACGGAACCCACCATGACTTCCAGTCAAAAGAATTTTTTCCGTCAGCTTTAAGTTCGTCTGCAAGCTGTTTTGTAATTGAAAGATATCCGATTGGCGCATTGAACCATACGTAGAATACTTTATCTTCATATCCTGCTTTAGGAACAGGGATTCCCCATTTAAGGTCACGTGTGATTGCTCTTTCATTCAAGCCGTCACGAATCCATGCTTTTGTAATATTGATTGCGTTATCAGCCCACTTTCCTTCTATAGAAGTTTTTTCAACCCAGTCACCGAGTTTTGCAGAAAGTGACGGCAGATCAATATAAAGATGTTTTGTTTCGCGAACTTCAGGAGTTGAACCACAGGTGTGACATTTTGGATCTTTAAGTTCAACCGGGTCAAGCAAAGAACCACAGTCATCACACTGGTCACCGCGTGCTTTTGTTGAACCGCATTTAGGACAGGTACCGTCAACATAACGGTCAGCAAGGAACATATTGCATTTTGGACAGAAAAGCTGTTTGTTTACATGTTCTTTAATGAAGCCTGCTTTATCAAGATCGTTAAAAAGATCCTGAGTAATTTCTGTACACTGTTCATTTGAAGTGCGGCCGAATTTATCAAAGTTAATATGGAACCAGTCATAAATCTTTGTATGTTCCTGGTAATAATAATCACAAAGTTCACGAGGAGTTTTATTTTCTTCGATTGCTTTAGTTTCTGTTGCAGTTCCGTATTCATCTGTACCGCAAATGTACAGAGTGTCATAACCGCGGTTTCGGCAGAAACGTGCAAAAACATCTCCGGAAAGCATCTGAATAAGGTTTCCAAGATGAGGAATATTATTTACGTAAGGTAATGCTGATGTAATAAGTCTTCTATTCATAGTATTACCATTATATTTTTTTTAGTAACTCTGTTCAAGGAGAAAGTTAAAAAACCATTTTATTAAAACAAGAACTTATTGACCCACGCTATAAATATGTAAACCCAAGAGGAAAATCTCCAGACATCTTTGGACTAAATGGAACATGGGCTAGCGAAAAGCAATATTCAGAAAAACTCGAACGATTTCTCCAAGTGCTCGAACAATTCTAAATAAAAATTATTCCTTACTCCATGAAATTGCTAATTGTAACAACTCTTGTGCTGATTTACAATTCAGTTTCTTTTTAAGTTGTTCCTTATGAGCTTCAACAGTTTTGGAACTTAAAGAAAGAGCATTTGCAATTTCAATTGTTCCCTGTCCACTTCCAAGCATTCTAAAAATTTGCAACTGCCGATTCGTAAGAGTTTTTATCAAATCCTTTCCAGCAAGATTTTGCCCAGGTTGATAAAAAAGTGAATTTATATATCTACTTTGTTCAGTATCGCTTAACCAAATTTTTCCAGCAAGAACCGTTTTTATTGCACTTATTACAGTATCTGCCGCCATTGCTTTCATAATATAACCACGAGCGCCACATGCTAAACATCGCTGTGCATAATATCGTTCTTCCATCATTGATAATACTAAAATTTTTGTTCGAGGATATTTTTCTGTAAATAACTGAATCAATTCAAGACCATCTTTATCTCCAAGATTCAAATCTATAATTGCCAAATCTGGTTGAAGTTTTTTTACCAATTTTTCTGCATCAAAAAAATTTAATGCCGTTCCAACAACTTCAAAATCATTTTCTCTTCCAATTAAAAAAGAAAGCCCTTGAATAAAAATTTCATGGTCATCAATTATAACAATTCTATTTTTATTCATAATTCCTCCATCCCTTTTTTTTCATCAAAAGGAATTGTAACAATTATTTTTGTTCCCTTGTTCAACTCAGAATCAATTTTAACATCTCCACCAATTTGATTTGCACGATATTCCATCGATGTAATTCCAAGCCCTCGTGGACGACGAGACTGTATAACTTTATTTTCAAAAGTAGAATCACTACCAAATGAATTAAAAATTAAATTTTCATCATAACCAATTCCATTATCTTGAATTGTAAAAATTGCATTATGCAAATTCTGCTTAATAGAAATTTCGATTTTAGTTGCCTTTGAATGTTTTAAAGCATTCTGCAAAGCTTCTTGAGCAATCCGAAGAACATTAATTTTTTGTTCTTTTGAAAAATTAAAATCAAACTGAATGTCATTACTTACAAAAATAATCTCAGGCCCATTTTCAACAGTCATACTATCGCATAAGTTTTTTAACGCATCAATAATATTTGAATAATCAACTTCAACAGGAAATGAATTATGTGCATATTGTCTTGTTCTTTGTAATGTATCTTGTGCCATTTCAAAAAGAATTTTCATTTCAGAATTTGAATCTGCATATTTTTTACAAACCATCGTCATTGCAGCAAGTCTTTGACAAATATCATCATGTAAATCCAAACTAAATCTTTTTCGTTCAAGGTCACTAATTTTTAAAACTGTAGCTTCAACATTCCTTCGCCGATTTGATTCTTCTTGTAATTCCATCGTACGCTTTTTTACTTCAGTTTCTAACTCTTTTGCATAATTTCTTTCTTTTTCTAATTCATATAATCGATTAATCGCATTAGCTAAAAACATTCCAGCCAAACTCATATAAACATGAGAATCATGAGTTACCGAATAAGAAATAAATCCCAAAAGTTTTTCATTACATTTAAGATGAAAAAAACAACGAGGAATACTTTTATCAGTAAAATTATTTTCAATTGATTTAAAAATTTGTTCCATTGAAGTTACATTTTCATTCACTTCACTTACTTCATTATTAGAAATACTCAAGTGAAATTTTCCAAACTTGGAAATACTTATCGATGGAACATCATAAATTACTAATGAAAAATTATTTGTACCAACATTTAATAAAAAATCTTTTAACGGTTGAACAAGCTGGTCATAAGTAAATATTTTCATAATTTCTTGACCAAAATAACTAACATCTCTTAAACATTGTTCACGAAACAAAAACAAATCTTCATCATAATTTAATTGCTCATTAAAAAAAATATTGCATCCACACGAATTTCTTTCAACAAAAAAACTTTCAACTTGCTGAACAAGAGGAACTGTTTGATTTGTAAGCAGCTTATAAATTGCTAAAAGTGCACATTGTCCCATTTCAAAAGTAGCTTGCTTAATAGTCGTCAACGAATGTTTTTTTGTAGATGCAAGCGGAATATCATCAAAACCCACAATCGGACAATTTTTCCAACTTTCATTTGAACTTGACCTTAAAAATTTTCCAACACCAATTGCCATATCATCACTACCAGCAATCAAAACATCGACATTACGAATTGGATTTTCTTTAACATATTGTTCAATTAATTGAAGTCCATGAGTTTCACTAAATAAAACTGCATTTCGAATTACAATTGAAAAGTCTTTATCATTTTTCTGCTCGCTTTCAATTCTAGATTTTATTGCCGATTCCCTTTTTTTATTATCTTGATTATCTACAGGCCCACCAAGATATAAAATTCTTTTATACTGATGAATGTTAATCAAATGATTCATCATTTGGAAAATTGCATTTTCTGTTTCACAAACGACAGAACAAATATCTTTCAGTTCTGTTCCAATTGAAATAATAGGAATATTCTTAAAAACTTTTTTCAAATTATTTATTACTTCATCTGCATCTGCACTCAATAAAATTGAAGACAAAAACAAAATACCATCAAGTTTTAAATATGAAAATTCAGAAAGCAAAATTAATTGCTGTGATGAAGAAACATCAAAAAAATCTGATTGAATACAAAACAATTCAATTCCCAGTTTTTTTGCTTGTTTTGCAACCCCATAAAAAATAGAAGTTTGATAGTCTTCATCCAAATATTTTAAAACCAATGCAACTCTAAACGACATATAATTTTATTATACAACTGTTTTCTATTTTTTTAAATCTTATTCATTTTAAATACAACTAGCCTTTATAAAACTCTAGGTAAATTTACCTAAGATAATTTACGAATTTTTACTGATTTTTTTATTAAAAATCCAATCGTAAAATAATACTAGAAAAAAAATTGGAGAGAAATTCTTTGCATTGCATAAAATAAAAATTGGGAGAAAAAATGAAAAAAGTTTTTATTATCACTATGATTGCATCATTGTTTTTAACATTATCTTGTAAATCAACAAGTGCAGAAAAAACTTCATCAACTGGAGAAAAAAAATTAATTGCTTTAACATTTGATGATGGACCAAACACTGAAATGACAAATATCATTTTAGATAAGCTTGAAAAACATGATGTAGTTGCATCTTTCTTTGTAATTGGACAATTGGTAAACGATTCTACAAAACCAGTTTTAGATAGAATTGTTAGCATGGGTTGCGAAATTAACAATCACTCATGGGCTTGGGATAGTATGAACAACATGACACCAGCGCAAATTAAAAAATCAGTAAATGACACAACTGCAGCAATTAAAAAATACTCAGGACAAGAACCAAAATTCTTTAGAGCACCAAACTTAGCCACAAGTGATGAGCTATTTGACAATGTTGGATTACCATGTATCTGTGGAGTTACAGCAATGGACTGGGCAGGTTGTGGAACAAATGCAAAGGATAGAGCAAAATATGTTTTAAATGGAGCAAAAGATGGAGCTATCATTCTTTTACATGATGTTCAACCTTATCCACATCCAACACCAGAAGCATTAGATATCATCATTCCAAAACTTAAAAAACAAGGATATGAATTTGTAACTGTTAGTGACCTTTTCAAACGAAAAGGAATTACACCAGATCCAAAAGAACACAAAATGTGGACATATGTTGAATAAAATTTAACACACTTTACATAGTATTTTTTGCAAGCAATTTGCATAAAAATAAAATCTAAGGAAAGTGCACAAAATTTGAAATTGCGTTGCTCTTTCAAAAAAAGTAACACACACTTTCCTTGATTCACCGTTAAAACGGAATATAACATAGGAGAAACAAAATGAAAAAAATCAAATCACTTGTTGTTGGAATTGTACTTACTGCTATATGTTCTACAGGATTATTTGCTCAATCAAAAGGTGGACAAATGCCAAAATTAGTTCAAGCTGGATTTTACACACCAAGCTATCAGTGTATCTACCTCAAAGGAACAGATGAACTTAATCTTAAATTCACTCCAAATGAATGGAACACATACGAACTAAAAATTGACAAAGATGCCGTTACTTACGATGGAATGAATGGAGATCGTAAAAACTATTCAATGCTTCGCATTAAATCAAATACAGAAAAAGGCTCTACACCTCTTGTAATTTATGTTGACAACATCACATTAAAAGATGCAAAAGGAAACGTTGTGTTCTCTGTAGACTTTGAAAATGGAGATCCATCGGGTGCATATTTTTCACAAGGAAAACCAGGTAAAAACAATGGAACAGTTGTTACAAAAGACGGTAGAAAATGTTTCTTAATCAACATGACTACACAAAACTTGTTTGGTTATGACGGAGTTGAAGTTCAGTGGAATTTACCAAAGAACAAAGGTAAAAACTGGGATTTCTCAAACGGAAAATATACTGTTAGCTACGACTATTTTATCGAAGTAGCTAAATAATAAATCCTCCAAGAATATAAAAAAAAATTTAAAAATCAAGCCTGATTTTTTCAATGCAAAATTGCAAAGTAGAAATCAGGCTTTTTTTTGTAGTACATTAATTTTTGCAGACTGTCTGATTTTTCAAAATCATATTCAGCTAGTTCAGTGCAAAAGATTATTTACGTTTTTTTCCAGGAACAATTGCTAAATTGATTGTTTTTTCCATTTCCATTCCGGCTGCAAGATCTACGTCCCAGGCAAGAGACAAAGATAAAGTACGGCCTGCTGGTTCAAGATCAGTAGAATCAGTTTTCTTTCTCATGAAGACAATTGGATATGTTACAAGGTTTGCTGTTTCATTCGGTTCAAATGTGAAAACAACATTGTTATCTGTATCAGCAATCTGGAACGCGTCAACGTTTCTCATAAAGTCGAGGCTTTCTGGAGTTTTTGCTTCAACCTGATTGTCGTTAACGACATCAATTTTATAAGATGAGAAGGAATCTTTATTAAAACAGGTCTGGGCGAAGTTTGATTCAACAACAAATTTTGCTTTTAATGCAATCGGACTAGTATTTTTGATGATGTACTGAACCATAATTCCGTTTGTTGTAACAACATATTTTTTCTTTAAATTAATTGTCTGGTCAAGGTCAGGGAATTTTGAATTTGTCTCAAGAACGATTTCATGTTTCTGAGAACTGAATGAAACTTCTTTATAAAGATTGCCAGAGAATACACCGTTTTTGCATGGACGGCCTTTGATGTAATTTTCATACTGGTCTTTTTCAAACAGGTGATCAACAAAAAGACCTTTTTCATATTTGTCATCACATTTATCCATCGGTGTAATACGTGACATGTTGTCGGCATAGTTACCCGACTCTTTCATTACATCAAGTTCAAAAATTGAACCGCCTCTGAGATTTATGCAGGCATTAAATTTATCCATGCGGCATACATATTCTTTAAAGCCATCACAGTTATAATCAAAGCTTGAAATTGATTCTTTAAAGCCTCCGCATTCACGGACAAGTTTTTCTGCATCAGTCAATTTGCGGTACGCAAGCTGTCTTTCTTCGGAGCTTACAAGAATTCCACTTGCCTTACATACATAAGCTTCTCCGGCCTGCGCTGCCCACAAATATTCACGGGCAGTTTTCTTTCTCATTTTGTCACCATGACATTGGTTAACTAAAAGAGAAACGAAAATCATACGGTTATACAAAGCCTGACTTCTTTTGTAAGTCTGCATAAAGTCGTAAATGTTTACAGATGAATCTTTTACTTCAACTTCCTGATATGGAGCTCTTGCCCATTTTGCAATGTCTGCACTGATTCCTGCATGAATGTAAGACTGAATAAAGGCAGTTGAATTTTTTATTGCAGTTCCCGGGAGCGTAAGATTAATAGTTGCTTCATATTTTGTTTTTAAAATTTCAAGGAACTGAGTAAGCCATTTATTTTTAAGAATGTACTGAATGTCATTTTTGTGTAAAAGTACACAGGCAGTTCTGTCGGCATCTGTATTTACTTCATCATTTTTTACAAGCTTGTCAAAGGACTTTTTAATGCGAATAAGAAAATCTTCAGGACTTTCTTCAGCTTTTGGAACAAAGTGACTTTGAACCGGAAGAATTTTAATAGATTTTCCACGGTCAGCCATAACGATAGGAAGCCCAAGATTTTTTTCTTTCAGAATTAAGGAACTGTCAAGTTCTACATATTCAATTCCACAAGTTTCAAATGAAGTTACAAGAGACGGATCCCATGCACTTGCACAAAGACACACACCTCTCGGACGCTTACCGATTGATTTTCTGATTACTGTACTTAAAAGGTCAACCTGTCCTGATCTGTCCATAGGAAAAAGCAGAGGAAAAACAGGATTATAAAAACCACCACCGATAATTTCTACCTGTTTACGGTTTACAAGCTGCTTTAAAATTTCGATTAATTCAGGATTTTTTTTACGGATAAATTCAAATTCCGGGCCGCTGAAATAAAATGAGAATTTAAAATCAGGATTAGCATATAAAAAAGATACCAGCGGTTTAAAATATTCATCATAAACCGCTTTATATTCTGAGTTATTGCTAAAATTTGTAGTACCTGAATAAAATTCAAGACACAGATTGAGAATTGCCATTAATTAATTAACCAAATAAACTTTTTTTATTTATTGAATATTTTATAACAAGATTTCCAGAATTTAAAGTATTTTTTTTCTGAAATCTCTCCTTTATATTCATCTTTTGGTATAAGACGAATGATATTTTTAGGACAAATTGAAAGACATTTACCGCAGCCACAGCAGTTTTTTGTAACTACAGCAACATTGTTTTTCAGTTCAATTGCCTGTTGAGGACAAATCTTAACACAGTCACCAAAACCAACACACACATTAGAAACATAACTGTTTGTATCATAAATTGAAGCAAACAACTTGCAGCTTTTAACACCGTTGTAATTTAATCTGGTGTCAGTCTGATGTTTATTTCCACTTGTATCAATAAAAGCAATATTGTTGCTTACTACAACTTTATGCTCATCTTTACCACCGACATAATTTAATTCAACATCAGCAAACATTGGATCATTTGATGCCTGAATCTGAGCTTTAACAGCGGGAATAAAAATTCCATAAATAAAATAAAGAACAAAACCGCAGAGGACAACAAAAAGGAAAATAAATAAAATACGTAAAATCATTTAATTACCCCCTCATTCAACCATGAAATATTAATTGAATATAATGCTGTCATAATAATTACCATACAAAGGAAAATAAGACTTTTCCTTTTAAATTTAGAACTTGTTGAAGAAGATTTTATTCTTTTTTCTGCTGCATATAATACTGGAATTAAGATATAGAATGAAGTTAATGCTCCAGAGCAAATCAGAATACCGTCAAGAAGGTTTAAGCCTTCATTCAAGGCAAGAATTAAAGTCAAAAAAGAAACTGCAAATTCAGACGAAGTTCTTTTTGTTGTAATCTGAATCAAAATCTCAAGGAACACAGAAATTGTTGCATAAACAAGAACTGCAATCATCGGATAAACTTCTGCAAGTCCAAGCGGAATGAGAAGTGCTTTATTCAATCCGTAACAAATAATGAAAGAAAGAATAACGCATGAATACGATTTTACTGCACTGAAAAGTACATGTCTTGGATTATCACACATTACAGATTCACGGTTAAATCCAATTCCGTAAATTAAAACAGAGGAGCAGAATAAAATATAAAATACAAAACTATTCAGAATCATTTTTACCTCCTGCTCTTTCAATGATCTTAAACTTGTTCTGAACGAATATTACAAAAAGAATTGAGAAAGACACTAATACAAGTGCTCCCGGAATTGATGCAATATATGTCGTCCATGAAAAGGAATCTGGAGAAAAGATTGTTTTTTCAATCAGGCCGTTAGATGATGGCAAAGTAAAAGTTCCGTATCCGAAAATATCTCTTATCAAGTAGAATATAAGAGCAAAAATAGAAAAGAATCCGATTATTTTTGCATTGTCTATTAATGATATTTTTGTATTGCTGTTGATATTTCCGTATACTACTCTGATCATATAAGAAGTAACTGCAGGAAGATAAAAAACAAAACTCATCTGTAATGCCATCAATGGGAACAACCACATGATAATCTGTTTATAAAGAACTGTTGCAAAAACAAGGCCAACAACTGTAAATATTGAATTCAGTTCTTCACCTTTAAAGAGTTTTGTAATGTGAGAAAAAAGAAGTCCCAAAAAGAGTAAAAAGAAAAGTTCAGCACAGATGATAATACCAAATGCAAATCTACCAGGAGCTGCAACAAGAAGTGCAAAAGAAATTGCAGTAAAAATATAATAAACATATTTATTCATTTTTAGCTCCTTTTGTTGAAAGTGCTTCATTAAAAATTGTTTCAGCTTTTTCAATCCAGTGATTTAGAATAATGTCTGATTCGATATTTACAAACTGTGCAGCAACTCTGCTGTTAAGGTACGCAAATCCTTCGAATGTAACACCATTTTTCTGATCATAAAGGTAAACAGCAGCCTGAGGTCCGTAATATGTATTTACTCTTGTAATCAATGCGTATTTAGAAACCTTTCCGAAATTATTTACAATTTCATACATATTTGAGCTTACAGAAATTGCAGAATTAATCGGAACAGGATTTCCAACTTTCAATTTTCCTTCTCCAAATTCCTCTGGTCTTGAAGAACTAAGAACTTCAGAAATGTTTACTGCAAGTTTTGAATTCCAGCTTGATTTTGCAAGGAATGCAAAACCGGAAAGAATTAAAATCATCAAAACAAGAATTGATGTAAAAATTGAAAATATTTTTAATCTGTTTTTTGTTATAGCGTCTAAATTATCAAGCATTTTCGTTCCTCAAGGAATTTGAAATTCTAATGCGGTTATATTTATTTTCAAAATACTGAATTATCGGTGAAGTAATATTCAGAAATAAAATTGTTACAACAGAACCGATCGGGCTTGTTCCACATCCAGAGAAAATGAATGCAAAAACGCCGCCTAATATTCCGTAAAATATTTTTCCTTTTCGTGACAAAGGTGTTGTTCCAAACCACTGAAGCATAAAGAAGGCAGTAAATAATGTTCCACTTGAGAACAATGCAAGAAGCATATCTCCATGCATTGCAATTCCACCTGTAAATACAGGCACGAGATATTTTACGAGAACAGAATAAACTGTAAGGAAAATAAGCGGAATCTTAACTGGAAAAACATCCACTGCCATTAAGAAAATAGATGCAATTATTGTAAGAAGATTAAATCTGAATGCAGGAATTACAGAGTTTGTATCCCAAAGCATTGAAATATATCCCTGAGGAATAGATACTCCGAACAGGCTGAAAGTTGAGTCGTTAAAGAAAGATGTAAAACCTTCATCAAATCTGAAGGTCGGAAAAATTCCTTCTTGAATCAAAACAAGAGACGGATTTTTTGCAGCAAGATAATCTTTTGTTACAAGAAATCCCGGAAAGTTAATCTGTCCAATAAACCAGCAGGTAATTACAGAAAGGATTACTGGATTAAGCCACGATGAATAAGTTTCTCTAAAACCATACTTCATAAGAAGCTTAACGATAAGAACAATGAAGAATACCGATACAGGTGGATAACCTGCAGGAAGAAAAACTCCAATCAAAGTTCCGTGAAGACAGCTGATTAATATAGAAAGTTTAACATTTTTCTTTTCAATGAAAGAAAAAAATTCAGAAAGGAGACACGCTGCAATACAGCTTGCAATTAGTATCAGGTTAGAAAAACTTTTTGTAACAAAAAGCATTACAACCTGCGGAAGTACAGCAATAAAAATCCATACAAAAGTTGTAAATGTAGAACTTTTATTAATGAATGGACTTAATGAAACTGTTTTATAATTCTGTTTTAAATTTACTGTTTTAATATCACTCATAATTATTTCTCAGCTTTTAACAATTTGATTACCTGTGTTAAAGGTAATTTTGACGGACAATATGCAGAGCAGACTCCGCATTCATTACATAACGAAACAGATTCTTCATAAATGCTGTCTACAGTTGCACCATAAATTACTTTTGCATATATAACATCTGGACATAAACCAGCTTTACATACATTTCTACAGCGGCCGCATCTTAAGCAGACATCCACACCTCTGTCACTTGAATCTTTTTCTGATGTAAATGAAATTGATTTAACATATTTTGTAATCGGTGTATCAAGAGTATTAACTGCAATACCGTTGATTTTTCCGTTTACTACAATCTGATTCAAAGGCTTGATAAAAGCGCCACACTGTTTTGCAATATCAAGGAACGAAGTTCCGATTCTGACATTAAGCAGAGCCTTAGCCTGGAGACAGTCACCATTTACAAATACATTTACTGTCTCAACAGGAATATTCAATACAACCGCATTGTATACATGAAGCATAGTGTTTGCATCAGTAAAAATACAGCTTTTTTGAATTTTTGATTTTGAAAGAGAAAGCTTTTTCTGTTTTTTATATGCAGAAATCAATTCCCTTTTACCGCCTGCAGGATAATATTTAGAATCCATTTCAAGGTATGTAATAGGAAGTGAACCGAAAAGATCTTTCTGCTGGATATTAAGCAGAGTCGGAAGTTTAAAATTGTTCGAATATGCAATAATGATTTCGTTTACATCACTTGTTTTAGCTGTAATGAAAATTCCTGTTGCAATTTTTTCAAACTCTGAACGGGTTAAAATTGAATCAGTTTCACAGGATGGATCTTCATCAAAAAGTCTTACGATAAGTTTTTTATTCTCTTCGTCACGGATTTTATTAACTTCAAGTTCAAGTGAAGAACAATAGGTATTCGAGAAAGTATTTACAACGCCTGATTCACTGATTGTTCTTAAAAGCATTGCAGGTGAATAATTTTTCCAGTCAAAGGCACTTTGTTTTTTTCCGATGTATGTAAAACTTCCGTTAAGAAGAATTTCTACAGCTTTACCCTGCTTTCCGTTTGGAAAACTGCAGTTTTTTATATCAGTAATTTTTCCGGGAATCGGAGAATGAATTTTTGCAACGCCGAAACTCTTTGAGCCATATACATCTCTTGAAACTTCAGCAATTACCTGTCCTTCTTTGACACTGTCTCCAACTCGTACAACACTGGTACATTCAAAATCATTTTCCTGTACCAATGGAATTGATATTTTTTTTGAAAGAAAGCCTGTTGTAGTTTTTGTAACAGGTTGTTTATCTTTTTTAGAAAAATCAGATCGCACCATTTTTTCGAATTCCACTTAAATATAAAGTAGCCATTACAGCCGGCAAGAGAATCATTCCAATCATTAACATCAGACTGATGAAGCTGAATTTTTCACCTGAGCCATAAGAATAATTAACAGAAAAATCAGTTCCCTGAGCTTTCATCAATTTTTCTACGGCAGGATAATCCAGGCCATCAATAGATTCAATTACTTCATTTTTAAAATTATCATCAAAACAGAAAAGAACTTCTTCTTTTGTTTTAATACCATCTTTTGAATCAATAAACCTTTTTACAGAAACAGTTTCTCCTTTTTCAGGGAATTTACTGTTATCTGAATAAACAGATTTATATGGTTTAGTTATTTCATTCCATGTCCAGTAGACATAATCGTCTATTACAGGAATGTCGGATTGTTCATTATAACTTGTTGGCATTGGGAAAGACAAGTCTTGCGCATTAGATATTGAAAAAATATCTACACTTGTAAAGTAAAACAATGTAAGTACTGAAACAGCAGCAATACTTATAAAAAATTTATTTACTGAGTGAATATTTATCACCTTCATACAATGAGCTGGACGGATAAGAATTGGATTAAATCTGGTTTTAGAAGCTTTAAAGTCTTCAAGGCTTTTATAAACAACTAAAATGAAGAAACTTGAACATAATGTCAGTATGAACATAAAGAGCGAAAGCCATGAAGTAAAGAATGTTGCAAGTATTGCCAAGCTAAATGTAAAAATAATGATCGGATTTGAAAGAAGATATTTTATGCTCCCCTTTCTGTTCCATACATTCTGGCAAAGATAAAATCCGTAAAAAAGAATACATACCGCAGCGGCATTTACATAAAAAGGCATTGAAAAAGAATAAAACAGCGGGAATATTGCTGAAAGTCCAAACACGAATCTATTTCTTGAAAAGAAAAAGAAAATTAACGCAACAATAATGCAGATAACCGGAGTAATTAACGGAAAAGAGGATTTACAGTCCAGACCTGCATCAATTTTATAATCATTAATCAGCGAAGACACAGCTTTTGTTGCGTTACCGCTAAATTCATTCGGAATGTAATAAATCATTACATTGTGATCTCTGTCAAAGAAATAGGAATTTCTTCCTGAAAGATAAGAATCATTTCTGTCAGCCTTAATGGGAAGAAATTCATTTATGTATGGTATACCCTGATTGTAGTAACTGATAGTTCCTTCACAGCCATTTTCTTTAAGTGTCTGAAGTACAATCTGAGGCTCGGTATCAGAAGGAACATACAAAACTGAAAATCCTTTCCATAACTGAGTAACTGGCACACTGCGGAATAAACACAGAAGGACAAAGGTTAATGTAATAATAATGAATGGTAGAAAATACTTTTTTATATACGACATAAATTAGACCGGTTTAGTATTAAAGAGTTGAAAATGCAAGACCAATAAAAAATCCGAGAATAGCACCAACAATTACTTCCATAGGATTATGTCCAAGAACTTCTTTGATTGGCTTATACTCAATAATATTTTTTTCGTCTAAATCTTTTCCGATTTCGTTAATTTTACGCGCATGAATTCCGTTTGCCCTTCTTACACCCAACGCATCACGAATTGTAATCATCATGAGACAGAATGCAAGCATAAAAACATCTTCATTTGCGTTAGATTTGAATGCAACAGATGTACATAATGAAGTTACAAGTGCCGTATGGCTTGACGGAAAACCTCCAGTTCGCCAGATAAGGAACTCAAATAATTCTCCAATGCTGTGAATTTTCTTTAAGAATAAATTTATGATTGTTTTTATAAACTGAGCACAAAACCAGCTGAATACACATGAGAGAAAAACTGGGTTTTTCAGAAAATTTAGAATCTGTTCCTTCATTACTATACCTATTTTATATATTTTACCATTACATTGGGATTTGTCTAGTAGGAATTATGTAAAAATAATGATATATTGAAGTAAATGGATTTTACAGTTTTTACAGCAGGAACAGATGACAAAGACCGTCGTCTTGATAAAATTATCCGCAAAATGATTCCTGAAAACAACATTTCTTCTCTCTATTCTGCAATCCGAAAAGGTTTAATCAAAGTAAACGATAAAAAGAGCCACGGAAGTTATAAAATCTGCGAAGGCGATCATATTTCCATCGCATCATTTCTTATTTCTTCCTCATCTTCTCTGCAAAACAAAGAATCTTTTGATACAGACAAAACTTTAAAAAAAAGTAAAACTGTTTCTAAAAATGAAATTAATATCAAAATTGAGACAGTTTTTTCAAATGAATATATCCGGATAATTAATAAGCCATATGATATTTCTGTACACGGAACCAATGGACTTTCAGAAATTATCGAAAGTATCTACGAAAAAGAAAATCACGAAGCTTCTCTGGCATTTAAAACAGGTCCGCTTCATCGTCTCGACAAAAAAACTACAGGCCTTCTTGCCTTTTCAAATAATCAAGAAGGCGCACGCTGGTTTACAAAAGCAATAGCTGATAAAACAGTTGAAAAATATTATATAGGAATCGTCCAGGGGAAAGTTCAGCTTGCTCAAACATGGACAGAAACCCTTGAACAGGCTCAAAATACAAACCAGTCCTTCTACACAATGAAAGTTTCTTCAAAATTCAATGAAGAGGATAAAGCTGTAACTGTCTGCACTCCGCTTGCATACGGAAAATTTCAGAACTGTGATGTTACACTATGCCAGTTTCAGATACTTACTGGAAAAAAACATCAAATCAGATGCCAGTCAGCTTTTCACGGATTTGCACTTTTAGGTGATACAGCTTACGGCGGAATAAAACTTCATAAAAATCAGAATTTATTCCTTCATGCATATATGCTTGTTTTACCGGAAGATAATCCGCTAAAAATTCCGCATATCTTAAAAGCACCGGTTCCTCAGTATTTTAATAAATTTTTATCTGATTTATTGATTAAATGGAATTCTAAACTTATAATTAAACAGTAAAGGTATTTATGGATTTAACAAATTTATTCAGTAAATTTTCAGGCTTGACTGTAATGGCCTTAGTTGGTGAAAGCGGTACAGGAAAAAGTTTTAAGTCAAAACTTCTTGCACAGAAATACGGAATTGATGCAATTATCGATGACGGGCTTTTAATTCAGAATGACAAGATTTTAGGCGGACGTTCTGCCAAAACAGAAAAAACATATATGGGTGCTGTACGCATCGCTCTTTTTGATGATAAAGATCACAGAGATGAAGTTGCAAAAGCAATCAAGAAAAATAAAGTTAAGAAACTTCTGCTTCTCGGAACTTCAGAAAAGATGGTTACAAAAATTGCTACCCGTCTTCAGGTTCCGACACCTTCAAAAATAATTCATATTGAAGACATTGCAACCCGCGAAGAAATTGACAAAGCAATCCGATCCCGTCAGGTAGAAGGAAAACATGTCATTCCTGTTCCTGCAATTGAAATCCAGAGAAATTATTCCCAGATTTTTTATGATTCAATTAAAGTATTCTTTTCAAAACCTGCAATGCTTTTCGGTAAAAAGAAAAATGCCAAAACCTTTGAAAAGTCTGTCGTTACACCTGAGTTTTCAAAGAAAGGACGCGTAAGCATTTCTGAAGCAGCATTGACTCAAATGACAATGCATTGTGTTCAGGACTTCGATCCAAAAATCAGAATCAAAAAATTCTCGATCAAAACAAATGCCCGCGGTTACCGTCTTGTAATTACAATCGATGTTCCATTCGGCAAACAGCTTACCGGAGAAATTTATAAGCTTCAGTCTTACATTGTTGATAACATTGAAAAATATACAGGAATTCTTATTGAAGAAGTAAGCATAGTAATTGATAAGATTTCTGGAGTTCCAGGAAAATCTGAAACTGCAATAAAATATTAAATAATTCGTAATTTTTTTTTTGAAAGTTATTGACATTATTTAATCAATTTTATATATTACAAACATAAGCAATGCGGATGTCATATAACGGCTTATTATCTCAGCCTTCCAAGCTGATGACGAGGGTTCGACTCCCTTCATCCGCTCTCAAGCGACCTTAAATAGGTCGCTTTTTTTTATTTAAAATATTTTTTTAAACTCATCCATACAAAAAAAAGCCTCCACTCTTTTTGAAGTGAAGGCTTTTAAACTTTCTTGATTAATTTTAATACAGAATAATTTATTCCTGATTAATTAAACTTTCATACCAAGGAATCCGAAAACTCCAAAGAGAACAAGGTAATAACAAAGTCCTACGATAAAGCTTTTCTTTTTTGCAACCTTAGGAAAACAAAGAGCAAGTGACGGCCATAAATAAATAAGTGCAGGAATTAAAATTATTCTTACGATTTTTCCTGCAATGCCAGTTTCTCTTGAGAAATTAAAGAAGAGAGCAAAACTTCCAAATGCAAATACAGCACTTCCGATGATTGTGGCAAGAAGAAAGAAAAATTTAATTTTCTTTTTTTCTTCTTCAGTTGTAACAGCTGAAGTCGCAGAGGTTTGAGAAGCTACCGGTACAGAAACAGATGTTGTTTCTTTTACTTCGCTAACTTGAGGTTTAGAAACAGCTGGTGTTTTTTTAGCAGCAGTTGTTTTTGAAGTTGTTGTTTTAGCAGCTGCATTTTTTTTAGTTGCCGTTGTTTTATTTGAAGCAGCTGCTGTTTTCTTTTCTGATGCAGCAGTTTTTTTTGCTGCAGGTTTTGCGGCAGGTTTTGCGGCAGCAGTTGAAGTTTTCTTTTTAGTTGCAGTTGTTTTTGCTGAAGCTGCAGTTTTCTTTGCTGCTGATGCGGTAGTTTTCTTTGCTGCAGGTTTTGAAGCAGCAGTTGAAGTTTTCTTTGCTGTTGTTTTTTTTGTTGAACTGGTTTCAGACTTCATTCAATTAACTCCTTTTTTTTATCCTAACAAAATCTATTTTATAGTTTGATATACTATTCTGTCTATAAATTGCTGCAAAAAGAATGCATTTTCTTCATCTCTGTCAGCAATTAACGGAACTTCTTCAATAATGACTCCGTTGATGCATACGCGAAGTTTTCCGTATTCTTTTCCGGCTTCAATTTTTCCGAACAGCACTTTTGGAATGATGTAATTTAACGCAATATCATCTTCACCAAAATATTTTTTCTGAACACAGGTTCGTACTTCATAAGGAACAATAAGTTTAACTGATCCTGATTTTGCACCAAGCAATGGCAAGGTTACAGACATTTCTGATTCAGAAAGCGCTCTGGTTTCGCGGAATGTATTAAATGCATATTCCTGAAGTGTCATTCCGTCAAGCTGTCTGTACTTATCTCCCTCTACAATATTTTCTCCAGGGCCGCCCATTGTAATACTTAAGTATCTTTCTCCACGTCTTTTGCAAGTTAAAGAAAGATTGTATCCGCTTTCATCAATGTAACCGGTCTTCAAGCCGTCACATCCGTAAAGAGTTTTTAAAAGTCCATTTGTATTTTCCTGTTCAATTGGAGTCCATAACGAATCCGGAAATGAACCGTCGAATTTCTGCGGCTTTTTATTTCTGTCTTCAGGTGCAAGATTATGTTCCTGAGGATAAACAATTTTTTTAACACTATGGAACTGAGACAAACTTTCAGGATATTTATTAATGTAGATTCTTGCAAACTTTACCATTTCGCGTGCAGTTGTAATATTCTGTTCACTGTAGCCTGAAGGTTCAACAATACGAGTTTTTTCAAGACCGCACTTCTTTATCTCTTCGTTAACTTCATACAAAAAATTATCAATGTTACCAAAAAGATAAAATGCAATTGCATGACTTGCATCGTTTCCGGAACATACTGCAAGACCTGTCAATAATTCCCGCAAAGTTACAGTCTGACCTTTACCTAAAAACATCAGGGAAGAATGCGGAGGCATATGACTTGCCCACGATGCAGGCGGAAGCGGTACAACATCATCAAGCGTTGCCTTACCTTCACTGATTTTCTGAAAAACAGTATACATAAGAAAAAGCTTTGTCATTGATGCAGGTGGAATTTCTTTATCTGCATTTTTTTCAAATAAAATATCACCTGTGTCACAATTGATAAGAATTGCTGACTGAGCATTTATTTGAAGGTTTTCAAACGGATAGTCAGCAGTTGAATAATCATTAGGAAGAAACAGCCCGTCTTTAACTATGTACGGTAAATGATGAATTGTATTTGAACGTTCATATGAACTTGATTTAATTTTTTCTTCAAGAATTAATTTCTGTTCAGCTGACAATTCAGAAGCTGTAAGATTTGCTTCAGAAAGAAGATATGCTCTTCTCCAGAATACACTGACAGCAATCAATATAATGACAGCAATTCCACAGATAAGAATCCGTGTTTCTTTTTTTATATTTTTAATACTGAATTTATTTTTTTTTGAAGCCACTTATAACTCCGGATTATTTATTATTTTTTGATATTTTTTCAAAGGCAATTTTTGCAACATTCTGCTCTGCCTCTTTTTTACTTTTACCTTCTGCAGGTCCGTAAACATCATCACCAAGATGAACGGAAACAAAGAAAGTCTGATTATGATCAGGCCCTGTTGATTTTATAAGTTCATAGAAAGGACATTTTTTACTCTTTTTCTGAAAAAGTTCCTGAAGCATTGTCTTATAATCCATATGACCTTTATTCTGCTGAACATTTCTGATTTCAGGAATTATAAATTCCAGCACGAAAGTTTTTGCCTTGTCATATCCTGAATCAAGATAGTAAGCTCCGATTACAGCCTCAACACAGTCAGCAATAATTGCATTCTTGTTACGACCGCCTGACATTTCTTCGCCCTTTCCCATTACAAGCATTTTGTCTACTCCGATTGTTCGTCCGATTGGAGCAAGTGATTTTTCAGAAACAACAGAGGCCTTGATTTTTGCAAGATCACCTTCAGGATTTTCTGCCATGTCTTCGTAAAGAAATGCCGCAGTCACCATGCCTAAAACTGAGTCGCCTAAAAACTCAAGGCGTTCATTATTGTATCTTTTATGCTGGGAATGTTCGTTGGAATAACTTCTGTGATGAAAAGCAAGATCAAGAAGTTCTATATCGTTGAATTTTAATCCGAGCGGTTTACAGAAGGCAGAAAGTTGACTGATTCGTTCTGGAGAAACTTTTCTTTTTCCAAAGAACAGGTGTTTTAAACTCTTCATATTCCAAACCTCCGGTTAAAATCATTGTATAATATAGTTAAAAAAAAACACAGTTCATCTTCTAGAAAAGAAAATGAATCTGTGCTTTCTTAATCTTAAACTTGTAAAAAGTTTAATTATTTAGACTGTTCATTTTTGATGAAGTCGTATGCATCGCGAACTGTTTCGAATTCGTTAGCTACTTCATCAGGAATTGATACGCCCAATTCTTCTTCGATTGCGTATACCAATTCGTAAGTATCAAGGCTGTCAGCTCCAAGGTCACCACGGAATGAAGAATCCATAGTTACTTTAGCTTCATCGATTTCCAGTTTGTCTGCGATGAGTTTCTGGATTTTGTTGAACAATTCGTCCATTTTAATCTCCTAATTAGCCGTTAGATTCAGGTGTAATTACCTGGCGGCCACGATAGAAACCGCATTTAGGACATACGTGATGCGACTGAACAAGGTTTCCACAGTTGCTACATTCAGTAAGCTGTGGTGCCTGAAGACGCATATTAATGCCACGACGTCTCTTAGAAACGGCTGCTGATGTTTTTGATCTAGGTACTGCCATATATAAACCTCACTAATATAGTTTACTCTAATATAATGTAGTCAAATATACAACATTTTTTCCTAGAGTGTCAATGTATTATAACAAACATATAGGATTTGTCAAACAGTTTTAGCCCATTTTAAGTAAAAAAATAGACATTTTTTTAAATTTTGTCGAAATAAAGCTATTTTTTGTACTTTTTTTGCACTTCCCTGGCAACAAGTTCAGGAACCATCTGTGAGATATCGCCACCGAACTTAGCCAGTTCCTTGATGGAGCTGGATTTGATGGTTACATATTTCTGTTCGCATGGAATAAATATTGTATCAACTTTGTTGTTAAGGGAATGATTGATTAACGAAAGGTCAAACTCATAAGCAAAGTCTGTCGCATTGCGGATTCCGCGCAGAAGTACATCTGCTCCGTTTTTTTCAGCATAATCCACAATCAGAGAATTCCATGTATGAATTTTTACATTGCTGTAATTTTTTGTTAATTCCCTGAGCATCTCTACTCTTTCTTCCGGAGTAAAAAGATATTTTTTTTCAGGATTTACAGCTACCACAACATCGATTTCTGTAAAAAGTGAACTTGCTCTTTCAATAATATTGAGGTGTCCCAATGTAGGCGGATCAAACGATCCCGGAAAAACTGCTTTACTCATAAAAATAAAATATCAGATTTGACGAAATTCAACAAGCATAGTATTATAGAGTTATGAAAAAGATTATTACATTACTTACAATGATGAGTATTTTTACATTGGTATCTTGTGTTTCAGGAGCTCAGGAATCTGAGGAACCTAAAACTTCAGCTCCGGCTGTAACAGTTGAGAAAACTGAAGCTCAGCTTGAATACGAAAGAGCAATTGAAAACCTTAACGGCCAAAAAATTTCAATGGAAACATATGAAATGGATAAAAAAATAATTCTCCAGAAGATTGCTGAACTTAATACAATCATGAAGGACAAGAATTATAAATCCTGGCTCAATTATATTGAACAGAGTTCAATTAATTACTGGTCAATGAAGTCAAATCTTTCTACTGTTTCAAAACAGCTTCCTGTAAAAGGGCTTAATTTGAAAACTCTTGAAGATTACTTCAAGTCCGTATTCATTCCTTCAAGAATGGGCCGCAGAATTGACGAAATCAGATATCTTTCTTCAACTTCAATCAAAGCTGTCCAGGTAAGAAATGATGAAACAATTGTTTACTATTATTTCAAAAAAATTGACGGTGAATGGTTAGTTGAACTTCCTCGCCTTTAATTTAAATTTTTATTGATATTTTATCGTAACTAATTTATAATTTTAATTAATTTTACCGATAGATAATAAAAGATCATAAATAGGAGTCTATATGAAAATCAATAAGCTTATTGCGGCTGGTTTGACAACACTAATTCTCGGTTCGGGTGCTTTTGCTCAGTCTTCAAAAAACGAAACTTCAGTTGAAGATGAATACATGAGCAGCATGGAAGATGTAGTTATCACAGAGATGGCTAATTCTGACGTAAGAGAAAACAAGCTTGTTGCTTTACAGTACCTTGAAGCTGCAGCTGAAAAGGGAAATGTTTCTAAAGATATGCTTAATGCTCTCGACCAGCTTGCTGGTGAAGGTATTTCGACACAGTCTAGAACAAAGGGACGCCTTTCAAATAACTATCCTGATATTCGTGCAAAAGCATGTGATATCCTCGGAAAAGTTGGAACAGAAGAAGCTGCTTACGTTTTGACACAGGTTGTAAAATACGATAACGAACCTTGGGTATTATCAAGAGCTATTCATGCACTTGGTGAAATCGGCGAGAATGAAGATGATAAAGTTACTGATACTATTGCATTTATCTCTAACCGTGTAGAAGTTCTTAACCCTACAAGTTCACTCGCAGCAGAAATCATTGATGCTTACGAAAAACTTCTTCCTAAAACAAAGAACCGTAAACCAGTTATTGATTCTTTGTCTAGAATTGCAAGTGACTACAGATTTGTTCGCCCTGTAAGAACAAAGGCTCTTGAATTGCTCCGTGCAAACTCAGGTGCTACATCAGAAAAGAAATCTAACGACAACTAATTTCTTTTAGAAATAGCAAAGGGTTGCCTTGTCAGTAACTGACATTTCGGGCAACCCTTTTTTTATATTTTTTTTTCGAGAAATGCGGGAGTCGAACCCGCCACCTTCAGCTCCGGAGGCTGACGCTCTATCCAAATGAGCTAATCTCTCAGACATAAAAAAAATATAGATTTATTTTACAAATGTCAATGTTATTAATTTAAGGCAGGAAACATTATGGATCCGATTATTTTAGCATCATCATCACCAAGAAGACAGGAAATCCTTAAGAACTTAAAAATTCCTTATCAGGTAATAATGCCTAATATTAGCGAAAATAATTCCTCTGAGAAAACCCCTCAAGAATTAACTGAATCACTGGCAAAATTAAAAGTTCAGGCAGTCGTACATTCCCTGCCCCCAAAACAGGTAATTCCATGGATTTTAGGCGCTGATACTATTGTTTCAATCAACGGAAAAAATCTCGGAAAACCGTCAAGTCCAGACGAAGCTTTCGAATACATAAAATCCCTGCAGGGAAAAACCCACACAGTCTGCACTTCAATCGCATTATATAATGGTACAAAGCGAAGTACAGTTACGAGAACTGCAACTGCAAAAGTAACTTTTGCACCAATGTCGCAGAAAGAAATTGAAGCTTATGTCGAAACTGGTGACTGGCACGGTGCTGCAGGCGGATACCGCATCCAGGGAATGGCATCATGCTTCATTACCAAAATTGAAGGAACACAAAGCTGTATAGTAGGCTTGCCTATTTTTGAGCTTTATGATATTTTAAAGTCGCAGGGATATTCTATTATTGATTAAAAATCATTCCTTGAGAGTTGATTTTTGATTCATTGTAATATGAAGAATCTTGTGCCGGATTTGTACACAATCGTAGATTAGTATGTACAGACCGAAATCTTCCGGGCAAGTTTAACTTGTCACGAGTAACAGAGTTAGGTGGTAAATGCTGTCCTGCATTTAATGTCTTTGACATTTTGTGCGCAACGGGGATGGTTAAATTTACCGGTGAAGGAGTTTTTATGGCTGTTGTAACCATGAAAAGTCTGCTTGAATCTGGTGTACACTTTGGTCATCAGGTAAAGCGTTGGGATCCACGTATGAAGAAGTATATCTTCGCATCACGCAATGGTATCCATATTATCGATTTGCAGAAAACAATCGCTGCAATCCGTGAAAGCTATGAAGCAATCAGAAAGATCGTTGCTTCTGGCAAATCAGTTCTCTTCGTAGGAACTAAAAAACAGGCTCAGCAGGCTATCGCTAAAGAAGCTGAACGCTGTGGCATGTACTATGTAAACAACCGCTGGCTTGGTGGTATGCTTACAAACTTCTCTACAATCAAAAAATCACTTGCACGTCTTAAGAAAATCGAAAAGATGGAAGTAGACGGAACATTTGCAAGCCTCACAAAGAAAGAAGTTGCTTCTCTCCAGAAAGAAAAAGCTAAACTCGAAAAAAACCTTGGTGGTATTAAAGAAATGAAAGAACTCCCAGGAGCTATCTTCATTATTGATACACACAAAGAACAGATCGCAGTTGCAGAAGCTCACAGAATGGGCATTCCTGTAGTAGCAGTTGTAGATACAAACTGTAACCCAGAAGGTATCGACTACCCTATCCCAGGTAACGATGACGCAATCCGCGCTATCACATTGTTCACTTCTATCATTGCTAATGCAGTTATCGAAGCTGACAACGATGCAGGTCTTAAGATCATTGAAAGCCTCAATGAAGACGAAGACGGAGTTCAGACAGACGCTGTTAACAAGAATGAAGACGAAGAAATCGTTGACTATTCTAATTACCAGCCAACAGAAGCAAAAGCTGCTGATGTAGAAGCTGACGAAAAAGACAGTCTCGTTGACGAAGACAAACTTTATAAATAATTTGGGAGCTCATAATGGAAATTAAAGCATCTGACGTAAAAGCATTACGCGAACAGACAGGCTGTGGTTTGATGGACTGTAAAAAAGCTCTCACAGAAGCTAACGGAGACATGGCAGAAGCTGCAAAAATCCTTAAGGAAAGCGGACTTGCTGCAATGGAAAAAAGAGCTGAAAGAGCAACAACTGAAGGACGTATCTTTACACGTACTGTAGGTAACAAGATCGTTATGATCGAACTTACTTGTGAAACTGACTTCGTTGCTAAGAACCCAGACTTTATCGCTGTTGGTGAAAAACTTCTCGACGTAACATTCGAAAAGAACCTTACAACAGTTACTGAAGACCACACTGTTCTTCTTCAGGACATTCTTATTAAGATTCGTGAAAACATCATCGTTAAGAACATTTATGTATTTGAAGTACCAGCAGGTGCTGCAGCTGCAACATATGTTCACGGTGACTTCAAGACAGCATCTTGTGTAATCATCAATGGATCTGATGCAGACGTTGTTAAACAGTTCGCTTATGACTGTTGTCTTCACCTTGCTGCATTCACACCTGAATACATCAGAAAAGAAGAAGTTCCTGAATCATTCATCAATGAACAGAAAGAAATCTTCAAAGCTCAGATGGACAACGATCCAAAAATGGCTGCAAAACCAGACAACGTTAAAGCAGGCGTTCTTGAAGGAAAAATCAAGAAAATGCTCGCTGAATGCTGTTTCGTTGACCAGATGTTCGTAAAAGATGACAAAGTTACTGTAGCTAAAAAACTTGAAGAAGTTGGAAAAGCAGCTGGTGCTGCCCTTTCATTCGCTACAACTAAAGTTGTTGTACTTGGTAAATAATTAAATTACTGAACATAAAGCGGAAATTATTACATTTTTTATCTATGAATATAGTAAAAAGTTGTAAGATTTCCGCTTTTTTTTTGAATTTTATACAAAAATGTGATATATTTAAATAGTAATATTTTAAATTTGGAAGGTTTAATATGTCTAACACAACAAGTGTAGAGCGCATGGATAAAACTATTGCTGCTCTTAAAGATTCATTTAACGGAATTAGAACAGGACGCGCATCTGCTGCTATCTTTGATAAAGTTCGCGTAGACTACTACGGAACAAAGTCACCATTAAGCCAGGTTGCAACTATTTCTATTCCTGAAGCCCGCAGCATTATCATTCAGCCATTTGACAAATCATTGATTGCTGAAATCGAAAAAGGTATCCAGATTGCAGACTTAGGATTAAATCCTTCAAATGATGGAAAAGTAATCCGTATTTCTATTCCACCATTGACAGCTGAGCGCCGCAAGGAACTTGTAAAACAGGCAAAAACAACAGCTGAAAACTCTCGTACTTCAATCAGAAACATCCGCCGTGACGGAAATGATGATCTCAAAAAACAGCAGAAAGCCGGCGAAATAACAGAAGATGATTTGAAGAAGATGGAAGATGAACTTCAGAAATTGACAGACAAATATATTGCTGAAATCAATTCTATCTATGATGCAAAAGAAAAGGAAATAATGGACTAATTATGTCTGATAAAGCACAGGAAACTTACAATTCAACTCCTCCTTCTCATGTCGGATTTATTATGGACGGTAACGGTCGCTGGGCACAGAAACGTGGACTTGCAAGAACTGCCGGTCATAAAGAAGGACTTGAAGTTGCGAAAAGAATTGTAAAAGCCTGTGCTGATATGGGCATTAAATACGTTACCTTATATACATTTTCAACTGAAAACTGGAAAAGAGCTCAGGAAGAAGTGGGCTACCTGATGGGATTAATCAGAGGGCACCTTCGTGCTGAGTTCCAGTTTTATAAAGATAACGGAATAAAAATTGAACACATTGGAGATCTTTCAGGACTGCCAAAAGATGTTCAAAATGAAATAATCAAAGCAAAAGAAGACACTGCCGCTTTTACAGGTTTGACAGTTGTTCTTGCAATCAATTATGGCGGAAGAGATGAAATTGTCCGTAGCGTTAAAAAGATTATAGATTCCGGTATCAAAAGCCAAAATATAACAGAAAAATTAATCTCTGATAATTTTGATGTTCCAGAATTACCAGATGTTGATTTTTTAATTCGTACAGGCGGTGAAAAACGTCTCAGTAATTTTCTGCTGTGGCACTGTGCTTATGCAGAGTTTTTATTTACTGACACATTATGGCCTGACTATTCAACAGAAGAACTTAAAAATAATATAAATGAATTTTACAAACGAACAAGACGTTTCGGGGCTGTTCTAAATAAATAATTTTCAGGTGAGGAAAAATATATGCCAAAAGTTTTACAAAGATTACTAGTTTTTTTTATCGGAATACCGGTAGTTATTGCAATTATTCTTCCCAAATTTTGTTATCACCTTCCCCTTCACCTTTTGATTATTAGCTTTTCATTTTTAGCATCCTTAGAACTTTCTAACATGCTTTCAAAAAAAGGAAAAACTTTTCCTAAAGCAATTACAACAGTTTTAAGTATTTCACTTCCTGTTGTTACATACTTGTGTATTTATTTTAAACTCGATTATGTTTTAGTTGAACTTACACTTGCATTTGACGTTCTCCTGATTTTTGCAATTGAAATTTTTGCAAACAAGGAATTTTCAGATTCAAACACAAAAATTGCTAACGCGATTTTTACAATTGTTTACAGTGGATTCCTTCCTACTTTCATTTCAAGACTTACAAGATTCAATCACTCTGTAGAAGTTATCTGTCTTTTTGTAATGCTTGTATTTATCAGTGATTCTGCTGCATGGTTTTTCGGAATGCTTTTTGGAAAAAATAACAGAGGTATTGTTTCAGCAAGTCCGAACAAAAGCATTGCAGGTTTTATCGGTGCCTTTATCGGATCAATATTAATTGCGGTATTGCTTAAGTTTGTTTTCTGGAAAGATATTTTTGGAAGCAATGGACTTGTAAGATTAATAATCCTCGCAATCTGTGTAACTATTACAAGCATTATTGGTGACCTTGCAGAATCTGTTTTCAAACGTTCAAGCGAATGCAAAGACAGCGGTAATATTATTTTAGGACGTGGCGGAGCTTTAGATTCAATTGATTCTATTCTTGCATCAGCCCCATTCTATTACATTATATTAAAATATATTTTTGATTTAACAGAAAAATTCTAACAATGAAAAAAGTTTTAGTTTTAGGCGCCACAGGTTCCATCGGAACAAGCACATTAGACATCATCAGAAATATGAAGGATGATTTTAGTGTTGCCGGAGTAACTGCAAATTCAAATCAATCAAAGCTTACAGAATTAGAAAAAGAGTTTGGCTGTAAAAGTTCATTAACTAAAGATGAAGGAATTGACGGCATCAAAAGATTAATTGATGCTACTAAACCTGACATTGTTGTTAACGGAATAGCAGGAAGCGCCGGTCTTCTTCCCAGTAAAATTGTCCTGGACAGCAAAATTGATCTTGCCCTTGCAAATAAAGAAACAGTTGTTATGGCCTGGCCATTAATTAAAAAACTTGCTGATTCAAACGATACAAATATTATTCCAGTAGATTCTGAACATTCTGCAGTATTCTGCCTTATTAATCAGTGTCAGAAAAAAAATGTTTCCGAAATTATTATTACAGCAAGCGGAGGCCCTTTCAGAAATTATTCCAAAGAGCAGCTTGAAAAAGTTACCCTTTCTGATGCCTTAAAACATCCGACCTGGAATATGGGGCAGAAAATTACAATTGATTCTGCAACGCTCGCAAACAAAGGACTTGAAGTAATTGAAGCAACCCGTCTTTTTGACATGGACACAGATCATGTAAAAGTTGTTGTTCACCCACAGAGTTTAGTTCACTCGATTGTACGTACAAATGACGGCATGCTTTATGCACAGATTTCGGATCCTGACATGAAGCATCCGATTTTTCAAAGTCTTGTTTATCCTGAAAATAAATCAAATTATCTTAAGCCTTTTGATCTTTTTGATCATGAACTAAATTTTTACAAGCCAAGATACGAAGACTTTCCGATGCTTTCTTATGCATACAGTGCAGCTAATAAAAACGGTGGTTACACAATAGCATTTAATGCTGCAAATGAAGTTGCTGTTGATGCTTTTTTTAATTCAAAAATCGGATTTCTTGACATTGCAAAAATTACAGAAAAAGTTCTTGAAAAAGATTTTACTGCAACCCCTTCTGATTTTGAACAGGTTTTCGAAATTGACAGACTTGCAAGAAAATATGCCGGAGAATGTTTATGACAATCCTATTAGGTCTTTTAATTTTAAGTGTTCTCGTTTTTTTTCATGAATTGGGACATTTTATTTTTGCAAAAATTTTTAAAGTCAAAGTCTTAAGTTTTTCTGTAGGAATGGGACCTGTTCTTTTACATAAAGAATTTCACGGAACAGATTACAGACTTTCACTTATTCCACTTGGCGGATACTGCGGCTTAAATGGTGAAAAAGATTTTCAAAAAGCAATTGATGAAAATCTTACAGAAATTCCTAGAAGTCCGGATTCAATGTTTGGAGTTCATCCGCTTAAAAGAGCAATGATTGCTTTTGCAGGTCCGTTATTTAATTTTATAATTGGCTTTCTCTGCTTTTTTGTAATTTCAATGGTGGGATACAAATATAATTATTTTGACAATACAATCATCATTCCGGAAGAAGAAACTGTTGAAAGCCCAGCACGTGAAGCAGGACTTCTCAGTGGTGATAAGATTATTACAATAAATGGTGAACAGATGAACAACTTCTGGGACATTCAGAAGTATGTTGGGCTGCGTCCTAAAGAAACTCTTTCAGTAGACATTGAAAGAAATTCTCAAAACCTGTCGTTTACAATAACAACCCTGCTTAATAAAGACCAGGGAAACGGCATACTCGGAGTTTATCCAGACTACAACACTCTTCAGGAATATGAAACAAAAACTTATTCATTTTTTCCGGCATTACTGCACGGAGTCTTAGATACATTTGATTTTACAATGCAGACTTTTAAAAGCATTGGAATTTTATTCAAAGGTGTTGATATTACAAAAGTTTCTTCAGGTCCTGCACGCATTTCAAATATGATCGGCGAAACAATGACAGAAGGTTTTTCTTCTGATTTTAGAACTGGACTTTATTCAACTTTAACATTAATTGCTTTAATCAGCATCTCTCTTGGAATAATGAATCTCTTACCTATTCCAATTGCTGACGGCGGACTTATTCTTTTTTCTTTTATTACACTTATATTTAAAAAGGAAATTCCACCTAAAACACAGGTTAAAATTCAATACATTGGAATTGCTATTATAGCAGTTTTATTTGTCATAAGTATAATTGGCGATTTTAGATATTTCATTGATAAATGGAGTTCAAAATGAAAAAAGTTTTATGTTTAGTATTTTCTGTATTTACAGCAGCGCATGCTTTCGCACAGCTTCGTTCATCTTCAGAAAGTCATTCTGGTGAAGTCAGCGTGTTAATAAAAGACACAACAGCCTCTGATGATTCTTTTTATTCTTTAGGAAAAGACGGTTTTCTTGTTTACTGGAAATCGGACAATTCCGGAGAACGTTATCAGATTTCTAGTAAACAGATTAAGGCTGCAGTATTGCATCCGACTAAAAAAGAAATTGCAGTTTACGAAACTGACGGAAGTTCCATTAACACTATTTCTGTCTGGGATGTTTCCAAAATGAGCAGAAAATATTCTGTCAACTTTGAAGATTCCATTCTGTCTCTCTGTTACAGTAAAAAAGGCACTTATCTTATTGCAGGAACTTCTACAGAACTTGGAACAATTTTCATTAATTCTTCAAACGGAAATCTTGAAAAACCAATCACTGACAGCATGAACATGATGTCATTTGTTGAAACAACAGATACAGAAAAATCTCTTATGTCATATTCCCTTACAGGAAACATCTGTTATTACAGTTTTTCAGATAAAAAATTAAAAGCAAAAATTCCTTCAGCAAAAGGATTGAACTCTCCAGTTGTCTTCAGCAAATACCGCTATTTTGCAGGCATTAATGCGGGGAATATTTATATTATTAACGCCAAAACCGGAAAAACAATTCTTGAACATAACGCCGTAAAACCATATCTTCTTGTAATTAATGACGATTTATATTATTACGATGCAACATCTTCTAAAGCAGGAACTCTTTATAAATTTCCTGTAGAAAATGATGAAATCAAGAAACCTGTTGTTTTTCAGAATTTTAAATCATCAATGCGCGATTTAATTAGTGACGTTTCAATTCTTTCAAATTCAATTGTATTCGGAACTTCTAGCGGTGATATCTATAAAGCAGAAATTGCAGAAAATGAAACAAAAGAAATGACTTTACTCACAACAAAGAATCTTCAGAAAATAAATGATGTTTCAATCGTTGACAACCGCACATATATTCTTACAAATAAAAGTTTGTTTGAAGGAATGATTGACAATCCTGAAGTTCCAGAATTAACTTCTGTTAAAGAATTAATTCCTGTTTCTAATTATACAAATCTTTTATGCCATGAAGGCTCTCTCATTGTGTGGTCTAAAAATACTAACAACCCTGTTTACAGTTTTGATTTTACTACAAAAAAACTGATAAAACTATTCACACCTCAGGGACAGCTTGTTTCATTAAAATCATGCGCAGGTCAGCTTATAGAAATTGAAAGCGGAAAAACTGTTAAAAAATATAACTTCGACAGAAAGGCTTTACAGGAAGTTTATTACGGCTCAGGCGTTCAGGATGCTGTAATGTTAAGTTCAGAAGATCTTTATATTGCTAAAACTGTTACCAATTCAATTGACTCTCCACTTATTTATGTTAATACAAGAACACATGAAACATTACCTTTGAAAATCGATGCAGATTATGTTTATGCATTATCAAATGATGAAGTTGAACTATCAAACAAACCTGATGAAAAAAATATTTATGCACTTGGAATAAAACACAATTCAAAAAACTCATCTACTGTCTTACTTAAATATAATGCAACAAAAAAGACTACAGAAGTTATTTATGACTTTAAAAAACTTAACATGCATTCCTTTAACATTATTTACAACCAGAATGTATACAATAATGTTCTCGATTCAACAATTACAAGTGTAAATGTTAAGTCAAAAAAATTCACTTCATACGACAGAAGCAATTCTTTGCCTGTGCATGTAAGTAATAATTTTGAATATATTTACTTTATTAACAGAGATGGAAGCCTTTCTTTGTTAAAACCAGGCTCTTCTTCCATCCTTAAAGATTATTACATAACAAACGAAAAAGAACTTATTAACTAACAAAAAAAAAGTGTATCTTACAAAACTTTTTAGTTTTAAGATACACCTTTTTTATCAGTTCCTGACTGCCGTGTAACGGCAGTCAATTGCAACAAATCAAAACTGACTGATTAAATTAATTGCAGCCTCTGAAAATTGCTTCTTTATAAGTATCAAGATATTCTTCAGCAGATTTATCCCAGGTAAAGTTTTTTGCCATACCAGTTTTCTGCATTTTCTTGATATGTTCTTTCTTGTTGTAATAAGCATATGTTGCCCAGCCACAAGTATTATAAACAGCATCTGGTGAAAGCTGATCAAACATGAAGCCTGTTCCATCACCTGTTGCTTCATTGTAATTTTCTACAGTATCTGCAAGTCCGCCAGTTCTTCTTACAATAGGAAGTGTTCCGTAAAGAAGTGAATAAATCTGGTTCAAGCCACAAGGTTCATAACGTGAAGGCATAATGAAGAAATCTGAGCCGGCTTCAATCAGGTGGCTTAAGTTTTCATCGTATCCGATATATGCCTTAAAATTAGAAAGTTTTGACTGTAATGCATTCAATTCATTCTGACACCACGCCTCTCCACTTCCGAGAACAACAACCTGGATTTTAAAATTATTACACATGTTATACATACATCCGTAATTCGGCGCAAACAATTCTGCAATACCTTTCTGGTCTGCAAGTCGTGTAACAATACCAAAGACAGGAATATCAGGATTAACTTCAAGGCCCATTTTTTCCTGCAGGGCTTTTTTGTTTACGGCTTTATCTTTAATTGTCTTAAATGAATAATTCTTTGGAATACGTTTATCAGTTTCAGGATTCCAGGAACGAAGGTCAACGCCATTAAGAATTCCGCGGACAACATCTTTTCTGACGCGAAGAAGACCATCAAGTCCGAATCCGCCTTCAACTGTCTGAATCTCATTTGCGTATGTCGGAGAAACAGTTGTGATCATATCCGCACTAGAAATTCCGGCCTGTAAAAGATTAATACCGCCATGATGTTCAAAACCTGCTCCGTAATACAAATTCCAGTCAATACCAAAACTTGCAAAGCTTTCTTTTGAATACTGTCCCTGATAGCCAAGATTATGAATTGTAAGAACGCCGGCTGTTTTTTTAAACTCCTGGTAGCGGTAAATATGCTTGAGGAATACAAGAGTTGGACAGGCAGACCAGTCATGACAATGCATGATATCTGGAATCCAGTTGAGTTTTCTACAGAGCTGGAAAGCTCCGTGACAGAGAATTGAGAAACGATAAGGGTTATCGTGGAAGTCTGTTTCAGCTGGAGTTCCGTAAACACCGTCACGACCGAATGCCAGTTCATGGTCTATAAAATATACTTTGAGTTTTTCACATTCTGGCATTGAAGTTTCATAAACTGCAGTCCATGCTTCTCCTCCGCCAACTGGGATTCCCATTGGTTCATCAAGCTTTTTAAGCTTGTTTCTGTCAATTTTATAGTAACGTGGAATTACGATCTTAACATCATGTCCCATATTACTAAGTGTAATTGCAAGTGCAGAAACTGCATCAGCAAGTCCGCCTGTTTTTGCAAAAGGAACTGCTTCAGCACTAACCATCAATATTTTCATACATTATTCTCCTTTAACAGTATGAGCTGCCTTGTAAAAAGCATCTCTTGAGTTAATAATAGATTTTTCGTCAACGCAATAACAGATTCTAAACCATCCCTTCATTCCAAAACCGGCACCACCAGGACAGAGAATAAGATTCTTTTCAAGGACTTCAACAAAGCCTGCATCATCATCGCCCCAGCTGTCTGGAACTTTACAGAATACATAGAAAGCGCCTTCCGGATCTGCATATTTAAGACCAGCATTATCAAGAACGTCTTTAAGAAGATCCCTGCGCTTTGAATAAGCTGAATAATCAACTTTAGCATTCCAGCTTTTTGCAACTACTTTCTGGAAGAATGCAGGTGCATTTACATACCCCAAAACACGGGTTGAGAAGGTACAGCCTGCTATAAAATCGTCTTTTTCAGGACAGGAAGGATTTACGCAGATGTAACCGATTCTTTCACCAGGAATACTCAGGTTCTTAGCAAAGGATGTTACAATTACTGAATAATCATATTTGTCAAAAACTGATGCAACTTTCTTATTATCATAAGTAATTGCACGGTATGGTTCATCACAAATTAAATATGGATAACGACCGGTTTTATCTCCAAATTCCTTTAACGTAGCGCAGAGATTCTTAATATCATTTTCTGAATAAATTCGTCCTGTTGGATTATTTGGGGAATTTATAAGTACAGCAGCTGTTTTTGAATTAAGAGCAGCTTTGATATTATCAATATCAAGAGAAAAGTCTTCTGTTGTTTTAACTTCGACAAGCTTTCCGTTGTAGTTTTTAATGTAATTGCGGTAATCAACAAAGAACGGACTTGGAACAATTACCTCTTCTCCAGCATCAACTAATGTCTTGAACACAACATTGATTGCAGCAGCTGCTCCGACAGCCATTACTACACAGTCGCCAGTAACTTTTACGCCCTGCTCAGAAGTTTCTTTTTCTGCCATTGCATTGCGGGCCTGGTCATAACCTGCATTTGACATATACCCATGGCATCCATGACTTTTGTCTTTTGCAACTTCTTCAATTGCGGCAAGAACTTCAAGAGGAGGATCAAGATCAGGATTTCCGAGACTGAAATCAAATACTTTATCATCGCCATATTTGGCTTTAAGGATTTTTCCCTGTTCAAACATCTTGCGAATTGCAGATGCACTAGGGCTTGTTATCATTTCTTTAATAAATGGTGCTATCATAATATTAATATTATATCACATTTCCTATAAATGTACATTTTTTTCTATATGTAACAGTAATTGCACTATTTTGTTTAACGCAATAGAATAAGAATTAATATGAAAAAAGCAATATTTTGTATTTTAACCGCCGTTATTTCAGTATTTTCTGGACTTTCCAATGAATTTTCATTGAATTTAGACAGAATTTTCAATTCTAACCTGTCATCCGAAGAAATAAACGTGCTTTTATCAGGGGAAGTTCTCATCAGAAACACTAAAAAAGCTGAAAAAGCAGCACTTCTTCCCTTAAACGAAACTTCAGATGAAATTATTAACGATATTATTAATCTGAAACCATCGTATCTCGCAGAAATTATTCAGATTGTTCCTGTAAAAGGAAATTCAAAGATTCTTTCAAAAATTGAAAAAGTAATGACAGATATTCCGTCATACAAGGGAATTCCATATTATTCTGAAAGAAATGATGTATGGGCAGATTTATATTCAAATGCTCAAATTGACAGTATGGAATCTGATGGAATATTCAAAAAAATCAATGCATCTTTCAATATGAAACCGTTTGGCGATTTTTCTTCTGTCATTATAGTAGAAAAAGGTTCAGATTATCTTATATATTCAAATTTTAATACGACAGATATTTTTTATGACAATATAAAATGTATTAAAAAAGATAATATGAAGTCTTACATTTATGCATTTAAGGTTGACGACTTCTGGATCTTATATGGAATCGGCGGTGTTAAAGCTCCCAAAATTCCACTTGTTTCTGACCGTGTAGAACTTTCCTTTATGAACCGCATAAAGACCTTCTGCAATTTCGTATATAAAAATATAAAATGAGATTATATAATATAAGAAGAATGTTTTAAAAAGTTCTAGAAATGTTATCTCTGTTGTGATAAAATTATATAAATAGGAATTTTGGAGAATTTTTTTATGTTATTTTGGATGATTGGTTTATCTTTCGTATTAAGCGCAAGCATTATCCCCGTAATAATTGTACTCTGCAAAAAATTCAGAATATATGATTCTCAGGATGAAAGAAAAATTCACAAAGGAAATATTCCACGTCTCGGTGGCATCGGAATTCTTATAGCCTTTGTTGTTTCCTGTTTACTTTACTTTTATCTTTCACCAGATACTGAAATTGAACACGTAATGCCTCTGATTATTTCTGGATCAATCATTTTTATATTTGCACTTATTGATGACTTTTTAAACCTTCGCGCATTATTCAAATTATTTTTTCAGGTTGTTGCGGTTTTAATCGTTTTGTTCAACGGCTATAGATTTGAAAAACTCTGTGACTGGGTAATGCCTTTATGGTTCAGTTATATTTTCACCTTCTTCTGGATGATAGGAATCATTAACGCTTACAATCTCATTGACGGCCTAGACGGACTTTGCGGCGGACTTTCTTTTCTTGTAATTGGTTCCCTCGGTATTATTTTCTATAATTCTGCTCAGCCAACTGCCGGTATTTGTTTTATAATGGCTGCAGCAATTTTTGGATTTCTTATTTACAATAAACCAAAGGCAAAGATTTTTATGGGTGACGGTGGAAGCCAGCTTATGGGCTTTATGATTTCTGCCCTTCCTTTGTATTATTCAACTTTTAACTTTGAATACAACAAGATTCTTGTAATGATCGTGCTTGTAAGTATTCCGATGCTTGATACAATTGCGGCAATGTGGAGACGCACCCGAGAACACAGATCTTTCATGTCTGCAGATTCAAGACATATTCATCACAAGCTTATTGCATTAGGTTTTTCTAAAGTTCAGACCTTGATTTTTTTATTGTCAATTCAGATATTTCTTTGTCTTGCTGCGGGGCTTGGTATGTTCCTTAAAGAAGATAAAGGTGCAATTCTTTTGATTGTGATTTTTGTATTTATGATTGCGTTCTACAGTTCAATTCATTTTATATATTACACAGTAACAAAAAACAATCCGGTTGATATTAAAACAATTCAGGATGATTCTTCTGAATTGAAAATCAAATTAAAAAAATAAACAGAGGTATTAAATGAAAGGTATTATTTTAGCAGGCGGTTCTGGAACCAGACTCTACCCTTTAACAAAAGCAGTTTCAAAACAGATTTTGCCGATGTATGACAAACCTATGATTTATTATCCTTTGTCTGTTTTAATGCTTTCAAAAATCAGAGAAGTTTTGATTATTTCTACTCCGAGAGATATTCATTTATTCAAAGAACTTTTTGGTGACGGAAGTCAGCTTGGAATGCGTTTCGAATATGCAGTTCAAGATAAACCTAGAGGACTTGCCGATGCATTTATTGTTGGTAAAGACTTTATTGGAACTGATGATGTTGCTTTAGTATTAGGCGACAATATTTTCTATGGACAGAGCTTTACTAATACTCTTCTTAATGCAGCAAATACAATTGCAGAAAAAAAAGGCGCAGTTATCTTTGGATATTATGTCAAAGATCCTACAGCTTATGGTGTTGTAGAATTTGACAAAGACGGAAAAGTTTTAGGCATTGAAGAAAAACCGCAGAATCCTAAATCAAATTATGCAGTTCCAGGACTTTACTTCTATGACAATTCTGTAGTTCAGATTGCACAGAATGTTAAGCCAAGTGCGCGCGGTGAAATTGAAATTACTACTGTTAATAATGCTTACCTTGAAAAAGGTCAGCTGAATGTAGAACTTTTAGGTCGTGGAATGGCTTGGCTTGATACAGGAACATATGACGGACTTCTTGAAGCTTCAAATTTTATTGCAACAATTCAGAAACGCCAGGGAATGTATGTTTCATGTATTGAAGAAATAGCCTTCAGAAATAAATGGATTACAAAAGAACAGCTGCTTGAAACAGCTGCCGGATACAAAACCGAATATGGTGAATACTTAAAATTTATCGCAGGAAACGTAAACTAATGCCTTATACTTTTACAGAATGCAATATTAAAGGTTTATACGAAATTCAACCTAAAGTGTTTGGTGACAACCGCGGTTATTTTTTTGAATCGTATACTGAAAAAGATTTTTTCGCTGCCGGACTTACAATGAAGTTTGTGCAGGACAATCAGTCTTTCAGTAAAAAAGGAGTTTTGCGAGGCCTTCACTTTCAGAAAAATTTTCCGCAGGGAAAATTAGTACGTGCAATTCAGGGACAGGTAATAGATATTGCAGTTGATCTCAGAAACAACTCTGAAACCTTTGGTAAATATCATGCAGTTCTTCTTGATTCTGAAAAACAGAATCAGTTCTATATTCCCAAAGGCTTTGCACACGGCTTTTATGTAAAATCTGAAACTGCAGTTTTTGCATATAAATGTACAGATTATTATCATCCGGAAGATGAAAGCGGAATTATTTACAATGATCCGACTCTCAACATCGACTGGTCAAAAATTATAGATAATGATAACGTTCTTTTAAGTGAAAAGGATGTTAAACTTCCTCATTTTGATTTAAATAAGTTGTATTTTAATTTTTAGCGTTTAATGGTGGGAAAATGATTTGGGTAATTGGCGCAAATGGAATGCTCGGAAGCGAGCTTTGCAGACAGCTTAAAAAAAATAAGATCGACTTTGTTTCTTCAGATAAAGAAGTTGATATTACAAATTATGAGAGTATTGAAGCTTTCATTAACCAGAAGGAATCTGAATCTTATTTAAGTGCTTCCTTAAATGAAAAAAAATCTTCAAAGATTAAATGGATTGTTAACTGCGCAGCTTATACTGCAGTAGAAAAAGCAGAAGAAGAACCAGAACTTGCAGAACTTCTCAATGTAACAGGTCCTAAAAACATTGCTCATGCTGCACGCTTTAACGGCATTAAATTAATTCATATTTCAACTGACTATGTTTTCGGCGGAACAGGAAATGTTCCTTTTACAGAAGACATGCAGAAAAATCCGCTTGGCGTTTACGGTAAAACAAAAAGTGACGGCGAAGATGAAATTATCCAGTCAATGACTCAATATTATATTTTAAGAACTGCCTGGTTATACGGATACGGCCGACCAAACTTTGTATACACAATGGTAAATCTTATGAACAGCAAAGATGAAATCAAAGTTGTTAATGACCAGTTTGGTACTCCGACATTTGCCGGAGACCTTGCAGAAGCCATAATTAAAATTATTGAAAAATCTGAAAAAAACAATACGGCATTCAACAAGAACTCTATCGTTCCATTTGGTATTTATAACTTTACAAATCTTGGAAATATTTCGTGGTTTGACTTTGCACAGCAAATATATAATCTCGGAAAAAAATATAAACGCATTACAAAAGACTGTTCAGTTAAAAGCTGTACAACTGCTGAATACGGCGCAAAAGTTGAACGTCCGGCCTACTCTGTTCTTTCAAAAGATAAAATCATGAAAGAATTGAAAATAAAAATTCCTTCATGGGAAAAATCACTTGAAAAGTTTTTGAAAGATGCTTCTTTCGACACATTAAATAAATGAGGTTATTATGTCTAATCGTAAGCTTAAAAATGTATTAATTACTGGTGGTGCAGGATTTATCGGTTCTAACTTTATCCATTATCTTTTTAATGAAAGTGCATCAGGCTCAAAAGAATTTAAAGATTCTGGTTTTACAGGAAATGTCGTTAATCTCGACCTTTTAACATATGCCGGTAATCTTGAAAACCTCTCTGACATTGAAGCAAAGTATGGTACTGGTGTTTCTGAAGCTGAAAGAAGATATCATTTTATTAAAGGCGATATCTGTGACAGAAAATTAATTGAAGATATTTTCAATAAATACGACATTGATACAGTAGTTCATTTTGCTGCAGAAAGTCATGTTGACCGTTCTGTTCTTGAACCAGAAGCCTTTATTAAAACTAATGTTCTTGGAACATACACACTTCTCGATGTTGCTAAAACTTACTGGAAGTGTTCACTTGATAATATTCGCGATGATGTTCTTTTTCATCACATTTCAACTGATGAAGTTTATGGTTCACTTGGCCCTACAGGTTATTTTACTGAAACAACTCCATATGATCCAAGAAGCCCATACTCTTCAAGCAAAGCTTCAAGTGATCACATTGTAATGGCTTACCACCATACTTTCGGGTTACCAATAACATTAAGCAACTGTACAAACAATTACGGACCTTACCAGTTCCCTGAAAAACTTATTCCGTTAATGATTCTTAATATCTCTCAGGGAAAGAATCTTCCTGTATACGGAGCAGGAACTAATATCCGTGACTGGATTTATGTAGAAGATCACAACCGTGCGGTATTCCAGATTTTAAAAGATGGAAAATGCGGCGAAAAATATAATATCGGTGGCGAAAACGAATGGCAGAACATTGTGCTTCTCGACAAGTTGATTGAATTAACCTCAAAAGAACTTAATATCGATATTAATAAAGTCAAAGAAACAATTACACATGTTAAAGACCGTCCGGGTCATGACCTGCGTTATGCCATTGACTGTTCTAAGATTAAAAAAGAATTAAACTGGGAAAGAAAAATGACATTTGAAGAAGGTCTTTTGCTTACTGTAAAATGGAATCTTTCTAATAAAGAATGGATTAATCACATTCAAAGCGGTGAATATCTCAACTGGATTAATAACAACTATTCTTCAAGATAACAGATTTCATATATGAAAAGGTTTTTCGTTTGTTTATTTTATTCTCTTTTATTATGTAATTTTATAAACGCTGAAAAATATAAAATTTCTGAAGTTTTATACAATATCGATGGTAAAACTAAAGAAACAAATCTTGAACATAAAATTAAAATTAATAAAAAAAGAGTTTTTAATAATCAAGATGAACTGGCTGTTTATATTTCTGATATAAAAAAACAATTCGAAAACTTACGCGTTTTTGATTCTGTTTCGATTCAGTATTCAATTAACAACAATTCTGAAAACGATATAAAAACTGTCAATGTTTCAATTGATGTTTCTGATTCGAAGAATTTCATCATCTTACCGTATATTAAATATGATTCCAATGACGGAAGTGTTATTAAGGCAAAAATCCGTGACTCCAACTTTTTAGGAACTTTGAACGAAGCTTCTGGAGATGTTTATTTCTGCATAGATCCAAAAAATGACGGTAATGTTGATTTTGGTCTCGGCGCAAGCTTTAAATATGACTATCCTTTCTATTTTGGACCTTTTGAATGTTCATGGAATAATGATTATGACTGTAAATATACATTCGGAGAGGAATTACCTGAATGGACTGTAAATTCCGGATTTACCTTTGCAATTCCTTTTGATCAGCTTAGTCTTAAATTAACTTTAACTCAAAAAATTGTAAATGATTTTGATTACAATGTATTTAACGATGCACTGTATTTTGGTGAAGTCGCAGATCTTTCAGTACCAATCATTCTTCAAAACATTCCTCGCTGGGGAGATATTATTTATACCCCTTCGGTTAATTTTACTTACAACTGGTCAAACCATAAAATTAATACAAGAAATGATGATCTTTTAAGTCCTGAACTTTTATTTTCAAACAAGATTTCTACTTCGAGCATTAACTGGAACGGAAACTTCAGATCAGGCTTAAGTTTTTATGCAAGACAGGATTCAGGTTACAATTATCTGATAAACGATATGGTAATCGGCTTTGAATCAGAATTACAGCTTTTTCTTGACTGGAAATATGCTGGAATGAATACGAGGTTGTATGGATTTTCATACATTAATAAGAATAAAAAAACCTGCTCCCGTATTCGAGGAATACGGGATGATGAATACTTTGCAAATTCTTCATTATCAGATATAAACTCAACAAGTACTCCTAGAGCGATTGTTCTTAACCTTGATTTTCCAATCCATATTTTTACAATGACTTTTGACAACTGGAACTGGGATTTGATTAAAAAATTAGGTTTTGAATTACAGATATCACCTTTCGTAGATTTTTCTCTTACAAAAAACCGGGTAACAGGACGAAGTTTTGATATAAAAGATTCTTTTATTTGTGCCGGTGTAGAATTTATTGTATATCCATTAAAGTTTAAATCACTTCAGGTTCGTGCTAGCGCCGGATTTGATATCGGAAGACTTCTTCTTAAAAATTACATCGATACCAGCTGGAGACCAAATGTATCTCCTTATGAATTATCAATTGGTTTTGGACTTCACTATTGATTAAGCTAATTAAAATACTGTAAAGACTTAACTATAAAATTATTTTGAAAGCCCTGCTTCTTCAACACATTTCTGTGCGGCGTTTTTCCAATAGAGTTCAGGACATGAATTACTCATGACAATAATTACGTCTTTAGGGAATCTTTGATAACCGCATTTTGTTCCATAAGCATAAATGTTATAAAAGCCTTCCCAAAACGAATTATCATTACACCATTTTACCATATCACTATATCTGCTTACAGTTTTGAAGAAGGTTTTGAGATCTGTAAACTGATAGTCTGATTCCCTTTCTTCAAGTAATGAGTTCAAATGAGTAAAAGCAATTAAAACTCCGTAAAGATTTGTAATATATGCTTCTTCATATTTTTTGCTTGAATCATATATTTTGCTTAATTTAAAATATGCATTTAAGCAGGCAATTGAATTGATTCTGTACATCTTGAAAAATTTTGAAGAGTTATCTTCTTTTTTTGATTTTGAAGTACGAATTAAAGCCTGTTTTAATGTTTCATTTGAGAAATCGCCGCTGTTTTTTGCAATCAAAAGAAGGGCTTTTTCCTGAGTTGGAACATCGTGAGTGTATTCTGCAATATCAGCAATTATAAAAAGAATATCGTTTTCCATTTCTGGAACTTCGAGTAAAGAAGATGTTTTTCTTGCTTTTTCAAGATAATCCTGAGCCATCGAGAATTCACCTTCAATACGATAAATTTTCGCAATTAAAATGTAAGCTTCCGGATAATCTTTGCGGGAATTTATAAATTCACGAAGTTTTGCAAGGGAATCTTTAAAATATTCATTCCCGTATTTTCCGGTCCATTTTTTAATTATATCGATCGCACTGTATTCCTGACGTTCTTCAAGAACTTTGAGTACATCCGGAATTAAATCCCCTACACGCCTAACCTGATAAGGTGTAACAGCATTTGTTAATATTTTTGATTCTGATTCACTTTCATGCTTTCTTTTGGCAACTGCATCCTGAGCATATCTCATTGCTTCAGAAAAATTATTGTTGTCAAATTCCTGTTCAGCACGCTGAAGAATCATCCATGATTCTCCTGACTGAAGAGCAGCTTTAGCAAAAACTGATGTAAGTGAAATAGTTAAAATCGACAATATTAAACAAATTTTTTTCATAAAGAATTAAGTTCCTGTTCGAATATAATATCGGCATCTTTTGCATTAATCGTGTGGATTATTTTACCTTTTTTGAAAATAATTGCCTTATCCCCCGCACCTGCAATACCTAAATCTGCATGCTTTCCTTCGCCAGGACCATTTACGATACAACCCATAACGGCAACCGTAATATCTTTATCCATTGCAAGAAGTCTGTTCTGCCAGCGGTCCAAAAATGAATGAACATCAAAGCCAAGACGGCCGCAGCGAGGACAAGAAATGATAGTAACTCCGCCTTTTCTCAATCCGCACTCATGAAGAATTTCTCGGCCCGTGATTACTTCATTTTCAGGACTTGATGAAAGACTTACACGAATTGTGCTTCCGATACCTTCATTTAATAGCTTACTGAAAGCTAGAGTCGATTTGACAACACCTGTAATTAAAGGACCGGCTTCTGTAACACCGATGTGTAACGGAATATTATATTTAGACGCAAAAACCTCATTTGAAAGTACTGTTTCTTCTACAGATGAAGCTTTCATACTTACAACGTACTGATCAAATTTTAGTTCTTCAAAGACTTCACATTCTCTGGCAGCAGTTTCAGCGAGCGCTTCAGTTCTTGAAATGATACCGTTTTCTACTTTTTCTGCAAGGTCTTTTGGAAGACTTCCGGTATTTACACCGATTCTGATTGCAGTGCCTTTTTCACGACAGCCATTTACGACAGCTTCAACCTTGTCACGGCTTCCGATATTCCCTGGATTGATTCTGATTTTTGCAACATTACCCTTAAGGCATTCGAGCGCCAGTCTGTAGTCAAAATGAATGTCAGCAACTAAAGGCATTGAAGTGTTCTGAGCAATTTTTACAAGTGCCTTTGCACTTTTTGTATCAGGAACAGCAAATCTGATGATATCACAGCCCAATGCCTGAAGGTCATTAATCTGTTTAAGAGTTTCATGAAGAGCTTTATCATCATCAACAATATTATCTATTCCATCTTTCCACATTGTCTGAATGGAAACAGGACTGGTTCCACCAATAGAAAGAGATTTTGTAATTCCACTTCCGCCGATTTTTACAAGGCGTGGTTGTAAAAAAGTTTTATTCATATTTTACATTATATTACATCTTGAGATAAAAAAAAAGGACAGCCTTTATATATAAAAGGACTGTCCTTCGAAATTAGTTACAGATCAGGATTACTGGATCATTCCGAATACCATTGCGAACAAAGCAACAGTTTCACAAAGACCTACAACCATGATGTACTGAGAGAAACCTTTTCCTGTTTCACCGAGAGCATCAGAACCTGCAGCACCAGCTTTTCCCTGAGCAATTGCTGAGAAACACATTGCAAGACCTGCAGCAAGGCCAAGGCCAAGAGCGAAAGGACCGTTCATTGCACCAGATGCAACTTTTTCTTTCATTGAGTTCATCAAAAGGAATCCGTAAATTGTCTGTGTCAAAGGAGCACCAGCAAATACTGTCAAAATGAATGGAGCTGGTTTATTGTTTACATAACATCTTTTCCAAGCACCAATAGCACCCTGACCTGCAGCACCAATACCAATTGCTGAACCGATAGCAGCAATACCCATAACAATAGCGGCACCTAACATACCTAAATCCATACCGATCACACTCAATTCCATATTTTTCTCCTTATAATCTTTGCGTCAAACAAAGAAAGTTAATTTTATTTTTTAACCGTTTCACTGAACGGTTCATATTTAAATCCTGACCATGACATTCCTAAGTGAGTTGAGAACTCAAGTGTATTCAAACGAACGCCATGAACGATTACAGACAACAGGTTCAAAATCATATTCAAACCATGTCCAAATACAAGCAATGCAACAACAGCGACGAACATAATTGCATGTCCACCGATATCACCTGCCATTGTATTAACAGTGTTGGAAATTGCAGCACCTGCAAGTCCTACAGCCCAGAGACGGATGTAAGAAACGATATCTGAAAATACATTGACTACGCCAAGTAATACAGAAATTATGTTCTTAACACTTTCCATAATAGACTTGATGAGATTTCCTTCGTAATTTGCAAAAATGAAACTTAATGCAAATCCGCCAATTACACAATAAAGTGCAATCTGTGCTACAGGAATTCCATTTACAACCAAATCCAATGGGAAGATTTCCGAACTAACTACCATTGACAATACAACATAGAACATACCGATAAGCTGTGCAAGTGAACCGAAGTCTGCAATAAACTTGAGAGATTTATCTCCGATATTGCGGAAGATTCCCTTGATATGTGCTACCGAAAGCTGCAGAAGTGCAAGGCTGAAACAGAAAATCTGCAAGTTCTGATCTACTGTTACACCAACGCCCGGTTCAGTCCATGGCAACGACCATGTTCTTAATGTTTCACCATCAGGTAAATATTTATAGGAATTTGACAACAACGGTACAGTGATTTTGTTTAAGAATCCTAATCCATAAGCTTCAAGCTGGGCTGGAGTAAGACCAAACCATGTACATGTAACAAATCCCCATGCTACAGTTGCAAGTCCAACAAGGAATACAAGTCCTAATACAGGAGATGATTTTTTCTTTGCCGCATTTTTAATGAGCATGATTCCGGAAAGCAATGTAACCAAAAGTCCATAACCACCGTCACCAAAAATCATTCCGAAGAAGATTGTAAAGAAGAACAAAAACCAGCTGGAAATATCATATTCATGATACCCAGGAACTGTTCCAAGGAAGTCTGTAAGTGGATAAATCAAACTTACAAATTTATTATTCTTCAACTTAGTTGGTACCATATCTTCTTCAGACGGATCATCACTGGCAATTGCCCAGTTATTTTCAGCTGCAACTTTTTTAAGATTATCAAGTTCATCAACAGGAACATAGCCTGTTAACCAGCTCAAAGAATTAAGTGCATCTGAATTGTCTGTTTCCATTCCAGAGAAGACATTTTCAAATTCAATATCTTTCTGCAAAAGCTTGTTATAGTTCTTAATAGCACTGTGATAATATGCAAGTTCTGCAAATTCCTTATCAAGCTTATTAATTTCAGCTTTTGCTTCAACGATTCTCGCAGAAATTACATCAGTAGAATCTTCAGGTAAAATTACCTGATATGCATCAGGTGGTAAACCTTCAGGTCTTTCAGCATCATCAGACTCTGTAATAAGAAGGAATCTTGTAGTTCCCTTTTCTTTATTTACAGTTACTGTCTGAAAATCTTCGCCAATAAGACTGTATTTTTCTGAAGGAATTTCGTACATTCCGAAATTAACGCCTTTTTCAGAAAGATATTTAATATCTTCAAGGTTAATTGAACCCCATGCAGCAAGACGGTCAATTTCGCTAGTATCGTTAGCAATTCTTTCAAAAAGAGTTTTTTTCTGCTCTGTAATTTCTAATGCTCTTTCTGCTTTTTTAAGCGCTTCTTCGTTAGAGCACTGAACCTGGTTCAAACCTTTTTTTGCAGGTTTTAATGAACCTAAAAGTGATTCAGCTTCTACAAGTTTTGAAGAAGTTGCTTTTACAGCAGCAAGTTTTTCACCAGTTCCTTCAATATTCTCGAGATGAACAATTCCAGACTGACGAAGAGTCTTCAATGCAGCTTCCTTGTCCTTATTCAGGATAACGAGGGAAACTTTTTTCATTTTAACAATCATGATTCCTCTCCTTTCTGCTGAAGTTTCTTCTTTGAGATCTTACTGCGAACTACCGCAGCTGTCTGTTCATCACCAAGATATACAGAAATCTTTTTAATGTTAGCCTTAGTCTCAGGAATTTTTACCTTTTCAAAAAGGTTTACGCGCTGGGTTGTAGTGCGTAATTCCTGCGAAAGCAGACGAACCTGTTCGTCAAGAACTTCTGCTTCCAGATCAAGGGAAAGTGCTTTTTCCATTCGGTCTGCAGCCATATCAATCCAGAGAGGGGTTGAATACAAATCGTAATCACCTCTTCCAAAATCAGCTCCTTCATATACAGGAATTGTTACACCTGCAATATTTCCGAAACCTTTTTTGATATTTTTCACAGTTACCATATCTGGAGTAAAAGCAGATCTTTCACCGAATACAGCAATCCATTCATCAAATTCTTTTTCAAGAACGACTCTGGCTGCCCTTACTTCTTTTGCTTTGGCGTCGATTGAACGGATTTCTGATTGAAGCTGTTGTTTTTTGAGCTGCAATGTAGGAAGATAACGTTTATACATTTTAAGCGCATCTTTCTGTACTTTGAGTTCATTTTTTGTCAGCTTAATTTTAGCCATTCGCTATACTCCAAAAAACTAGTTCTTAGGCCAGTATTCTTCAATCAATGAAGACTTAAGACCAGTTTCTTCTTTTTCGAAACATTCACTTAAAATCTTCCAGCCTAAATCCAAAGCATCTTCCAAAGAAATATTCTTAGAAAGGTCCATCATGTTATCTTCGAACTTCTTACCATATGCGAGAAGTTTGTCATCCCATTTACTCAAGTTGAAACCCATTGATTTCTTTTCGAGTGTATCTTTATAAGATGAATAAAGACGAATCATACCATCCATAAGTGCACGGTGGTCAGGTCTTGTAGAACCGTTTACGTTCTGTTTAAGACGTGAAAGTGAACCGAATGGTTCAATACGTCCACCTTTAAGGTAGTACTGTCCTTCTGTAATATATCCAGTGTTATCTGGTACCGGGTGAGTAACATCATCACCAGGCATTGTTGTTACAGCAAGTACTGTTACAGATCCTGCGCCTTCAAAGTCAACGGCTTTTTCATAACGTGATGCTAACTGTGAATACAAGTCACCTGGATAACCACGGTTAGATGGAACCTGTTCCTGAGTAATGGCAATTTCTTTCATTGAGTCTGCAAAGTTTGTCATATCTGTAAGGAGAACGAGAACGTCTTTTCCTTTAAGTGCAAACTGTTCAGCAACTGCAAGAGAAAGGTCAGGAATCTTCTGACATTCTACAGTCGGGTCAGCTGCTGTATGCATAAACATTACAGTCTTTGAAAGAGCCCCACCGTCTTCAAGAGTTTTCTTAAAGTACAAGTAGTCATCATACTTAAGACCCATACCCCCGAGAACGATTACATCAACTTCAGCCTGCATGGCAATGCGGGCAAGGAGCTGGTTGTATGGTTCACCAGAGATAGAGAAAATTGGAAGTTTCTGTGATACAACCAATGTATTGAACATATCAATCATTGGAATACCGGTACGGATCATACGCTTAGCCATGATACGTTTTGAAGGGTTAACAGAAGGTCCACCGATTGTTACAAGGGAATCAGCAAGTGCAGGTCCATTGTCACGAGGTTCTGCAGAACCATTGAAAATACGTCCAAGCAAATCATCTGAGAAAGAAACTTCCATCTGATGTCCAAGGAATTTAATATGGTCACCAGTTGAAACACCACGACCACCGGCAAATACCTGTAATGAAACGATATCGCCTTCAATCTTGTTTACTTCGGCAAGAGACTTTCCGAAACGTGTTTCAATTTCTGCAAGTTCTCCGTAAGCAACATTTTCAGCTTTAACTGTGATTACGCTTCCGACGATGGATTCAATTTTACTATAAACTTTGTTCATAATTATTCACCATCCTTTAACATTGCTGCAACGTCATCACGAACTTTTCCATTTGCAGAAGCAACGTGAGTTTCAATAGCGCTTTCTGCTTCCTTGAACTTGTCGCTGTTCCATTCAGAATAGTTCCAGTCGATGAACTTCTGACGCATCTGGTTGAAGAAGTTGCGGGCTGTGTCTTTATCAGAAAGTTCAAAGTCAGCTCCAAGAACTGAAAGAACTTTGCTGAATGTATATTTCTGGCGTTCAACACTTACAGCAGCATCGATTTCGTCGAATGAGTTCTGCTGCATGTAAACTGCATCAAGGAATTCACTCTTGAGGTATTCGATATAATCTTCTGTTGTTGTACCGTCTTCACCTACTACCTTCATCATCTGGTTAACTTCAACACCGGCAAGGAATACTTTGCGTGCATAAGCTACCCATGACTGTGGGAGTACTGAATTATATTTTGACCATGAAATGATAGGGTCAATAGCAGGATACTTACGAGCATCAGAACGTTCACGAGAAAGTCCGTGGAACGCACCTACTACTTTAAGAGTAGCCTGAGTTACAGGTTCTTCGAAGTTACCACCGGCTGGAGATACTGTACCACCGATTGTTACAGAACCGAAGCTTCCGTCACGAAGTCTTACATAACCTGCGCGTTCATAGAATGCAGAAATGTATGATTCGAGGTAAGCTGGGAATGCTTCTTCACCAGGGATTTCTTCCAAACGTCCAGACATTTCACGGAGTGCCTGTGCCCAGCGTGATGTCGAATCAGCAAGGAGCAATACGTGAAGTCCCATCTGGCGGTAATATTCAGCCAAAGTTACTGATGTATAAACTGAAGCTTCACGAGAAGCAACAGGCATTGATGAAGTATTACAAATGATGATTGTTCTTTCCATCAATGAACGGCCAGTACGTGGGTCTTTAAGTTCAGGGAACTCTTTAATTGTTTCTACTACTTCACCGGCACGTTCACCACAGGCAGCGATGATTACGATATCAACGTCTGCGTTACGTGAAGTTGTGTGCTGAAGTACAGTTTTTCCGGCACCAAAAGGGCCTGGAATACAATATGTTCCACCTTTTGATACAGGATAGAAAGTATCAATCAAACGAACCTGAGTAACCATTGGTTCTGTTGGTGCAAGGCGTTCTGCGTAACAGTCAACTGCACGTTTTACAGGCCACTTGAATGCCATTTTAAGTTCATGGTCATTTCCTTTTTCGTCTGTAATAACTGCAACTGTGTCTTCGATTGTATAACTGCCTGCTGGTGTAACAGATTTAACTGTGTACATTCCAAGTTTATCAAATGGAACAAGAATTTTATGTGTGAAAGGTCCTTCAGGAACTGTTCCTACAAAGTCACCTCTTACAACTTTATCACCAGGTTTTGCAGTAGGTGTCCATTCCCATTTTTTATCTCTAGGAAGTGAATCAACATAAACACCCCTTTCGAGGAAGAAGCCTGCTTTTTCTGCAACCAAAGGAAGCGGGTTCTGCAAACCATCAAATGTCTGACCTAAAAGTCCAGGTCCTAATTCTGCGCAAAGAAGATCTCCCATCAGTTCTACTTTGTCACCGGCTTTGATTCCCTGTGTCATTTCGAAAATCTGCATCTGAGCTTTATTTCCGCGAATACGGATTATTTCACCGCGCAACTTCTTTCCGTCTACATTTACATAGCCTACTTCATTCATAGAAACGTTACCGTCAAATTCGATAGTAACCATGTTTCCATTAATGCCGACTACTTTTGCGTTTGTATCCGTCATTTAGCGTCTCCAAGTATTTCATCGTAAATTTTATGATATGAATCTTTACCGATCTCTGCATCAAATAGTTTCATGCGTTCTGCAAGCATAAGCTTAAGTCCATAAGCAAACACAGCATCTACGCTAAAGTTATCAAGTGGTGTGAGATTCTTTAAAGTTTCCATTCTATACTGATTAAGATATTCTTCTGCAGCCAGAGGACTATCCATACCAACAGCAGTTCTAGCAGCCTGCATAACATCAGCACTGATAGAACCAGCAATCATTTCTGATTCTTTTTTCATCTTAAGTGCACGAATCTGAGCAAGTGCAAACCTGAGATTGCGTTCCTTTTCATTCCATTTATCAAGCAATGCAGATCCGGTTTTTGCATCTGACTTAGGTGGCTCAAGTGAAAGTTTTTCAAGAATTTTACATGCTAAATCAATGTCAGATACTTCAAATTTTACATGTTTATTTAATTTTTCATGTAACTGGTTCATTGATACTTCTTCAATTAATAATCCTCCGTCCATTACACCAATAACATCTGCAATAGCTTCAATTTCACTTAAGATATGGCTTGAAATTAATATTGTAGTGCCGTAAACTTCAGATAAATCTTTTAGAAGTTTTCTAATTTCTTTAATTCCCATTGGATCTAAACCGTTAATCGGCTCATCAAGAATTAAAATTTCCGGATTGTGCATAATAGCAGCAGCAATTCCGAGTCTTTGTTTCATACCTAATGAAAAGTTTTTGAATTTTTTATCCTTTGCATGTGTAAGAGAAACGATTTCAAGGGCTTTTTCAATATCTTCCTTATTGTAGTCTCCTCTAAGCTTTGCAAAGACTTTTAGATTGTCAAAAGCAGATAAATTTTCATAAAAACCGGGTGTTTCTATAATTGATCCTATTTTTGAGTAAACATCGTATGGATCTTGTTTGTAGTGTTTTCCAAAGAAAAATATCTCTCCATTTGTTGGTTTTGAAAGATTTAAGAGCATACACATTGTTGTTGTTTTTCCAGCTCCGTTTTTACCAAGCAAAC
>SAMEA3663208__coassemble_55_pt1 | contig 86223 bp, 73 predicted proteins | sample SAMEA3663208__metabat2_high_PE_016 | metagenome-assembled genome bin SAMEA3663208 (sample SAMEA3663208) | pig gut metagenome | biome: pig gut; feature: pig-associated habitat; material: faeces | place: China | collected 2013
CATTACAGAAATTCTTTTTAATATTCTGAACTGATGCTTCGAGATTCAGCATTGTAGATTCAATCTTTGACTGAGCCTGCAATGTACGCAAATGGTTGGCAGCAATTTTGTCAAATACAAGACCAATCTGTCCCATGCTTGATAAATCTTCATTAACCTGATGAACATCGTTGCTTACCTGCATGATGTCATTCAAAGTATTTGCAAATTCCTGACGGTTATCTTTGTTATCAAAAGCACCTTCAAGCAAAAGCATTTTCAAAGGCTGAACAGCTTCGTTGTATTTCTGTTCCATGAACCAGAAAATGAATCCGGAAGTATATTCGAAATGGAACGGAATTCCTTCCCACATCTGTGTCCACGGTCTGTGCGGCAGCATCGGAAAATCTTCAAGTTCAAATACGCTTGAAAGCTGAGAATTAATCATCGCCTTCTTTTTATCACGAAGCCATGATTCCCATTTCTGTTCAAAAAGTTTTTTCCAGTGCTCTTTATATTTTACAAACCAGTCTTCAGCGCCTCTGAAATTTTCAGGAGACCACTGAACGTTGTTAAATGCAATTCGGCATACCTGACGAAGAGGAACAGTTTTTACAAACATGTGAATCATAGAAATATTAGCTGTTGCCTTATCCATAAATTCTTTCATGCGTCCGTCATCATCAGTTGCTTCCGAATCAATCGGAATGATTTTATTAGAAGAAAACAAATACAAAGAAGTAATTGCTTCTTCAGGAACAGGTCCGCCGTTACAGAGCACTTTTGAAAATGCACTTAATTCCGAGGAACATACTTCAAACTTACAGCAGTACGAATCGACAATTCCCTGTGCAAAAGAATTCTTGAATCTGTCAAACGGAAGCTTCAAAAGCTGATAAAACCATTCTATTGTTGTAACACAAGTGTACATGTAAGAACGTTTGTGCGACGGAATGTTCTTGATGATTTCTTCCATTTTGCGAAGGAACGATGAACGAAGCTCACCGGTTACTTCTCTTGTTAATGGAAGGGAATATGGGTCAACCTGTTCATCCATTTCCTGTGTAACTTCGGGACAGATGAGGGAACCCAGGAATACATAAAATGCTCCTGGATTTTCATATGCTGCCTCAAGATATGGTCTGAAAAATTCTGCGGCAACTTTTAATTCCCCTAACTTCTGATAGAAAATACTTAAAAGATATCCGCTCTTATAATCGAGAAGTCCAGGATAGGAATGATCAACTTTTCTGAAAAGTGACATAACCTGATCTTGATTATAAACTTCTTCTTTTGTTGAATTTGTAAAAACAGAACGAAGCCAGACAATGAAACGATAGAAAATAGATTCGGCTTTTAACTTATCTTCAATTGAAATAAGATCTCCGCTTTCTTCACGGTCTTCAGATTCCATTTCCTGAGTTGTAGGATCGCCTGCAAGCGCATGCATTTTGTCGAGGAGAATTTTTCTTTCAGAGTCTGAAATCGATGAGACTAATCTGTCAAATGTTCCAGCTTTTTTTTCTTCGGCCATCAAGCACCACTCTTAGTTTTGTAAGTTACGTAAATATTCAAGTGCGTTGTAATTGTTATTCCAATGTTCAATCGCACCATATACATCATATCTCTGTTTATTGAAGAAGCTTAAAAGTTCATCAAAATTAATTCCATTATAAATAGAACCAGCAGGACGATGCTGATCCTCATGTCCATCATTGTCATGAAGATGAAGACCAACAATTTCAATTCCTTTTGAATTAAGCTGTTTTGCAACTTCAAGAGGATCATAACCATTAACTTTGGCATGCCCAACATCTAAAGCGGCATAAATCTTAAACCCTTTTTCAACAGCCATATCATGAGCTTTTACAATAAAGTCAAGATAAGTTTCGTCTGAAAATTCATTTCGATCAGGAATATTATTTTCTATACAGATTGCAGCTTCTTTAATGTTTTTGCAGATATGTTCAACAACATCAAGAGTCAAATCTATAAAATTAATGGTAAAAACTTTTGCGCCTTTACTATTTACGTAATCAAAATATGGTTGCTGAAATTCCTTTGAAAGTTTTCCAAAACCATAAGGTGCATGAACAGTTATTATAGAAGGAAGTTCAACATTAAGGACATCTTCCGGACCGAATCCGTCAAAAAAAACGTCAAAAAAATCTATATCACTGCTCTGTGAAAACTGAATTTCTTCTTCGAGATTCAAATTATCGTATTTTGAAGACTGAAAGCCTAATTTTATCATTGCGGATGAATTTTATTGAATTTAAGCACATTCGTCAATGCTGACAGAAAACGCTTAATTTTCATTCTCTCCTAGCCTTCAAAGCTGTAAGTACGGTTCCAGTCTTTTGACTGACCAGGTTCTACATCAAGCCAGATGAAAAGTTCAGGGCTTACACACTGCTTGTGCCCCCACACGTCTGTATGGAACGATACAAATGAAGCAGTCTCGCTCATTTTGATTCCACTAGCAGAGTCAGTCAAAGTCCATTTTCCGTTCTGGCCAAAATTTTTGTCCTTACGAGCTTCCCAGACACCGCCAAGGAAGTATTCAACGTCAGGAGTTTTCTGATATTTAAGACCGCTAGCTGTAAAATCGATAAGATTTTCTGTCTTAACGTTTTCTAAAAGGTTTGCCTTATCATATTCCCAGTTAAATGCAAGTTCCAGATGAGGACCGATATTTTTCTTTGCAGGAAGAAGGAAGTTGTGAATATATTCCGTTGTCGAAATCTTCTTTTCTCCGACATTTTCAAGATTGTAAGAAATCTGGAATGTATCGTCCTTCAATTCGATTGTTTTTGTATAACGATATCCAAAACCGTTACGGATTCCTGAGTCGCACATAAAAATCGCTTTAGTGTCAGAAACCTTCTGCCAGCTGAAGTCAAGAACGTCAAGCTTGTACTGAGTAAAGAAGAAGTAAGGTTTTTCATCTTTCTTTAACCAGCCTGTTCCGATTTTTGGAAAGTATTCCCCGACAGGGATGTCTTCATAGCCGACACAGTGCTTGATTCCAAATTCATTGTGAAGACCACGTCCGAAGATTTTATTATTTCTGTGGAACAGCATTTTTTCACCGGCAAGCATTTTTTTGCCTTTATACCAGATTTGAGTTACTGTTCCGTTCCAGTCAAAACGGCTTCCGCGGTATTTTTCACCGGGAGTTTCGATTTTAAGTTTTAAGTTTGAATTGTGTAATGTAATTGCCATAATTAAATATTATATCAAAAAGTTTGACATATGTACAATTTAAGGTGAAAATAAGTGAATAACATCTTATCTTGTATGGCTAATTCTAAGGACTTTTATTCCGGCAAACAAATAGTTTAAAAAAAAGACGACCCGAAGGCCGTCTTTTTTACGATTTACGTTCGCTTCCTCACAACCATCACAGAGTTTTGCTTTCGCAAAACTCGTGGCGAGTGCAGAAAGTCACGCTCATTATTGGAAACCCAATTTACGCGCGCTAGTACATTCCACCCATATCTGGAGCTGGGGCTGGAGGAGCTTTTGGTTCAGGGATGTCTGTGATTGCACATTCTGTTGTAAGCATTGTAGCTGCAATAGAAGCGGCATTCATCAAAGCTGAACATGTAACCTTAGCTGGGTCGATAATACCAGCTTCCATCATGTTAACCCATTCACCAGTGTAAGCATTATAACCAACACCTTTCTTTTCTTTCTTAGCTTTGTCAGCGATAACGGCACCGTCAACACCTGCGTTGTCAGCAATCTGACGGATTGGTTCTTCAAGTGCGCGTTTAACGATCTTGTATCCAACCTTTTCGTCTTCTGTCAAATCTTCAGGAATGTTTTCGAGAGCCTTTGTTGCTTCGATAAGTGCAAGTCCACCACCAGAAACAATACCTTCTTCGAGAGCAGCCTTTGTAGCAGCGATTGTATCTTCTACGCGGAACTTCTTTTCTTTCATTTCTGTTTCTGTTGTAGCACCTACGTTGATTACAGCTACACCGCCTGCAAGTTTAGCAAGACGTTTCTGGAGCTGTTCTTTGTCGTATGTTGAAGTTGTTTTTTCAATCTGAGCTTTGATTTCGCCAACACGTTCTGTGATGCTCTTCTTTGTTCCGGCACCGCCAACGATTGTAGTGTTGTCTTTGTCGATCTTAACTGATTTACAGCGACCGAGCATTGGAAGTTCTGCAGTTTCAAGTCTGAGACCGAGTTCTTCAGAAATAACCTGTCCGCCAGTAAGGATTGCAATATCCTGGAGCATGTCCTTTCTTCTGTCACCAAAGCCTGGAGCTTTAACAGCACAAACTTTGATTGTTCCGCGGATTGCGTTGAGAACGAGAGTTGTAAGAGCTTCGCCGTCTACATCTTCTGCGATGATGATGAGAGCACGTCCTTCGTTAGCAACTTTTTCGAGGATAGGAAGAAGATCTTTCATTGAAGAGATTTTCTTGTCGTGAATCAAAATATATGGTTCATCAAAGTTTGCTTCCATGCGTTCGCGGTCATTTACAAAGTAAGATGAAATATATCCGCGGTCGAACTGCATTCCTTCTACAGTGTCTACAGTTGTATCCATGTTCTTTGATTCTTCAACTGTGATTACACCGTCTTTTCCTACCTTTTCGATAGCGTCAGCAAGCATTTTACCGATTTCTTCGTCGTTGTTTGCTGAAATTGTAGCGATGTGAGTTACATCGTCAGTTCCCTTTACAGGTTTTGAATTCTTTTTGATTTCTTCGATTGCAGCTTTGACAGCCTTGTCCATACCGCGTTTGATTCCGATTGGAGTCATTCCTGCTGCAACTGATTTGAAACCTTCGCGTACGAGAGCGTATGCGAGTACTGTTGAAGTTGTTGTTCCGTCTCCGGCGTCGTCGTTTGTTTTTGAAGCAACTTCGCGAACGAACTGAGCGCCCATGTTTTCGTATGGATCTGCAAGTTCAACTTCTTTTGCTACTGAAACACCGTCTTTTGTGATTGTAGGTGCACCATATTTTTTATCAAGCATTACCATGCGGCCACAAGGTCCGAGAGTAACTTTTACTGCTTCTGCGATCTGCTGTGCGCCAGAAAGCAATTTTTTGCGTGCATCTTCATTGAATAACAACTGTTTTGCCATTTTCTTATAGCTCCTTATATTTTGGCCCCGTTTCGCCCTATTTATATAGAAGAAACGGAGTAATTTTTACTGATTAGTTATAAAGATATTAAAATTTTAATTAATTGGCAACAAAAATTATGGAATTTTTAAGGTTGATGGGAAAATTTTAGTTTCTGTAGGGGAATTTTTAAGTTCCCCTGAGGAAATGATATAACTTTGAAAAAATTCCCTATTCCTGTCAAAATTCACCTAAAAAAAATCAATTTTTTCTAATTACAAATCAATATTTACCACCTATAATTATAGTATGAAAAAACGCATAATAATCATTCCAGTTGTAATAATTGCAGTTATTGCCGCAGCCTTTGTACTTGTTCGAAAATTCCTTTATACACGAAAGCCGCTGGAGCTTACTTTCGACGGCGCTTATTACTATAACGAAGTTGCTTCGGAATACGGACAGTGGCATTACGAAAAAACTCATGCCGGTTATGAATATTATCTTTACCTTCCTGAAAAATACAGAAACGATATAAAAAACGAAAATGCAAAACTTCCGCTTGTCGTTGTTTTTCATGGAAGCACAGAAACCGGTGCAAGTCTCGGAAAATACGGACGCAAATTTATAAATCAAGATTTTCAAAAAAATATTTATCCTGAAGGAGCGGCTGTTCTTGTAATTCTTTCACGTATTGAATATTTTACAGATCCTCATGGAACAAGCCTCTTGATTCAAAATGTCTGCATTAAAAATAAATGTATCGATAAAACAAACATCATTGGGTACGGTTTTTCTCAAGGCGCAAAGTTTGTAGTAGAACTTGCCTGTGCTGAGCCTTGCCTTTTTCGCGCTGTAATTTCTGGAAGCGGTTTTTATCACATCACAGCAAAGGAATTAATTTCGGTTATGCCGGTTCAGTTTTACTCTGCAGTTTCTGAAAACGACAAGGGAATTTTCGAGCAAGGTTCTGTTGTCGGAAAGCTCTGTGCAAAGTGGTGTAAAAATTCCTATTACAAACAATATCCTTCGCGCTGGCATTTCTGGGTAGAAATGGACGACAAGCTTAGTGACGGTGATGAAACAGTAATGGACTGGCTTGTAAAACTCGTAAACGAATAATTTTACGAGACTAGAAAACCGGCATAAAATCGACTATACTTATTTCTATGGAAAACGATATCGTAATTTATACAGACGGCGGCTGTTCAGGTAACCCGGGGCCTGGCGGATGGGGAGCTGTCATTCTCGCTGATGGAAAAGATCTCCGTCTTTCAGGCGGTGAACATAATACAACAAATAACCGCATGGAACTTATGGCAGCTATTCAGGCCTTGAATACAGTTTCTGTTACTCCGGAACTTAAAGGCAGGCCCGTAAGCGTTTACGCTGACAGTCAGTATGTCAAAAACGGCATTACTTCGTGGATTACAAACTGGAAGAAAAACGGCTGGCGTACTGCAGCAAAAAAGCCTGTTCTTAATCAGGACTTGTGGCAGAAACTTGATGCACTTAACAGTTCAATGAACGTAAGCTGGAACTGGGTTAAAGGTCACGCAGGCGTTGAATACAACGAAGTCTGCGATCAGCTCTGTCAGACAGAAATTGCAAAGAACAGATAATTTTTTTTTGATTATTTTATTAAATAATTTTTGTTTTTTTTAATTTCTTTTTAATTTTTGCAGACATTATTTCAATTCAAAAGGTATGATTAAATATGAAAGTATTGTTCATACCTTTTTTTGTCATGATTTCGGTTATCGGTTTTAGTGCCTGCGAGAATCCTCTGGCGTTGGATAAAAAGATTTCTGTTACGGTGAATTTTCCTGACTGGCCGCCTGCTTCAAATTACCCGGAGCTGGATTACTGGAGAATCACGGTTACAGATTCAAATGGAAGTTCATACTTCTGCAGAGAGGCTTCTGAAAAATCAGCAGCTGTATCGATAATCAAAAATTGTCTTACTTCAATTTATGTTCAGCCTGTAATTAAATCCGAAGCCTTCAATTTCTTCTGCCCTGCTGCAGCTGTCTACCCTGTAAACTTTTCTGACAACGAAGCTGATTCCAGCTGGGAACTTTATCCGTTTGCAAAAAGTGCTGCAGCAGTTATTGGCCTTAAAGATTCCTATGAGAAGAAAACTGCTCTCAATTACTTTAACTGGAAAAAACTCAACGACGCATTTCTTCAAAAACAGAACGATTCTTTTTCGTCCTACGATTCGAAAAAAACTAAAAACTGCACTACAGGCTTCAATACCGACTTTGAAAAACTAACTGAGCGAATCATCACTCCGCCTGCAAGATTTACAATTCCCTACGAAAACACAAGCTGCATTGTTCCCGAAAAAATCAAAGGCTTAAATCTCAATGACGGAGTTCTTCTTAATTCCTACATTCCACTGAATGAACTTTTAAAAGAAAAAGGCTGCGTTACAGTTCAGACTTCTCCGTCTGACCATAAAACAGCCTTTCTGTTAAACAATAAATTAATCTATGTCCAGAATAAAAAATTATACCTGGAATGATGAAACTTCTGATTCCATTGCATCAACTGCAGATCTGTTGGTTGATACAGAATTTTCAACCTTGTTGATTGATTCCTGCATATTCTGAGTTGCGTTCAAGCCTTCGTTAATGTATCTTGAAATATCATCAGTAAGTGAAACTACATTATCCATAGTTGTCTTTACGCGTTCTGCAAATTCACTCTGTTTCTGTGCAAGCGAATTTGCTTTTTCAAGTGCATCAGATACGCTGTTAGTTACGCGCATATTTTCTTCTGCACCGACACGTTGTTCTTCCATTGCACTTGAAAGCTGCTGCATGATTTTCTGGTTTTCTGCAACGCTATCTGCAATATCCTTGAAGGCCTGTCCTGCCTGCTGGCTTGTTGATACGCCGACAGAGATTTTTGCAACCATATCTTTAATGTGTGACTGAATATCTTTTGCACTCTTCGATGAGTTAGCAGCAAGGGAACGAACTTCGTTTGCAACAACTGCAAATCCCGCACCGAATTCTCCGGCATGAGCGGCTTCGATTGCAGCATTCATTGAAAGAAGGTTTGTCTGAGAAGCAATTGCCTGAATTACTTTAATAATTTTCTGTACTTCAATAGAAGCCTGCTGAATGTCAGAAATCGCAGTAATGGAACTTGTAACAAGGTCGTTACCTTTTTCGCTGATCTGTGCAAGACTTGTTGTAAGATAATCTGCTTTACGAGTCATTTCTGCAACATTCTTAATGTTGGCAGCCATTTCTGTAATGCTTGCAGAGTTTTGCTGCATTGCCGAGCTCTGAGAAATCATGTATTCAGTAAGTTCTTCTGCACCATCTTTAAGTCCATCGATATCTTTACTGATATCATTAATAATCTGATGCTGTTCATTTCCTTCAGAACTGATTTTATCAAGAGAACTCTGCATCTGTGTAAGAGCAGAAACACTTGAATTGGTAGCATCAGAAATATCATTTGCCGAAACAGAAACATTCTGAGTCTGAGTTCTAATTCCAGAAACCATTCCAGAAAGCTTATCCATCAGTTCGTTAACAGAACCTGTAAGAATTCCAAAGTCATCGTTTACTACAATATCAAGACGGTTAATGAGATTTCCACTCTTTGCAATATCTTTAACTGCTTCAGAATTTTCCTTGAGGCGTTTTGAAAGACCTTTAACGATAAGGAAGAAAGGAATTATTGTAAGAATAAAAGTAATGACTGCAACTAAAATCATGTTTGTCAGATAAAAGTTTATTCCAGAGCCGAACATTTCTGTATTCTTGTTGTTGATAAGATGGAAAGGAACCATTCCAACTGTTGATGTTGTTGCAAGAACAGAAACGACAAACATATAAGTCAGGTTTGAACTCATTGTTCCCGAAAGCTGATTCTGATCAAGAGAATGGATCTTCATAAGCTTGCGCTTCGAGTTCATAAAAAGATCCATAAGGTTGATTGTATAAAGTGTTGCAATTCCACCGAAACCGATGGAGTGAATTATTGCAAACAAAATTTTTTCAGGCTGAAAAGGAATGCGTCCGAGCATTACCGAAATCATTACTGTTGTAAGGTTTCCGAAAACGAATCCGATGACTGTCGAGATGATAGTAACCTTGTTCATTTTCTTTGTTGATTTAAGAACGATTTCGCGGTCCTGATCTGTCGGTTCTTCGCCAGCTTCTACCCTTTTAATAATTATATCAATCGGACGCAGAAGTCTGATCATAATCATGATGATTACAAAACAAAGTCCGAAGGTTACGCCCGCAGTGATAGGCACACTTTTTAAATACTGGTCAGGCTGTCCCTGAAGATAAAATTTCTGAAACCAGCTGAGAAGTCCGACTCCGACAAACGAACTTCCCAAAAACAAAAGTGAATAGGTTGCTAAAATTGACATACTTTCTCCTCAGCAGAAGCTATTTATTAATTTTTACTATTGCACCATTAGGAATTATTACAGCTTCCTGATCAAATGACAGATAATAAACTGAATCTTTAAACCAGACTGCACCTGATGCAATCTGCTTATTATCAGAATCAAGAATCACCGCTGTTGTACTTCCGTCATTCTTAATTGAATTGCGGACAGTTGAAGAAATAAACAGAACAGTATTAGATCCCGAATCAACACTGAGAACAAATCCATCTGCCTTAATTGATTTTGCATAAGAATCAAGGAGTGTATATGTAGTGCTCATTGAGTTCTTGTATCTTGAAGCTTCTGTTCTTGACTTATCAAGTGAAATCGAAAGGTGGCTGTTATCAGCCTTAAGCTTACTGATGCGTTCAGCACCAGTTTTTGCAATTGAATAAGTCATGTTGTATATAAGCTGATTTTCAGTATCTACAACTTTTGCCATTCCGTTTCCAAAAGGAATCTTCTGCAAGATGCTGTTAAGAACTGCATACTGATCGTATTTTCTTTTAAGTTCACTAAGTTCATTGTCATAAACTTCATCAGTGAAAGTTACGTTTTGAGTAACAGCTTCAAGGCTGAGATTTGTTCCGCCAGCAAGACCTGCATTGTTTTCAATAACATCAGTTACGCTTGAATCTTTGATTACAGGATCAAGCTTTGCGATTATTGCTTCGTAATGATTTGTAAGATCATTAACTGCAGTTTTTCTTTCCTGGTAGCTGCGTTCCTGATTGTCTGACATCTGCTTTTTCATTTCTGAAAGCATGTTTTCGTAATCTTCTGTCAGCTTGTTTTTTTCAATTTCGTGAACCTGTCTCTGAGAGTCCATTTCTTTTTCCCAGGTTTGGGCCTTTTCAACATTTTCACTGTCGAAACTCTTAAGCTGTTCTTCATATTGCTTTAATTCGATTTCGGCTGCTTTAAGCTGGTCATCAAGATCTGTATGAATCTGTTTGATTGTTTTGTTGAATGCACTGCGGATTGCAGCTTCTTTTTCCTGACGCTGTTTTTTTGAAAGCTTCATTTTTTTAAGGTTTTCAAAATCAACGTCTCTGATTCTTTTTGCATGAGCCATACGGTTATCGAACGAAGCCTGAAGTTCTGCCTTAGTCTTTGAGGCTTTTTCGTACAAGTCCTGAGTCTTTGAAAGTGCATCAAAAAGATTGCGCATATTCAAATCTTCAAAGGTATTAAGCGAAACTCTTACGTTTTCGTTTTTTTCCGTCATGCCTGAAACAATTGCCCAGGTTGCAAGACATACAACTGCAATAGTGAGTGACATAATAATCCAAATTGAAATGCTGTGGTTCTTTTTTGTCTTCGCATATTCATTTTCAAGATTATATGTTGTAACAACTTTTCGTTTTTTAAGAGGAATTAATTCTTCTGCAAGGAAGAGACTAACTTCCTTTGATTCTGAAAGATATTCGTAATCTATTTTGTTGTCATTGTCCATATTCCACTCCATTTAGCAGGCGCACTCTTACGTCCCATTCTTTCAAGGAACACTTCGCAAACTTCCATATCTGCCTGTTTAAACAACTTGCGGGCTTTGCTCCAGTCTCCTTTGTAATATGCCTTAAGCGCATCTGCAAAAACCTTGAACTTTTCTTCAAGTTCCTCTGAACCTTCAACTTCTGTATCCATAGGGAAGAAAATCTTCTTTCCTTCTGTTTTACCCTTTACCAGAACTGTATCAATTTCGAAGAACTTGTACCGGTCTGTAACAGTTTCTGATTCTTTTTTAATGTAGTCAGAAACAATGACAGGCAAATGATAAACGCGTGTCAAACCTTCAAGACGGCTTGCTGAGTTTACGTTATCACCGATTACAGTATTTGCCATGTGTTCATCAGAACCGATGTTTCCGTAGAATACTGTACCGCCGTCGATACCGACACCGACATCGAGAAGAACTGCTTCGTATACTCTTAATTCAGATGCTGTAAGTTTACGTTTCTTTTCAATTACTGCACGGCGTTCTGCCATCTTCTCGCGAAGCTCTGCAGTTGCATTTGTAATTGCCCACGCAGCATCAATTGACTTAACTGATTTTTCTGCATTCGAAAGTTCAGTTCCAAATACGGCAAGAATTGCATCACCGATGATGGAACCTACAACACCAGTTGCTTCGTGAACTGCATGAATTACTTTGTTATAGTGAACGTTCAATACGTCAATGATTTCGTTTCCTAATGTTTCTGTTCTGTAAGTAAAACTCTTGATGTCTGAGAACAGCATTGTAAGTTCACGCTGGTTTCCTTCGAGTGAAATTGCGTGATTTGAATATGCTTTGTTTACAACGTCTTTCGATACGAACTTTCGGAATGTTGTAAGGAGATTGTTTACGGATACAGAAAGTGAGTTGAAGGATGCTGCAAGATAAGTGATATCATCGTTTGGAGCATCATCAATATTAATAACTTCGAGCTGCTGGCGCTCCTGCATGTCATAAAGTTTTTTTGTAATTGCCTTAACGTTTCCGAATATTTTATTCATTACGATAAGTCCTACAAAAAGGAATACAATTGTCAAACCAAAAATGATTGCAGCAGAAATCAGGATGACTGTATACATTTCACGTTTTGTATCTGAACGTAATTCTGCACGAACAATGAAACAGTTCCAGTCATTGTGATATTTGTAAATACCGAAATATTCCCCGGCACCAAAATCAAAACTTACGGAACCCTGATTAATTCCTTCGTCAAAATCTTTATTTAACTTATCAAGAACTTCCTTGTCATTAAAGGAATCAAGCGTGCGACCGTTATTGCTTGTAAAGAAAAGAATTTTTCCTGTACGGTCAAATGCAAGCGCACAGCTGTTGTCCATTGTAAATGTACTAGCTGCTGATTTCTTGAGTGCCTCAATACATTCATCTTTATTCTTTGAATAGGAATAAATCTGATACTGGTTTCCTGCGGTGATGTACATTTCCTTAAGCTCGTTAACAAGCAGCTGGTTTGTTAAAACGTTTTTCTGTTTCTGCGAAAGATTGATTGACAAAAGGTTTGTCATAAAGTTTGAAAGCAGAAGCAGGATAATGAAAATTGTAAGTATTTTTGCTGAAATCGGAATAATTGGAGTTTTTCCGACATATTGAAATAGTTTTTTTCGGGCCATTTATAGTCTTCCTCCGTAGTTTACCATTGCGCAAAATAGAAAACAATTATAAATTATATTCTATCATGAGTTCAGTAAAAAAAAAAGAAAAAAATATCGTAAAATCTGGCATTAAACTGTCAATTCTGACACTTCTTTCGCGTGTCATGGGCCTTATCCGCGAAGCAACAAAAGGCTTCTTTTTAGGAACAGGCGCACTTGCAGACGCCTTCGGAGTTGCCTTTCTTATTCCTAACCTTTTACGCCGTCTTTTTGCCGAAAACAGCATTTCGGTTGCATTTATTCCTACCTTCCGTTCTTATCTTGAAGACGGAAAGACAAAGGACAATAGATCCGAAACCCAGGAATTTCTCAATGCGACTTTTACCCTCATCAGTTTTTTAACAACAATAGTTGTTGTTCTCGGAATCATATTAACACCGTTCATTGTCATGATTTTCAACGTAACTGATTTTAACGAAACAGTTATCCTTACAAGAATCATGTTCCCTTACCTGCTCGTAATTTCTATTGCGGCTCTCTTCCAGGGAATTTTAAACACAATGAACATTTTTTCTCCGTCGGGCTTTACACCTGTTCTTTTCAACCTTTGTGTAATTGTCGGCACAATCGTTCTTTCAAAATATACAGGAAACGCAGCCCGCGCCATGTCCATCGGTGTTATTACCGGCGGTGTGATTCAGGCCCTTTTCCAGCTGCCATTTGTTTTAAAAACCGGATGGAAAGTGGGCTTTACTTCACTCGGAAAAACTTTCCGCAATCCTGGAACTAAACGCGTAATTGCCTTGATTATTCCTACCATCATCGGAATGGCCTCTTATCAGATTAACGACATGGTTTCTACTGCCCTTGCAGGCAATGTGGGTGAAGGCGTTGTTTCAAGCCTTCAGTATTCGCTTCGCCTTCAGGAGCTCATTCTCGGAATCTTTGCAGTTTCAATCGGAACTGTAATTCTTCCAAACCTTGCAGGTCTTGCGCGTCAGGAACAATGGGAAGAATACAACAGCATGCTTTTGAATGCAGTTAAAATCATTGCGATGATCTGTATTCCGATTACCTTCTATTCGCTCATAACAGGAACAGAACTTATTTCTGTTGTTTTCAAGAGAGGAAAATTTGATGCAGCTTCTGTTGCGTCAACCTTCAATGTTTTTATTTTCCACATCTCGGGACTGTTCTTTATTGCAGTAAACAGAATTGTTTCTCCTGCCTTCTACGCACAGGGAAATACAAAGCTTCCAACTCTTGCAGGAATCATTTCAATGGTTTCCGATATTATTCTTTCAATTGTTCTTTCAATTTATATGAAAGGTCCTGGAATCGCACTTGCACTCACACTTGCAAGCGTAATTAACACAATTCTTCTTTTCGTATTCCTTAGGTATTTGAAATGTGCTGATGCAAAAAAAATTGCACTTTCTACAATTTTATATTGTGCAAAGATGATTGTCTTTTCTGTCATTGCGGGAGTTCCTGTTTACTTCGCTCACAAAATCTTTGTTGAAAAATTTGCATCACTTGGAAACATGCTTGGAAACGGACTTGCAATAATTGCCAGTGCTTTTATTTTTGCGGTAATCGGGATTTTCCTTCTCATCGTCACAAAAGACAAAGCACTTGTTGCAGTAAAGAATAAGATTACAAAGCCTGGAGCTGAAAAATGAAAAACTACACACCACAAGAAATGAAAGAAATTTATGAAAGCAGAAGAAAATCTTTTGCTGCCTTCATGATCGAAAATAATATTACGGCTGTTGTAATCGAAGATAACGAAGACAATCGCGATGCAAACCTCAGATATTTCTGCGGTCATACAAGCGATGGAATTTTGATTATAAAAAATGATGCATCCTGCGTTCTCGTTCCATGGGATATCAACCTTGCAGAACAGAATGCTTTTGCAGATAAGATTATTCCTTTTACAAGATACGAAAGAAGCAGCATCCGCGCAGTAAAGGCTGTCCTTAACACAATGGTCGGAAAGAAAAAAAATGTTGTTGATGTTTCTCCGATAACTTCATATGTTAAGTTCCTCGAATTTGTAGATGCACTTCCTGACTGGGATGTGCGCTGCCGTAAAGATTCTGCTCATGACTTTGCAACAGCAATGCGTGCAATCAAAGACGAATACGAAATTGAATGTACAAGAGAGGCAGCGCGTATCGGTGACAAAATCATTGATGGAATTGAACAGAGAATCCGTAAAGGTAAAATCAAAACAGAAACTGATGTTGCTCTCTTCATTGAAAGTGAATGTCGCAAATACGGTTGTGAACGGACAGGCTTTGATACACTCGCTGCCGGTCCTTCACGAAGCTTTGCAATCCACTGCTTTCCTAACTACACTGCAGGCGAATGGCCGGGTGAAGGTCTTTCAATTCTTGACTTCGGCGTAGTTTACAAAGGTTATACAAGCGATACAACTTTGACAGTTGCTAAAGGAAAGCTCAGTAAAGAACAGGAAAATCTTCTGACCCTTGTTGAAAAAGCTGCAAAAGAAGGTCTCAAATATTACAAGAAAGGAATCAACATCCGGATGGCGGCTGCAAAAGTTGATGATATTTTTGCAAAAGCAAAACGTTCTATGCCGCACGGTCTCGGTCACGGAATCGGTCTTCAGATTCATGAATATCCGTTCGTCAGACAGCGTGCAGAAGCTGACAGTGTTTTCTTACCAGGAATGATTGTAACTCTCGAACCCGGTTTGTACGACAAAGATCTTGGAGGTGTAAGACTTGAAAATGATGTTCTTATTACCGAAGAAGGAAATGAAGTAATAACTAATTCCAGAATCATCAGACTTTAGTTTAAAAACTAAAAAGCCATTGCTTTATAAAGTGCATTTGAACTTCATAAAACAATGGCTTTTTTTTATCTTAACTTTTCAAATTCTATTTAAGTTTTACGATAAGTCCTGTAATAATTTTTTCAAGACCGATTGATAAATCTTTATCTTCAAGGTCTCTTGAAACAACTGACATATTTCTCAATACATCTGCAGCAAGGCGTTTTCCTTTATAACTTACAGGTACTTCTTCTTCACGGACGCAATTTTCAAGTTCCCCGGAATCACGAAGATTCTGCGACATTTTCAAAAGTCCCATATTACCTGAAAGACGTCCGATTATGTAATCCATGCGCATTCTGTTTGAACTCTGCATGAAGTTTGTTCTTGCATCACCAGGAAGACTTGCTCCTAGTGCACGAAGGCTCTTGAATAATGAGAGGGCTTTCTGAACCTGCTCATCATCCTGGTCAGGAACTGTATCTTTTTCTTCGAGCATTTTTTCAAACTGTGGAAGGATTGAATCAATCTTATCCATCCTTTCTGCAAGCGCTTTATCAGTTGCTTCTTTTGCAATTTCTTCTGCCTGCATGCGCACTTTTTCTGCGGCTTGCATTACGGCATCAGTAGCCATTTCTGTAAGTGAATTTTCAGAATCACTTGCGGCCTGTGCTGCATCAGCTGCATGATTAGCAGCCATCCATGCTTTTTCTGCTGCGGCGATTGCCTTGTTTGCTTCTTCCTGTGTTTTCTGCATTGAGTTCATAAGACGAACTGCATCTTCTGCAGAAAGACCTGAACTCTGAGGCTGCTGGATTATATAGCGTGGCATCTGAGGTTCCTGAGGAAGTTTTTCTTTCTTCGGGAACCTCTCTTCCTGAGCAGCAAGCGATGTATCAAGTGAATCAAAATCAGACATTCCGTCATCAGAAACTTCATCAAATACACTTTCATCTTCGCCTGTAAGTTCATTGCCAAAGTCATCGGCCAGAGAAGATTCCATATTTTCAGGAGTGATGTCTTCTTCATCAAAAGAACCACCAAAGTCTTCGTCATTTACTTTGCCTGCATCAAAACCGTTACCGTCATAATTATCGTTTGCAATTTCTGGATCGGCAAGATTATCAAGTGTAGGCATTGCTTTCGGCATTTCATCCGGAATATCGTCAAGAAGATTTTCTTCATTATCTTCAGTTGATGCAGAAGGACCTGTAAGTACACTTTCATCATTACCGTCAAGAAGTGAGAACGGATCGTCATTTTCTTCGACAAGCTGATCTGCATCCCAGCTTTCTGATTTCCATAATTCAGAATCGGTTGACGAAGCTTCATCATCGACAAGAGCTGTATCATCAGCAATCTTTTTTTCAATAAGGCTTTCATCATCTTTATCTTCAGTTTCAACTCCAGCTGGTGCTGTCTGAGATTCTGCAACTGCTTCGTCAAAAATATTATCATCTTCTTCTGTATCAAGGTCAGAAATATGATCTGCAATTGTAAGGAGTGACTGTTTTGCAGTAACGTTATTAGGATCGAGATGAAGTGCTTTTTTAAAATTAGCAAGTGCTTCGCTTGTCTTACCGAGAGATTCACTGATAAGTGCAAGATTAGTAATAGCTTTTGAATCTTCAGGATTTTTCTGAAGATATCTTTTAATTGCGCTTTCTGCTTTATCAAGTTTACCGATCTGACGGTAACGGCTTGAAGCTTTAAGCCAGTGCTTTACATACTGAGGATTTAATTCCTGGATTTTCTTATAAAAGTTTGAAGCTTTAGCATCTTCATTTTTTACAATGAAAAACTGACCTGCAAGATCAAGTGCTTCAACGTCATCTTTATTTTTATTAAGAAGAGTTTTGATTTTTACAGATGCAGTTGAAACACGATTTGCAGAAAGGTTTACTGATGCTGATCTTTTTAAAATCTTTGAATCATCAGGATTAGCCTTCTCCACTTTTTCAATGTATTCAATTGCCTGAACTGCATTTCCGTTATCTTCAAGTGCTTCAGAAATTCCTATCAAGGCAGATTTATAATTCGGATCAATTGCAAGTGCCTTTTTATATTCGCCTGTTGAATTTTCGTAATCGCTCTGGAGAAGATAAATTTTTCCCATTGTAGAATGCATTGAAACGTTCTGCGGATCTACGCTGAGTGCCTGAGTAACAAGTTCTTTTGCTTCTTTTGTTTTGTTAAGTGAAAGAAGAAGTTTTGAGTAATCAGAAATTGCATCCTTCCAGCCTGGTTTAGAACGGAGAGCTGCTTCGTATTCTGCAACTGCATTGGCAATCTGATTTTCCTGTTCGTAACTTTTTGCAAGATTAAGGTGGAGAATCGGATGGTTACGGTCAACCTTAAGTGCTTTGAGGAAAGTCTGGATAGCCTTCTGGTTTTCTCCGCGTTTCTGGTAAATAGTTCCGAGATGGTTGTATGCAAGTACGTCTGTCGGATTAGCCTGAATTACACTTTCGAAACAGTCGACAGCCTCGTCGTATTTTTCCATGAACTTGTATGTAAAACCGAGATTGTAATTTACCTGATCAACTTTCTGATTTAATTTAAGAGCTTCCTTTAATACTTCAATTGAATTTTCATATTGCTTTAAACGACGGTAAATTCCTCCAAGGGAATTCAAGGTGTTAAAGTCGTTTGGTTTAATCTGATTAATTTTTGTGTAATAAGAGAGAGCCTTCTTATCATCTCCACTTTTTACAAAGATGCTTCCCATCTTTTCGAGAAGTTCAACATCGTCCGGAGACTGCTGTAAAAGTGTATTATATAATCTGGCAGCGAGAGCAAAATCTCTTGATAATACCGCAGCATCTGCGCGGCTTCTTAGTAAATCATTTCCAGCCATTTTATTTTAAGCTCCTTATCTCTTCAATCAACACTATCTGTTTCTTTTTGGTCTTGCATAAACTTCATCTGAGAAGTTTCCGACAATTCTTGAATCCATCTTAGAATAAGCGGCAACTGCAAAATAATATATTGCACCGTTTTTCAATCCGTTAACTCTGAAAGAATTTACGTTTCCAACTTTTACTGGTGATGAACCGTTAGAACTGTCAGTTCCCAAATATTCACCTGGACGTGTACCATAATAAACATAGTAACCTTCTGTCGTATCATCAAGTGAATAATTCCATGAAAGATCAACATAACCATCACCGGCAACTGCTTTGACTCTTGTTGGTGCAAGAGGAAGCGGCGGTTCAAAATATGTAATTTTTATCTCTGTAATTGAAGGAGATTTTTGTCCGCCTCCGTCAGGATACAGCTCTGCAGCAAGCTGAAAATATTTTCCTGTTACGTCTTTTATTTCTTTACCTGGAGTAACTGGTTTCCATTCTGGATAAGTATCAGTCCAGTTGTAAAAATTTTCACCTGTGCGAATATAATATCTGATTTCTGTCTGTGCAGGAATATTTTCAATTACTGAAAGTTTTTCAATTCTTGCACCTGGTACTAAATAAGTTGGCTGAGTTTCAAATTTTCCGCCCTGCACTTTATACGAATCATACTTTTCTTTTGAAAGTGACTGAAGGCTTTCGTCATCACGTGATGGTTTATTTGCTTCACTAGGAAGAGAATGAAGGATTCTGAAATCATCGATCGAACCTGTAAAGGAAGGACAGATTGTAATGTTGTTTGCAAGTCCGAGTGAAGGCTGATAAATTGTTCCTCTTTCGTGACCTGTTGTTGTAAGATATTTTATATCTTCAGTTTTTCCGTCGATGCGGTATTCGAGTAAGCCTGTTTCTTCATCGAACATTAAAACGTGATGAGACCATTTATCAGGAACGATTGTTGAATAGCTTGTAAGTGTGATTTCGCCTTTGTCTTTAACATAGGCATCGAAAACATTTCTGAAACTCCATTCAATGCGGCTGTTTACAAAGGCGACCTGAATCATCTGATATAAAATGTAATCATTTACGGTTCTTGAAGAATTCCATGAGAAAATAATTTCTCCGTTTTCTGCGATTGATGGTTTGATCCAGAATTCAATTGCGAAAGTTCCAGGATTTCCTTCTGTACCGAAAATAGTTCCCGGATTACCTTTAAGTGTAATTCCTTTTCCATTTCCACGACTTAAACCGCAGTAATGACCCATAACGGAATTTTCCATGCGGATCATGTCATTCTTAACAACTGTATAATTGTTAGAAACATCACGGATATTTGAACCTTCAAAATTCAAAAGCATATCAGTTGTTCCTGTTACCTTTCTTGAATTTTTTGCAAGTTCAATACTTGTATAACCGAATCTTCCCTTGCCGTAAGTTACATTCGAATTCGACTGGAACATCGGCCAGCCTTTTTCGCCACCAAGGATTAAAACCTTTTCTTCAGCAAAAGCAAATCCAGAAGTTAAAACCACTAGACAAAGGCAGAGTAAAGTGTGTATTGTTTTCTTATTGACTTTTAAGGAATTAAAAATATTTTTCATACTATGAGTAAAAATAATCCGGCTTGGCAAAAATTACACGAAACCGCATTAAAAGCCCCCTCTTCAAGTGGTGTTTATATGTGGCGGAATCCTCAGGGAACCGTCATTTATGTCGGTAAAGCAAAAAGTCTCAAAAATCGTTTAAGTTCTTACTTCTCAGGGAACAAAGACATCAAAACACGTCTTTTAATTTCCCACGCAGAATCAATCGAATACATCACAACAGCAAATGAATACGAAGCTTTCCTTCTGGAAAACAACTTAATCAAGCAGTACACACCACGCTACAACATTGCGTTGAAAGACGGTAAATCGTATCCCGTAATCAGAATTACAAAGGAAGATTTTCCCCGGCTTTTCAAAACCCGCCATGTAGTTCAGGACGGCTCGACTTACTACGGTCCGTTCCCTGATGTTAACGCCCTTGATTCCTTCATCGAAGCAATCGAACGAATCTATCCAATCCGTCTTTGCCGCAGATTCAAGAAACGTGACGCACCTTGTATGTACTATCACATCGGACGGTGTAAAGCTCCCTGCTGTGAAAAAATTTCGATAGAGTCCTACAATGAATTTTTCGGCGAAATCCATGAGCTACTTGAGGGAAAAGGTGACCAGACAGTAGAAAAACTTACTATAGAAATGAAGAAGGCTGCAAAAGAAATGAACTTCGAAAAAGCGGCCCGACTTCGTGACGGTCTTCAGGCACTGGTAAAACTGCAGGACTCAAACGTCGTCGAAGATTTCTCACAGGAAGACAGGGATTACATCGCCCACTACCGCGAAGGGGAACTTGTAAGCTTTACGGTTCTTAAAATCCGCGGTGGTAAAATGTCGGGCCGCGACAATTACCGCGTTACAAGCCTGAACGAAGATGACGAACTTCTTCCTGAGTTCATGAACGCATATTATACCGAACCGGAAATGATTCCGCCGGCAATTTACGTTCCAACCCAGGAAGGTCTCGACTTTATCACAAAATGGATAAAAGAAACCTTTAATATAGAAACAAACATCATTCTTGTAACTGACTCAATCGAAAACGCAAGCCGTCACAAAGCCGCAATCGAAATGACAATACAGAATGCTCACGAAGACATCATTCGCCGCATGCGGGAACGGGGCGACACACCGGCAATGAAAGAACTCCAGGAAGTTCTCGACTTACCGACCCTTCCTGTACGCATCGAAGGTTTCGATATTGCCCACATCGGTGGAAAGCTTCCAGTTGCATCCCTCATCAGTTTCTACAACGGAAATCCGGACAAGAAAAATTACCGGTACTTCCGTTTAAGAACAACTGACGGTTATATCGATGACTTTAATTCGATGAGGGAAGCTGCGACACGACGATATTCCCGCCTTGCAAATGAAGGCGCTGAACTTCCGGACCTTATCATGATAGATGGTGGTATTGGTCAGGTTAATGCAGTAGATGGAATTTTGAAAAGCCTCGGACTTGATATTCCGATTGTCGGGCTTGCAAAGCAGGATGAGGAATTGTACCGCCCTCACAAAAATGAACCGATTCATTTACCAAGACGAAGTGACGGACTGAGACTTTTGCAGCGCGTCAGAGACGAAACCCACAGGTTTGCAACAACACAGAATCAGAAGCTCCGCACAAAAGTTAATACACAGAATATATTTGCTGACATTACAGGCGTCGGCGAAAAGAGAGCCCGTATTCTTTTGAAAAAATATTTTTCACTCGAAAACCTCTGCGCTGCAAATGAGCAGGAACTTTCTGAACTTCTGAATGTAAACACAGATCAGGCAAAAATTATTTTAACCGAATCTCAGGCACTTCTTTCTGCACAGAACGAGAAAAAAGAAAAAGCAATGAAGTCACTCGGCGCTTCAGGAACAACATGGCAGAAAGCGGCAGATGCACAGTACACAATTGATCTTGCAAGTGCGGCGCTTGATGTAGCTGAAGACAAAGAAGAATATGGTGAATCGCAGTCTGATATAGATGACGAGTCAGAAGATGACGACATTGATTTATCATCAGCAGCTCTAGATAACGGAGACTGCGATGTTTAAAAATACCGGACACGCAGATTTACCTCTTCACGGCGGCACTGTACCAAAATGGCTTGCAGACCGCATGATGCAGATGGGAACTTTAATTGTTGAATCCATCATCGAAAATTACGGAAAAAAAGAAGTTCTCGTTCGTCTTTCTGACCCGTTATGGTTTCAAAGCCTTGGCGCGGTTATGGGCATGGACTGGCATTCATCAGGAATTACGACAAGTGTAATGTACGCACTAAAACGAGGCATCAACTCCCGCGCCAGAGAGTTCGGGCTTTGCATTTGTGGCGGTCGCGGAAAGTACAGCCGCCGAACTCCTGACGAATTAAAATTCCTTGCTGAGGCTACGGGATTGGATGGTGACAAATTAATCAATTCAAGCAAGCTTGTAGCAAAGGTAGACTCGACAGCAGTGCAGGACGGCTTTCAGCTTTACATGCATAACTTCATTTTATCCAGTGACGGAGACTGGACTGTTGTTCAGCAGGGAATGAATGTTGAAAAGAAAACGGCAAGAAGATACCATTGGAGCTCGGAAAACCTGCGTTCTTTTATTGATACACCACACACAGGCGTTACCGGGGAAAATGAAGGTTTGATTTTAAACCTCACTGCAAATAATGCAGATTCCACACGAAAAAGAATTCTGGATTTTTCAAAAGAAAATCCTGATCGCGTAATTAAAGAAATACAAAATGTGATAAAACACGATGACAATAAAATCATCGTTCCAAATTCAGAGTTAACAACATCAGCAAACAAAATTGAAATCGTTCCCCAGCGGAGCATCGTAATGCCATCACATCATGACGTGCGCGCAGAAGACGTAAACTTAAAACGCCTCGGTGCAGTTTTAGCAACGGCATACGAATCAGAACCAAAAGATTTTGAAAGCCTCTTACTGACACCGGGTCTCGGACCACGCACGCTCCAGTCTCTACTCTTGTCAGTGAAGTAATATACGGAACTCCTTCTCGCTTTACAGACCCTGCACGCTTTTCGTTTGCCCATGGCGGTAAAGACGGACATCCATTCCCGGTACCGATAAAAATTTTTGACGAATCAATTCGCGTGCTCCACGACAGCATTGAAAAATCAAAGCTAGGTTACAAAGATAAAAGTGAATGTATTCGCCGTCTTCACACTACGGCACTTGAAATTGAAAGAAACTGCGAACCGATGGCAGACTTCGAAAAGACTCTCGAACGAGAACGAAAGTTAAGCCCACAATGGGGCGGAAGAGTTGAAGGAAAATTGCCTGATTATGATAAGGTTTAAGAACTATAATTGTCTACCTCACAACCATCACAGCGATTGCCAAGCAATCGCGTGCGGCTGGATACCACACCTGTCAGTTAAGAACTATAATTCACCAGCCGCAATCTCCCACGCCGCGTTAAGTTCATCAAGCTTTGCTTCAAGCTTAGAAATATCAGCCTGAACTGCTTTGGCCTTTTCACCGTTGGAATAAACTGCAGGGTCAGACATTTTGTTCTGAAGGTCCGAAAGCTGTTCTTCAACCTTGGCGATTTCATCTTCAAGTCGCTGAACTTCTTTTTCTTTCTTTCTGCGTTCGGCTTCAAGTTTTTTCTGTTCTTCCCAGTTTAAAGCGCCGGCAGATTTTTCACTCTGCGGTGCGCTCTGGGCTTGAGATGATTTAAATGAAGATGCTGATGCATTTCCTGCTGCGGTGCTGTTTGACGGATTAGCATGAACAGTGCCGGCATCGTAATTTCCTACTACACCTGCTTCTTCGTCGGCAAGGCGCTGCATGTAATATTCGTAATCACCTTTGAAGTTTCTGAATTTTCCAGGAGTAAGTTCAAGAACGCGGGTTGCAAGGTCTCCGATAAAACCGCGGTCGTGGCTTACGAAAATTACAGTTCCGCCGTAATCTTTTAATGCGCCTAAAAGAACGTCTTTGGAATGCATATCAAGGTGGTTTGTAGGTTCGTCGAGAATCAGAAGATTTACAGGTCGGAGCAAAAGCTGAAGAAGAGCAACACGGGTTTTCTCTCCTCCTGAAAGTACATTCAATGATTTGTTTACATCATCGCCGCGGAAAAGGAATGCGCCGAGCATGTCACGAACTTTAGGAATAAGTTCAAGCGGCGCAATGCTTTCGATGTAATCAACAACAGACTGACTTCCTGTAATTGTTTCTGCGTTATCCTGCGAGAAGTAGCCGATAGAAACACCGCTTCCTGTTTCAATATTACCAGTAAAGTTTTTATCAACACCTGCAACAATTCTAAGCAGTGTTGATTTACCGGCACCGTTGTGTCCTGCAACAACAAGTCTCTCGCCTTTTTCAAGAAGAAGTTCAAGATTATCGAGAACGTTAAAACTTCCGTCGTATGATTTTTTAATATCAGTCATGCGAAGAACAATGTTTCCTGAGTGCGGTGCAGGAGGAAATTTAAAATGAATTTTCTTTAAGCTCTCTGGAATCTCGATTTTGTTTTCGAGAATTTTATCGAGCATTTTTTGTCTTTCCTGAGCCTGCGCAGCTTTAGTTGCCTTATAACCGAAGCGGTTGATAAAATCTTCAAGGTGATGAATTTCTGCCTGTTGCTTTTCGTATTCTGCCATCAGTGTCTGAAGTTCAACCTCGCGAACTTTTTCGTAATGAGTAAAGTTACCCGGATATGATTTTAAGTCGCCGCCAAAAAGTTCGTAGACTTCATTGATTGTAACATCAAGAAAGTAGCGGTCATGACTTACTAGCAAAAAGCCGCCTTTAAATGCCTTTAAAAATCCTTCAAGCCAGTTACGCGCTTCGATGTCAAGATAGTTTGTAGGTTCGTCGAGAAGAAGAATGTCAGGATTCTGCATGAGGGCTTTTGCAAGTGCAATACGCATCTGCCAACCGCCCGAAAACTGTTCTGTGTTTTTAGAAAAATCTTCTCTTGTAAATCCAAGACCGAGCAATACGCTTTCTGCCTGTGCCTGTCTTCTGTACCAGCCGGAATCTTCAAGCTTTGCAAGAAGTTCTGCATGACGGGCAACAAGATAATCTGTATTGTCAGGATTTGATTTTAACTGTTCACCGATCTGTTCTGCTTCTCTCTGAATTTCATAACCAAACTCAAAGGCCTTGTCTGCTTCCTCGAGCAAAGTCGAACCGTGATGGGTAAGACCGGACTGCGGCAGATATGCAATGCGTGTATCTTTCTGACAGATGCGCTGACCTGAATCAGGTTCTGTAAGTCCTGCCATGATTTTGATTAATGTAGATTTCCCTGCACCATTAGCACCTGTAAGAGCTACCTTGGAACCTGTTGCAAGATTTACTGAAACGTCTTTTAAAATATCTCTGTCACCAAAAGCCAGAGATACTTTTGAGAATTGAACAAAAGCCATAATTATTTCACTTTAAAAAAAATGCTGCCTCATTAAAGAGGCAGTTATAAAAAAGATTATCTGTTAAAGAACATTACTGTTGGATTTGATGCACGAGCAATCACAACGTTGTCTTTAATTGAGTAATAATCGATATTTTCAAGATTCAAGCCTTCATTTGTAAGCTTGTAAAGGAAGTTGATTTCATCAGAACAACCGTCAAATTTGAAAGTCAAAACTCCGTCGTATCTTGAAGCAAAATCTTTCGAGAGAAGATATTTGACATTAACTGTTCCCCTTCCTTTTGCACTTGAAGGAATTACATCAGGAACGAGCAAAGTATATCCAGTCCATGTGAAAGTTTTTCCGCTGTTAATAACAAGTTGACCGTAGTTCTGGCTGTTAAACGAAGTAACCTTGAAAAGTTCATTAAGAAGATTATTTCTGCGTGTTCTTTCAGCTTCAATAATTTTTGCAAGATCAACATCTTCTGGAAGTGTAATGAATGTGTAAGCTTCCTGACTTCCATCACGAAGAGTATAGTTAACTACGATTGTATTTTTATTTCTTACCATCATCTGGAATGGAGTTCCGATGAACTGATATGTATTGTCACGAATTTTTTCTGCACCTGCATATTTTGCTGTGTGATATTTTTCAGGAATGTTTACGATAACTTTTCCAGATGTAATACCAGTATCAAATCCGTATGCAAGCTTGATTGTTTCAAGGTCAATCTGTTTTTCGTCGAGCAGACGTGCGTAAACTTCAGGGTACCATTTTGCATTAAGAACCTGTTCAAGAATTGTATCGTCATTAGCAGCAACAACTTCTTCCTGAACATCACCAGAAACGATTACACCATTTGCACCTGTTTCAAACATTGAAAGATTGTAAGAGAAACACCATCCCTTTGTTCCGCCTTCTGTCAAAACATAAAGCCAGTCGCCCGGAAGCTTTTCATTCTTTCCGACCATTACCGCCTGGCCTTCACCCTTGTAAAGGATTTTTACAACTTCATCTTTATGAAGACGATAAACCTGTTTAGAAGTATTTACTGGTTCAGCACGAACTGGAAGTCCGTCAACTTTCATTTTTCCATACTGGTGAATATATTCATTGTAAGCAGAAAAAGTTTTTTCGGCATTTTTCTTTGATGAAGGTTCTGTAATCTGCCAGAGAGGAACTTCGTAACGTTCGCTTTCTCCTGGCAAACCGATGATATAAACATGACTAATATTTGATTTGAAATAAACTTTTACAATCTGTCCATCCTGAATACCATATTCAGGCAAGTCCCATAAAACTGCTGAATATCCGAGTGAACGTGAACAAGATGTGAATGTCATAGCAAAGGCAAAAGATAATACTACGAGAACTGATTTAATATTTTTCATAAGTTCAGTTTATCAAATTTGAACAATATAGTAAAGAAATTGATTTTTTGCGGGAATTAATTCAGCTTTTTGAACTGTTCTTTTTTTTAACATTTGCAGAGGTATAGCAGAAAGGGAAATACAGAATTTTTTTTCACACTAACATGCTAACACACAACATTGGTATTTAACAATCTTATTATTTTCTACTATAATATAAGACATGAATAAAACAACAAAAGTACCAGATCGTAACGAAGTTCCTGCAACAGACAAATGGGACTTAACTTCACTTTTTAAGACAGATGATGAATGGGAAAAAGCCCTTGCCTCAATTGAACCGATGGCAGAAGAGCTTTCTCAGTATAAAGATAAACTCGGGGAATCTAAAGAAAAACTCCTTGAGGCACTTACAAAATATGCAAAGCTCTGGCAGACAGCAGAAATTGTAGAAAACTACGCAAGCCTTCAGCACAACGCTGACGAAGGCGATCAGGATGCAGTAAACAAAGAAGGAAGAGCCCAGATGGCTGTCGTAAAAGCCTCTTCACTTCTAAGCTTCTTTGATTCAGAAATTACAGCAATCGACGATGACAAATTAAAAGAATGGATCAGCACACCTGAATATAAAGATTATAAAATCTACATCCAGAAGCTTCTCCACTTAAAGCCATACATTCTTTCAGAAAAAGAAGAACGCCTTTTAGCACTTCAGGCAGAAGCATCAGAAACTGCTTACAAGACTTTCAGCATTCTTGAAAACCTTGAACTTGATTTTGGAACAATCAATGTTAACGGAGAAGAAATTCCTCTTACACAAAGCTCATGGAGTCAGTTCCTCAAAAATCCTGACCGCAATGTACGTAAAGCAGCCTACGAAAGATTCTACGGCGTTTTTGAAAAACACGAAAACACACTTTCAAGCCTTTATGCAGGAAGCGTAAACCAGGACATTTTTGAAACCCGTGCAAGAGGTTATAATTCATCACTTGAACATGCTCTTTATTCAAACAAAGTTCCGGTTGAAGTTTACAGAAACTTAATCGACACAGTTCACAAAAACTTTGACACACTTCACCGCTACTACAAGATTTTCAAAAAAGCACTCGGAACAGAAGACCTCCGTCACTACGACGTATACATGCCTTTTACAAAAGACATTGAAACACATACAACATACGACGAAGCAGTAGAAATCTGCCGCAAGGCTCTAAGCCCACTCGGAAAAGAATACACAGACACCTTGTGCAGTGGTCTTAAAAACGGCTGGGTTGACCGCTACGAAAACAAGGGGAAAAGAAGCGGCGCCTTCTCAAGCGGCTGCTTTACAGGTTACCCTTACATTCTCTTAAACTACAAAGAAGATGTAATCCGCGACGTGTTCACAATGGCACACGAAGGCGGCCACTCAATGCACTCATGGTATTCAAGCCGCAACAATCCGTTCATGTGCTACAACTACACAATCTTCGAAGCAGAAGTTGCCTCTACCTTCAACGAAGAGCTTGTTTACCAGTATCTTTTGAAAAATGCAAAAACTGATGACGAGAAAAAATATTACCTTTCAATGAGAGCCGGCGACATTCTCGCAACCCTTCACCGTCAGACAATGTTTGCAGAATACGAACTTAAGGCACACGAACTTGTAGAATCTGGAACTCCACTTTCTGCAGATGTATTGAGAGGAATTTACCGAGACCTTCTTGAACAGTACTTTGGAGAAGAAATGACATTCGAAAGCAACTCAGATATGGAAGGCTTACGAATTCCTCACTTCTACTCTGCCTTCTACGTTTACAAATACGCAACAGGAATTTCTGCAGCAATGGCTTTAGCCGACAGAGTTACAAACGGAGGCGTTGCAGAACGCGAAGATTACTTTAAGTTCTTAAAATCAGGCGGCTCAAGATATCCGATTGAATCGCTTAAAGTTGCAGGCGTTGACATGTCAAAGACTGAGCCGATTCAGAAAGCACTCGACAGATTCAAAGACATCGTAGACGAGCTTGAAAAATTAGTATAAAACGCACAGATATAATAGAAACATTCGGCAGATAATAACAATTTTTAATTAAAGAAATAGGGAATTTCTGCCGATATTAATGCATAAGAATACTTTTAAATTAAAAAAGTTCTACTTCGTTGAAGTGAAAGTCCAGCGGAGGGAGAGGAAATTAGTAAGAATGAACAAATCTGAATTTTTTACATTACTAAAACAAGTTCCAAAAGCTGAACTTCACATTCACATTGAGGCTGTAATAACACTAGCTTCTGTGAAAAAACTGTATGAAAAACGTTTTGGCAAAGCCATGACAAATGAAGAAGCTGATGAGCTCTTTTCTTACGAAGATTTGTCCGGATTTATTGCTGCTTTTCTTAAAGTACAGGATTTGTTCACAGAAGTTAAAGATTTTGATTTAGTATTCTCTGATTTTGCAGAATACCTTGAAGAAAACAACGTAAAATACTGCGAAGCTTTCTTTGCACCAAGCGCATTTCTCAAAAAAGGTTTTGACTATAAAGAAATGGTAGAAAATTTTTCTTCCAACATCAAAAAGATTAAAGAAGAAAAAGGAATTACAATCAAGCTTTTAGCAGATGTTTCAAGAACCTTCGGGCTTGAAAACGCTCAGGCAAATTATGCGCTTGTAAAGAACATTCCGTGTGATGACATCATCGGAATCGGTCTTGGCGGATCAGAAGTTAAAGGTCCTTGTAGTCTCTTTGGTCCTGTATTTGTTCAGGCACACGCAGACGGTTTGCACGCAGTTGCTCATGCCGGTGAAGACGTAGGTCCAGAAAGCGTATGGGATGCAATCAAGGTATTGAACTCAGAAAGAATCGGTCACGGTATTTCAACAATTCAGGATCCTGAACTTGTTAAATACGTTGCTGAAAATAAAATTCCACTTGAAGTATGCCCTACTTCAAATGTATTTACAAAACACTACGTTAAGTCAATGGAAGAACATCCTGTTCGCCAGCTCTACGATGCAGGTATTTTAATCACAATCGGTTCTGATGATCCTGTATTCTTTAAGACTACAGTTAATGAAGAATACTATAATCTCTACTCAAAGCTGAACTTTACAATTTCAGAAATAGAAGACTTAATCTGCAACAGCTTCAATGCAAGCTTTCTTGATAAAAAAGAAAAAGATTCTTATGTCAAAGAAGTTAAAAAAGCTTTTTCTGATTACAAATCAGCTCAGCCTGAATTGTTCTAGAATATAAAAAAACTTCACCGCTCGGTGAAGTTTTTTTTTCGCTCTTCGTTTAAGATTAATTCTGTTTTTTTTTGCTCTTCGTTTATAATTAATTCTGTACGTTATTCTTTTTATCTTAAGTAAACCATAAGAAGCATAATATCACTATTACGGATTCCGCTGATGCGGCTTGCCTGTCCTAATGTTGAAGGGCGAACAGCTTCAAGCTTTAAACGTGATTCACTTGAGAGTGAAGGAATTGCGCCATAGTCAAAGTCAGAAGGAATTCTGAAGTTTTCCATTCTGTGCATTTTTTCTACGCGCTTGTCCTGCTTTTCGATGTAGTATTTATACTTGTAATCGATCTTTGCTTCTTCCCAGATTTTTTCTGGATAGCCCGGGTTTTCTGCGTGCGGCTTTTTGTCGAGCAATGCAACGATTTCGTCAGCCATGCGGTATTTTTCCTGCATTGCAAGAAACTGCTTTTCTGATTTGAGTCCGATTTCGTAAGCTTTGCCTGTAAGGCGGCGGTCAGCTGTATCGTATCTTAATTTAAGTCTGTATTCAGCGCGAGCAGTAAACATTCTGTAAGGTTCTTTTGTTCCCAGTGTTACAAGGTCATCGATTAATACGCCGATGTAAGCTTCGTCGCGTCCGAGAACAAGCGGCTTGTATTCAGGAATTTTTTCAAAGTTGTTAAAGCCCTGTGATTCCTGGATTTTTTTAAGGCGTGCACTTACTTCTTTTGCCTGACGTTCTGAGCATTCCCAGTTAATCTTAAGTTCTTCTTCAGAATAAACAGGCTTCGGATTAAAAGCGCCGCTTTCCATTGATGCAGGTCTGGTTTCGATGTCGGAATCTGAAGGACACAACGGTCCGCACACTTTGATATGTTCGCGGCTGTAAAGACCTGCGTTGATTCCTGCGACCAATCCCTGGCCTGCAGCTTCTTCGTAGCCTGATGTTCCGTTGATCTGTCCGGCATTAAAAAGACCTGCGACGCGTTTTGTTTCAAGGGAATTGTAAAGCTGTGTAGGTTCTACATAATCGTATTCAACTGCATAACCAGGTCGGCTTACTACAGCTTTTTCAAAGCCCGGCATTGTGCGCAAGAACTCATCCTGAACGCTTTCTGGCAGAGAAGAAGAAAATCCGTTTAAATAAATTTCGGATGTATCAAGTCCTTCAGGTTCTACAAAAATCTGATGGCGGTCACGTTCTGCAAAACGCATTACCTTGTCTTCGATACTAGGACAATAGCGTGGTCCGATTCCTGAAATCTTTCCGGAATATAAGGGAGAGCGGCCGATGTTTTTTCTGATAATCTCGTGTGTCTTTTCGTTTGTGTAAACTACATGACATGGAACTAAAGGACGTTCAACTTTTTCTGTGTCATAACTGAAAGGAATTACTTCTTCATCGCCTGCCTGTTCTTCAAGAACGCTGAAGTCAACTGATTCCTTCAAGATGCGTGGAGGTGTTCCTGTTTTAAGTCGTCCTGTCGTAAAGCCGAGTCTGTGAAGGTTCTGAGTAAGTCCGAACGCTGCACTTTCTCCGATACGGCCGCATGGTGCATCGTATTCACCGATAAAGATTCTTCCGCCGAGGAATGTTCCCGTTGTCAAAACTACTGCGCGTACCGGAATGATTCTTCCGCGCTCTGTAACGATTCCGACAACCTTCTGGCGTTTTCCGTTTTTATGTAAGTTTACTTTTTCTGAACCTGCAATTTTTCCTTCGCGTACTTCGCCCGGAATTGATCCGAGGTCTGCCTGACTGTCTGTATTTGGCGGAAGGTCTGTGTCAGAATCAGTTGTAAGGATATCAACAACTGTATCCATTAAAGTTGAAAGGTTCGGTGTGCTTTCGAGAGTCTTTCGGGCAAGTGAAGCATACACTAATTTATCTGCCTGAGAGCGTGGAGCCTGAACAGCAGGACCGCGGCTTTTATTTAAAAGACGGAACTGAATCATTGAGTGGTCGATTAATTTTCCCATCTCGCCGCCTAATGCGTCTACTTCGCGAACGATGTTTCCTTTTGCAATTCCACCGATAGAAGGATTACAGCTCATGCGTCCGATTGCATCAATCGACTGAGTAATAACTAATGTTTTAAGTCCCATGCGTGCACAGGCAAGACATGCTTCGATTCCGGCGTGTCCTGCTCCTACTACTGCAACGTCATAATAATCATAAAAGCCAGGCATAATAGAGTAAGTATATTGATTTTTTAATGCCTTTTCAATTACGCCGAAAAATTGTATTATAATAGTATGAAAATCATCAACAACAAATATTTTAGAATTGTATCAGCAGTAACCTTAGCTGCCCTTTTAGCCTTCTCATGTTCAGGCAAAAAAAATAAAAACCCGGAAAGTGCAATTTCACTTGAAGAAGCAGAAGTAAAGCCTGTTCGTCCTCACTGGGAAAATACAGAAAAGAAAATTTGTATCGTATTCGGCTATGGTTACAACTCAGAAGATTTTGTTAAGGAAGAAGTTGCTCACCTTGAAGATTTCTTCGGCCTTTCTGATGGAACAGAAAATTCCGGCTTAATTATTCCATATGTTTATCCAGATGATTTTTTAGTAGGAAATATAGGACGCATTTCGTCACTTGTAAAACTTCTCAGTGATGTAAAACTTGCAGGCGTTATTACACTTGGTGCGCCGGAATATACATCCAATGCCCTTGCACAGTTAAAAGAAACAATGGACATTGATGATCCTGCAAAAAAAGATGAAGAAAAAAAGGAAGAAGATAAAGCAAACAAAGTTAAGCCTTATCCGATTTATACTTTATTCCCGCAGGATGACATTCTTGCAATTGAAGCAACAAGTGACTTTGTTCTTGATAAAGCAGTTGAACAGACCGACAACATTGAAGAAATTCAGGAAGAAGTTGAACAGGTTCGCATCACAGGAATCGAAGACATAATTGACAATGCAATTGATTACATGCTTCTTACAGAACTACCGTTAAAGAGTGATTCAAATCTTTACGGACATGTTAATTATATTGTAGGAAATAATCATACAATCAAAAGATATGTAGATCCTGAAACAGGACTTTCTTCAATAAATCATTTTATTATTGAAGATGTAAAATAAGGAAAGCGATTTTCTAATTTAATGAATGAACTTAAACAGCACAAACTTTTTTTACTGGGAAGCAACGAAGCCGTTGATGCGCTTGCAAAAAAAGATTGTGCTACAATCCTTGCAGTATCAGATTCTCACGGCAGACCTGAAATATTAAAAACTATCCTTAAACGTTTTTCTTCTCAGGCAGATGCACTTGCCTTCTTGGGTGACGGCTGTGCTGACCTTGTTCACATTCTAAATAATCTTAACTCCAATAAAGACCTTCAAACTTCGTTACCACCAGTTATTGCAATGGTTCACGGCAACGGTGATGAAAGCGTTTTTGATGTTGATTTTTACCCTTCAGAAGATTTGAATGTCCGCACCTTAAAAGCGCCTGCTGCAATAACTTTTTTCGCAGCAGGAAAAAATGTTCTTGTTACACACGGTCATATGTTCGGCGTTTATTACGGAACTGCCGGCCTCGAAAATCATGCAAAAACATCAGAATCAAAATTAATTCTTTACGGACACAGTCACGTTGCAGACATTTCTGAAAACAACGGAATAACTTTCATAAATCCTGGAAGCTGCTCTTTACCACGACAGGGACTTCCTCCATCCATCGCAGAAATTAAAATTCACTTTACCGGCGAAATCGAATGTACTTTCTACGAGATTAAAGCTTCTCTTTCAGAAGGAATTAAATTTGTTCCCTTCTCTCCTTTAATGAGACGCTGGTAATTTTTAAGTTAATATCAAAAAGATAAGTCAGCAACTTTCAAATTGCAAAAAACAATCTCGTTTCTGGAAACAATCAGAAAGGTGAATATGATTCGAGTGTAAAACCGAATCTGTCATGACCTGGATAAATTTTTACATCTTTCGGAAGAGTCTCAATTACTTTTACGATGCTCTTTTTAATCTGAGCTTCATTTCCATCGTACAAATCAGTTCGTCCGTAGGAACCAAAGAAAATTGTATCACCTGCAATAAGCTGCTTTTCTTTTTCATTATAAAAACATACACAACCTGAAGTATGTCCCGGTGTGTAAATTACTTTCCATTCTGAAAGGGCCTTTATAATTTCTGGAGCAGCAGATGGAATTGCCTTGTCGAAAGTTATTCCATCAGAGAGAAGATAATCTGCTTGAGGAAGATTTGTAAGAGCGGAAACAAAGTCACTGTCTACATGTCCCATGCTTGCTAGAAATTTCTGCTGAGTTTCAAGAGAAGTTTTTCCGATGCAGGGCGCATCATTTTTGTGAATGCAGACCGGGAGATCAGGCCATCGTTCCTTGAGGCATTTCAATCCCATTACATGATCAAAATGCCCGTGAGTTAAAAAAATACCTGCAGGCGTGATTCGGTTATCATCTAGATATCTGATTAGAACATCAGAATCTCCGGTGAGATCACAGCATGCAGGATCTGTAATGAACACCGAGTTTTCTGTGAGTGGAACAAGCCATGTGTTTACCCGCAGAATCCCGGTATTAACTAATTTCAATTCCATAAAATGAAAATTATACTAAGTAGTTTGATGCGCTTTCGTGTGATGGTGCTGAAAATCCTTCAGAATTAGAAGCACGTTCTGCAGCTGCATAAGCTTCTGCATCATCTTTTTCTGCCTGAGTTGAAGGATCTGTATACCCAGAATCAACATTTGCAGGAATTGCTTCTTCACCTTCAGCAACTTCGTCACCTTTCTGGCGTGAATAGCTTACAGAAAGTTTGCGACCGCGGTATTCATAACCGTTAAGTGCGTTAATTGCTTTATCAGAATCTTCTGTGAACAACTGAACGAATGAGTAATTTGCAAGAACACGGATGTCACCGATTCTGTCTTTTTCAAGTCCTGCAACGCTGATCAAAAGTCCTACGAGGTCGCGAGGATAAACACGGCGGTTGCGTCCGATTCCTACGAAGATTGTTGTTGCAAGAGCTTCATCAATCTGAACTCTTGGATGTGGTGTTTTTGCTTCTGCAGATTCTGCTGCAGCTGCTTCTGTCTGTTTATTCTGTTTGTAATCGTTTCTCTGATTTTCTTTACGGAAGTCGCGGTTTCTACGATCGTTGTTGAATTCTCTTCTTGGTCTGAAGTGAGATCCACACTGTTTTGTAAGATATGCTGCTACATACATTCTCAATGAGAATGGAACATTCTTTTTGAAAACTTTTTTAATATCATTCAATAAATCAGGATTTTCCTGTGTTCTTACTTTTTCAACTGCATCCTGTAAAAATGCTGCAAGTTGATCCATATCAATTTCGTTTTCTTTTCTAAATGACATAATAATTACCTCTAAAAAAAATTATTCTGCAAACAAATCTGCAATATATCCTGAACCAATCGGTTTAAAACCTGAACGCAACAATAAAGGTGTAACAGATTCAGGAATCATTGTGTCTGCAACAAGTACCCACTTAAAATGGCGGCCCTTCAGCTCTGCTAATGCAAGCTCGAAAAGTTCTCTCCCAATCCCAAGACCGCGATATTTTTTCTGCACGAAAAAACTGGTGAGTAAAACAGTTTTTGGTGCATTTTTTAGACACGGTGCAAAAATTGCACAACCTGCAAAATCTTTGGAATATGACCGGCAGACAAAACCAGATGCGTTTTTATTTAACTCAGCATCTGCTTTAGATTTCCATAAATCTGCTAAAGCCAGTCCTACTTCTTCCGGATATTCTGAGCAGGAATCTTTTGCTACAGTATCTAAATGTTCTAAAATTTCGGCGCTGTCACATGTGTAGTCATACGGATTAAAAATAAAATCATCGTGAAGAAGTTCATCTGTTTCTTCAATTTCACAATCTAATGTTTCAAGACCCCATGTCTCACGCAGCAAATTGTACCATTGGTTTACATAATTAATAAGTTGTTTATTTTTGAAATAATGCCACTTTTTTTCAACCTCAGGATAAGACCTTAGTACATCTTTAAATCCTCTGAACACCCCCCTGCCGGAACGAAGTACAGTCAGTAAATCATTTCTGGCCATTGGTGAATGAAGACTGTTTACAAACTGTTCCATTAAATTAAAACCGTCTGCCGAACTCCATGAAGGAAGTTCGTAGTAAACATCTTCATCACATTCAATTTCTTTTTTTTCTATTAAAACTCCTGAACTGGCATCAACAGCAAACTGCTGGTCCTGATTTTCCAAAGCTGAGATTATTGAATCTACAAGTTCATCGGTCAGTTCAAAAGTCATAATTTATTATTTTACAGATTTCAATTCTGCGCGGTTAGAAATAACTTTACTGATAAGTCCATATTCAAGGGCTTCTTCAGCATCAAGCCAGTAATCGCGGTCAGTATCTGCTTCAACTTTTTTCAAGTCTTTGCCTGTAGCTTCAGCAATAATCTTATTGATTTTTGCCTTTGTCTTTTTAATGTTTGCTGCATGAATCTGAATGTCAGTTGCAGTTCCGCGCATTCCAGACAATGGCTGGTGTATGAGATATTCACTGTTAGGAAGTCCAACGCGCATATTCTGTGGAACAGCAAGAAGAATCAAAGCAGCTGCACTTGCAATAAGTCCGTTACCAATTAAAACAACAGGACATTTTACAAAACGAATCATATCGTAAATTGCAAATCCTGCAGAAACGTCACCACCAGGAGAATCGATATAAACATAAACAGGTTTATTGCTATCTGCTTCAAGAAGAAGAAGCTGCTTGTTAAATTTTTCAGCAAGTTCCTTATTGATTTCTCCAGAAAGAAGAATCTGACGTGTTTTGAGGAATTTTTCAGCAAGAGCATCAGGTGCTTCTGTTTTTTTTGTTTCCTCTTTTTCATCATCTAAATAAATTTTACTCATAATATTAATATAACAAATTTAGGTCAAAACAACAAGATTTTTTACTTTTTCATAGTAACGGTTTAATTCAAAACTGAAGCCAGTTCACCGGCTGTTACTTTTTCAAAGCCTTAGCCTCGTTCCAGAACTCGTCCATTTTTGAAAGATTTTCTTGAATCATAGGAATATTTTCCTCTTCCATTTTTTTCTGAACATAGCTGAAGCGGTTGTAAAACTTTACGTTTGAACTGTTGAGCGCTGTTTCAGGATCTACGCCTAAATGTCTTGCGTAATTTACAACGGCAAAAAGTAAATCTCCGATTTCACCTTCAAGCGCCTTCTGTGCGTCATCTGTTTCTTTGGAAGATTTCATTTCAAAGGCGTGAGCGCTCTGGTTTTTAAGAAGGCTTTCGACTTTTACCCTTGCCTCTTCTACTTCTGAAAGCTCTTCAGTAATTTTTGCCTTAACGTCATCAGCATTGTCCCAGTCAAAGCCTTTTTTAGAAGCCTTCTTCTGAAGTTTGTAAGCACGAAGCAACGGCGGAAATCCTTCTGGAACTTCGTCTAAAATGCATTCAGTTTTTCTACCTTCAACATTTTCTTTAATGCGGTCCCACTGATTCAAAACTTCTTTACCATTTTTAACAGGCGATGTTGCACACACGCTTCCTTCACTTTCAGGAAATACATGCGGATGACGGCGGATCAATTTTTCTGCAAGCTCATTCAAAACTTCTGCGACAGAAAAATCGCCTTTCTGTTCGTACATGTAGCTGATCATTGTTGCGTTGAGCATTACGTCTCCAAGCTCTTCTTTTGCGTGGAATGAATCTTCTGCCGTAATCGCATCAACTGCTTCAAACACTTCTTCGATTAAGTCGCGTCTCATGGAAAGTGGTGTCTGCTCTTTATCCCACGGACAGCCTTGAGGGCAGCGTAAGATTTTTACGACATTGTACAGTCTGTTAAAAGCTTTTTCGGCTGTGTTAAATTCCCCTTTTAATACGAGGTCAAAATCAGGCGTTGACATTTACTTTACCCCACTGTGATGTAAGTCTTGAAGGCTCTGATGCCAGAAGTGTTTTTGCAAGACAGAATCCTGCTTTTTCGTAAACAATGCTCATTGTAATTGCTTCGTCTTTTGAAAAGTTGCTCAAAACGTAATCTGCAATATTTACATTCGCAGGCTTACCGATTCCGAAACGGAGTCTGAAAAAATCAGGTGTTCCTAAAACGCCTTTAGTTGAACGAAGTCCGTTGTGACCTGCAAGGCCTCCAGAAAATTTTAGGCTAAAAAATCCAGGATTCATTTCAAGTTCATCGTGAACTACTAAAACTTCTTCAGGTTTGATTTTATAGAACTGGCATACTTCACCGATGCTCTGTCCTGAAAGGTTCATGTAAGTTTCTGGTTTTAAGAAAAATATTTTTGAAGGCGCATTCTTTGGAACGTTCGGACCTTCACCGTTTTTAGAAAGTTCAGAATATGCATTGGAAGCAAGGTTTACAAATTCTGAATAATCAAGACTTGCAATCTGTCCCTGAAATTTATTCGACCAGTTCAATCTTGAATAAAACGGAAGACTGTCTGCAAACTGCCATGCAGTATTGTGACGAGTCTTTTCGTATTCTTTTCCGTAATTTCCTAAAAATGCTACTAACTGAATCATTTTTTATCTCCAATTGTAATTCGTTCCATTCCAGAAAGATCTTTTTCTGAAATGACATTTATAAAACCGACATCGGTAAAAAGACGCCGTACAGTTTCCGTCTGATATTCCCCGCTTTCCATGATGAACGAGCCGCCGCTATTGAGCGCTTCATACGCAGCCGGAACAAGACGGCGGATTATCGGTAAACCGTCATCTGTCTGTACATCATCAGCGGAATGTAAACCATCATTCAACGCGGTATCCATATCCCCGTCAAGTGCAAGACGAGGCTCACTTCTTCCATCCTTCAACAGTTCTTCAACTTCACTGTGAGGAACATAAGGCGGATTAGAAAGAATAAAATCGTAACCTGAGGTTTTGCACAAAAGGTCACCGTTAAGAAGTTTTATTTCTGCACCAATAAGCTTGTCGCCGAAAATATTCTTCGCATTTTTATCTGCGACCTTCAACGCGGCAGTGCTTATATCTGTGAGTGTAAGTTCAATTTTTGAATTGCAGTTTTTGTCCAGAAGTTCCTTTAATACAGAAAGACCTACACAGCCGCTTCCGGTGCAGACATCAATGATTTTTACTGTTTCTTTTTTTAAGTCAAGAATTTTATTAACAGCAGTTTCGATTAAGATTTCTGTGTCAGGTTTTGGAATTAAAACATCAGGCGTTACAAAATATTCAATGCCGTAAAATTCTTTTTTGCCTGTAATGTATGCAATCGGAAGGCCTGTTTTTCTTTTTTCTACAAGTGCATTGAATTCATTCTGCTGCTCGCTTGTAAGCTTTTCATCGCGGTGAAGTAAGACCCATGTTTTATCTTTATTGAGAAAAAATTGTAAAAGACAATCGGCATCAAGTTGAGGAGTTGAAAAACCGCAGTCTGTAAAAATTTTAACTGCGTTATTTTTTAATGCTTGAATCGTCATCGGAGTCTGGAAGTGATTTTTCAAAATATGGAAGTTCACGCTGAATATAATGAACACGGGCAGGAACGCCACTCCAGTTAATCAGTTTAATTTTTAAAATATAACTTTGTCCGTTAATGATAAATGGTGCTTCAAGAAATTGTTCTTCTGAGATTTCATCATTTGAAATACAGTGCACACATATTTCGTTCTTCTGATGAAAGTTTTCAAAACATTTTTTTCCTATGCAGTTTCGTTTTTCAACATTGAAAAGTTCACATGCATTTTTATTAATATAAAGCATTTCGTATGTATCTTTTGCAATTACAAAAATTGCATCTGTAAATTCATCAAGGAGACAGTCAATATTCCTATAGAAAACAAATGAAGGTAATACTGACTGACCGTTATAAATCTGGAACTGATTTTTACCAAAACGTTTGCTTGTAAGAAGAGCCATGTCTGCATTGTTGTAAAGAGTCTGATAATCCTGACCATATTCAGGAGAGACACAGGCACCGATAGAACAGGTAATTCTTATTGACTCAACCATAAAGTCGAGACATTCGCAAAGCCTGTTCAATTTTGCTTCAAGGGAATTTCTTTCAATAAGATGAGGAATAAATACTGAGAACTCATCTCCTCCCATTCGGCAGATTACATCTTCATCTCTGAACGAAGATGCAAGAATATCCGAAACCTTCTTTAATGTTTCATCACCTTTAATGTGACCGTATGTATCATTAACTTCTTTAAAGTTATCAAGGTCGAGCATAAGGAATACTGCTTCACCATCAGCTTTATCTGCAAAAAAGTCATTAACTTTAGATTCAATTACTTTTCTTGTATACAGACCTGTGAGGACATCTTTGTTAACTGCAAGTTCTGCTTCGAGTGCAAGCTTGTTCTGCTGATGTTCCCTTTCAATTCTCTTGATGCGGGAATTAATAAGAACATTACTTACACGATGTTTCAATACAGTCATATTGTACGGCTTAGAAACAAAGTCATCTGCACCAATTGCAAGAGCTCTTTCTTCAGATGCTTCTTCACCAAGTGATGTTACTACAACCGGAATATCTTTAGTTCTGTCATCCTGACGGATAAGCTTAAGAAGTTGATAACCATCCATGATAGGCATAAGAAGGTCCATCATGATAACAGAAATATTTTCAAAGTTTTCCTGAATGTATTCCCACGCCTGCTGACCATCAACTGCTTCAGCAATATCGTATTCATTATGAAAAAGGTCAATGATAATCTTGCGACTGATTTCAATATCATCAACGACAAGCATTATTCCTTTTCGTTCACCTGTTGCTTTTGTAATTGCAATCTGATTTCTGTCAATTGAAGTTACGCTTGAACTTGTAAGGTACATTTCTTTGACCTTACCTTCACCCATGAGGGCAAAGAAATCTTCCTTGCACAGAGGCTTAGCAAAATAGAAGCCTTGAACGTAGTTACATTCCATTGAATTCAAAATGCGGATCTGTTCCGGAGTTTCTACACCTTCTGCAACAACGGCAAGGTTCAGCCATTTTGCAAGACTGATTACGAAGCCGAGAATTCCCTTACCGTTAGGCTTCTGGAGTTCGTTGCGAACAAATCCCATATCAAGCTTAAGAACATCAATTGGAATTTCTGCAAGCATATTAAGTGAAGAATAGCCTGAACCGAAGTCATCCATTTCAATCGGGAATCCTTTTGCTCTTAACTGGGTAACGATTTTAATAATCTGCTCAGGGCTGTCTGTATAAGCACTTTCAGTAATTTCAAGATGAAGGAATTTTCGATCAAGCTTATATTTATCGCTTAAATCACAAAGTACTTTAACAAGGTTTGGATTATAAATATCAGCTCGGGAAACGTTCATTGAAACAGCAAAAGGTTTATTACCTTTACTGATCCATTCACTCATATCCTTACAGACAGTTTCCCATACGAACATATCAAGCTGTGTAATAAATCCATTGCGTTCAAACAGCGGAATAAAGGAACCCGGAGACATAAAACCAAGTTCGTAATTTTTCCATCTAACAAGCGCTTCTGCACCTGCAACACATTCAGATGCAAGTTCATATTTTGGCTGATAGAAAATCTGGAACTCTTCGTTCTTGAGGGCAAACTCCATCATGTTTGTAATTGCAAGCGTATTGTGCATCTGCTGGCGGATTTCGTCTTCGTAGAAAGCGATAACCTGTCCGTATTTACCTTTGATGTTTTCAGTAGCAAGTTCAGCACGGTCACACATTGCCGCAATCGGAATTGTCTTATCGTGAATGTAATAAACACCACAGCAGATTTTGATTTTGTTTTTAACGCCGATTTTTGAAACGTATTTATTTAAATCATTTGTAAGTTTTTCTATAACAGTAGTATATGAAAGTGACTGATGTTTTAATGTGATGAAAAATTTATCTGCAGTAAATCTTGCACAGATTGAATCTTCACCAAAAGCAGCTGCGATTAATTCCCCAGCCTTATAAAGAACCTTATCACCGGTTGCCATTCCGTACGAATCATTAACCATTTTAAACTGGTCAATATCAAGACAGATAACATCGAATTCTTCATCGGCTCTGTCGATAAATACTTCTCGGGTTTCTGTCATAAAGTACTGCTTGTTATGCAATGGAGTTAAGTCATCTTTAATAACAAGATTTACAACCTTAACTGCATCCATCAGTTCTATAGTATTTGCAATACGGCGTTTAATAATCTGAGCATTGTACGGCTTTACGATAAAGTCATGAGCTCCGAGCATCAATGCTTTTTCTTCCTGCTCTTCTGAGCCAAGATGATTAGATGCAATAATAGGAATTTTTGAATAGTCCGATGCTTCGTGAATTTCCTTGAGAAGCTCGTAACCATCCATAGTTTTCATTTCAAGATCAATAATGATAGCAGCAATTCGTTTGTAATTTGTCTTTAAAATCTTGAGCGCTTCAGTTCCATTTTGTGCCAGAATGATTGTATATTCATCCTTGAGAATTTTTGCGAGAACATTGCGGTTGATTTTATCTTCGTCGACAATCAGTACGACCTTGCTGTTTACCATTTGTTTTTACTGGCCGCCCATTTCTGTGATGTCTGCTTTTAACTGTTCTTCTTTTGCGTAAACGTTAAGAGCGTTGATCATATCGTCCATATTTCCCATCATGAATCCAGGAAGGTTGTGAGCACTGTAATTGATACGGTGATCAGTTACGCGGTCCTGAGGATAGTTATATGTTCTGATTTTTTCTGAACGGTCACCGTTACCAACCATGCTTTTTCTGGCAGCAGAACGTTCAGCATCTTTCTTGCTCTGTTCGAGATCGAAAAGACGTGCACGTAGAACCTGCCAAGCCTTTTCTTTATTCTTAATCTGTGATTTCTGATCCTGCTGAATTACAACAAGACCTGAAGGAATATGTGTCAAACGAACGGCAGAGTCAGTTGTATTTACACACTGACCGCCAGGACCACCGGCACGCATTACGTCAACGCGTACATCGTTAGGGTTAATCTGAATATCAACTTCATCAGCTTCTGGCAATACGGCAACAGTTGCAGTTGAAGTCTGAAGGCGTCCCTGTGATTCTGTCTGTGGAACACGCTGAACACGGTGAACGCCAGATTCCCATCGGAGAGTTCCGTAAACGAATTTACCTGAAATGTTAGTTACGATTTTATTGAAACCACCTACTTCAGTTTCCTGCGCTTCCATTGTTTCTGTCTTCCAGCCTTTGCGTTCAGCAAGATGGCAGTACATTTCCCAAAGGTCACGTACGAAAAGTGATGCTTCGTCACCGCCGGCAGCAGAACGGATTTCAAGAATAATGTTCTTTTCATCAAGTGGATCCGGTGGAATGAGCTTGAGTTTGATTTCTTCTTCAAGTTGAGGCTGACGTTCTTCAAGCTGGTGAAGTTCTTCACGAGCCATTTCTTTCATATCAACGTCATCTTCTTCTGTAATCAAAACTTTTGCGTCTTCAATTCCAGAGAGAACTTTCTTGTATTCGTCATAAAGTTCACAAACACCTGTAAGATATCCGTGTTCGCGCATTGTGTCTTTGTATTTTTTCTGATCTTTTACTAAATCCGGAGACTGAACAAGTTCACAAACTTCCTTGTAACGAGCCTCACACTGTTCGAGTTTTTTCAATAAGTCCATATTACTTCTATTATATAGAAAGTTTTTGAATATATCAACGAGGAATTTATGGTTGAAATCAAAGTGAATTTACTTAACCATTGCCAGATACTGACGGATATAGATGGCGGTCTGAATCAGATAACGGGTCTCGCCGTTCTGAAGGTCAACACAAAGTATTTCTGATAGCTTATTGATTCGGTAATTGATAGTATTTCTGTGAGTATAGTTTTCTTCAGCAGTTTTCTGGACTTTTCCATTTGCCTCAATGTAGAGACGTAGAGTTTCGATATAATTTTCGCGTTTTTGTGGGGAAAATTCCTCGAGCTTACCCAATGTCTGTTCATACATTGCTTCAAGTACTGACCTGTCTTTTACTTCAGCAAGAATTTTGAAAAAGCCGAGCGTATTGTAATCACAGAGAGGTCCTTCGCAAAGCTTTAAGGCAAGTTCTGCGTGGGAATATTCAACATCAAGATCATAAATTGATGTACACACACCTGAAACTGCAACTTTTGATTTTAAAAAATATCTGTCTTTTTTTGCAGTCTTGTTTATTTTTTCTGCTGCATCTTCTGCATCAGTCTTGAATACGTAAAGGATTTTTTTATCGCATAAGAACCAGCAGAAATCTATTGGATTTAAGCGTGTTTTAGGGTTAAAGGAAAATTCGATGTAACGGCGCATCTCATCTTCATCACCGTTAAAATCGTATTCCGGATATTCCATGAGGACAACAGAATATTGAGAGGCATTTGCAAAAGGATTTCCGCTCAGTTCGGAAATATCAAGCTTCTTTTTATAAAAAATTGCATCATACATGCACTGTTCCACTGAATGGCGCTTTTGAGATTCAATTGCAATTTTATTTCCGACATCCTGCATGACGTCGATTGTATGAATTTCCCAAGGCATTATAAAAAGCGAAACTGAAGTCTGTCGCAGAGCGAGCAGATTTCGGGAGGAATTGTTTCAATGAATTTTCCTGTGTTGATGATAAGACCTGAGGCATTTCGTTCGACAAAGGCATTAATCATTTCTGAGAGGAAGTCTGTAATGTAATTTTTTGATTTGTTTCCGCTGTTCTGTTTATGGCGTTCAATATTGAGACATGTAGTGATTGCAAGTTCACCGCCGCGGATAAACTCAATGGTTTCAGGGTCTTCTGTGTAGTAAACCCAGCTGACATGTTTAGATAAACCTTCCTTACCGCCGACAAGTTTAAGACGGTAAATGCTGAGAGAATTAAAAATAGATTGAACAGTCAGTGCCATAATTCCTCCTGTAAACGAAAGGCAGGTAGCTCAGTTACCTAAAATACCTGCCCGAAAATTTGCCATTGTCAGTCGTAATCTAGAGGTAACGTTTACTAAAGACAATTATTTAGCATTATCAATTTTAAGAATTGTATTTAAAAGAACATTTGCGCCTTTCCAGCAATTCTCAACCGGTGTGTATTCAAGTTCACAGTGGCTGTGGCCACCTTCACTTGGAACGAAAATCATTGTTGTAGGAACAATGTCACAAATGTACTGAGCATCATGTCCAGGACCTGAATATATTCTCATGTTTGAATATCCAAGTTCGTTTGCTGATTCTTCAACTGCATTGATGAAGTCTGGTGCATACTGAACAGTCTTGCGACTCCATGCTTCTTCATATGTCATAGTACATTTTGCCCATTCTTTTGGCATGTTCTTGATAATTTCAACACACTTTGCAACAACTGCTGGATCCTGATGACGAGCATCAAGAGTGAACTTGATTTCATCAGGAATGATTGTATGAATGTTTGGATGGCAGCTGATCTTTCCTGTTGTGTATACAAGTTTAGAATCAAGGTTATCAAACTGTTCGTGAAGGTAAATCAATGCCTGGCTTGCTGCGTAAAGTGCATCCTTACGGTAAGGCATAGGGAATGTTCCGGCGTGGTCAGCCTGACCGCAGAATGTAAATTCGTAGTTGATCATTCCACATACGCCTTCTACTACACCGATGTCGATTTTCTTGTCTTCAAGAACAGGTCCCTGTTCAATATGAAGTTCAATCAAACCGGTTGTCTTTTTTGGATCCATACGGTTTGATTCAGGACCTTCAAATCCTGATTCCTTCAATGCCTGACCGAATGTGTAGCCAGGAATATCTTTTGCTTCGGATGCAAGCATTGCAGCTTTGTCGAACTTTCCTGTGATAACGCCTGAAGACATCATTGCAGGTTCGAAGCGAGCACCTTCTTCGTTTGTCCAAACGACAAGCTGGATTGGATGCTTGTGAGGAATTTTATCAGTAACGATTGTTTCGATAGCTTCCATTGCTGTCATAACACCAAGGATACCATCGTAGTTTCCACCCTGACGAACTGAATCACAGTGACTGCCTGACATAATCACGCCGGCATTTGGATCTGTACCAGGAAGGGTACAGTAGATATTTCCCATGTCGTCTGTCTTGAAATCAAGTCCGAGTTTTGTCATTCTTGTTTTGATTTCGTTGCGGGCCATGATTGCTTCTTTTGAAAGTGAGAAGCGTGTAATTCCACCGTGGCCTGTATCGCCAAACTTTGAAAATGTCTTAATTTTATCTTCCATTCTGTTAATGTCACATGTATACATATTCAATTCTCCTTATATCTTGATTTTATTTTGGAGTTCTTGGTCCTGGCACGATTGCCTTTGCAGGGCAAACAAGAACACAAAGCTGACAGCCAACACAGTTTTTGTTTAATCTTGGCTTTCCGTCTTCGCTGGTAGTCAGTGCCTGGTGTCCGCCGTCATAACAAGATGTTACACAGCGTCCGCATCCGACACATCTTTCTCTGACGAATTTCGGGTACTGCTTTGTTTTTCTGTCGAGGGAATCTGTTGAAACGATTCTTGGTAAAGCTTTGCCTACAATTTCATCGATTGATTTGTTGCCGTACTTTGCAAGGTAACGTTTCATACCATCTATCATGTCGTGAATAATTCCATAACCGTATTGCATAACCGATGTGGTAACTTGAACTGTTCCACAACCTAAAGTTATGAACTCAGCTGCATCGCGCCACGACTCAATTCCACCCATACCACTGATTGGAGCATCTGTAGTTTTTTCGCATTTTTTCATATCATGTATGAAACGCAATGCAATTGGTTTTACGGCTTTTCCAGAATATCCGCCGACACTTGTATAACTGCCTACCTGGGGCTGAGAGATAAATGAGTCAAGATCAACATTCAATACTGATTTAATTGTATTGATGGCAGCTAATCCGTCTGCACCACTCTCCATTGCCGCAATGGCAGGTATTTCCATGTTACCAACATTAGGGGTCATCTTTGCAAGAATTGGCAGATTGGTTCCTCTTCTTACCGCCTTTGTATAAGAAGAAACTAGATCTGGATTTTGTCCTACATCGCTGCCCAAACCGTGAGCGGCCATGTGAGGGCAGGAGAAGTTACACTCGATAATGTCTGCGCCGGCTTCCTGCATCAGGTGTGCTAACATTTCCCATTCCTGCTCATCGCGACCCATAATGCTGGCAATTATCACTTTTGTCGGATAATTCTGTTTCAGTCTTTTAATGAAGTCGATGTTTTCTTCAAGAGTGTGGTCGCTGATCTGTTCAATATTTTTAAATCCGACAAATCCGTCTGATTCTTTCTGCAAAGTCGCAAATCTTGGAGAAACTTCTTCTGGAACAAAATTTCCTATAGTTTTGAAGGCAACGCCAGCCCATCCTTCGTCAAAAGATTTTGCAATCATATCGTAATTGCTTGCAACGACTGATGATGAAAGAAGAAATGGATTTTCGAATTTTACACCACAGAATGTTGTTTCAAGAGAAATATCTTTATAGGAAGATTCAACAACGCCGTCCTTTAATTCAGTTGAATCAGGACTTAGCTGTAACAATGCAGAAACTGTGTCATTGATTTTTACTGCACCGGTGATTTTACCTTTAAGACAAGCCTTTTCACATTTTGCATCGGTACAGGTTAAACATGCAGTATTACTGTTTGCTTTTGCAAAAGCACCACTGTTGTTTTCAAATCGAAGTGAATACAGAATTGATCCACAATCGACTCCCTTTTCACACGCAGATGAACAAGGCTTACCTGAACAAAGTAAACAGGCTGATGAAGATTCCTTTAACAAAAGCGATGTATATTTCAAATCCATTTGGTTACCTCAATTTATATTTTTAGAAATTAACTGGAGCGCACTTAACAAATTTTCCGTCTCCAGCTTTTCCTACATATTCGCCGTCATCAAATACAAGTTTTCCTCTGACATAAGTCTGAACAGGATAACCGTGAACAGTTTTTCCTTCCCAGATTGTATGATCATAGTCACTGTGCATATTGCTTACGCTGATTGTAAAATCTTTTTTAGGATCGTACACAACGATGTCGGCATCTTTTCCGATTGCCAGAGAACCTTTGTCAGTACATCCGAAAATCTTTGCAGGATTTGTTGAACAAAGTTCTACTGCTCTTGAATAAGAAATGATTCCATCTGTTGCAGCACCTAGCATATATGGGTAAAGGTTCTCTACACCAGCACAGCCGTTAGGAATTTTTGTAAAGTCATTCAAGCCCCAGTCTTTTTCACTCTGCTGGAACGGACAATGGTCAGTAGCAACTGTATCAATTACGCCGTTCTTGATTGCCTGCCAGAGTGCCTGACGGCTTTCTTCACCCTTCATTGGAGGTGAACATACAAAGTTGCGTCCATCAGGGCGTTTGTAAACATCACATGTGAATTCAAGATACTGAGGACATGTTTCGATGAATACTTTAGAGCCCTTCATCTTTGCATCAACTGCAGCTTCAAGTCCTTCCTTGTCAGACATATGAACAATATAAAGCGGTGCATCGGCATTTACTGCCCAGTGAACAGCACGCTTATCAGCTTCTGCTGCTACAAATTCAGGGCGGCTCATATAGTGATACCATGCATCTGTTTTTCCTTCTTTGAGATACTGTGCGATTCTCAAATCAATCATATCAGGGTTTTCTGCATGAAGGTTTGTAATTGCACCTGATTCCTTTGCCTTCATAAGAATCTTTACGAAGGTTGCATCATCAACCATCATTCCTTCTTTCTTGTAAACAAAGAAACATTTGAAACTTGAAACACCGTAATCAACAGCACTCTTGAATTCATCAAGAATTGCTCCGTCGTTCAAGTCTGTAATACAGCAGTGGAATGCAAAGTCACAGCAGACTTCCTTTTCAGCCATCTGTTTTCTGCCCTCTACTGTTTCAACAATACCATGACCTTTTCTCTGCATTGGATAGTCAAATACTGTTGTTACGCCACCACAAACTGCAGCGCGTGTACCTGCTTCATAACTGTCAGCAGAAATTGTTCCACCAAATGGCATTGCAAGATGTGTATGTGCATCAATAGCACCAGGAAGAATCAACTTGCCCGATGCATCAACAACTTTTGCATTGTCATCTTTTAAATCAGAACCCATTGCTACGATTTTACCATCTGCAACACCTATGTCCGACTTGAACATATCCTTTGCCGTAACAATAGTTCCGTTTTTAATAATCAAATCCATCTGTTACCTCCTACATTTTTTCTGCCGGTAAACTGCCGGTATTTAGAGTTCAGTCCTGCGAAAAAAAGGAATTTTCGAAGACTGAACTTTATTTTTTAATTAGTCAGCGTACTTATAAACAAGTACAAGCCCTGATCTCTGGAAAACTTGCGCAATCTGCAAAAGGTTCATTCCACTTGCATCAGCAACTGCAAGATTTGTCATCCATGTAACACCGAAATCAACCTGTCCTGTGTAAACAGCTGTTGTTTCTGCAATATCTCCACCGCCAGGAATGATAGTTACATCAAGACCAACGTCTTTGTAATAACCTTTAGCAAGTGCTACGTAGTAACCCATAAACTGAGCATCTGGAAGCCATTTAAGCTGAATCTTTACTGAAGATTTTTCTGGAGCGCCAAAAGATCCTGCTTTTGCTTCTGCAAGGTAAGATGAATCCATAATGTCGTTCAATGTAAACTTGTTAAATTTATCCTGTGCAGCAGCATCACTGAGTTTTACATATTTTTTTGCAATATCGAGTGTCTGCTGCATAGCTTCCATATCGAATGTACCGTAATTATTTACTTTGTTTCCTTTTGTATCTGTTTCACAAAGTTTCTTTACTTCTTTTGCCATATGAAGCTGGTGTTCAGGAGAAACTGATGAACCATATTCAAAACATATTTTTGCAGCTTCTTCTGGATTAGCACATGCTGCTTCCCAACCTTTCAATGATGCAGCAAGGAATGCTTTTACTGTGTTTGGATTGTTCTTTGCAAATTCAGTAGTTGTAAAGATATTGTCTTCCATCATTGCAACCCCTTCATCGTTCATATCGATTGTTCCGACTGTGTCACCATATTTGTATCCACCATCGTAGCTGTTCTGAACGAGACCGAGTTCATTATATGTCATTGCAGAAGCAAGTGTAATTGTGTCATCATCGAAGCCATCCATATCAAATGCCTGGCTTAAATATGCTGTTGGTAAATTATATTTTGCAAGAAGAGCGAGAATTTCATATTCATTACCAAGCCCCCAGTTACCAACTTTACCGGCATCTGAAGCTTCTTTAATAATTGTTGCTGCTGGAGTTCCTTTCTTCCAGCCAGCTGATGATTTCTTGCTGCTACCACAACTTGTTACAGCAAGAGCCATTGCAGAAACAACTGCAACCAATGCAATGTTTTTAACTAATTTCTTCATTTCCAAACCTCCGGAAAATTTTATTTTTTAGTTCTGTTTCTAAGAACAAAACTTTCAACCAAAATTAAAGTCACATAAAGAATAATTCCGATTAAACATGCGACTACAATGTATGCCCACGCAGTTGCGTACTGAGCAAGTACAATACTTTCACGAATCTGACGTCCTACACCAATGATATATTCTGCAAAATACTCACTTACCATTGCACTGATAACACAACCAGGAACACTAATTCTCAAAGCTGTAAAAATATAAGGGACACAATTTGGAAGTCTTAATCTAAAAAACACGGTTGACGGTTTTGCAGCATAAGACTTAAACAAATCAAGACTAAACGGCTTTAATTCTGTAAAGCCACGGTAGGCATTAATTGCCATACTTACCGTACAAGTAATCATTACTACAAGAATCTTTGCCAGCATTGATCGCGTATTTGGATCACGACTAAAATCACGTGTAAGGTTATTTAAGATTGGTGCAATTGCAATAATTGGAATTGCATTAAATGCTGTTGCCAGTGATAGACCGCCAGCACCCCAATGCGGAGCCATTGCAGCTATCATTGCAATAACAAAACCAAGAATCGATCCAAGCACAAGACCACCAAGTGCAACAGTTACCGTCGCAATAATGTCCTTTGACATCTTTGGAAAATTATCAACAAGGATACTCACAATTCTTGAAGGTAAAGGAAGCGTAAATGTATCTGCTCCAAAAATTCCATGAATAATCTGAAACTGCCACAAAAGAAGTACGATTACACCAAACAACAATGGATATGAAACGCTCTTTACAGAATCTTTGTTTAATTTCTTTGCCATAATCTACCTCCTTATTTATTTTTTTCTTCACGTTCTGCTTTTCTTCTTTGTCGAACTTTTCTTTTTCCTGGAGAAAAAATATTTTCAAGCAAAACCATAAAATAGAAACTCAAGATTCCGATAAATGCACTGAAGAATACAATCTGCCAGAACACATAAATACTCATAGCATGCTTTAATGACTGTGAAAGCATACAACCAAGTCCACCACCACCCTGCAATGTATCCACAAGAATCGAAGCTGTAACTGCCATCGGTGCTGCAATCTTTAATCCAGTAAACATTGACGGAATACCTGCAGGTATCATAAGCTTCCAGTAAAATTGCGGACCTGTAGCAGCATAAGAATAAAAAAGTTCCAGTTTTTCTTTTTCAACTGCCTTAAGGCCTGCAAGAGTATTTACAGCAACAGGATAGAATGTCAGGATTGCTGCAATTACTATTCGGCTCTTATCAATATCCTGAGTTATTGCAAGAACAATTGGTGCCATACCAAGAATTGGAATTAACTGAATCAACATAAGGTATGGAAAAGCAATTTTTTCAATTGCTACAAATCGTCTCATTAACAATGCAAGTACATAACCCCAAAAAGCACCTGCAATAAAACCAATTCCTGCACGACCTAATGTAACACCAGCATTTACAATTACAACTTGAAATGCAGTCATATTTGCAGTTACTTTTTTTGTACTAAAAACAGAAGCCACAATCTGATAAAGATGAGGTAAAATATTTTCAGGAGTTCTTTTACTGCCTGCAATAAAGAAAGCTCCTATTTCCCAGACAATAACAAGTCCTAAAACCCAAATAAATGTAACAAACTGTTTGCTTGCTAAAACTTTCTTAAGGAATGAATAATGACCTAAGCTCTTTGTTTGTTCCATAATTACACCCCTTCAAATCCACTTCTTACTTTTGCAACAAGTTCTGTAAAGTGCGGATCATTCTTTGTCTCAAGACTTCTTGGACGAGGAATATCTACATCAACAATTGAAGTTACACGACCTGGATGTGGAGAAAAAACAATTACTCTGTCACTTAAGAAAACAGCTTCCTGTAAACTGTGAGTAACAAAAATGATGGTCTTATGAGTCTGTCTCCAAATTCTTAAGAGGTCTTCATGAAGGCTCTCTTTTGTAAATTCATCGAGAGCGCTAAAAGGTTCGTCCATTAAAAGGATTGGTGGGTCAAGAGCTAGTGCTCTCGCAATACCGACACGTTGCTGCATACCACCAGAAAGTTCATGTGGATAGTGATAGCCAAAATCCTTAAGACCAACAATTTCAAGCATCTCATCTACCTTCTTTGTTCTTTCTGCTTTTGGAACTTTCATCAATTCCATTGGCAGACAAATATTTCTTCTGATTGTCCTCCAGTCCATAAGTACCGGACTCTGAAATACAATTCCAAATTGCTTTGCTAAACGTGCCTGTCTTGGTGTTAAACCACCAACAAAAACTTCGCCACTTGTCTTAGGAATCAAATCTGCAATTACACGAAGAAGAGTTGTCTTACCACATCCTGATGGACCAACAAGTGAAATAAATTCTCCACGCTTAATATCAAGATTTACATGTGATAATGCAGTAGTACCTGCCTCACCTTTTGTATCTTTGTAAATTACACTTAAATCACTTACCTTAATTTGTACAGGTTCTTCTCTCTTTGTCTTAACCACTTCGTCTTTCATTTCTACCTCCAGAAAAAACGAGGCGCAGGTTTTAAGAAAAAATTTCCTAAAACCTACGCCTTTGCAGATTTAAAACTAACAAAAAAAATGGCGCAGGAAATATCTACTTTAAGATTTTCCTACGCCGTTGTAGTATTTTTACATTAATGATACTAATGAAGTTCAATATTAATTAATATATATTTTTAAACAAATATTAATTTTTTTTATGTGCACATCGCACAAACTATTTTTTTCTCAATATCTCGTAAATTGAAACAATATCTTCTTTTGTCACAACCTTACAAGTATTACCAGGACTTCCGGAAGCTATAGCATCCTGCGCCATTTTTTCTTCAGAGTTTTCAAATTTTTCGAGATCAATTCCATATTCCCGCAGCGAAGGAATTTTTAACGCCATTGTTAAATCCTGCAACGCGTAAAGGAATGATACAGAAGCTTTATCATCGTCATCGGAATATGAAGCAGCACCAATTGCTCTTCCCAAATCTGCAAACCTTTCTTTTGCACCATCAAGCGCAAAACGAAGACATTCCACTAAAAGCATCGCATTAGAAATTCCGTGAGGAACATGAAACAAAGCACCGATAGGACGACTCATTCCATGAACTAACGTAACGCTTGAATTGTTAATACAAATACCCGCTTCATAAGCTGCAAGTGACATTTGTTCACGAGCTGATTTATTTTGTGGGTTTTCTACAACCAGCTTAATATTTTCAAATATACGCTTTACTGCATCTACACAAATCATATCAGTCATTGCATTTGCTCTTTTTGAAGTATAAGCTTCAATTGCATGAGTAAGTGCATCCATGCCGGTAGCAATTGTAATTGTTTCAGGTGATGAAATCGTAAAGTTATAATCAATGATTGCAAGATCCGGTAAAAGATCTTCACCCTTCAATAGAAGCTTGGCATCTGTAGCAGTGTCAGTAAATACTAAAAACTTTGTTACTTCAGAACCTGTACCGGCAGTTGTAGGTATTAAGACTAATGGAGGAAAAGCTCCACTCATTTCTTTACCAGCATAATCTGCCAATTTTCCTGGAAGCACTGACATTGCTGTAATAGCCTTTGCGCTGTCCAATGGAGTACCACCACCAAGTCCAATTATAAAATCACATTCTTCATCTTTATAAACCTTGATTCCATTATTAATCATAATATCATCAGGTTCTCCAGGTAGATCGTTAAATACAACTGATTCGATTCCAAGTTCACTAAGCATATTCTGAACCTGAGAAGTTAAACCAGATTTTGTAATAATCTTTCCTGTTACGATAAGTGCTTTTTTACCGAAACGATTAAAGTATGGTGAAGCTTTTTTTAATGCTCCTTCACCAAAAATCGTACAAGGAGCAGATGTAAAATTAAAATTTATTGCCATTTAATTTATCCTTAAACATTAAATGTATTTCTCATCTACAATAGTCAAAACTTCATCAAGTTTTGCAAGTTCTTCATCAAGCTGTGCTTCTGTAATGATAAGTGGTGGAGCTACAACGATAACATTTTCATGTGAATATGTTATGAATCCACGATTCTTAAGTTCTTTGACAATTGAACCCATAATTCCCTGCGGATCCTGTCCCCACGCTACAAGTGGTTCACGAGTTGTACGATCTTTTACAAGTTCAACACCTGAGAACAACCCGATATATCTAACATCACCAACAGACTTATGTTTAGCCTTAATTTCTTCGAGTTTTTGTCCAAGATATTTTCCAACTTTCTGAACATGACCTTCAATGTTATTCTTTAGATAAAATTCCTGACAGGCAACACCCGCAGCACAAGCCAATGGATGACCAGAATAAGTTAAACCGCAGCTTAAATATCTATCATCAAAGAAATGTGCAATTTCATTCTTAACAATTGCACCACCCAATGGAATGTAGCCAGAGTTAACACCCTTCGCAAATGTAATAATATCCGGTACAACATCAAAGTTCATAAATGAGAACATTTTTCCTGTTCTGTACCAACCAGCCATTACTTCGTCACAGATCATCATAATTCCAAACTCATCACAAATTTTACGTACGCCTTTAAGATAATTCTTTGGATAAATAATAATTCCATTTGATCCGATAATTGTTTCAAGAATAATTGCAGCAACCCTGTCGCCACCTTCAAAAATTACCTGTTCACGAAGTTTTTCAACGTAGTATTCGCATTCCTCATCTTCTGAAGCAAAATGAATTTTTTCCTGATAAGAATATGGTCCTCTAAAATGAATAAATCCAGGTATCGCTGGCTCAAGTGCAAAATGACGAGGTTCACCTGTTAAATTTCCAGCACCGAAAGTTGATCCATGATACGAACGATACTGACTCATTACCTTAAAGCGTCCTGTGTACATACGCGCAATTTTAATTGCATTTTCGTTAGCATCAGCACCACCATTTGTATAGAAAATTTTTCCAAAGCAATCTGGAAGTCTATCAATAATTGATTTTGCTAGAACAGCACGAGGTTCGGCACCAAAAGATCCCTGGATATAAGCATATTTATCTACCTGAGCTTTAATTGCTTCACTCATTTCTTTATTTGCATAACCTGCATTTACGTTAACTTGTTCTGATGACATATCAGCATAACGTTTACCATCGGTATCATAAATATAAATTCCTTCACAGTGATCAACAGGAATTGGATTTAATCCTCCCTGTTTGCTCCAGCTCTGTAAAACATACTTTGTCTGAATTTCGCTAATTTCTTTTCCTGTCATTTTAATACCTCTAAATTGACTTTGAAAATCAATTTTGTTTTTATGGCTGTATCATAGGAATGTAAAAGGAAATGCACAAGTTATTTTCAGGAACATACGATTATTTTTTTTACTTTTTTTTACTTGATTGTGCATAAAGGAAATTTTTCAAATATTATTTTATGCCCTACGCACAAAAAAAAGTCGACTTATGAATAAGTCGACTTTAAATATTAAACTAAATTATCAATTACCAACCACCACTTTAACCAAGACACTTTCTGAGAAAGACTGCCAGTAATCAAAAAGAAGAATTGCAAGTTTTTCACCTTTTGTTAATTCTTTTTCGCTGTCTTTCTTTTTCAATTTTTCAGCACCATCATAGTTATCATTAAAACCGATCTCGTATTCAATTGCTTTTACAGCTTCAACAATTCCATTACCGTATTTTTCATTCTGAAATTCCGGAGCCATAATTCTTCTGATGATTGCACCACATTCAGTATCAGTCAAATCACCTTCAAGACCATAACCTACTTCAATTCCAGAAAGAACTTTCTTGTATTCATCATAAAGTTCGCAAACACCTGAAAGATAGCCGTGTTCACGCAGAGGCCACTGAAAAAGGTCGAATTTTAGAAAAATTAGTGTTGTTTATGCCTAAAAATGCAAAGAAAACACACTAAATATGGACTAAAATTTGCAAAAACAGACTTTTTCAGTGGCGTCGTTCACGCATTGTGTCTTTGTATTTTTTCTGATCTTTTACTAAATCCGGAGACTGAACAAGTTCACAAACTTCCTTGTAACGAGCCTCACACTGTTCGAGTTTTTTCAATAAGTCCATATTACTTCTATTATATAGAAAGTTTTTGAATATATCAACGAGGAATTTAGGGTTGAAATCAAAGTGAATTTACTTAACCATTTTCAAGAAAAGATGAAGGTCTGGACATCACCGATTATTTTCAATTGAAACATTCTAAAATTACTGTTCAACAATAAATTTTTCGATGTCTGCTTTTGAAAGAATTTTTCCGTAGCTTACTACTTTATCATTAATAACAAGACCAGGAAGACTCATTACACCAAATTTCATTACTTCCTGAAGATCTGTTACATGCTGACAGTCACATGAAATATTCTTTTCTGCAAGAATATCAATTGTATTTTGAAACATTGTAGAACAGTTACGGCATCCATCTTTTCCAAAAATTTTAATTGATTTAATTTCCATAATTTATCTCCTTAGTTTTTTCTAAAATAAAAATCCCTGTAAAAAATTAAACAGATATCCAACCGAAATAATTCCTGCAACACAGATTGCAATAAATATACCCAGCAGCTTTGGCTTTACAACTTTGCTTAACATTACCATTGATGGAAGACTCAATGTTGTAACAGCCATCATAAAACTCAAAACAACACCAAGCAAAGCTCCCTTACCAAGCAGCGCTTCACTGATAGGAATGCATCCGAAAATATCGGCATACATAGGAACACCGCATATAACAGCAAGAATTACACCAAAAGGATTATTGTTTCCAAGTGCCTTTACAATCCACTCCTGTGGAATCCAGTTATGAATTACAGAACCAATGAGGACACCAGCAACAATGTAGATGATAAGACGCTTATAAGTTGAAACAACCTGACTCCAGGCATTCTGTATCCTGTCTTTAAAAGTAATTTCCATTTCAGGAAGTTCATCTGGCGTTGTGTTTCTGATAAAATCTGCAATCTGATCTTCCATGTGAAGGTGTTCAATAAGAGTTCCACCAGCCACTGCAATAACAAGACCGAAGAGAACATAAAGGACCGCAACTTTCCACCCAAAAATGCTCATAAGAAGAACAAGACTTCCAAGATCAACCATTGGTGACGAAATAAGAAAACTAAAGGTTACCCCCAGTGGAAGTCCCGCCGCAGTAAAGCCCATAAAAATAGGTATTGAAGAACAGGAACAGAACGGAGTAACAGTTCCTAAAAGCGCACCAATAATTCTTGCACCAAGTCCTCCAAACTTTGACATAATTTTTTTGCTTTTTTCAGGAGGAAAGAACGACTGAATGAAACTGATGAAAAAAATCAGAACACAAAGAAGAATCGAGATTTTTATCATATCCATAAAGAAAAATGAAATAGTTCCACCGATTCTTGACTCTGGATCAAGACCTGTAAGAGACACAAGATATTTTATAAAAACATCAAGCCACTTCATTCCAAGCAGCTGATTCTGAATAAAATCCCAAACCATCAGCGGACTCCAGATTTGCAGCAGCATTTATTTTCATCAGATTTTCTCATACATGAAACCTTTTCAAAATATAATTTAAAATCTTTAAATTGATTACAGTAGTCTTCCCCCAAAATTCGACCAAATTTAAGGAGAGTTTGTCATATTTTTTAGTTTAGATTTGAATTGATTTGGTGTCAATTCTTTTAATCCTTTCTGCGGGCGATTTTCGTTGTAATCTATCCGCTAGGATTCAATTATTTGTTTAGCCTCTGACAAATAAGCACCATGTTTGAACTTAAGAATATGTTCTTCGGAGAATCTTTTCTTCATTTTTCTACCTTCCTTTAGTTTATCGGTAGAAAAACTCTCCTTTCAAATGGAACAATATTTGGGGTCAGTACGAGCCGCTACCACCCACCAGAAGCTCCGCCCCCTCCAAAGCCGCCACCGCCGCCGTGAAAGCCGCCGTGATATCCACCGCCGGAACTGTGTCCGCCGCCGCCACCACGGTAATTACCCTTAAACATAAAGGCCCATGGAAGCCACGAAAGGCCAGGAACTTTCTGCGAGAGACTTCCTGTTATAAAGATTAAGAAAATTGCAAGTACAATAATAACATCCTTCACAGTCATTTCTTCGTCTTCAGGATTTTTATCAAGCGAAGAAACATCAACATCCTCGCCACCGACACCGATTACGGCTTCAATATTTCTGACAGCATCAACAATTCCTTCGCCATATTCTCCGGCTTTGAATTTTGGAGCCATTACATTTCGTATAATCAGACCACATTTTGTATCTGTCAAATCGCCTTCAAGGCCATAACCGACTTCAATACGGATTTTTTTTTCTGCATATGCAACAAGAACAAGAACACCATCATCGCCTTCTGCTGAACCAAGCTTCCACTGTTCGCAAACCTTCATCGAATATGCTTCAAGACTAACGCCTTCAAGACTTGGAATTGTAAGGACTGCAATCTGAATTCCAGTTTCGTCACTGATATTACGAAGCTCTGTATCGAGAAGAACCTTCTGCTGTGAAGAAAGAAGATTTGCCTGGTCAATTACCGGCCCTGTAAGTTCAGGAACTTTAAGGGCAAAAATTGAAGAACACGCTGAAATCAGAACTGCTGCAGATAAAATAAATTTCTTTAACTTCATAACTTTACCTGTCTTAATTATCCATCAGTAAAAGTCCGTCAGGAATTTCATTAACATCATCTTTTTCACTTGGATAATGTTCACTCAAAAGCTGACCGCACTTTTCAATTGCATCACAAAAACCGTCAACGCCGTTTCCTTTTTCAAGTTCAGAAACAAGACCATCAGCAATAAGCTGCCACATGTTGTCAGAAATTTTATCAGAAATTCCTTTGTCGGCAACAATGCGAACCTGACGTTCCAGAAATGAAACAAAAATCAAAATACCGTTGTGCTTTTCTGTACAGTACACGCCTGTCTCTGCAAAAGCCCCAAACGCTTTTCTTGAAACCATTTTTGTTTTGTAAACATCAGGAATAATCAAACGGTCAACAGCCGGAATATTGAACATCCAGAAAAAAACAAAGAAAGTAAAAAAAACTGCTCCGCCAAAAATTGCAGCGAGATAACCGGGCTTATTAACCCAGGTAAGACTTTCAATCAAATTATTAATTCTTGCCGCAAAAGGAAGCATAACGCAGAAGCAGACAAGACTTAAAAACATTGCTGCAAAAAATTCCCAGATTGAATAATCTGAACTTTCAGGAGTAAGACATACTGCAATTTCTCCAGAGGTCTTGCTCTCTGCTTTTTTTACAGCTTCCTGAATTTTATCAAAGCCTTCCTTATTAAGTTTAAGCTTTTTGATTACAGTTTTTGTATTCATTAAAACTCAACCTTTGGTGCGTTCTGAGCTTCTGTTCCGGCTGCAAAATATGATTTCTTTTCAAAGCCGAACATTCCGGCAAACATATTTCTTGGGAATCCGCGAATATATTTATTGTAAGACTGAACTGCTTCGTTAAAGCGCATGCGTTGTGTTGCAATTCTGTTTTCTGTTCCTTCAAGTTCATCCTGAAGGGCAAGAAAATTCTGATTAGCTTTGAGTTCAGGGTAACTTTCTGTCACTGCCATAAGGCGTTGGAGGCTTGTTCCAAGTTCACTCTGAATTTTCTGATATTTATCAAATGCTTCAGGATCATCGAGAACTGAAGAATCAATATTGATTACTCCGCCCGCTTTTGAACGTGCTTCAGTTACCTGTTCGAAAACTTCAGATTCATGCGAAGCATAACCTTTAACTGTATTAACAAGATTAGGAATCAAATCATAACGGCGCTGATACTGGTTCTGTACCTGAGCCCACTGTGCATCAATAGATTCTTCCATTGATACCATTTTGTTATAGCTGCATCCACCGATTGCAAAAAGCGATACCAATACGATTCCGATAATAAGAAAAACTCTGCCTGACTTCATATAAAAAGCCCTCCAATTTTTATAAAATATTCTATATAAATATATATAAATTAAAGTATAAAAAATTGAAGAGCCGGTCAACAAAAATCGTTATTAAATAATCAGTTTCTGTTCAGGATTATGAACTCTTTTTTTAGAAGGAATATGCAGCGCTTAATTTTGCACAGCTGTAATCCTTAATAAATGCTTAAAAAACTTAACCTCGATGTATTGAACAAAACGCCATAACCCTATATTCTTATTAATGGACTATTCCAAGCAAATTTTTCGCTATAAAATAAATCAGGAGCTATCTATGGCAAACGATAAACTCGACTTTACAATCGACACATTGGGACCATGTACAATTGCATCCCCAATCAAACTTTCAACAGTACCAGGTGACATGACTGCAAGATTCGTTAGAGATGATTCTTACGTAATCAACCAGATTAATGTTTTTGATACATCAACACCTATCGTACTCGATTCATCAAACCTTATTCAGAAAGCTGGACCTCGCGAAAAGATCTTCTTCGATCCATCTCATGCAAAAGCTGGAATCTGTACTTGCGGTGGACTTTGTCCTGGTTTGAACGATGTAATTCGTGCTATCGTACGCTGTCTCAACACACGTTATGGTGTTAAAACAGTTAAAGGTTATCAGTTCGGATACCATGGATTTTTTCCTGAAGAAGGTTACGAACCTATCGAACTCGACCGCTACCTGATCGACGAAATCCACAAGATCGGCGGAACATACCTCGGTACTTCTCGCGGCGGCGGACAGCGTGTTTCAGAAATCGTAGACTGCCTCGAAAGAGACGGAATCAATATGCTGTTCATCATTGGTGGTGACGGAACTCAGCGCGGTTCTTACGACATCGCATGTGAAGTAGAAAAACGCGGACTTAAATGTGCAGTTGTTGGTGTTCCAAAAACTGTAGACAACGACTTGATGTTCATCGACCGCTCATTTGGTTTTGAAACAGCAGTACAGCGTGCTAAAGAAGCTGTTGCAGCAGTTCACATGGAAGCTGCTTCACAGATCAACGGTATCGGTCTTGTAAAACTTATGGGACGCGAAGCAGGCTTTATTGCAACAGCTGCTTCACTTGCATCACACGAAACAAACTTCTGTTTGATTCCTGAAGTTCCATTTGAAATGGAAGGTGAAAACGGATTCCTTGCATGCCTCGAACGCCGTCTTGCTAAACGCGGACACGCAGTAATCGTAGTATCAGAAGGTGCCGGTCAGGATCTTCTTACATCAACAGGTGCAACAGACGCATCAGGAAATAAAAAACTTGCTGATATCGGTGTATTCCTTAAATCAGAAATTGAAAAATATTTCAAAGCAAAGAACATCGAAATCAACCTTAAATACATCGATCCTTCTTACCAGGTTCGCGCATCAGTAACAACTGCTGCTGACTCAATCTACTGTGAACGTCTCGGAAACAACGCAGTTCACGCAGCAATGGCAGGAAAAACAAAATGTGTAATAGGACTCGTTCACGACAAGTTCGTTCACCTTCCTATCAAAGCTGTTACAGCTCACAGAAATGCAGTTGATCCTACAGGTTCACTCTGGCGCGATGCACTCGATGCAACAGGACAGCCTAACCCAATGGTTAACGACATCGAAAAAGCAAAGGCAAAAATGGCAGCTGCAGTAGCAGAAGCACAGAAAAAGCCTTCTGAACAGAAGAAATAATTGAAGCATTCAAATAAAGGAGCGCCGATTGAAGCGCTCTTTTTTTGTCATTAACATAACAAACTATTCCTCAACCCGCATCTGATACACTGGTCCATTCTGTTTTAACCACTTATCCCACTTCTTATAATCAGGAAATATTTTCAAAACCTCATCATAAAATGCCTTGGAATGATTCATGTGACGTCGATGGCAAAGTTCATGAACTACAACACTGTCTAAAACTTCCAACGGCATCAATGCAAGCAGTGCGTTGAAGTTTAGGTTTCCTTCAGCGGAACAACTACCCCATCTGGATTTTTGAAGACGGATAAAGATTCTGTTGTAGGTAATGCCAGAGAGTTTTGCGTAATGCTCTACACGCTGTGGTATTATTTTTTTAGCATCTCTTTTTAACTTACGGATTTCTTTTTCTGAAAAAATTCCCAGTGAGCTTGCAAGCTGGCTCTGAGCTCTGGTACGTTCCAGCTGTTTTTTGATCCAGTCCCTTTTTTCTTTCAGGAATGATTCAACTTCTGAAGTAGTAGTAAATAAAGGCGCTTTGATGATCAGCCTGCAGTCAGATGAAATCTGAACACTGATAGTCCGGCGCCTTGATTTTTTTATTATGTACTCGATTTTCTCCAGAGCAAGTCTATTCATTAATTTTAGTGATAACCGCTTTTACAAGAGCTTTAAATCTAGGACCTGCTTCATCTGCAGCCTGCTGAACTTCTTCATGGCTCAATGGAACTTCAGAAATTCCTGCAGCAAGATTTGTAATAAGTGAAACACCCAGGACTTTCATTCCCATGTGATTTGCGGCGATAGCTTCAACAACTGTACTCATTCCAACAGCAGAGGCACCAAGCATTTTGCACATTCTGATTTCGGCAGGCGACTCATAACTTGGCCCTGAAAGCTGGATATATATTCCTTCTTTAAGTGGAATTTTTAAGTCAGCTGCACATTCACGTATGATATTCTGAAGATCTTTTCTGTAAACATTGCTCATATCAGGGAATCTTGTTCCAAACTTTTCTTCATTTGGTCCATTCAATGGATTAGGTACAAAAGTCGAAATATGATCAGTAATCATCATAAGATTACCAGCTTTAAAACCATCCCCTATTCCGCCTGCTGCATTTGACAGGAACAAATATTCTGCCCCCATGGCATGCATAAGTCTGACAGGCAATACTACGTCACTGATTGGGTAACCTTCATAAAAATGCACCCGTCCCTGCATTGCAACAACAGGCACATCATTTATATAACCAAATACGAAACGACCTTTATGTCCTGGAACAGTAGACTGAGGAAAGCCTTCAATTTCAGAATAATTTACAGTTGCTTTTATAACGATTTCTTCTGCAAAATCTCCCAGACCAGAACCTAAAACAACTGCTACCTTTGGAACAAAATCAGTTTTACTTCTGATAATTTCTAGACATTTAGTTACTCTTTCATATTGTGACTGATATGCATTATTCATACAGAGACTCCTTTTACACAATGAATCTGAATTTAATTATATCATATTTATGCAAAAAAGAAGAAATTTATATCAAACGCCGGGTATTAATTAAAATCCTTTACTCCGCTTAAATCCAATGTAGCAAACAGATCATCGATTGTTTCGCGGCGACGGATTTCTTTAAAGCTTCCGTCATTGCGTAAAAGAATTTCTCCACAGCGGAGTTTGCCGTTGTAGTTAAATCCCATTGCTCGTCCGTGAGCACCTGCATCGTGAATGATTACAAAGTCACCCATGTCAATTTTTGGAAGTTCCCTCTGAACTGCAAACTTGTCGCAGTTTTCGCAGAGGCTTCCGACTATATCGTAAACTTTTGTCTTTGGTGCATTTTCTTTTCCGGCAACTGTAACTTCGTGGTAAGAGCCGTACATTCCAGGTCTCATAAGATCTGACATACATGAGTCAACTGCGATGTATTCGCGGTAAATATGTTTTTCATGAATTGCTGTTGTAACTAGCCAGCCATAAGGACCGGTAATCGGACGACCACATTCCCAGTAAATTTCGAGAGGATCAAGACCTGAAGGAACTACAACGCGGTCATATTCTTTTCTGATTCCCTGAGCTACTACATCATAATCAACTGCTTTCTGATCTGGCTTATAAGGAATTCCAAGTCCGCCACCAAGATCAACAAACTCAATTCTTACTCCGCACTTTTCTTTAATTTCTGCACAAAGTTCAAAAAGCAGTTTTGCTGTATCAACAAAGAAGTAAGGATTCAATTCGTTTGATGCAACCATTGTGTGAAGTCCAAAATGCTGAACACCTTCAGCTTTACAGATTTTGTATGCTTCAAAAATCTGCTCGCGAGTCAAACCGTATTTTGCTTCTTCAGGTTTTCCGATGATTGAGTTACAGCCCTGCTTTTCTGGTCCCGGATTATAGCGGAAACAGATTGTTTCAGGGAGTTTACCTAGGTGTTTTTTAAGATATTCAATGTGAGTAATGTCATCAAGATTGATGATGTTTCCGCGGTCAAATGCGTACTGGTATTCTGATGCCGGAGTTTCGTTTGAGGTAAAGATTACGTGCTTACCTTTGATGCCTGCCAGTTCAGAAAGCATAAGTTCAGGAAGTGATGAACAGTCAGCACCGCATCCTTCTTCTGCTAGCACTTTAAGAAGGTATGGGTTTGGACAAGCCTTTACTGCAAAGTGTTCCCTGAACACCGGAAAGATGCTGAAGGCTTTTGTAAATTTCTGCATGTTTTCGCGGATTGCTTTTTCATCGTAAAGATAAAATGGTGTAGGAAATTTCTTAACCAAATCTGTTAACTGATCTTTAGTTAAAGGAAAGTTAGAACTCATATAATAAACCTCGACTGAGAAAAATTATACTGAATTCAAAAATGAGTTTAAATTACTTTTACTAAAAAAAAATATCTGTTCCGATTTTTGCAAATCTGTTATAATGAACAATATAGAGGAATAAAAAATGGCAACACCAAAAGAAACTTTTTTCGAAAACCAGGCAGCAACAATCATCAAGAAATTAAACCTTCGCAAAATGGAAGGCTACTACTGCAAAAACGTTGAAGAAGCAAAAGCAAAAATGCTCGAACTTATTGGTTCATCTTCAAAGTCAGTAGCATACGGCGGCTCGATGACTTTAGACGAAAACGGATTTAAGGATTCTGTAAAAAGTGCAGGACATGACCTTATCATCCGCGAAAATTATAAAACAGATGAAGAAATCAAAGAGCTTAAGGCAAAACAGATTAACGCAGATTTCTTTCTTACAAGCACAAACGCAATTACAATTGACGGCGAACTTGTAAACATTGACGGAAGAGGAAACCGCCTTGCATATCTTATCTACGGACCAGAAAACGTAATCGTAATCGCCGGCATGAACAAAGTAGTTCCAAATGTAGAAGACGGAATCCGCCGCATCCGCAACATGGCAACTCCGCCAAACTGCAACCGTCTTGACTGCAAGACACCATGCGCCACAACAGGAAAATGCGGCGACTGTTTTACTGACAGCATCTGCTGCCAGTTCGTAGTAACAAGAATGTCACGCGTTCCAAACAGAATCAAAGTAATCTTAGTCGGCGAAACTCTCGGCTACTAAATAATTGCAATTATAAAAATCTTGCAATTACTGAAGCCGTGCAATGATTTTACCAATAGCTTTACTTTCGTCGCTTGTAATAATCATTGCCTTCATATTTTTCGAATATTCATACAGACGCTCTGCAGCTTTTTCGAGATCAACTGTTTTAAGATCAAGAAGATTCTGCAGGCGTTTTTTTCTGAACTCAGGATTTAGACCAGAAAGACATCGTGCAAAACAGAACACGCCTCTTTCTTTTGGAGAAATATCAGAAACTGCAAGACCGTAAGTGCGGATGATAATTTCATTCAATTCTTCTTCTGTAAATTTTTTCTGAGCCATCAGCTTAAGACATTCCTGATAAGTATCAAGTGAACCTGCAGGATCTGGATCTCGTGTTGTCTGGAATCTTACAGTTCCGTCAGAAGGAGAGACGTCTGCCCTTACATCATATGCGCCGTTACATTTTCTAATCTGCTCATAAAGAATTGTATTTGAAAACCACTGCATCAGGGCCTCTTCTGCAGCAAATTCTTTTGACGGATATGGAGAACCGTTAAACATAGCCAATGAACAGTTATTTTCTTCTTTAGTGATGATTGTATTAATTTCAATACCGTCAGATATTTTATCTTCAAGCATCATTTCTTTTCGAAGGGAATTTGTATCAAACTCAAATTCCTTCTGAAGCGAATTAAACCCGCAATCATTAATAAAATCAATCAATGCTTTCTTTGATTTTTCAAGCTGGTCTTTACATGCAAACACATTGAACACGGCGCCAGTTAAAATAATTTTTTTATACGCCTCAAAAGTTTTATTTATCACTTCATCAATCCCAATCTCCTGAAGTTTTTTATACATTGCAAGAAGATGAGGTCCGCCAATATAATCATTTAAAATCATGCAGTCTGAACATTGTGCATGAAGGTAATGCGCACCATAAACAGTAGCCTGATCATCTTTAGTCTGTTCAAGGAATCTCTTAAACTGAAGTTTGTACTGATTGATACAGGTTTCATCGTTAAAGTTCTTGTTGAAAATCCATTCCTTTACAAGCTTTAAGCCTTCTTCAATCTTTCTGTTGAAAATGGAAAATGAAATATTAAACCAGTATCTTTTCTGGTATTCTTCTACATTTTCACAGTAAACAGTGCGACAGTCGGAATCAATAAAATAATCCAAAATATCAACAGAAGCATTCGACATTAATTCAAATGTTTCTTTTATATCGTAATCACCGAACCCGAGTTTTTTCAAAAATGAAATAGATTCATTCAGATAAAAACATTCTTCCGGAGACAATGCATCACATGGAAAGAGAATCGAAAAATGAGTTTTTCTGTTTATTTCCTGCACTGAAGAAAAAACATACACTTCACCGTTTTTAGTTTTTACCTTTTCGCAGTCTGCAAGACCGACATCCTGCGGCAGAGGAAGATCAGAAATATCTACCTTTGGAATTTCAACTGCAAATTTTCCGTTCAGAGAATCTTTCTGAAACTGTTCAAAGCGCTTTGAATCTGCCTCAATTTTTTCAGAAGGAATTTTCTTAAGAAGTTCATCGAATTTTTTATTCTGAGCTTCTTCAATTTTATCAAAATATTTTTCGTCCGGATTTATTACGACAAAAGCTCTGTGAGGATTTTCTGTAAGATATTTTTTTGTCAGATTCTGAAAGAAATTATCAGGCGGATTTGTAAACAGTTCTCTGTTGCGGGCCCAGAAAGCTTCAGGGTCTACAAGATTTACAAACGGGTCATCACTTTCGATCCAACCTGAAAATGACGGATCGTTCAACGCATTTGGATTTACGTCAAATTCATTATCTTCAAAATCGATATCCTGATTAATACAGAACACCTTAACCACTTCAGGATTAATTCCTTCTTCTGCAATTTTTTCAAAAAGCGAGAAAAAGTAATCTTTTGCTGCAGGAACATCTTTTTTTTCAACACCGAACAATAAGATTGTAAAGATTCTGTGACTAGAAGTTCCGAAAGTATCAACATCAGCAGAAGAACCATATCTTGGTGCAATCACTTCATCTGTAAGCGCATATTTTAAAAGATTGAAAAAGTCATCACGAAGATTAATCGTATCACGATCTTCATCTTCGATACAGAAACGGAGTTCAACATTCACTTCATCAGTGCCATAGTGAGGAGAAAAAACTTCAAAGTCTTTTGGTTCTGTAAAAGGAATTACATCATCACCGAGAGGCGCTTTTTCTGTTCCAGACTCAAGTCTCGACAAAAGATTTTCATCGAGAAATTTCAACTGTTCCTCTAAATCCATATTTCCGAATAAGAAAAGAAAACAGTTTTTCGGAACATAATATTTTTTATGAAATGCCCTTACGTCTTCAACTGAACATTCAGGAATATGAAGTGGATCGCCGCCGCTATTGTTGTTTTCATTTGAACCCGGCATAAAATCACGATTCAGTTTTTGGTAGAATAGCACACTTTTTTTATCATCGTTGTTCATTTCGTTGTAGACAACACCGTTAAGTTTTAGCTGCCCTTCTTCATCTTTTTCAATTCGCCAGCCTTCCTGCATAAAAACTTCATCAGTCAAAAGCGGAAAGAAAAGAGAGTCGCCCATCATATCAAGCAGATTGTAAAAATCTCTCGGTACACAGGTCTCTGCATAAAATGAAGTGTAAGTTTTTGCAGTTGCGGCGTTCAAATCCTTGCACGGACTTTTCTGCTGCAGCTTGAAAAATAATTCTGAGTCGGGATATTTTTTACTTCCATGAAGAACTGAATGTTCGAGAATGTGAGCAACACCTGTGTCGTTATCAAGAGGTGTCTTAAAATTAAAACAGAAATAATTATTAATTTTATCTGTTACAAACTTGAAGATTTCAAGTCCTGTTCTGTCGTGTCTTAACCATATTCCCTTTCCGCGGAAATATGAAAGGTCTTCTTTTTTAATCAGCGTAAATCCATCAATCATAGTCTATTATTATAGCATATATCGACAAATTGACCACAATGATTTTTCCCAAAATGCCCCGCACGCAACTAAATCCACAACGGCACATGCTCTCCCCCATGCCATTCGCCCCGAACTTTAATCCCAGTAAATCTGATCCATCAAAGCGCCATCAAACTGAATCTTTCCGGCCTTCTCATCCATTCTGGCAATTTCGTCACGAAGCCTTGATTCAACTTCGTTTTCAAAACCCTTGAGGGCTGCAAAAGGAAGAAAAATCTTTGCACGGTTTTCAAGACTCATGCCCTCTGGCCGGCCATCAACAGGCGGCCACTGTGTGTTAATGATGTCATCGTAATTTCGACATTCAGCGCCATTCATGCTTTGTGCCCTCCGATCTGTGTGTTTCGTTCACGGGTTGTAGCGCCTTCTTCATAACTGTGGGCTTTGAGCATGGCGTTCTTTCCGTACTTCTGCTGTATTCCAAGGACGGCCGCCTGGATCCTTTTTTCACGGTCGTTTTCCTCGATATCATCAAATAAAGTTGCCTGTACATTTTTTACAGGAATGATGTTTGCGGCACAGATGTTGATTCTGCGAACTGTAAGATGCGGGTCAACAACTGCATCAAAAATCTGCTGAATGCCGCCGCGGATTTTTGACATCAGGTTTGTTTCAAAACCAAAGTTGATGCTGCCGTGTGCAGGCCGGGGAATTTTTCTTCCATACCAGTCGATATCATATTCCCCTTCATAAGCATCCGTAATGCAGGAATTATCATAGCCTATATAAAGTGAAAAAAATGCAGAAGCGATTTTCTTTTCTGTCATATCCATTACAAGAAGTTCCGTCATCTCTTTTACAATCAGGCGCGCTTCGTCATATTTGTACGGCCTGTGAAGAACCTGCCCCGTACTTAAACTGTGAGCTTCAGAGTGATAGCTTTTTATGTGCTTAATCGTGCAGGGTTCATAACCCCACGCGTGATCAATTAAAATTTCTGCATCAATCCCGAAAGTTTTGTAAAGCTGCTCAAGCCCTAAAGGCGAAAGCGAACGGCGGGCAACATCGCCTAAAGTAAACATAAAATTTTTGTTAAGCCTGCGCTGAGTTCCAGGCCCGATTCTCCAGAAATCAGTAAGCGCCTGGTGATCCCAGAGCGTGCGTCGAAATTCCATTTCATCAAGCTCTGCAATACGAACGCCGTATTTATCAGGCGGGCTGTGTTTTGCTACGATGTCCATTGCGACTTTGCATAAAAAAAGATTCGGCGCGATACCTGCAGTTGCAGTGATGCCTGTGTTGCGGAGAATGTGATGAATTACAGTCTGGCATAAAGTGCGCGCATCTGTTTTGTAAAGCTTAAGGTAAGGCGTTACATCGATGAACACTTCGTCAATCGAATAAACGTGAATGTCTTCAGGAGAAAAATATTTGAGGTAGATTTCGTAAATGTCTGCAGAATATTTTATGTATAACGCCATGCGCGGAGGAGCTGTGATGTAGGTCAAATCTTTTCCGGTCTGACGCTTAACCCCTCTGGCTTTCTGAACAACTTCGAACAGGCGAGATCTTCCGCTTAAGCCGTAAGCTTTGAGGCTTGGAGTTACTGCAAGACAGATGGTTTTTTCAGTACGGCTTGCATCGGCAACGACAAGATTTGTAGTAAGCGGATCAAGCCCGCGCTCTACACATTCCACGCTAGCATAAAAACTTTTTAAGTCGATTGCCATGTATGTCTTCTGCCAGCCTGAAGAATTAAAACATTCTTTAGTGCCTGCAATTTTCCTGTCTTCCAGATTGCTCATTTAGTCTTACCACTATTCAAAATTATATATAATACATAATAATACTTAACAAATATACAGTAATTATAATAGTGGTATTCTAAGGAATTGTCCACTGCAAAATGATTTTTTTTTTACTTTCCGTAATCAGGATTTGGTTCGGCCACTTTCAACATTCCATAGTCATCATTTATTGAATACGAAACTGAATTATCTGCTTCATCAAAATCTGCGACATTATCTGTCCAAAGCTCGCACTGGCTGATGACAGTTTTGAGAGCATCTTCCTGGCCTTCTGGCGGATATTTGTATTTTTTCAAAAGCTTTTTTACAATCATGCGCATTTTTGCTCGGGCGGATTCTTTTTTCTGCCAGTCGATTGTTTTGTTTTTGCGGAGAGTTTCGGTGAGTTCTTTTGTGAGGGCAACAAGGTCTTCGTTTGAATAAAAATCTTTTACGGCTTCTGGTTTTGTGAGTGCGTCATAGAAAGCAAGTTCTTCCTCTGTGAGGCCAAGTTTGTTTCCTTCTTCGCTTGCGTGGAGCATTTCTTTTGCAAGGTGAAGAAGTTCCTGAATTACTTCTTCGTTTGTGAGCATTCCGTTCAGGTAGCGGTTCAATGTCTGCTGAATAAGTTCACTAAAACTTTGAGCTTTTACAAGGTTTGTTCGCTTGTACACTTTGACCTGTTCATCAATCAATTTTTTGAGCATTTCTACAGCAAGATTCTTTTCTTTCATTTTGCCGATATTTTCGAGGAATGTCGGATCAAAAAGATTTACTTTTTCGCCAACGTCAGAGAAAAGATTAATTACTCCGTCAGATTTAACAGACTGCTTCAAAAGCTCATTTATACGCTCGTTGATTTCTTTTAGAGAGAATTTCTTATTTCCAGGATTATAAAGAAGTCGCATTACAAGAACGCGTACAGATTCAAAGAAAGCTGCTTCAAGACGCATGTTCTGTTTTACCATTGAAGAACAAAGTGAAAGTGCCTGTTTGAGCATGAGTGCTTCTTTTATAAATGCCTGCTTCTTTTCTTCTTTATCTGGAGCAACAATAAAGTTTACGGCTCCGCTGATTGTCATACCTCGCTGAAGGTCTGTTCCCTCGTAAAATGGTGTGTAATCATAACCAAAGAAAAGGTCACGGCAGATTTCAAGTTTTTCCTGAAACTTTGGATAAGCACGCTTTGCAACATCCATTTCGCCGTAGTTCTGTCGGTCGCGGACGGTGTAGTCGTTCATAGCCTGCTTGAGTGCACTTGCAATTCCGACATAATCAACAACAAGGCCGCCTTCCTTATCTTTGAAAACACGGTTTACGCGGGCGATTGCCTGCATAAGATTGTAGCTTTCCATTGGTTTGTAAACATACATTGTAGCAAGAGACGGAACATCGAAGCCGGTGAGCCACATATCTACGACTATGGCAATTTTATGCGGGCTGTCGTTATCTTTGAATCTGGTTGCAAGTTCCTGCTTACGAGTTTTATTTCCAATTATTGCGCGCCATTCTTCCGGATCTTTATTGCTTTCGGTCATTACAACGGCAATGCGAGCATCGTCACCTGGAACAGTAATCTGCTTTGAGCCAACTGTAACCTGCGATGTTGTCCCCGCCCAAGAAGGTCTCAATTCCAAAATACGATTGAAAATCTTCATCGCAATGGAACGGTTATATGCAACAATCATTGCCTTTCCGGTGTACAAGTATTGACGCTCATTTTCGTAATGGTCAAGAATATCATCAACAAGAGAATTTATAGTTTTTTCATGACCAAGAATTTCTTCCATCTTGCCAAGTTCATGCTTACTCTTTTCGATTACTTCTTCATCAGCATTGTTAGCAAGGGAACTGTATTCTGCGTCAATTTGGGCAAGAACTTTGTCATCAAGCTTGAGTTTGATAACGCGGCTTTCGTAATACACAGGACGGGTTGCACCATCTTCAACGGCCTGGGTCATATCGTAAACATCAATGTAATCACCAAATACTTCGATGGTGCTGCGGTCTTCGCGACTGATAGGAGTACCTGTAAAGCCTGATCTGCACCCCTAAAAAGTAACACATTTAAAATCGCCTGGTGCCGAAAAGGTGACAGATTTGGAGACAAAATTTGAAATCAATTCGATTCAAAAACGCTCTTTAGAGCACATATTTTGTTTTCTAACAAAACTCCTGTTCTGGCACCACTTTGCTTTCAGTGCGGATTTAAAGCGCAAGCCGCTCTTGGGGGCACGGGGGAAAAAGGAAATTAAAAATTTTTTAATTTCTTTCCTTACTCCAAATGCTAATTTATATTGATGAATATCTTTTAGATAAATTAACTTAATCTCAGAAAACTCATAGCAAAATCTTTCTGGTACATGAAAATCAGAAGTAACTTCAAACATAAAAGTTTTCCATTCGAAGCATGGATAGTGAAAACTACAGATGATTGCTTTTTTTTCATTTACCGAATTAGATAAGTTAATTCCTGTTTCTTCTCGTAATTCTCTAATAGCAGTTTCAAATAATGAATTATCAGTTTTTTCAAATCCGCCGCCAGGAATAGACCATTTGTCTTTATTCGGTTTTATAGTCCGTTTCCCTAAAAGAATTGCATAGTCATTATCTTGTTTTTGAAACAGAGCGATTCCAGCTCCTTTGTATTTTCTCATTTTATATTTCTTAATCTCTCAATCCAGGCAAAAACAGATTTCCATAAAAATCTTGAAGAAATAAAAAGACAAGCTGTCTGCATTACAATAAAAAATCCTGCAACTCCATAGAGAGAACAAAATAAAACCTGATGTTTCGAAATTTGTAAAATGATGATTCCGATAATAGATAATCCAACTACAACACAATCAAAAATTATTAAAGGTATAGCAAGAGAATCAAATCTTTCAAGCCATTTTAATGTGTTATTATATCTGTCTTTACATTTTTCTGTTTCATCTTTTGAAAATAAGCCTTTATTGTAGTTTTCATCCATTCTATAAATCATTTCTGGAAGACATTCAAGTGCAATCTTACAAGGAAGAATACTCTGATATCCTTTAAATTGTGTTGTTAAATAAACAATATTTGCAATAAAAACACTTGCTAGTATACATAATCCAGTAATAGCTTTCCAACCAGTCAAATATGCAGACTCTGAAAACAAAGGTACAATGCAGCAAAAAAGTGCAACGGCAATCATTGCAAATTGAGAAATATAAACTGTCAAAACTTCTTTCTTTACTAACTTATTCATTATTTTCTTCCAAAATATTTAAAAGTTTTCTCTTAAAATCTTCATTGTCTCTAATTTCAAATCTGCTTAAATGAGGAAGTCCTATGAGCAATGTAGTACGATTTTGAATAAATATTTTTGAATATTTTATTGTAAAAGTTCCTGATAAAAACTTTTGCTCAATTTTTCCGCAATATAGGTCCGCAATAAATGAAAATGCAGATTTCTCTTGGTCATTTCCGCAAGTAATAATTACTTCCGGCTGAATAACACTTAATGCTGATTCATGAACACTCCAACATAAACCTGCAAGTCCAAAATTTAATGTATTTGCAGATTTTGTTGTTTCAAAAATCAGGTTAGTCGAAAACACATCACGAATATCACTTTTTAATACATTATTAAAAAGATATTGCATTCTAAGTTGTAAAGGTGATTGACCTTCTGCATATTCATGATTTGAAGTATTCCATTTTAAATCACAAATTGAATTTTTTGTCCAAGTTGAAAAATCGTCTAAATGTTTTTTTATAGAAATAAATCCTTCACCTCCAGGATTCAATCCAAGAAAATAATATTTTCCTTTCTTAAAAGTTTCTTTTGAACTATAAATAACTTCTCCATTCCTTTGTTCAATAAGAGAAAGTTGTTTGTGTCCAAAATCAATAAAATTATCTATGCATTTTTCTGCCATATATTTCCTCATCTTCCGGAGTAAGCTTCTTATTAACAACAGGAGAATATCCACCTGCAAATTGAGCATCCTTAATCCCTCTGCATAAACGGAAGCCTCTTTTTTCTTCAGGATCAGAATTAGTTTGCTCTAGTTTACAAATACCTTTTTCCAAATCAGAATCATCAATTGCACGTACTATTATTTTGCTTTCACCGGTAAGCCATTCACCATCGTCGTTAGTCCATTCCCAGCCTTCTCTTTGAATCATATCTCCATATAATTCAAAGATGGGCTGTCTTGCTTCTTCTTTAGTCGGAAGTCTCCAGCCATTATTTTCATATCTGCATTCAAAATCTTTTCCTGTAATATCAAAATTAATTGCAGATACAGGCTCACCATTTAAATAATAGCAGGGTTCTAAATTATGTTTTTTGCTTAAATCATTACAAAATTGAGCTGCAAAAGCCCATTTTACACGTATTGGATTTTTAGCTTCTTCGGTTGTATATTCTTCATCGTATAAATCACAATAAACATCTGTCATTGTAAGAAAGTTTTCAATATGAAAAGCTGCAAAATCTTCTGATAATAATGGAATCATAATTTCCCCCTTTATTCTTTCTATATTTATTATAGCATGAAAATCAATATCATTGATGATATGGAGTTGATTTTTTTTTCTTAATATTACAGACTGTAAAAGTAACGTTTTAGGAATGAAATCTATAGGAGAGCTATTATGTTTTCGTCAATTGAACTGACTATGCTTCGGAAGGTTGATACAAAACTTCCTGTAAATTTATGGATAGATGAAAATAGCGAACATAAGTCTAGGCTCATGTTTCAAAATAACACTTCAGATACACTCACAAAAAAAAGCGATCTGATACCTATCTCGGTAGAAGATTGTCCGTCAATTTTAGCAAAGGGTAATACTTTAAGAATTTCATCTGATGAGTTGAAATCTGTTAAATCTTTTAAAACCTTGAATAAAGAGATTTTCTTAAAATATATGAATGATACTCATTTTGGTATGCATGATTTTTTTGCTGCCATGAAGCTATATTCTGAATAAAAAAAGGTATTTATTATGTATTATGATGAATCAATCAGCAGAGAACGCAATGACCGTATAAATAAAATCATCCGTCTCATCCAAAAGGCAGAAGCCAAGAACGAAATTATAAATAAAACAACTCTTCAAAAAGAAGATATTGGTAGTTCAGCAACTCTTGGCCGCGAACTTTCCAAAATTAGTGGCGAACATATTATTACATTCGATAAGCACAAACTTACATTCCGAATGGATAATAACTGGAAGTCTGCAAAACATATCAAAGTTGATTCATTATTAGATTATGGTTCGCTTGGAATTATGAAATCACTTTTGGTGCAATATCAGAATACACCACTATATAAAACTGTTATTGATAAGATTGAAGAACTTGCTGAAATGCCTATTGAAGATTTTTCTCGAATTGCAGTTCCACCAAAGCCAGAATACAACAAAGAGGATCAGAAAAAGTTTTCAAAGATTTTTGATTATATGACACAAAATCTTAAAATTCAGTTTTATTACAAAGGCCGCTGGCATGGCGATGAAAGAAAAAATCGTATTGTTTGTCCATATCAGCTTTTACTCGATAATGGAACCTGTTATCTTTACGGCTATGATGAAGAAAAGCAAGATGACCGTCTTTTTGTTCTTAGACGTATGGAAGAGATTCGACATGTAAATAATGAAAGATTTGATTTACCAGCAGAATATGAATTTTCACTCAAACACGGTTTTAGCAAATTCGGTGCGTATACTTTCAAAGAACCTGTAAAATATAAAATTGAGTTTTACGGCAATACACAGATTTGGATTAGCGAAAACAAATGGGCAGATGATCAGATATTAGAAACAACGAAAAATAAAACAACACTTACTTTCACCTCAAGTCAGGATGATAAGATTCTCGAATGGATTTTATCCTGTGGTCCGGATGCTAAGCCTATTGAACCTTTAGACTTTGTTCAACGCTGGAAAGATAAAATTCGTGAAATGTCAAAATTGGCAGAAATCTAATTGTAACAATTCCAAAAATGTTTTCTTAATGAATCATATTGTTCAATAATTGGATTACAATAGCGGTGTTCTAAATCTACAGTTTTTACTTTGTCATATTTATCTGAAAGTGCAATCTGTTCTTCTAATGCTGGCAATGGTATAAGAAGTTTTGAAAGACTGCCTTTTGATAAAAGATGTTTCTTACTTGTGATTTTTAGTTCTTTAATAACTTTATCAGATGGTAGGAATTCAAGAAAAGCTTTTAGATAAAGTGGAAAAATCTTAGTTATATCAGGACGAATAATCAAAGAAGCACCGCTTGGAACTATCACAATTTTTGTGTTTTCTACAAGTGCTGCAATTTTCTTGCCATTAGAGTACATCTTTCTAAGAATGACAACATCATTCTTCTGTAGTCCATATAAGTCTTCTATTTCTTCTCTTGTAGAAGATTTCCATATTTTAGACCTTACAGAGAGTCCTTGATTTATTGTGGCAATTTCCTTAAGTGGAACAAAAGGTATTTTATCTTTCATGTATTTTTGTAGGGCTGTGCATACAACCTGAACCAGTTGATAAACTTCCACACCAGCGGCATTTATTTCCACCAAAACCATGATAATGTTTCTTTGTTGGGCTATGCATACATCCACTTCCATAAGAAGCTAAACCACAAAAAACACAGTGTTTTTCATCGTCAATGTGTTCATGTTTTTTAGTTGGACTTTTCGTACATCCACTACCATAACTTGCAGAACCACAATATTTACATTTTGAAGCCATAATTTATTCCTCCTAGTAACTATATATTACTATGAATAAGTATATCATGTATGATACAGACTACAAAAAAAATAAATTATTTTAGCAAGTAAAAAAAGCCTCCAAACCCCTCCGATTCGCCAAGGGTAAGCCCCTCGCTCCCGGGGAGAGCCTTTTGTATCACCACTTCTAACCGATATAACTTGCGTTTGGAAGACTGTCGCGGATAATGCGGGCGGTTCCGATTGTGCGGTGAGCAATCAAGTTTCCCTGTTCGTCTTTTGAAGTTTTGATTTTTTCTGTAAGTCCGTACTGACCGCGGTGAGCTTCATCTGCCATAACAATGATATTTCGTCTGTCACTTAAAGCACCTTCACCTTCCTCGAACTTCTGCATCGTAGTAAAGATAATTCCGTTTGCCTTGCGACCTTCAAGAAGGTTTTTCAAATCCTCGCGGCTTTTTGCCTGAACTGGTTCCTGACGCAAGAAATCTGCGCAATTACAGAACTGAGTATAAAGCTGATTATCCAAATCGTTCCGGTCTGTAATCACAACGATAGTCGGCGAGTCGATATTCTGCTGCAAAAGGTGAGCATAGAAAACCATAGAAAGAGATTTACCAGACCCTTGAGTATGCCAGAAAACACCAATTTTTCCATCACCGCTTACAGCAAGCTTTGTTCGCTCCACAGCTTTTTTTACTGCAAAATACTGATGGTAGCCTGCAAGAATTTTATAAGAATTAATTCCTTCATTATTAAAGCAGATAAAGTTTTTGATGATATCAAGCAAGCGGTCTTTTTTGAAAATGCCTTCAAAGAATGTCGTAAAATCTGCAAAGGCATTTGATTCAAGATTGCCGTCTTTAGTTTTCCATTCCATAAAACGATCTTCGCCGCTTGTGATTGTTCCTGCTTTACTTATAAGCTGGTCGCTCATTACGCTGATACAGTTGTAAATAAACATGGAAGGAATTTCCTGCATGTAGTTGCGAATTTGTGTATATGCTTCGCTTGCGTCAGTCTGTTCACGGCTTGGAGATTTTAATTCAAAAAGGCAGATTGGAAGTCCGTTTAAGAAAAGCAGAATGTCAGGACGTTTGTTTGAGTTTTCTATAAATGTCCACTGATTTGTAACGATGTAAGAGTTTTTGTCGCCAGGCTTACCGGCATTTTCAAAGTCTGCAATGTAGATGATTTCAGATTTAGTCTCGCCGTTCTGGTGATAGCTTACTTCTATGCCATTCTGAAGGTATTCCATAAAAAGAGCATTCTTTTTTACAAGTTCAGCGTTTTCAAAATTGCGGAGTTTAAGAAGTGCCTCGTCTATTGCAGCCGGCGATGCGTTAGGATTAATGCGACGGATAGAATCTTCCAGCACAGAATCGTAGAGAGGAGAATAAAAATTGCGTTCAATGTCAGGGCCGTAGACATGTTCATAACCAAGAGCTGATGTAAATAATTCTATCAGCGCATTTTCATAAGATGTTTCGTTGTAGTCGGACATAGGCTATTTCTCCATCAACCAATCAATTAAATTTTTATGAATAATTCCATTTTGTGAAAAATCAAAATCGTCGAGAGATAAAACATATTTAGGATAATTGTCTTTTACGCTTGAATAAACTCCAAATTCGCGCTCAACCGTTTCGTTACTGGCAAGAAGATAGCAGGCCTGGTAATATTCTTTTTCTGTTCCCTTCTGTGCGATAAAATCAATTTCCTTATTAGGAAGTACACCAATCGTAACATTGTAGTCGCGTCTTATAAGTTCATTATAAACAATGTTTTCTATACTTGCACCAATATCAATTTTGGGTGAATGAAGGCGTGCAAAACTTATATCTGCCAGATAAAACTTTTCTAAAGTAGAAAGAGTCTTTTTACCCTGAATATCATAGCGGGCAACTCTATTTATAATGCAGGAATTTGCTATGTACGAAATGTAATTGTACAATGATTCTTTGGAACAGTCACGTTTCTCTGATTTTAAGAAATTCGCAATTGAAGTTCCTGAAAAAATCTGCGACATATTCATAGAAAGATACGCAACAATCTTGTTGAGCAAATCGACATTTTGGATTTTATAGCGCGAAATAATATCCTTTAAAACAATTGAATCATACAAATCAGAAAGAAAAACGCGGAGCTCATCGTCTCTCTTTAAAGCAAAACGCTGCGGCATTCCACCCCAGCGGATATAATCCATAAAAGAAGCATTATCAGCCTGTTTAATCTGCTGAATTTCAAGACTTTCTGCAAAACTGAACGGCTGGATTCTAAAAGAAACATAACGGCCTGCAAGCAAAGTTGCAAGTTCGCCAGAAAGCAGCTTTGCATTGGAACCTGTAATAAAAATGCTTGTATTTAAAAGCCTGAATGAATTAACGGCTTTCTCAAAATCCTTTACATTCTGAATTTCATCAAAGAAAAGATAGTATTTTTTATCGTCTGTTATTAAATTTTTTATGTATTTATAAAGTTCGGTTTCGTTTGTCAGCGAAGCAAACTGCAAGTCTTCAAAATTGATATAAATTTTGTGTTCATCGTCAACCTGAATTTCATCATAAATCTGCTTAAGCACAACAGACTTACCGCATCGGCGTATACCAATAATTACCTTTATCAGTTCGCTGTCATAAAAGGGACGAATTTTCTTAAGCCAAGTTTCTCTGATTATCATACTACTATAATAGACTACATGTGCAAAAATTGCAACTTATACGGTTGAAACGTACAAAAAAGCTTTTTTTTCTTAAAATATTTCGATATATCGAAAATATTTCTGCCTACTTCTTCACCTCACTCTTAACTTATTGTACGCTCAAGCTGCTTTCCAATAGTCTCCGCCGCCAGCTTCTTTAAGCCGCTCATCGTCCATCGTAAAGCCGTTTTGGATATATTCATTCAGCCGCTTAGTCGCCCACTGACGGAACTGTGTTGCAATCTTTGACTTTATACGGTAGCCAAGGAAAATAATCATATCGAGGTTGTAATATTTTGTCTGATACGACTTTCCATCCGCCGCAGTTGTTCGGAAATTCCGAATAACTGTCAGCTCTTATTTTACTTTTAGAAGAAATGAGGGGAAAGCCTCGCTTGAAACTTCGTTGCGAATACCCCACGCTCCCAAGCCAAGTCGCTCCACGAATCGCCCTGCAAGCAGTGCCGGTTCTTTCCGCTTTGTTGGCTTGTCCGCTACCCCTTCGCCTAGGGGCACAGCCCCTAAAACCCGGTAGCTCGCAAGAGGGCTCAACCTCCACCCTGCGATGTTTGCGAAGCAAACTCAATTACAATGCCTGCTATCTGTAAATATTAATTACACACCGCACTCAACAAGAATCTTGTTTACTGCGTTATGAATAGACAAAGAAGGATTCTTATCGCACCATTCATAACCGTAAGATTTTAATAATACTGATTCAGAGTTTCTCTGTTTCATAATTTTTTCAGCACGAGTAATTGCACTCTTTACATCATCTAATGTGATTTTTAAGAGAATCTGCGAAAAATTCTTTTCTTCTTTGTACTCTTTTAATCCTTGAAACTTAGTTCCAAAACTATTGTTTATATTTGAAAGATATTGTTTTTTGCTGCCGACAGAACCAAACAGATCTTTTTTATGGAGAATAATCCATAATTCAAAATCTATGTTAGTGTAGGCGAGTTCATATTTGATTGATTTTCCAGAAGTTTCAACAGCTTTCATTTCTTTAAGAATATTGTCAAAGCGTTTTCTATGTTCTGTATCGTCTTCTTCTACATCATATACAGCAAAAACAGGGCATGACTTTAAAATGGAAATCTTCTTTGAAAAACTGGCAGGACATATTTTTTCAACTCGGATAACAGGATTTGCAGTTCTTGATTCAACCTGGCGAATCAAATTTTGGAGATGCTTAAAATATAGAACCTCAGTTTCTCCTTCGACAGAGAAAAAGTATTGATTATTTTCTAACCGGCGCATCTCCTGTCTCCACAAAAGTTTTGAATATATCAGATAAATCAATATCTCTGATTGCTCCGTATTTATTCATGAAGTAATTATCCATGTAATCTTTTCCTTTGCGGGCATTAGTACCTTTTGTACCGAAATCAGAAAGTGAATATAATTCACTACAGTTTGTTTCATCACTTCGTTCAACAAATTTTATTTCGTCGCGGCGGAAAAGATTGTTGTTTAAGAAAATTGGATTCTGAGTATTAAAGATTAACTGTGCATGATGCTTGTTGATTTCATCATTATGGAAAATATTTACAATATTCATAACAACCATCGGATGTAGGGATGTATCAAACTCATCCATTACAATAGTTCCTCCGTTTTTTAATACCTGAGCAAACATTGGAAGTGTATGAACAAAGCGAACGGCACCATAAGATTCAAAATTTATAGCAGGTAATAATCGGTTGTTTTTCATTACAGAACATAGAATCGGCTGTTCAGCGGGATTATCAGGACGAACATACACAAGTTTATTTGAATTAATACCGAAAATTTTTGCTGCTTCATTGATAAGACTATCTTCATAGTATTTATCCATATATGCCGGAAACATGTTTACGCCAAAGGTCTGATAGTATGTTTTTAGGTTTGATACAAAGAAGTCGTAGAAGATAGTTGTAATATCAGGGCTAACCAGAGTTTTAAAACCATTCATTATATAAAGATCTGTATCTCTTAAAGTTTTTTCGGAGTATGAATAAATCAGATTAATGTTCTTTTTGGATTCTGGAATTAAATACTTATCAAACGCTTTTAAGTTTTTCTCAAAAAGTTCAAGCTTATTGTCTTTGCGTACAAAAATAGCTTTTTCATTTATCGCTAAAGTTTCAGATTTTATTGTTCGTTTATAATCAGATGCCAGGAAAGAACCTAAATCAACTAGCAATGTATAATCAAATAAGAAATTTGAATGAAGAAACTTTATAGAAAAATAAACAGGTTCAGGTTTGTCTGAAGGCAAAGAATTATTTGGAATTAACTCAAGTGTATTTTCAGCAGCGTTAAGAACATTGCCAGATACGTTGTTTATATTACCTCGAAGAATAATACTTTTAAAAGTCTGAATAGCACTTACAATATTTGATTTACCAGCTGCATTAGCACCGTAAACAACAGAAGAACAAAGAGCCGTATAATCTTTCTTTCCAGCCGACTGTTTCAGGAGACTATAATCCAGTCCCTTCTGCTTAGGTGCAGGCATCATAGAAAAAACTGCTTCATCCTTAAAGCATTTGTAGTTTTTAGTCTTAAATTCCAAAAGCATGATTGGCTCCTGATCTGTTAAAATATAAGAGAATTTATGCGAATTTGTCAAGAAAACTAAGTGATTTTGCACAATTTATGCAAAATCGTTTTTTTTTTTGATTTATTGCAATTGTTCGGAATTTCTGTACAGATACCAGTTCATATTTTACTTTTAAGCTGGAAACTAAAATAAGAGAGATTGTTATTTTACTTTTGGAGGAAATAAGGGTAAAGGCCTCGCTTGAAACTTCGCACTAACGTGCTCGTTGCGAATACCCCACGCGGCGCGAGTTTTCGCAGAAAACTTGGTAAGTTCACGGAGTGAACGACCTACCCCTTCTGCGAGCTCAGACGCCGCCCGCAAAGCCTGCTTCTTTATCTAAGAACTCTTTTATTTCCTTGAAAGTATTTTCTTGAAAATCGTCTATCAGTTGTTTTGTTGTTTCCGCAAGATTATCGGTAGAACATTTTTTCCCTTTCCAAGTAGTTGGAATAGGTCCTGTTTCTTCTATTCCTGTGTATTTATAATCAAATTGGGCATAAACAAGATAAATAGAAGTATTATTATAAAACGGAATTAGAACTAATTCTTTATCTGTTATACATTTACATCGTGATTGAATTTTAAAAGAAATATAATCATATGGTAAATCATTTTTTATGTAGAAATCTTTTGGAATTTTTACAGCTTCATCAACCCATTCATAAGTTGGTTCTGAATAATCATATAAACCAAATAAATTTCTATATGATAAACCTAGTCCCATATCCCAAGGATTCCTCTTTTCTTTTTTTACTGTTCTTGTCTTATAGTCATAAGATATTTCTGCAAAATAATCAGAACAATTGTTATCAACAAATGTGCATAAACTTTTGTAACCTGGAATTCGATTATTTATTTTTTCTGCAGTAATTAGTTTTGTAAATTTAATTTTGTTTAGAGAATCAATTAATGGAATTGCCGTTATTTGTCCTAGAACTTCTTTAGACAAATTCTTTACTATTTCTTTATTCAAAAACGAAGAATCTATTCTTGTTATGATATCAAAATAATCTGTTTCGGATTTTTCTGCTTTCTTGATTTTTTCCTCTACAACTTCGTTTACAACAGGTTGTACAAAGAATTCATTTATTATGTTCTTTAACTTATCAGTTACTTCACAAAATACATCTGTATTTTTTCCCTGTGAACAAAAATAAGGTTTTTGACTATCCTCGCCATCTTCTTCCGCACTAAATTTATCAGCAATATAGTTTTGTAAATCTCTATATCGAATTTGATTGTTTTCCAAACAATTTTTTATAGATTCAACAAGTGCGTATGTGAAAAAACTGTTTTTCTCATCACATCCAGAAGATTGATTTTTTCGACAAGAAAAACAAAAGAAACAATCTTGAAATGTAGGCTTTACGATATCCTTAATATATGGCAACCCAGATTGACAGGCATCAATAAATTTTACCGTGAGTTTAGCTTTTAATCGACGTAGTAAATCATCAAATTGACTATTCAGAAGAGATGTGGTATTTGGATTTTTGTTAGAGTAATTATTCCATGCATAATAAAACTCATTATTATCAAATCCACCATGACCAGAATAATAAACAAAAACTTCCTCAATAGGATCTGGTTTCTTTTCAAGATTTTCAACGAATTTAGTTAATTTTTCCATAGCCGCATAAGCGGTAGGATACTCATCATTTAAAATAAGCTTTTCATCATAAAGATTTGTGGCATCAATTATTTTTTCTATAATATTCAAATCATTTTTACATGCTGGCAATGATTCCAACGTAGAATTATTTTCGTATGTTATACCCATCAAAATTGCTATGCGCATTACATTACTCCTATAAAATAAATTTAATAAAATTCATATGTAATAGGCAAATTTTATTCTGTATTTTTAAACCTCAACTTCTCCATTCATCAACTTTGGTAAAAGCGAATCACGAAGTTCGGCAAGTTTTTCATTTTGATTTTCGTTCTCTTGAATCTGAAGAACATATGATTTCATGATTTTGGATAAATCATCAAAAAGTTTTTTATCATAATTGATTACAAATTTAGCTATATCGTCCATAACTATATAAGGAATAGCAGAACCATGCGTTCCACCCATAATTTTCTTGCTAAGTACAAATTTGATAATCCAATAAAGTATAAATATATAATCCTGGTTTTGATCTTTCTTCATTGTACAAGCATAAGTTCTTTGATATAAATCAAACTTACCGGAATAAAATCTTGTTCTTCCGGTATAAGCTCCATTTCCAGAAATAATAATTGCATCTCCATCGAAAATAAAACTATCTATAGGTAAAACATTCGGTGAACATGTAAAGAATTTATATTTTCCATTTTCTACTGAAGCATTTGCATTCTTTCGTCCTGTAAAAATACTACAGAATGAATCAAGAGTTTTTTCTTTCCACCCCTCGGGCATTTTACCGCCAAATGGTGCGAAGTCTACAAACCAGCTTTTGAAGATTGCCTGAGCTTGCTGTTCTAGGTTGGCGTTTATTTTGTTGTTCAGTTCGATTTTGTCGTCTAGTGATGACAGTATGGCGGCGATTTTCTGCTGGGTGGGGAGAGGGGGAATATCAAAAACCAATCTGTTCAGTGTTTCTGTTCGTAAACTTGGAATGGTTGTTCCTTCATTATAATTCATAAAATTGATTAAGGACATTTTATAAAAAAGGAATTTTGGTAAAACAATTGCTTCATTTATCTCTGTATAAAATAAAGTATCTACAGTCCAAAAAGGTGTATCAATAAATTTAACTTTATCTATAGTGCCTTTTCTTCCTATCAGTACTGAAGGTTTGTTATAAAGGGCTTTTGTTGCATAACCCATTAAACCTCCTGTGCCATAAATAGGAATTGTCCCATCAGGAGATTCGACGAGTTTTTGGTTTTTTCCATACTTTATTTTTGCAAGTTCGTCAAATGTATATTCCATTTTCATTCCTTTATATTGCCACACGGATTCGGAAAATCTAACGATTTTCCTGAGTTTTGAATTTGGTGATTCGTTCCCATTTTAGTTTTGTTTCACCAAAGTTTATAAGCAAACCTATTTCTTTGTTTGCTGCATTTAAGTAATTCAAAACCTGGGCTTTATGAGGTTTTGAAAGAACACTTACGGCTTTTAGTTCTACGATGATGTCATCATAGCATACAAAATCAGCATAATATTCTTTTTTTAATTGTTTCCCTTTATACATTACAGGTAAAAGTTTTTCTCGCACATAAGGTATGCCCTGAATTTTAAATTCCTCTTCTAGTGCTTCTTGATACACAGGTTCTAGAAAACCATTTCCAAGTTCATTATGAACTTCCATGCAAGCGTTTATTATTTTTCCTGTAAATTCTTCATTTTCTATCATCAATCCTCCATGGATTTTGCGTTAGCAAAATCGAATACGTCGCTTTGCTCCGTTTGCATGAGCGGAAATTATTAAACCGCCGCTCACGCGGCTTGCGCATCCGTGTGGCATTTTTTACCCGCCTGCGAGCTACCGGGTTTTAGGGGCTGTGCCCCTAGGCGAGAGGGTAGAACGCAACGAAGTGCGGGCGCAGGGGGAGACTCCCCCCTCCTCATATACCTGATTTTGTTATGATTCCTTGTGCATGTATTGTTTCTTTTATCGCTTTCATTTTTACCCTCCAAGTTTACATTCTTTCCACTCTTCCATTCCATCCCTCCTCACACATACTCAACCGGCAGCGAAATAACTTCATTGCTCAAATACAGAGGATTATCGCACTGGCAAATAATGCAGCCCTGACCAACAGAAACTCCAGCGATTTTAGACAGGACAGAGAAATGCTTTGCCATGTCTATTGTCGGGCGGGCTGATTTTTTGATTTCGATTGGGTAGAGGATATTGTCTTTTTCGATTATCAAATCTATTTCTTTTTTGTCTTTGTCGCGGTAAAAATAGATTTTTTCGGTTTCGTGGCCGGCGTTGTAATATGATTTGATTACTTCGCTTACAACAAAGTTTTCAAAAAGACTGCCCGACATTGCGCCGTTCATTGCGACACTTGCCGAAGACCAGCCTACTAAAAAGCAGACCAAGCCTGTATCCATAAAGAAGACTTTTGGAGTTTTTATGGCTCTGTTGGATACATTTTTTCCATAAGGCTGCAAAAGACGGATTACACCGGAAGATTCAAGG
>SAMEA3663208__coassemble_61_pt1 | contig 77263 bp, 63 predicted proteins | sample SAMEA3663208__metabat2_high_PE_016 | metagenome-assembled genome bin SAMEA3663208 (sample SAMEA3663208) | pig gut metagenome | biome: pig gut; feature: pig-associated habitat; material: faeces | place: China | collected 2013
TTGGGTCGTCGGCAAGCGGTAAGCCCCCGGCTTTTGGTGCCGGTATTCCACAGGTTCGAATCCTGTCGACCCAGATTAATGGAAAGCTCTGGCGTGATGAACGATGGGGTGTATGATTATTTATTTTTCATATCTTTTCTTTTCGCATTTAACTGCGAGCATTTCCAAAAAAAAAACATTATTAATTACTTAAGGAGTTCCTAAAATGGGAAAAGTAACACTTGAAGCTAAATCTCGCAAAGAAAGCGGAAAAAAAGCAGCAAAAACTCTTAGAGCAGCAGGACGTATGCCAGCAGTTCTTTACAATTCAGAAGGTAAAGCAACAATGGTAGAAGTTGATTCAGTAGAATTCAACAAAGTATGGCGTTCAACAACAGCTACAACATTGGTAACACTCAACGTTGACGGTGCTGCACACGAAGTATTTATCAAAGACGTAGAATACAACATCCGTACAGATGCTGCTCTTCACGCAGATTTCTGGGAACCAGCTGCAGACAAAGAAATCGTTCTTAAAATGCCACTTCAGTACACAGGTACTCCAGCAGGTGTTCTTAAGGGTGGATTCCTTCTCAAACACACACCAGAAGTTACAATCAAAGCAAAACCAGCTAACGTTCCAGAACGTATCGTAATCGATATCTCTGCTGTAAACATGGGTGAAAAATTCTCTGTTAAAGATATGACAGTTGCTGCAGGTGTAACAGTTGTAACTCCAGCAGATACTTCATTGGTAAGTGTTTCTTCAGGCCGCTAATTTTTAGCACTGTAAATTGCATTAATGCATTATAAAAATCATTGTGGTATTAAGCTGTGCTTTTACTGCAATGATTTTTTTTTGAACTGATAAATGAACGATAATCTTTGCTGCAATACTTTTAATTTTCTCGTACTGAACCGTCTTTATGAAACAGGTTTTTCTGATGGTCAAATTTTGTGCCTCGGAGTTTCTGGCGGTGCAGATTCAATCTGTCTTCTTACTGCAATAGCGAATGCTCTTGATGAGAAAAAAGTGAAGCAGCCGATTTATGTTTTTACTGTTGATCATAAAATCAGAAGCAAAGAAGAAAGCGGCGGTGACTGCGACTTTGTTAAAAATTATTGTGATTCATTAAATCAAAAATTACACTATGTAAAAATAATCTGCGAGGTTTGTGAACTTAAAAAAGGTCAGGTTTTGCATGAAGCGGAAATTCGAAATCGTGGAATTGAAGAAGCTGCCCGTTATCTCAGATATAAAGTTTTTGAAAATAAAATCTTGCTCCTTCTAAATTCCTCTGAAAATAAAAAAGCTTTTATAGCCCTCGCTCATAATGAAAACGATCAGGTAGAAACTTTAATCATGCGTTTTTTAAGCGGAAGTGATTCAGGCGCGAGAGGCGGAATTCAGGTAAAGAGAACAGTGCTACTTGAAAATGACAAAGAAATTAATTACGTTCGTCCGCTTTTGAAAGTTTCGAGAAAAGAAATCGAGGAATATTTAACACAGCAGAATATTTTGTGGCGCACAGATGCTACAAATTCAAATAATGATTATTTACGAAATAAAATCAGAAATTCAATTATTCCCGTTTTGGATAAAAATGTACCCGGATGGAAAACCGGCGTTCTTTCTGGAAGTGAAAAAGCTAACTTTGAAAATTCCTTTCTAGAAAAATCTATTGAAGGAATTGAATGGCAAAATGAAAATGGCTGTCTTTTTATGAAGCAGAAGGATTTTGAATGCCTTGATTTTGTGCAGAAGGAGAGGCTTGTTTACAGGGCGATAAATCAGGTTTGTGACGTAAACAGAATGCCGTTCAGTTTTGTAAAAGCTGTCTGTAACGGAGAATATAATATCTGTAAAAATGGTGTTGAAATTACTGCCGAACAGGGACTTCTGAAGGTAAAAAAAAGTAAAAAAAAGGCGACTATATACGGATTTTTTGATATAATAGAAGAAGACGGATTTTATGATTTTGATTTTGGCAGTTTGATTGTAAAGTCCTGTAAATCAGGTCTTGCTGAGCTGGAATTTGTAACAAAAGGCGGACAGAATTATTATTTAAATAAAGTTCCTGTACCATTTTCGTTCAGAAGCCGGCAGCTTTCAGACTGGGTTTATACAAAATCAAAGTCAAAAAAATCTGTTTCGGATGTACTGTCAGATTTTAAGATTGATGCAGACCACAAGAATTTGATTCCTGTGATTGAAGATCTTTCTGAAGACGGTAAGAAAAATATTATTGCTGTCTGGGGAAATATATTTGGATATAAGAACTGGATAGTTTAACAAGAGTGATTTTTATTTATGAAAAAGTTTTTTTGTTTTGTATTAAGTTCTTTTTTGATTTTTAATCTTTATTCAAATACAACCAGTTCTCAGGCTACGAACAGAAAGACTGCACTTCGATATCTGCAGCTTGCAAAAAACTATCTTGCTCAGAATGATTGGGCTGCTGTTAAAAAAACATGTGAAAACGGTCTGCAGTATGATGATACTATAGCTGACTTATATTACCTTGATGCGTTAAGTCTTTTTAATCTTGATTCACCTCGTTACGAAATAATTCCTGTAATAAAAAAATCCCTGACTTCTACAGAATGGGTTGATTACAATAAAAAAAATGCCAGAGTTTTTTATGCTGACCTTTTATGTTCGATCGGAAAACCGTCTGAAGCAATGGAAGTTCTTACTCAGTCTCCGCTGATTTATTCTTCAGATGCTGAATATGTTTTTATTAAATCACTTTATGAATTAAACACTATAGAATCAATTGCAAAAGCTGAAGAAAGAATTGAAAGTGCGCGTCGTGTTTATCCAAATGATGTCCGTTTCTTCTACCTCTTTTTTAATTATGAATACAATATCTGCTTTGTAGAAAATAAAGACAGAACAGGTTTTGAAAAAAAAGAACTGTCGCCGGCTGCAAAGAAAATTGCGCAGAACTTTATAGCGCACGTTCCTAACTATGACAAAAATTACAAGGATCTTGAAATTCTTGCAAGCATATTTGCTGAAGGTGAAAATCAGAAAAGACTTTTAAAAGCTTTTAATGCAAGAGGATTTAAACATATCCTTTATCCTATTGCAGCTCTTGATGCCGGAATTATCAGTGAAGAAGAAGCATTAGATTATTTTTTAACTTTCATTGAAGGAAAAATTGAAGCTAAAATTTTGATGCAGTTTTACTCAATGATTAAAGATGAAGATCTTAAGAAATATTTTGATGAACATTTAAATGCTTTTCATGGAACTTTAATTTACGATACTAATAATTCCCTTGAAGAAAATCTTACTGTTAAATATGAACGTGGTCGTGCCGTTGATATTCAGTATGATGCTGACAATGATCAGTTTGTGGAATGGCAGGTAAGCTGTGACTTTGGTGTTCCTAAAAATACAAAAGTGTTTGACCAGAATGCAACTGTAATTTACGGAACATATCCTGATGTATCTTCAATTGTATTTGAAGATGTTGAACCTGGTGTTAAAGGAACTACTGTTTATAGCATCATTGATGAAACTTATGCAAGCAAACCTTTTGATATTATTAAAGCACCTGCAGTAGATACAACTGATTTTTATGTAATTGATGAATTAACCTTAATTCATGGTGATAAACTTTTTAATACTGATAAAATTGCTTCTTCTGCAAATATTATGGATAAACCTTCACTTGAAAGAAAAAATGCGAGAATTCAATTCTCAATTCTTAATGGTGTTCCATATGAAGCAAAATATTATGTTGAAAATACAGAATATGCACATGCTTATTTTACAAACAATGATTACTGCATCGTAAGAAGCGTTGATAAAGATAGTGACGGAATTTTCGAAACAACTGAATATTATTCAATTGATAATGACGGTTCGCTGAATATTTCTGAAAAAGAAAAAGCTGCAATTACAACAAATGTCTGGGGCGCTCCATTAAAGGATGCTTCTCTCTATCTTGCGGCAATTCAGATTGACAGAAATCTTGATACAGCTGCTGATTTTAAGGAAGCATATTACAAAAACGGCGGTGTAGTAACTGAATGGGATTCAGACTTTGATGGATTTTTTGATATCAAGTATAAAAAATCTCTGGCTGACAATGAAAAGGTTGTTCAGGAAGAACTTTCTCATTATGTAAATGATGTCGTTAAAGGAAAATGCTGGGTAACTGTTGTAACGCAGAATGGTGTTCCGGTTTCGCTTAACGATGGTGATGAATATAAAGTTATTAAAGGAAAAAATAATTCCTTTTACTGGATTAATAAAGCAGGAACTGCAGGTCAGGAACTTAATGTTTTAAGTGAAGCAAAACTTTATGTTCAGGGACAGATGTTCCAGATTGAAGATGCTGCCTGCTATATTAAAGTTATAACAATTGGTGATAATACCTTTGCAAAGATCATAGACAAAGAAGTTGATTCAGACAGTTCTTTGCCTGGAGAAGATTCTACTGATGAAAATAAAGACAATTAAAAATATCGCTGCATGTACTTTTGCAGCATTTGCTTTGACAATTTGTTCCTGCAATTCTACGCAGCAGAATGATGTTAGAACTGAAGAAAACTTTGACTACACTCAAGAAGATGCAAGAAAAGCAGAGGCTGAGAGAATTAAAAAAATCCTTCAGACTTATCCATCTGAAGCTTTGTGGAGATCAATTCTTCTTGGCGATGAAGAGCTTATTGAATATACATCTGATTATCTCAGGGATTTCTGTGCTTCTTCACTTGAGCAGAAAGATTATCTTGAACTTTATTACGCATACAAATCAATGTGCAATGCAGGTTTTGAAGAAAAAGTAGCACCTGTCATTTCTAAAGCAGAACTTGATAAGCTCTATTTTAACCAGCTTCCAGGTTATGGAATTCAAAAATCGCAGACACCTGTAAAAAATATTTCCAAATGTATTGAAGGCACTGTAACAGTGTGGGTAGATCTTGGAATTAAAGTTCAGGGCGGAATGGGCTATGCAGACCGTGTAATCGGTTCCGGGTTTTTTATTGATGAACGCGGATACTTTGTTACAAACCACCATGTTATTGCAGATGTCGTTGATCCAAAATATGAAGGTTATGGAAAAGTTTATATTAAGCTTGCAGGTGATGAAGAAACAAGAATTCCTGCAAAAGTTATCGGCTGGGATAAGGTTCATGACCTTGCATTACTAAAAACAGAAATTAAACCGCCATATGTTTTTTCATTAGGAAGCAGCAATGATTTAAGAGTCGGTGACAGAGTATATGCAATAGGTTCTCCATTAGGGCTTGAAAGTACTTTGACAAGCGGTATTGTTTCTTCAACAAACAGAAAACTTTTTACTACTGGTTCAGTTCTTCAGATTGATGCTGCCGTAAACTCTGGTAACTCTGGCGGACCATGTATTGATTTAAATGGAAATGTTCAGGCAGTTGTTTTTGCCGGTATTCAGAAATATCAAGGGCTTAATTTTGCGATTCCTGTAGAGTATTTAAAACAGGAACTTGCTGTTTTATATTATGGCGGACTTCGAAATGTTCCATGGCTTGGCGGTTATGGTCATACCTATAAAAAAGGGGCAAAGGAAAGTGGCGTTGAAGTTCAGTATTTCAATCCAGGTTCCTGCTTTGCAAGGGCTGGCTTAAAATCGGGTGATGTTATTACTGCAATTGATAATATGCCTGTTAATAATGTAGAAAACCTTCAGGCAATTTTAAGAACTTATGTTCCGCATGTAATTGTAAAATGTGATTACATCAATTCTGATAATGAGAAAAAATCTGCACTGTTGTATCTGACAAAGCGTCCTTCAAGTCCAGGGTATTATTTCTATCAGAATGATACAATTCAGAATTCCTTTGTTGCACTTTATGGAATGGGAATGGTTCCTTCAAGTTCATCTAATCCGAAATCATATCTGATAACAAAAATCCTGAATGGCGGCGTAGCTGATGAAGCCGGTTTTAGTGAGAATGATCCTGTTACTGTTGGAAAGGTTCAGTTTAATGATGATAAGACCGCAATGTACTGTGAATTTTCTGTAAAGCGCAGAAAGAAAGGTTACCTTGATGTATCAATTGGATTACCAGCCGGACTTGATGGCGTTAACTATTTTTAATTTGAAAAAAACTGTATAATATAAAATGAATTTAATTTAAGGAATTATATATGGCTGAAATGAAGTATAAGAGAAACTTTTGTATTGTTGCTCACATCGACCACGGAAAATCTACACTTGCAGACCGCTTGATTCAGAAAGCAAAAATTATTGACGACCGTCAGATGATGAATCAGATTCTCGACAATATGGATATCGAACGAGAACGCGGTATTACAATCAAAAGTCAGGCTGTAACAATTCCTTATCACGCAAAAGACGGACATGATTACGAATTAAACTTTGTTGATACTCCGGGACACGTTGACTTTTCTTATGAAGTAAGCCGCGCAATTGCTTCGTGTGAAGGCGCATTGCTTTTGATTGATGCAAGTCAGGGAGTTGAATCTCAGACAGTAAGCAACATGTATATGGCATTGGAACAGAATCTCGAAATCGTTCCAGTTATCAATAAAATTGACCTTCCTTCTGCAGACATTCCTGCAGTAAAACATCAGATTGATCACGACCTTGGACTTATTCCTGAAACTGCACAGCTCGTTTCTGCAAAAACAGGTGCCGGTATCGATGAACTTATGGAAGCAATAGTAACTATGTTCCCGCCGCCATCAGGCGATCCTGATGCAAAAGCACAGGCATTAATTTTTGACTGTCACTACGACCCGTACCGCGGCGTTATCGTTCATATCCGTGTAATGCATGGAAGAATCAAAGCCGGTGATACAATCCGCATGATGAACTCAAATGCAGATTATAAAGTTGAAAGTGCAGGTATTTTTAAAATCAAATATGAAGACACCGGCGTACTTGAAGCAGGGGATGTTGGTTATATCATCGCCGGAATCAAAACGGTAAGTGATGTAAGTGTAGGTGATACAATTACACTTGCTTCTGATCCTGCTGATGCACCTCTTTCAGGATTTAAAGAAGTAAAGCCTGTTGTTTACTCTTCAATTTATCCGATTGACTCAAATGATTACGAAGAACTTCGTGATTCAATGGAAAAACTTAAGCTTAATGATGCAAGTTTGATTTACGAAAAAGATAATTCCGTTGCATTGGGTAACGGATTCAGATGTGGATTTTTAGGACTTTTGCATCTTGAAATTATTCAGGAACGTCTTGAACGTGACTTTAATCAGGCTGTAATTTTTACAGCTCCGTCTGTAAGATATAAGCTTCACCTTGACGGTGGAGTAGAAATGATGATTGATAATCCGTCTGAATATCCTGAAGGAAAAATTCGCGGAGCAGAAGAACCTTACATTAAAGCTTCAATCATTACACCTGCAGAATATATCGGTTCCCTTATTGCACTCTGTACAGAAAAACGCGGTATGCAGACTAACATGCAATACCTTGACGAAAAGCGCGTTGAACTTACTTACGAAATGCCTTTGTCAGAAGTTCTCTTTGACTTCTACGACAGACTTAAATCATACAGCCGTGGATACGCTTCGTTTGATTACGAAATCATCGGTTACCGCGACACAGAACTTGTTAAGATCGACATTCTTCTTAACGGAAAAAGTGTCGATGCTTTAAGCCAGCTCTGTTACAAAGAAAATGCATCTACTCAGGCTCACAAAATCTGTCACCGTCTCAAAGGTGAAATCAGCCGCCAGCAGTTTAAAGTTGCAATTCAGGGAGCCATCGGTAGCCAGATCATTGCACGCGAAACTGTAAACCCAGTGCGTAAAGACGTTCTTGCAAAATGTTACGGTGGTGATATTACACGTAAACGCAAGCTTCTTGAAAAACAGAAAGAAGGTAAAAAGCGCATGAAGATGATCGGTGACGTTGAACTTCCACAGACAGCATTCCTTGCGGTATTGAAGGAAGAGGAAGAAGACTAGCGCTCGTACCATTGATTCCGACGTCATGGGGGAGTGTTGCGAGCGCCACGAGTTTGCTGGTTCGCAAACTCTGTGATGGGTGTGAGATAATGACTAGCGCTCGTACCATTGATTCCGACGTCATGGGGATGGATTGCGAGCGCCACGAGAAATTGCGTTAGCAATTTCTCTGTGTTGGGTGTGAGATAATGACTAGCGCTCGTTTATTAGCGATTTTGCTGTGGCGATTTCTTTCAGGAAGAAGTCGAGCTCAATTCTGATGCGGTTGTAAAAAGACTGCTGATTTGTTGCTCCTACTGCGTCTGGAAAGTGAATATAAAGGTATTCGCGGTTTTTAATAAGTTCGTCAACTTGAGTCTCAAGCGGAATTTCTTTTTTGCGGAATTTCGAAGAGTCTGCATATGTAAATAAGTCCTTCAATTCTTCAAGAGCATTTTCTTCTTCTGATAAAAATTCAAAAATCTTTTCTTTTAAGCCGCTCTGTTTTTTTAATTCAAATGAAAGCTTTGAAGATTCCTCTTTGATTGAGTTAATTACTTCTGAGAAATTCTTTTTTTCAGTTTTAAGGTCCATTCCGCTGATTCCTGCGTCAAAGACATTTTTTATATCTGAAAAGTTTTCTGTAAACAAAAGTGCGTAGGCTTCAAGGATTCTTGAAGTAATCATGTGTGTTGAATCTTTAGATTCTATTTGAAAGTTTTCTCCGCCAAAAGCTGCTGCAAGATTGTAAACAGATTTTAATCTACTGTTTGTACTTAAAAGGTTTTTATGAGAAGGAGTTCCTTTTGCGTGTGTGATTCCAGCAGTGTATGAAAAATCAAGGCCTGAAAAATAAACAGGAATATCGCACGAAGATCTGAGTCGTAGTGCAATTTCCATAGCAACAAGACCGACAGAACCAAGTGGCGGCATTACAGGCGGGAGTAATTCCTTTTCTGCAAGCGAGTTAAAAAAGTTCATGTTTGCATATTCTGAGATAAAGAAACTTGTGTTCCCGTTTGTAATATACGGAATGTGGTTTCGGCTCACAAGGTCCATAATTAAAAGAACGCCGGAATCTGAAGGGCGGCCGATATATGCTTTTTCAATAACCTGCTGGCCTTCGACAGCAATAACTGCGTCAGGTGTAATTCCATTATCGAGTAAAGGAGAAAATGCGGCGTCAACACAAATGATAAAGAAGCTCTTTGATTTTTTCTTTAACAGAGGAATTGTAGAGTCGAGACTTTCACCTGCGCCGAGTACAATTATCGGTCTGTCAACTTTTTGGTATAGAGAAGCCAAAGGAACAGATTGCGAAAGCAGACTTAAATTCTTAAAAATATTTTTTGAGTAAAGACGACCGAATTTTATTAATGTAAGTCTGTTCTTCCAGAACTGATCAATAACTCTTTGTGTTAGTAATGAAATTTCATCGTATTCATTTTTATAAAAAGCAGCGCCTGCTGAAAATTCAATTTTAAGTGTTTTTCTGTAATGATTGTTTTGAATAAAGCTATAATAATCAGCAATGTTTGATCTGTTGAAAATTTTAATTTTAGAATTAAATGCCGGTTTTAATTCTTCAGGAATATTCTTAAGCGCAAAATCAAAAAGGTTTTCGTCATATTCAAAAACCGCAGCTGTAGAATTGTCCGGAAGTTTTGACAGCAATTCCTTTAAGCCGTACCACAGTACAGGGCTGAAAATAAGAATAATTGAATATTCAGGAATTGAAATGCCGGAAATAATATTTAGGATTGATTTAGATGGATCGTATTTTGAGTAAAGATATTTATCTTTGTATAAAACTGAAACGCCCTGTCTTGTTTGGATAAGACCGGGCGCTTCGGTTTTTTGATTCCCGATTTGTGGTCGGGAATCAATATTATTTTGAATCATGAAAATAATTAGCTTTTGTTTCCGTTGAATACAGCCATGAATTCGTGTGAGTTATCTTTGATTCTGTCACTTGAAAGAATTGCATGGTTGATTGATTCTTTTGAAGCCTGATTGATTGCTGGAGCGATGAGTGCTTTAGCTTCAGCTGCTGGTGTACCGCCGTTTGTGATGCCTGTACATTTTAAAACAACAACCTTGTCTGCTGCGTTCAATACAACAGGTTCAGAAACTGCTCCAGATTTAAGACTGTATGCTGTTTTAAGGAAGTTGTCGTTTGTCAAAGCGCCGCTCAAATCAGGATTTGAAGCAATTGCACTCTGTCCAACGATTGTTCCATTGTTGTAGTTAAGTGCTGAAGGAGCAACTGTTGAAACTGAAACATTGAAGAATTTTGCAGCTGTGTCAAAGCTTGTTGCGCTTGCTTTAGCTGTAAATTCCTTTGCTTTTTCTACAAAGTAGTTTTCAACTACAGATTTTTCTCTTGTAAGAAGGTAACTGAAAACTGCATCGTTCATGCTGTTGTTTTCAAACTGTGGCTGAACTGGTGCTTCTGTTGCCTGGAATACACAGTATGCAGAAATTGTTTCAATTACAGGGCTGTATTCATTTGCCTGAAGTGAAGTTACTTTGTTAATGTCATCAGCATTTACAAATGCTGTTTCAATCTGATATTTGTAGTTTGCAGAAATAATTCCTGTGTTAGGGTCTCCGTAGTAGCCTTTTGAATATTCAGCAATTGCATCTTCAAATGTAATTTCATTATTGTTAAGACGTTTGAGGGCTTCTGAAGCCTTTGACTGAGATTCACATGTGATTACTCTGAGATTGTATTTTACGAACAGATCTTTGTGGTTTTTACCGAATGATTCAATTTCGTCTGCTGGATAGTCTCTGAGGTTGAATGCTGCAACTTCAAATGCATACTGTTTTTCTCCCATTTTGCGGAGGAATTCAACTTCATTTGAAGATGTTTTTAAGCCATAGATTGGAGAAGTTCCAACTTCTTCCATAGAACCGAAGATATCTTCGTAGCTTCTCATCTGTTTAAGGCCTTTTTCTACCTGATCCTGTTTTGAACGTCTTTCATCTTCTGTGTAAGACTGATATTTTGCAGGGGAATATACACCAGAACCGTCTTTGTAGTCCGGGAGATTTTTTACGCTGCGGGAAATAGCCGAGTCAGGAGTAATATAGCCTGAAGATTCTGTAAAATATTCCAGAGATTTTGTTCCGACAACGTTTGTGAATGCCTGAGAGAAGATCTGACCGTAGAACTGTGAAGCAAATTCACTTGAGAAGTCAACACCCATGCTTTCGTAATAATTAAAAACTTCGTTTACAGATTCAAAAAAATCTGTTCCTTCGTCATAGCGAATAGCCTGACCGTTAAAAGAACCGTAATCAGGATAAGGAGATCTTTTTGTGCCTGTTGAGTCAGCCATTGCTGGAACTAAAACAAAAATCACAGCTGCAAGAAGCAGAATGATAATTGAACCGATGCTGTATAAGCTTTTTTTCATAATATTTCTTCCTTTAAATAATAAAAGTGGTACTATTTTACCATATATTATAGTTGTTTTGCAATAAAAAGTGACTTAAGGATTGCTGATGGCAAGCAGTAAAATAATAATTTACAATTACCAATCTCAGTTGTATAATAAAAAACTATGGTAGAACTGATGAATGACAACGACTTTGAATTGTTCCGTAAGGTTATTTACAACGAAAGCGGTATTACTTTTTCTGATACAAACCGCTCTATTCTTGATAGCCGTTTAAAGGAACGATTAAGAGACAAAAAACTGGAATCTCTCCAGGATTACTACAAGCTTATTATGTCAGATAAAGAAGAAATGAAGGTTCTTCTTGATTCTGTTACTACAAACTTAACAAGATTCTTTAGAAATCAGCCTCACTTTGATGCCTTTATAAACTATGTTATTCCACACGTCCTTGAAGAAAAGAAAAAGACAGGGGATACAACAATCCGCATCTGGAGTGCTGGTTGTTCAACCGGAGAAGAACCTTATACAATCGCAATGATTCTTGCAGATATTCTTCCTCCGACTTACAAATTCCAGATTACAGCATCTGACCTTTCGTTAAAATCTTTGATGGTTGGTCAGCAGGGATTTTATCCTGATTCTCGTATCGCGGGAATTCCTGAAAAATACCTTACACGCTTTTTCTCAAAAGTAGCAGGCGGTTATCAGGTTAAAAAGGAATTGATGGATACAATTCGTTTCGACTATCATAACCTTAAAAACGATTCGGGAGCACGTAATCTCGATGTTATTTTCTGCCGTAACGTTTTGATTTACTTTGATGAAGCTGCTCAGACTTCAGTTGTAAACCGTTTTTACAACGCATTGGGACCTCATTCTTACCTTTTTATTGGACATTCAGAAAGTCTCTTTGGAATGAAAACTCCGTTTGAATTCTTAAAGACTGATTGGGCTTGTCTGTATCAGAAAAACTTAAAGTAAGAAAATAAATCAGAGGGGAAAATATGAAAGACGATATTTCAGTTCTCGTGTGCGACGACAGCGCATTGATGAGAAATCTTATTTCAAGAATTGTAGAAAATACACAGGGACTTACTGTCTGTGCAAAAGCAATGAACGGACAGATTGCTCTCGAAAAAATTGAAGAAACTAAACCTGACGTTATTGTTCTCGATATAGAAATGCCGGTAATGAACGGTATTGAATTCTTAAGGGAACGTAAAAAGCGCCGCATTGATATTCCTGTAATTGTACTTTCAAGTATCGCAACAGACGGTGCTTCTGTAACAATGGAAGCTCTTGAACTTGGCGCTTCTGACTTTTTGACAAAGCCTAACGGTTCTGTTTCTGCAGATCTTTCTACAGTTGCTGACCGCCTTGTTGAACTTCTTTCTTCATACGGATTTGCTTTTGCCATCATGCACGGCAAAGATGTTTATGAACCAGATTTCTTTGTACGCCAGATTAAGCTTCGCGAAGCAGAACGCTTTGTACTTGAAAAGAATAAAGAAAAAATTGAAGCACTTCAGGAACAGAATGTTGAAAAAATTGCAGATAGAATTGTTCCTGCGGCAACTAAGATTGAATGGAATCCGCCTGAAAAGAAAAAGGCTGCAGTTATCAAGCCTCTTCGCGAAGGCGGAAGAATTGAGATTGTTGCAATCGGTATTTCTACCGGTGGACCAAATGCGCTTCGTGAAGTATTCAAGATGATTGATCCTCATATGAAGCAGCCGATTCTTGTTGTTCAGCATATGCCTGAAGGATTTACTCAGGAATTTGCACAGAGTCTTAATAAAATCTGTCCTCTTGAAGTTCATGAAGCTGAAGACGAAATGAAAATTCAGAGCGGTCATATTTATATTGCTCCGGGTAACTTCCACATTTATGTTGAAAGAAGACCATCCGGAAATGTTGTTCGTCTTTCTCAGGAACCGCAGAGAAACGGACATCGTCCTTCGGCAGACGTTCTTTTTGAATCAATTGCAAAGGTTTACAAAAACAATGCGCTTGGTGTAATCATGACAGGTATGGGACGTGACGGTGCGGCACAGCTTGCAGAAATGCGTACACAGGGTGCATGGACTTTAGGTCAGGATGAAAAATCAAGTATCGTTTACGGAATGCCTAGAGTTGCATATGAACTTGGCGGAGTACAGAAGCAGGTCAGCTTAAGCGAAATGGCAGACGAAATCAGTTCTCTGGCTCGAGCACATCTGTAATTTCTGGATAAACAAGTAACAGTTTACTTCTTGTAAGTGCGAGAACTGCAAGCACAGCAACTGCAAAAAATATAATAACAATGAGGGCCTTAGCTCCTTCCGGACAGACAGCGTTAAAAGCGCTGTCTTTTTTTATCCATCCAGAAATCAGGCGATAAATTGGATTTGAAAGAAAGTATCCTGCAATCGCCATAATTACAGGAAAGAAAAGCGAAATGAAGGCTTCGACTGCTTCCTGTTTTTTTGAAGATGCGACTTTTACAAGAGAATTAATTTTGATCGGAAGATTTCTGCTGTTAACTGCGGTAATGTACGAATTGCGTTTTGAACAGGTCTGACTGCAGCCTGCACATTCCATTGATGACAAGGGTTCTACAACAACTGCATTTTTTCTTTTAGTGTCAGGAGCTTCAAGACTTCTTACAATACCGTTTTTCTGCATTAATATTCTCCGGGATGAGATTTAATCTGATTCATGCGGGAGATGCATTCTGCCTTGCCGACTTCTTCATAAGTATCACGGAGGTTAAACAGTGCATCGTAATAATACGGATTGATTGTTACGGCTCGTTCGAAAGCCTCTGCGGCCTTAGCATAATTGCAATCGTTAAAGAAAATAATCCCGCAGGTATTCCAGAGGCGGGCTTCGGTTGGGTAGTAGTCAATACCAAAATAACAGTATTGATAAGCCTCGTCATATTCCTGAAGGTTAAGGCATACAAGTGCCAGGGAATCAAGAGTATCCTTGTCGGTTTCGTTTAATTCCAGTGCTTTTAAAAGACATTCTTTTGCAGACTGAAGATGGCCTGCATCTCTGTATGTAATTCCAAGGTTGAACCATAAAAGGTAATTTGACTTATCAACGACAAGGGCGCGTTTAAAGCAGGCGATTGCTTCTTTAAACTCACCGTTAGCTGCGAAATTGATAGCCTGTGTATTTAATGATTCTGCTTTTTCTACCATTAAGTTTCCTTATAAAAAATTCTGCAAAAACTTATTGCGTTTCAGGAATTACACTTTAGGAAGCATTGCTTCAAAAAGGCTTATGATTGCTGTTGCTGCAGGTGAATGCTTTTCTGATTTTTCAAACATAGTTACAAGTTCATGAGTTTTATCCTGAACAAGAGCATGTCCTTTTTCGAATGCTTCTTTTATGCAGCCGCCTTTTTCAAGAATCGAAATGCATTCTTCAACACTACAAGACATTATACCTTCTTTCTGTGCTTTTTTAAAGCAAGAAGCAATTTTGTCTTTGTCTTCAGGGTATTTTGAAATATGCATCAAAACCGGAAGACTTTTCTTTCCTTCGACGATGTCATCGCCCCTCTTCTTGCCAGGGTTTCCTGTTGTAAGGTTCTGAACGTCATCAAGAATCTGAAAACCTTCACCGATTCCGCGGGCGATTTCTCCGGCCTTTAAGGCTTCTTCTTTAGTTCCGCCGCCTGAAAGGATTCCGAGTAAAACTGCAAGGCATGAAAGAGTTCCGGTTTTATTCTGAACCATTGCCTGGTATTCTGCCATCGTCGGGAACACGTCTGGATTTCTGTGCCAGTAAATGTCCATTGCCTGACCTAAATGAAGGCGGCGAAGTTCCATGGTAAACATCGAATAGTAAAGATTCTTTTTTTCTGCAGAAAGTTCAAGGCTGTCAATTGCAGTCGGGGCAAGAAAGTATAACCACGCGCCGGCATTTAATGCAGTATCAAGACCGTATGTAATGTGTGCGCAGGGCTTTCCGCGGCGAGTGTCTGCACCGTCTTCAATGTCGTCATGAATAAGACTTGCGGTATGAACAAATTCAACTAAAGGAGTAAGTCTGATGCTTTCTTTAACTCCGGAATTTTCTAAAATATCAGAGGTATCGCCTTTGGCTTGTGCAGCCATCATTGCGCACAGAACCTGTAAAACAGGACGCCATCTTTTTCCGCCGAGAGTCATAAGATTGCGGCAAGGAGTAAGAAGGCCATCAATGTGCGCTTCTGTAACTGATTCCGGGAGATTTCCAAAGGCAGCGGTCTTGAAAAATTCCCCCTGAACCTGAGGCAAAAAAGTGTCGAGCGTATTTTCAATTTCGTTTCTGATTTTTGTAATGTCTAAACTGTTCATACAATAAGTATAGTAATTTTTTTGCATATAGCATAGTGGAATTAAGAACTCAAGCCTGCATAGTAGAATTATTAACTCAACTTTAACTAATATTCCGCCGATAAAATAACTATGCCGGCAAATAGTTACGAAAAACCCGATTTTTGGTCTCAGAAAGCATTCAAGGAAGGTTATCCAGCCCGTTCTGTGTATAAGCTTCAGGAAATTGATGAAAAATTCGGGATGATTAAGAAAAATTACACTGTCCTTGATTTAGGTTCCTCACCTGGAAGCTGGACAACATTCTTGATGAGAAAGATGGACGGAACGGGAAAAGTTGTTTCCTGCGATTTGAATCCACTTGCAAAGGATGTAAAAGGGGACAATCTTGTTTTTATTCAGGGTGACTTAACTGTTAAGGCAATCCGTGATCAGATTAAAGGAATCGGTCCTTACGACTTAGTTGTATGTGACGCAGCTCCAAAGACTACTGGCAACAGAATTGTAGATACTGCAAGTTCTGAATTTCTTGTAGAAATGGCAATCTGGTACGCTGAAAACATGCTTCGTGTCGGAGGCAATTTCTGCGTTAAAATCTTCCAGAATGGGGACCAGCAGAAATTCCTTAAAAAGATGAGAGAAGTATTTACAAGTGCCAAAGGGTTCAAACCTGAGGCTTGCCGTCGTGAATCTTTTGAGACATATTTGATTGGCATAAATAAAAAAATGGGGTAAAATATATACTGAAGGTTTGTCAGTAAATTTTCTGGTATTTAAAATAGGGAACTAGTATGAAAAAAAGAACAGAGTTCATTTTGAAGGTTATCGGAAGTTTTTGTGTAACTGCAGTTATTGCAGGAACAGCGACTTTGTGCGCCCGTAACCTTTCTTCAAACAGACAGATCGATGAAAATGACGGTGTAGGTGGATTGGAAATTCCTGCTATTCCTCAGTATGAAGCCCTTGATAAATTAAATAAAGTTTTCTCTGTTACAGAGGAAAATAAAACAGAAGAAGTTGCTGCCGAAACAGAAGTCACAGTGGATGTGGAAGAAGCTGCAAAAGAAGCGCGTAAAGATGTTTATGCACTTGAAGAAGCAGAAAAGAAACTCATTGACGGCGGACTTTATTACTATTCTTACAGAATTAAACCGGGTGACATGATCGGCGTAATCGCAGAAAGATATGGCGTATCACAGGATACCCTGATCAGCGTAAACAAGATTCGTGCAACAAGAACAATCCAGATCGGACAGAACATTAAAATTCCTTCACTTGACGGAATCCTTTACAGCGTAAAAAAAGACGGTGAAACACCAAAGACTATTGCAGAAAAATATGAAGTTTCTGCAGAAGAAGTTTCAAACGTTAATCATATTGCCCTTGATACATCATTGAATGCAGGTCAGTCAATATTTGTTCCTGGAGCTGCATTGGACTGGGTAACACGTCAGGAAATCAACGGCGACCTTTTCAGAAAACCAATTCACGGCCGCTACAGACTTACTTCATATTTCGGATGGCGTGGAAGTCCGTTTAACGGCCGCCGTCAGTTCCATGGCGGTATAGATGGCCTGTTCTAAGAACACTCCAATCTATGCAGCGATGGAAGGTACTATTGTATACAAAGGTTGGAGCAACGTTTACGGAAATTACGTAATGATTCAGCATCATTCAGGATATAAAACACTTTACGGACATATGAACTCTTTCTCTAATTTGAAAGTAGGAAGTTATGTTACAACAAACAGTGTTATCGGATATGTTGGAACAACAGGTATGAGTACAGGTTACCATGTTCACTTTACAGTTTTCAAAAACGGAAGAATGGTAAATCCATACAACCTCTGGGGCTAGTAATTCATATCTGATTAATCGGTGGGGGAAAAACTATGAAGTCTGATATTAATAAAATTCTGATTTATGTTATTATTGGTCTTGCAGGTTTTTTCCTTCTTTCAACCGTCATAAGCTTATTGACCGGCAAGGCAAGCCTTCACAATTACCGCAAATCTGATCCTTCACAAATTTCACAGCTTTCAGACAAAACAGAAAAAATGAATGCGTTCAAGGAACTCGGCTCAATCCGTGCATTAACAAAACCAGAAGAAGATGTAGCAACAGGCGTTAATCTTGTTGTTACTCCATGGTTTTCTTATGAAGAATCTGACTCAAGTTTTACAGAGGAACTTTCGCACAAAAAACAGGCTTTCAAAACAGTAATTCTTAATTACTTTGCTTCATATACAAAAAAACAGCTTTATTCCAAGGGTGAAAAATCTGTCAAAGACGAACTTCTTGAATTAATCAACCAGAACCTTGTTATGGGAAAAATTCAGGCAGTTTACTTTGATGATTATATTTTCCTTGACTAATCTTGAAAAAAAAAGCAATTTATTGCAACCTATATGTAAAAGTGGTGTCTAATTAAGTAACCGGCACTTAAAATGGGGGACTTAACATGAATACAATTACTTCCGAATCAGCACAGATTATTATTTCAATTATTCCGATTATAGGAATTGCAATCGGCGGAATTGTTGTATTCTTTTATATCCTTTGGCACCACCACGAAGTAAAGCTCCGCATTATTAACGGAACTTACAAAACTCATACTTTTGACCTGCAGACATTCTCTCTGCTTACAGGACTGCTTTTAACAGGAATTGGCTTAATGCTTACAATCCTTTTTGCATGTCTTGAAGGCGCAAGTTATGTTCTGCTTGGCGGATTGATTCCGTTCTCATTAGGTGTGTGTCTCTTAATTTTCTACAAAATTAATCCCTCATTTAAAGTGAAAGATGATAAGCCAGAGAACTGATATTGAGCATGTAGTAGCTTATAAAAGGGACTCTGAGCTAGTTAAAACCACTCTTCAAGGCGACAGCAAATCATTTGCCCGTCTTATGACTCTGTATAAAAAAAGAGTTATGGCTTTGGGAATGAGTTTTTTTAGAAACAGCAGTGATACTGAAGATTTTGTTCAGGAAGTATTTCTAAAGGCTTACACAAAGCTCGAAACATTCCGGGGCGAATCTATGTTTTCAACTTGGCTTACCCGCATTGCTTACAACACTGCATTAAATTCCATCAACCGGCGAAATGAATATGTTCCTCTCTCTGATGATTCCCTTCTGGAAGATCCGTCTGATACTCCTGAAGAAGCTCAGATTAGAAGAATAACAGCTGAGGCTATTCGTGAAGCAGTAACAGAGCTTCCAGAACAATATGGGATTTGTCTTGATATGTATTTTTTTTATGATATTTCCCATGCAGAAATAAGCAAGATTACAGGTTTGCCTGTGAATACGATTAAGTCGCATATATTCAGGGCAAAGAAAATATTGAAAGATAAGCTTGAAGAAAGAGGCTTTGTATGAAAAGAAATTGTGATGAAGTTATGGAAAAGTACCTTATGCTTGATAAAGGGGAAAGAGTTCCAATTGATATTACTTTGCATCTCATTACCTGCAAAAAATGCAGAAAGCAGATTCGCATGATGAAGGCAGCAGAAAAAATTTCAAAAGCACCGCTTTCAATTCCTGTCGCAATGAACGATTTCTCAATTGAAGCTGTTATGGCAAAAATTGATCCTAATTACAGTTATTCTAAAAATCCTATTTCAATTACAAAATGGATTTTCGGCGGCGTTGCAATGATTCTTTTTATGCTTGCCTTCGGATTGAGTAATTACTGCGGTGCAAGTAAAGCAATCGTAATTTCGTTTTATACTTTGTTTGCTGGTTGTGTAACTGCTTACTGTGCCATGTTTGTAGGAACAAATATGGACTTCTTTGTTAAGCTTATTAATACAAAAAAGCCTTTGAGCAAAGCAGTCTGAAAACAACGTACAGCAGATTCAAAACGCCTGCACAAGTCTGACTATCCTGAGATTTTTTTATAAATCAAAGATTTTAATTCATCAATGCCCTGGCCGTCGAGTGTAGAGACTTTGACGTGATCAGGGAATTTTTTTTCTATGCGGGCAAGATAAAATTTACTGTCATTGTCATCTTCAGGTGCATTTGTATAATTATCAATTTTGTTCAGAACAATAATACTTTTGTTTTTGTCAGCCTTGATTTCGTCGAGAACCTGAAGAATCGTTTCGTAATGAAGCAGTACATTCGGATCATAACTGTCAAGAACAATCAAAAGTAAATCTGCGTAGGCCGCTTCTTCGAGAGTTGAACGGAATGCGTTTACAAGTGAGTGGGGAAGATTCGAAATAAAACCAACTGTGTCGGTTAAAAGAATTTCTTTTCCTTTGGGAATATTTCCCTGCGAAAAATCTTCTGCATTTGCATAATCAGGATTTTCGAGAAACAGCTTTCGTGTAAGCGGATCGAGAGTCGCAAATAATTTATTTTCCACAAGGGCATCAGAATTAGTCAGGGCATTCAAAAGCGAAGATTTACCGGCATTTGTATAACCGCACAGCGCGACATTCATGATACTAGATCTGTCGCGGCGCTTACGCTGGATAGAACGGTTTTGAACGACTTTTTCAAGTTCTTTACGCACACGGAACATTCTCTCACGAACGCCGCGACGGTCAAGTTCAAGCTGTTTTTCACCGCTACCTTTTGAGCCGTAGTTACCGCCGCGCTGTCGGGCAAAGTCTCCGTACATATGACTTAATCGAGGCAGGGAATATTCAAGCTGGGCAAGTTCTACCTGTAAAACCGCTTCTTTTGTCTGTGCACGCTGGGCAAAAATACGTAAAATTACTTCCTGGCGGTCAAAAACCGGAAATCCGCAGAGTTTTTCCCAGTTTCGCTGTTTTGTCGGGTCAAGTTCGTAGTCGAAAATGATACAGTCGGCATCAATTGTCTTGGCGTGGGCACAAATTTCTGCGGCTTTGCCAGTTCCCATGCCGAAAGCAGGCTGTATGTCGATTTTATTGAGCACGATTGAGTCTGCAACTTCCATTCCCAGCGTAAAAACGAGGCCTTTAAGTTCTAAAAGGTTATCGAGCGGGTTTCCGACGAGGAGACAGCGGGTTTTTCTCTGTTCTTCTTCAAGTAATTCTATCATTTAAGGGGAATTATACACTTAAAAAAATCTTTTGAAAATCCTTGAAAATTATGTAAAAAAGTGTGAATTTGTTACTATATAGTGCCGATAATTAAATATGATAAAGAAGGGCTAGCTTTAAATAAAATTTTTTTAGCCCGAATTTGAGGATAAAAACGTGACTTCAGGTCAGAAAACAGCTGTCAGCTTGTTAATTTCAGTATCTCTCTTTGCAGCTTTTGCAGTTGCAGCTTTTACAGGATTATTTTCTGTAATTGATGCTCGCTTCTATGAGCCTGGAAAAATTTCTCAAATTCAAAAACACCTTGATACAGTAAGTGAAAATTACAATGAATATCTTGAAACTCTTGAAGCAAGATTCGGTAAAAACGAAAATTCCTTCTTGAAGCAGAAATGTGTTCAGTCGTATATCGAAAATCAGCCATCGGACGAAGTTGTTCGTGAACGCTCAAAACTTTCTGGTGATCTGTTCAGTCAGACACCGGGCCTTTTGGGAATGCGTCTGATTGATAAAAACGGTTCAAGCGTTCACTTCAGTTCATTCAGTACTGATGTTTTGAAAAGAACTTCAGAAATTGTTTCGTACAAGAATTATTCTGAAGCAATTACATTGACTGGAGAAAAAGAAATTCCTTTTGAAAAAATCAATTCACCTGACTCATATGGAACAAGCGGTTTAGTCTGCAAGTCTGTATTTGACGGTCGTGACAACAGAATCATTTTTTCATTCCCATATTATGACAGTTATAATGCATACCGCGGATCATTTGTTTTCTACGTAAATGCAAATGACTTTAACAGAGTTCTGCTTGCAAAGAAACTCATCACTTTTGGTGATACAGGTAATCTTGTTTCTGGTCTGACATTTGAAGAAGAGAAGAAGGACACAGAATATAAGAGCGGTTTTGTGTTTGGTATTCCTGTAGTTGGGAAAAAAATCTTCGAAAAGGAAATTCTTTCGCGCTGGGAAAAAGGTTTAACAGAACCAGAAAAAATTGTTTACAATAATTCTGAAGACAGTTTTAGTGATGCTGAAGCTGATGCTTCGATAAAAGAAACTAAAAAGAAAGATAATTACTGGGTACTTGTTTCAAGTACAAAATCACCATTCGGTTATGTCGGTGGAGTTTATCCTGATGAACTTTTTGTAATGCCGGATGCAGTAAAGATTCTTCTTTTGATTTGTATTTTTGTTACATTGTTCCTCGTTGTTTTCCTTTTGATTAATCTTAAACACGATGACATGGTTGTAATTCGTGAAAGAATCAGAAGACTTCAGCTTGGTATTGTAACTGAATATCTTAAGAAAAAAGAAAATGTTGACTGGAAAGTTGTGTCAGGCCAGATTGCTGACAGACGCCAGGACGTTACATTAGAAATTATCAGAAGTCTTGGCCGCAAGGCTAAAAAACATGATAAAGAAGTTAATGAGCTTATTAACAGAAGCTGGGATGAACTTCTTGCCGCAATGAGTGTTCAGGTTAAAAAAGAAGAATCTGAAAACGGAATTGCAAATGCTGCAGAAATTAAAGCAATGCTGGAAGAACTTCTTTCTTCTGGCAATATTAAAGTTCAGGCAGTTGGTGGCGTTGCAGCTTCTCCAGTTCAGACAGTAAAACCTGAAAGACCAGCTCCAGTGCCTGTTCAGGTTCAGGATCTTGCTGATGCAGAAGAACTTGACGAAGTAGAAGAGTTAGATGAAGTTGAAGAACTTGAAGAAGTAGAAGATGCAGAAGCAGTTGAGGAACTTGAAGAAGTAGAAGAGGCAGAAGCAGTTGAGGAACTTGAAGAAGTAGAAGACGCTGAAGAAGTTGAAGAGCTTGAAGAAGCAGAAGATGCTGAAGAAGTTGAAGAAGTTGAAGAAGTTGAAGATGTTGAAGATGTTGAAGATTCAAAAACTCCGGACGGTTCTGATGGAACTGTTACAGTTGATATTGATGAGTTTAATAATAATGCTCTGTCATCTAAACACAGCCCTGAAGCTGAAATTTCTTCATCCGATGATGTTGAAATGATCAACCGCAAGGTTTCTGATATTCCTGCAACATATGATGCTGAAGATGATGTAATCATTGATAACTTTATGATTTCAAATCCTGATTTCTCAGGTCTTGATAATCTTGAGTTTGATGAAGAAGGAAATACAAAACTTGATTCAGTAGAGCAGCAGACAGCTCCTAAAACTCTAGAAGTTTCTGAGGCTGAAGAGATTTCTCTTGACGACTTTAATGTTGAGTACAACGAAGAAAAGGTTGAGTTTGAAGAAGTGATCGGATTCGGTTCGGTAGAAAACAACATTAAGAAAGAACCTGTTGATCTTGTTAAGTTTGATATTGAACCTGCAGTTCCTGACTACAATATGCTTGATAAAAAGATTGTAGTTAAGAAAGGTAAGAAAAAAGCTGTTAATGTTCAGAATTCAGAATTCGGTGTAAAGAATATCATGAATCAGGTTCAGACAGAAAGTCAGGATGATGATGTTGCAGAACTTTCTGCAGCTGATGTTGATATACCGTTTACACTGACACAGTTTGGTGCGGTTACTTCAAATCCTGAAGAACTTAAACCTTATGTAAATGTAATTCATGAAGATGAATCAGGTTTATATATGATTAAGACTGAAGGTGCTGATATGACACCAGTGAACATGGATTTCAAAAATCTTGTTGATTCAGTTTTAGGTAAGTAAAGTTAATTTTTGAAAAAAGATAAATTAATAAATAAAAAAAAAGGACTTCAGTTTGAAGTCCTTTTTTTATGTCTGGATGTCTTTAATTATTTCTGAGTAAAACAGTTCTGCATTAATGATACAAACAGATAAATGTGTTTGTAGACATCAGTTCCAAGCTGCTTAATCGGATGGTCTGCAAACTTATCAAGTTCTCTCCAGTTGATGATGAGGTCTCCTTTTGGTTTTGCATAATCTTCCATGAGAGGCTTTAAAACTTTTGCTATGGCAACGAGATTTTTTGTTGCATCAATACAGATTGTTTTTGCTTCTTCGTTAATGTCATTGAGGAGTGTAGAAATAATTCCTCTTGCATCTCTGTCACGTTCTGCGCGCGGGAGATGAGTTTTAAGCTTAATACCGATTTCACCGTCTTCTGCAATCTTTTCGTCAAACTTGTTGATTTTTTCTGTTGATTCAAGAAGTGCATTGTACGCATTCGACATTGGAGACGATAAAGACTGATTAGACCAAGTTCCGCGGATCAGAACGAGATCTGCAAATTCACGGAGATCCTTTTTGATGTAATCAAGAAGGAATGCTTTGTAGTAGTTGATAGGTCCTGCGTAAAGGAATTTTCCAAGGTTCTTTCTTTCAAAAGGCGCACTCGCACTATCAGTATAATTTCTTAATCTTACAACATCAGTTGTTCCGAAAATCTGGTTCAGGTAATTGTCAATCTGAGAGTTTTTCTGAGCAGTCTGAAGTTGTGTAAGAGTATTTTCTGCTTCCTGTTTGATTTTATCAAGATAAGCATCAACGATAGGTTCTTCGGTGAGGGAATATTCTGTGTAATAATCAGGATTTTTTGTAATCAGCTTGAGCATTAAATCAAATGTCTGAGTTGAAATGATTGATCTGAGCTTAACTGTAATCTTGTTCCAGACTGTAGGATTGATAGGTTCTGAACCTTTTGCAGTCTTGAAAAGTTTCATCAGGCTTGACCAGTCTGCAACTTCAATTACAGGTTTTGCAACAGTCACAAAGTCCTTGAGATCTTCTGCGATATATTCTGCATTGATTTTTTCAAACTTAGGAATTGAATTGAATTCTCCTTCTCTTAAAGTTGAATCAAACTTTTTGAGAAAGAAGAAAAAGTCATATGTACAGAAGGATTTGAAAATCAAAAGATTTCTGTAAGTTAAATCAATCTGAGAAATATGTTCAGCATCAAAAGCACTTAAGAAATTTCCAAGCTGAGTCTGAACTGCCTGAGTCAGCTGCTCAATCGGAACTCCCTGTGCTTTTGCCTGAATCGATTCCTTTGTAAGGCTTTCTGCAATCTGGTGCTGCTGTTCCGAAAGTGCATAGTTTACTACCATGTATTTAAGTGCATTAGGATTTTCAATTGAATTGAACATAACCTGTGCAGGAAAAACAGCTTTATAGATTTCGTAGAAGAGCTTTGCCATCTGAGGCAAAACTTCATCATTTTTGTAAAAGTGATATTTTGTTTTAGATAAGTCTTTAGCAATAGCTCTTAATTTTTTCTTCTTTTTAACTTCCGGGTCGCTTGACTGGAATAAAGAGGAGAAAAGTTTACTAAAAAAAGTTTCTTCAGATTTTGACATATTTAAATAATCCGTTAAAAAAGAGTTAGTGTCAAGACTCAGTATGTCTTGCTATTTTGGAAGCTCAACAAAAGCCAGAACATGTGTTGGACAGCCTTTTACACATTCACCGCAGTTAGTACATTTTGTGTAATCAATAACTGGAAGTCCGTTTACAAGCTTAAGAGCTCCTGCTGTACATGAACGTTCACATTTACCGCATTTGATACAGCCGTTCTTGCATTTTTTCATGATGCTTGGTTTATCAGTTGAACGGTTAGAACAAAGTGCAACAGGTCCTTTTGTATCAACAGTTACAAGGTTAAGAAGATGGTTAGGACATGCCTTAACACATTTTGAACAGCCTGTACATTTTGAATAATCAATTACAGGAAGTCCGTCTTCGCCCATTTTGATGGCATCAAAGGTACACGATGCAACACAGTCACCGAATCCGATACAGCCGAAGGCACACATCTTTGTTCCGTTAACAGAAATCTTTGCAGCTGCACATGATTTAAGACCTGTATAAGTTCCGCGGTCTTTGGCACATTCTTTTGTACCTTTACATGCAAGAACGCTTACCTTTGCCTGAGCTTCTACAGCAACGCCTAAAACTTCACCGATAGCTTTAGCACATGAAGGTCCACCTGCAGTACAACCGTTAGGTTCAGCTCTTCCTTCTGCTACGGCTTTTGCAAAGTCATCACAACCGGCAAATCCACAGCCACCACAGTTACCGCCAGAAAGACATGCTCTGATTTTTGCAACTTTTTCATCTACAGGAACAAAAAACAGGCGCTGGAAAATTCCAAGACAAAGTCCGAGAATAAGGGCAATAACAAACGAAACGATTACAGTATAAATAATAGTCCACATAACATTTACCCCTTATTTGATTAATCCGTTGAAGCCCATGAATGCAAGTGAAAGCAAACTGGCTGTTACATAAAGAATTGCTTTTCCTTTCATAAAGTCAGGAACATTTGAACTCTTCATTCTTTCGCGAATGCCTGCCATGATTACCATTGAGAGGATAAATCCTGTTGAAGCACCGAGTGCATAAACGATTGACTGAAGGTAATTGTATTCTTTTGAAATACAGTTAAGTGTGATTGCAAGTACTGCACAGTTTGTTGTAATAAGTGCAAGATAAACACCCATTGAACTGTAAAGTCCTGGAGCTGATTTCTTAAGATAGAATTCAACAAGCTGAACAAGTGAAGCAATTACAAGAATAAAAATCAGTGTCTGAAGGAACTGAAGGTTAAACGGAACGAGGATACAATAATAAATCGGATAAGTTACCATTGTTGCAAGCATGATTACGAAGGTTGTAGCCATTCCCATTCCGAAGGATTTTTCTGTTGAACTTGTCATTCCCATAAAAGGACACAAAGCAAGATACTGAACGAGAATAACGTTATCAACTAAAACTGCTTTAATAAAAATCTTGAGTAATTCGTCCATTATTTATCTCCCTTTTTTTTACCAATATTACAAAGAGCTTCTGTGATTACAACCATAAGTCCGAATACGAAGAATCCACCAGGAGCACCGGCAAAGAAGGCAACTGCATTTTCAGCAGGGAACACCTGAATGCCGAAGAATTTTCCAGTTCCTACAAATTCGCGTACAAAGGAAATTGCAACTAAAACCCATGTGTATCCGAGTCCCATTCCGATTGCATCAAGAATTGCAAGTCCCGGTGTGTTCTTAGAAGAGAACGATTCAACACGACCCATGATGATACAGTTAACTACGATCAAAGGTAAGAATACGCCAAGTGAATCTGAAAGGGCAGGAACATATGCTCCTAACAGAAGCTGAATGATAGTTGTAAACGCAGCAATTACAATAATGAATACCGGAAGACGGATTGCATCAGGAATGAATTTTCTGAAAAGGGAAATAATAAGTTCGCTCATAAGAAGAACGAAGGTCATTGCCATTCCCATTCCGAGTCCGTTAAAAATTGTTGTTGTTACGGCAAGTGAAGAACACAATCCAATTGAAAGCATCAAAAGAGGATTTTCTTTTACTATACCGTTAGTTAAAATCTTGAATTTATTCATAAGTATTTTCTATCCTCCTTATTTGTTCGAAGCCTTGTAAACTTCAAGAACTTTAATTCCTGCTTTAATCATGTTTGCAACACCGCCTGATGACAAAGTTGCACCAGAAATAATTTCGTAGTTTGTACCGTTTGCAAAATCTTCTGCAGTACAATCTCTAAACTGTTCTGTAAATGACATTCCTTTTTTAGCAGCAACTTTAGATGTTTTGTAATCAGCCATTTTCTGTTTACCAGGAGTATCAGTTGTTTTAAGGATTGTAACTCCTGTAACTTTCATCTCAGGATCAGTGCCGAGAAGAATTGTTGTAGTTTCAAATGTAGGTCCTGTAATGTTTGCAGCGTATCCGATTACATTGCCGGTTGAATCAACAGCTTTGAAAATCTTGTTGATTTTAACAGAACCGATTTCGGCTTTGCATGAATCAACAACAGCCTTAAGTTCTTCTGCACCAGCTTTAGGATAACCTGCAGCTCCTGGAAGAACTGACTTAAGGGCATTCTGTTCTTTTTCGTTTTCTATTCTTTCAATTTCTGGTGCTGTAAAATTATTTACAACAGCAAGAAGAACGCATGAAACACATGCAAATATTCCCAATACTAAACCGAGTTTAATAATTTTTTTCATTTCTGCGCTCCTTCTTTTGAAGCTTTGTCTTTCTTAAGTCCGTAACCGTATTTTCTTCTTGAAATCTTGTTAAGGAATGGAACAAGTGAGTTCATGATAAGAATTGAGAACATAACGCCTTCCGGAAAACCGCCGTACTGTCTGATTAAGAAAGTAATCAAACCACAGCCTGCACCGAAGATAAGACGACCTGCACCTGTTAAAGGAGCAGTTGTGTAATCTGTTACCATAAAAGTTGCACCGAAAAGAAGGCCGCCAGTTGTCAAAGCAAAGAGAACGGCATTTACATCAAATCCGTTTGCAAGGAATGTACAAAGACAGGCAGTTGCAACCATAGTCAATGGAGCTCTCCAGTCAATTACATGTGTAATCAAAAGGAATAATGCAGAACCTAAAATTGCGATGATACAGGTTTCACCGATTGAACCAGCATGAGCTCCAGTAAAGAGCTGCCAGAGGTCTGTGCAAGCTTCTGGTTTTGCAAGAGGAGTTGCAGTAGAAACAGCATCAAATGGTGTTACCCATGCAGAACCCATTGCAGTTGGGAAACTTACAAAAAGGAATGCACGACCTGTCAAGGCTGGATTCCATACGTTGCAGCCAAGACCGCCAAAAAGTCCTTTTGCAACAACAATGGCAAAGAAGGCGCCGAGAACTGTCTGCCATACAGGCATTGTTGGTGGAAGAGTCAATGCAAGAAGTACACCTGTTACAACTGCACTGAAGTCGCCGACTGATACAGGGCGTTTAATTAATTTCTGAAAAATTGCTTCAAATACAACACACGATGCAACCGAAGCAAGAATTGTAATCAATGCAGGAAGACCGAAGTAAATTACACCCATTACACATTCTGGTAAAAGTGAAATTACAACCATCAGCATGATCATGTTAGATTTAATGGAACCTGAAAAATGTGGTCCCGGTGAAAGATAAATATTGTTAGAATTATTGTCTGCCATATTATTTTCCTTTCTGATCTCTTAAAATTTTCTTTCCAACTTTAAATGTCTGTACAAGAGGAATATCACTAGGGCAGACAAATGAGCAGGAACCGCATTCGATACAGTCAAGAAGACCTTTTGCCTTTGCAAGATCAACATCACCTGCATCAATATCACGACGCATCAAAACCGGAGTAAGCATCATCGGACATGCATTGATACACATACCGCAGCTGATACAAGGCATAGTTCTAGGAACCGGTGCTTCTTTCTTAGTAAGGAAAAGAACGCCGCTTGTTCCTTTAACAACAGGGAAGTCTGCGCTCTGCATAGACATACCCATCATCGGACCGCCGCTTAAGATTTTTGCAACCTTGTCTGTTAACTGAATAGGATCTGGAATCAAATCTCCGACAAGAGTTCCGATTGGAACGATGATGTTCATCGGAGTGCTGCAGGCACCACCGCTGATTGTGAGCGGACGGTCAATTAAAGGTTTACCAAGACGCACGGCTTCAGAAATTGCAACTGTAGTTCCTACGTTACAGATGATGCAGCCTGTCATGAAAGGGAGACTTCCTGATGGAACTTCTTTCTTTGTCAAAGCTGTAATAAGATTTTTTTCTGCACCCTGAGGATATTTTGTCTTAACGATGCAGACTTCAATTTTATGTTCAAGATCTTTAAGTTCTGCAATTTTTGCGTTAAGGGAATCTAAAAGGAAAGCCTTGTTTTTTTCGAGAGCGATGATTGCTGGAGCCTGAACGATGTGCTGTGCAATACGGATTCCGTCGAGGACTCTGTCTGCTCTTTCGTTTAACATTGATTCATCGATTGTAAGGTAAGGTTCACATTCTGCAGCGTTGATAATAAGGTGTTCGATTTTCGCTGTAGGAGGGTAGTTGAATTTTACATGTGTAGGGAATGATGCACCGCCCATACCGGTAATTCCGGCATCATGGATTCTTGCAATGAGCTGTTCACGTGTTGCAGTCATCGGCTCAATCGGCTCCATGTAAGCAGTATGTTCTCTTTCTTCAGGTGCATCCTTGTTCTCTTCTATAACAATACAAGGAACTTCTGCTCCTCCAGAAACAAGATGATCTGTAATCTTTTTTACAGTTCCCGTGATTGAAGCGTGAACTGGACAAGACATCGGTCCTGTGCCGTTTGCAATAATCTGGCCTCTGATAACTTTGTCACCAACCTTTACAGTAGGTGTGTTAGGAGCACCACCCATAGTTACTGGAATTGTAACTGTTTTATTTGCAGGAAACAGATTTGTAATCGGTTTTCCGCGGGAACGTTCTTTTGCGTCGTTTGGGTGAATTCCACCCTTGAAAGTGTATGTTTTCATGGCAAATATTATATTTTATTGCCGCAGTTTTATAAAGTTCTTTCTATATAAATAAAGGCTTTTTATGTCATTTTTAGCATATGCTAACTTTATGGAAAAATTATGAAAATAGTGCATTTTACTGCAAATTCCACGCTGTACAATTTCATATTATCTTGAATTGACATCTTATATTTGCTATATTTACGAAATGAAAGTAGCAATTTTCTTCGGTTCAAAATCGGACACAGAAAAAATGAAAAAGGCCGCTGAAGTACTCAAAGAATTTGGTGTTGAGTACAAGGCATTTGTATTGTCAGCTCATCGCGCAGGTGAGCTTTTGCACGAAACAGTTAAACAGGTAGAAAACGAAGGTTACGAAGTAATCATTGCAGGCGCAGGCCTTGCAGCAGCATTACCTGGAGTAATTGCAGGAATTACAACAATTCCTGTTATCGGTGTGCCGCTTGAATGCATCAGCACAGGCTCAAACGGACTTGGCGGAATGGATGCACTTCTCTCAATCGTTCAGATGCCGCCACAGATTCCTGTTGCTACAGTAGGAATCGGAAACGCTAAAAACGCAGGTTATCTTGCAGTAGAAATGCTCGCAATCAAATATCCGGAACTCAAAGAAAAACTTAAGGCTTTCCGTGCTAAGCTTGGACAAGATGCTAAAACATCAAACGAAATTGACTTGTAAAAGGAATTAAGGAGACTATCATGGCAAAAGTTGACTACAAACAGTCAGGTGTAGACGTAGAAGAAGGTTATCGCGCAGTAAACAAATACAAAGATCACGCTGCAAGAACAGTAATTCCTGGAATGCTTACAGGTCTTGGAAGCTTTAACGGAATGTTCGAAATTCCAAAAGGAATCAAAAACCCTGTAATGGTTTCTGGTACTGATGGAGTTGGAACTAAACTTGACATCGCATTCAAAATGAAAAAATATGACACAGTTGGTATTGACTGTGTAGCAATGAGCGTAAACGACATTCTCTGTTCCGGCGTTCAGACTTTGTTCTTCCTTGACTACGTTGCATGTGGAAAACTTGAAGCTGATGTAGCTGCAGAACTTGTTAAAGGTGTTGCTGACGGTTGTGTTGAAACTGGCTGTGCTCTCCTTGGCGGTGAAACAGCTGAAATGCCTGATTTCTACGATATCGGTAAATACGACCTTGCTGGTTTCGGTGTTGGTGTAGGCGATAAAAAGCAGATGATCACTGGTAAAGAAATCAAAGCAGGTGATGTTTTAATCGGTCTTTCTTCAACAGGCGTTCACTCAAACGGATTCAGCCTTGTTCGTAAACTCGTAACAAACTTTGACGACAAATTCATCCTCGACGGAAAAGATACAGGCAAAACAATCGGTGAAGTTCTTCTTACACCTACACGCATTTACGTAAAACCAGTAATGGAAGTTCTTGCAAAATACCGCAAGGCTGTTCACGGAATGGTTCATGTAACAGGCGGCGGATTCTACGAAAACATTCCTCGTATGTATCCAAAAGCTGAAGGTTCTAAAAAACAGCTTATTTCTGTAATCAAGCGCGACAGCTGGAACATTCCACCAGTATTCGGGGAATTGATCAAGCGCGGAGCTGATGTAGAAAAGGTTTACAATACATTCAACATGGGAATCGGATTTGTACTTGCAGTTAATGCAAAAGAAGCTGATTCTGTTATCGAAATGTTCAACAAGAATGCTTCTAAGTATTCTAAGCCTGGCATTCCTGACATGGTTGCTTACAAAATCGGACGTGTTGCATACGCTGAAGGTGAAGTAAACGGTCAGAAAGACGCTGTATTGTTCGAAGACTAAAACGGAGTACTGAAAGATGATTATTGCGGTTTTAGTTTCTGGCGGCGGTACAAACTTACAGGCTCTGATTGACTACGAAAAGGCTAATCAGAACTGTCCATATAAAATTGCATGTGTTTTAAGCGACCACAAAGACGCTTATGCACTTGAAAGGGCAAAAAATGCAGACATTCCGACTGCAATTGTAAGCCCTTATGCAGTTATGGGTGCAGAAATCGCAAAGGCTGCTTCAAGAGAAGAAAAACGCATTCGTGTTTCAGACAAAGTTCTCGAAATCTGTAAAGAAAACAAAGTTGACGTAATTGTTCAGGCAGGCTGGCTTACAGTTCTGTCTGGGGCAATTATTTCAGAATATAAAGACCATATCATTAACCTCCATCCGGCACTGCTTCCAAAATTCGGCGGAGTCGGAATGTGGGGACATCACGTTCACGAAGCAGTACTTGCTGCAGGCGAAAAAGAAAGCGGCTGTACAGTTCATATTGCTGACGGCGGATGTGATACAGGACGCATTCTCGTCCAGAAAGCAGTGCCGGTAGAACCGGGTGACACTGTTGATACATTGTACGCAAGAATTGCCCCGAAAGAAAAAGAAGCTCTCATTGAAGGTGTTTTGATGCTTGCCTCGGAGTACTGATTTTTGCAAACAAAACACAAATATTACAAAAGAATCGCATAAAATCACAAAAAAGTTGACGATTCACTTAGATTTTTATTAATTTATTCTATAAATAATAATTAGAAAGGATTTAGACTGAATAATGGCAGACGAAGAAGTTAAGCAGGAAACAGAATCTACTGAAGCACCTGAAACACAGACAGAAGCAAAAAGCGAAGAAAACGCAAACGCTTCAGAACAGGCAGCTGGTCAGGAAGATTCCTCAGAAAAGACAGAAGCTCCTGCTGAAGAACCAAAAGAACCTACACCGGAAGAAAAAATTGAACAGCTTGAAAAAGAAAATGCAGATCTTAAAGATCAGCTTTTGCGCCGTGCTGCAGACTTTGACAACTACAGAAAGCGTATGATCAAAGAGAAGCAGGAAACCTTCGATTACGCAAATGCAAATCTTCTTGCTGACCTTTTGGAAAGTCTTGATAATTTTGACCGTACAGTTGAAGCAAGTGCAACAGCAACTGATGTAAAGACAATTGTTGATGGTATTAAAATGGTAAAAGGCAGTCTTGTACAGATGCTTGAAAACAAATATGGCCTTGCAAGCTATGCAGTTGAAGGTGATGAATTTGATCCTGATATCCACGAAGCTATCGGCCGTGTGGAAGAAGAGGGAATTGAAAAAGAAACTTTGAAGCAGATATACCTTAAAGGTTATAAGCTTAAAGATAAAGTAATCAGAAACGCTAAAGTAATGGTTTCTGTACCAAAAAATTAATTCAGCTAATTATAGGAGATATATAAAATGGGAAAAATTATTGGTATTGACTTGGGAACAACAAACTCTTGTGTTGCTGTAATGGAAAACGGTGAACCAGTAGTAATTCAGAACTCAGAAGGTGGACGTACAACTCCATCTATCGTTGGTTTTACTTCAAAGGGAGACAGAATTGTTGGAGCTCCTGCTAAAAACCAGATGGTAACAAACCCAAAGAACACAGTTTATTCTGCAAAACGTCTTATCGGTCACAGATTCAGTGAACTTAAAGGTGAAGCTACAAAACTTCCATATACAATCATTGATAATGGTTCAGACTGCCGTATTTTAATCGAACAGAACGGTGAAAAGAAAGAATATTCACCACAGGAAATCTCAGCTTTCGTTCTCCAGAAAATGAAGAAAACTGCAGAAGATTACCTTGGTCAGGAAGTTACAGAAGCTGTTATTACAGTTCCAGCTTACTTTAACGATGCTCAGCGTCAGGCTACAAAAGATGCTGGTAAAATCGCAGGTCTCGATGTAAAACGTATTATCAACGAACCTACAGCTGCTGCTTTGGCATTCGGCTTTAACAAAGATAAGAGCAAGGAAAGAACAATTGCTGTTTACGACCTTGGTGGTGGTACATTCGATATTTCTATTCTTGAACTTGCTGACGAAGTAGTTGAAGTAAAAGCTACAAACGGTGATACACATCTTGGTGGTGATGACTGGGACCGTGTTATTTCTAACTGGCTCATTGATGAATTTAAGAAAGATACAGGAATCGATCTTTCAGGCGATCCAATGGCTATGCAGCGTCTTCGTGAAGCTTCAGAAAACGCAAAGATTCAGCTTTCTAACCAGACAACAACAGATATTAACCTTCCATTTATTACAGCAGACGCAACAGGTCCAAAGCACCTTCAGAAGACTTTGACACGTGCTCAGTTTGAACAGATGACAGATGACCTTTACGAAAGAACAAAGGAACCTTGCCGCAAAGCTCTCGCTGATGCAGGTCTTACAGCTGACAAGATTGACGAAGTTCTCTTAGTTGGTGGTTCTTCACGTATGCCTAAAGTACAGGAAGTTGTTAAAGCAATTTTCGGTAAAGAAGGAAGCCGTGCAGTAAACCCAGACGAAGCTGTTGCAATCGGTGCTGCCGTACAGGGTGGTGTACTTAAAGGTGATGTTAAAGACGTTCTTCTTTTGGACGTTACTCCACTTTCACTTGGTATCGAAACAATGGGTGGTGTTTGTACAAAACTCATCAACCGCAATACAACAATTCCTACAAAGAAGAGCCAGATCTTCTCTACAGCTGCTGACGGACAGACTGCAGTATCAATTCACGTACTTCAGGGTGAACGCGAAATGGCTGAACAGAACAGAACACTCGGTCGTTTCGATTTGACAGGTATTCCTGCAGCTCCTCGTGGAGTTCCACAGATTGAAGTTACATTCGACATCGATGCTAACGGTATCGTTCACGTATCTGCAAAAGATCTCGGAACAGGAAAAGAGCAGCACATCCAGATTACTTCTTCATCAGGATTGAGCGAAGAAGAAATCAACAAGATGGTAAAAGATGCAGAAGCAAATGCTGCAAGCGATAAAGCAAAACGCGAAAGTGTTGATGCAAGAAACGAAGCTGACAGCTTGATTTACGCTACAGAAAAGAGCGTTAAAGAACTCGGCGACAAAGTAAACGCTGCTGACAAACAGGCTATCGACGATGCAGTTGCTGCTCTCAAGAAAGCACTTGAAAGCGACAACACAGAAGACATCAAAGCAAAGACAGAAGCTCTCAAACAGGCTTCTTACAAAATTGCTGAAGAAGTTTACAAACAGCAGGCAGCAGCTCAGGGTGCAGCAGGCGGACAGCCAGGACCTGACGCCGGAGCAAACCCAGGTGCTGATGCAGGAGCTAACTCGGGATCTAAATCAGGATTCGACAAAGGTTCTGCAGAAGACGTAGACTACGAAGTTCATAACGACTAATAGTTTTTGACATCCGCACTTTGTAATAAATGCGGATGATCATAATATCTGTAATTTTCGTACATTGCAGATATTTCGAATGATAAAAACTGCGTAACTGAAAAGCCTGGCTGGCACTGCTTTGTTAACAAAGTGAACATGCAGAAAGCTGACAGATTTTCAGTGAGAGCAGTTTTTGGCATTTATATATACGACAGTACGAAATTGTGAAGGTAAATATGGCCAAACGTGATTATTACGAAGTGCTTGGAGTAGAAAAAGGTGCTTCGATCGATGACATTAAGAAAGGATACAGAAAGCTTGCTATAAAATATCATCCGGACAAAAATCCTGGTGATAAAGAAGCAGAAGAAAAATTCAAGGAAGCAACAGAAGCTTACGAAGTTCTTTCTGATGACAAGAAACGTCCTATTTATGATCAGTATGGTTTTGCTGGCCTTGACGGAATGGGCGCTGGCGGCGGTGCCGGCGGCGGATATTCACATGCGTTTACTGACTTCAGTGATCTTTTCGGCGGCGGATTCGGCGATATTTTTGAAAACATTTTTGGCGGTGGCGGCCGTTCACGCGGCTTTAACAGCCGTTCAAGCGAACCTGGACAGGGCGCTTCATTACGCTATGACCTTGAAATTGACTTTAAGGATGCCGTTTACGGAACAAAGGCAGAAGTTCGCTTTTCGCATGAAGTAGCATGTTCTTCGTGTAACGGATCTGGTTGCGCCCCTGACGGTTCAAGAAAAACCTGTTCTTACTGTAACGGAAGGGGACAGATTGGCCGCAGTGCAGGCTTCTTTACAGTTCAGCAGCCTTGTCCAACCTGTAACGGAACAGGAAAAACTATTGATAAACCTTGTAAAGGTTGTCACGGAACAGGACTTGAACAGAAATCAAGCCGCGTAACTCTTACAATTCCGGCTGGTGTTGATGAAGGAAAGCGTATTGTCATTCCTCACCAGGGAAATGCCGGCCGTAACGGCGGACCAAGCGGTGACTTAATTGTAGTAGTACACATTAAAGAACATAAATATTTCGAAAGAGATGACTATGACTTGTATTGTGCAGTACCTATTTCGTTAAGTCAGGCTGCTTTGGGCGCTACAATTACAATCAAGTCTCTTAACGATAAGTCAATTGATGTAAAAGTTCCAGCCGGAACACAGAATGGAAAAATCTTACGCATTAAAGGCGAAGGAGTTCCTGCTGCAAGTGGCAGAAAAGGCGATTTGTACATTAAATTGATGATTCAGGTGCCTTCAAAGCTTACTTCGGCACAGAAAAAGCTTCTTGAAGCCTATGCGGCAGAAGAAAAAGCCTCTTCTGAACCGGATTTGATTTCACTTTCTGAACTTTCACACTGATAAATAAGCGAAAAGTCAGATTTTTTATGGAAAAAGCAGTTTTCTTAGGATTTATTTCCGAAAGAGGCTGCTTTTTTGCTTTTATATATGGTAGAAATTCTAATTTTTTTTACTTTTTTTCCGATAGTATGTTATAATTAGAATACTGTTTATTTATCTCTAATCAAATGGAGTCTTTATGCTTAAACAACGAAAAAGATACTTTGAAATAGTGAACTACATTGTTAGTGCAATTATGTTCATGCTTTTTTCATATTTCCTTCTTCCTCGTGTAATTTCACCTCAGAATACCGGATATTTTTATCTGCTTGAATTTGCACTTCTTATGTTTTTCCTTATTTGTAGTTCTTCAATTACAAAAGCAGCAAGTGCAAAAATGGAAAATCGCGTTCTTAAAAGGGAAGAAACCAGATACCTTCAGTTGTTTATAGACAGCCTTCGTTTCTGTTATACACTCGAAGACTTTTATGAAATTATCGAAACAATTCTTGAAGAAAAAGCAGACTGTTCTGTTCTTTATATGGACAGTGAAAAGGAATATGTTCTTTACAACAGTCCGAACCGTCTGACTAATGATAAAGAAGTTCTCCGTAAGCTTATGAATAACTTTCCAGCAACTTGGCCTGAAGGATTTGACTTTGTCGGAGACAAGCTCGGTATTACTTCGCAGTATAAAAAAGCCCGCGGCTTTGTAATTTCACATGAAAAATTTCACTTCTTTGTATTGTGCCGTTATACACGTCTTTTCGATACTGGAATTTATGATCAGCTCGTTGAAGAATTCTACCGCTTCAGAAAAAGAACACAGACAATTGCTTCTTTGTCAGAAATTGCCGGTCTTTCAAAAGAATGGGAACAGCTTGCAGAAACACAACGCCTCTTCTTACCTGAAGTAATGCCTGATACAAAACGCTTAAAGATTGCCGCTTACTTCAGACCATTGGTAAACGTATCCGGTGACTATTACACAGCACTTCCTATCGATGAACATAAAACACTTCTTATGCTCGGAGACGTTTCTGGTAAAGGACTTCCTGCTGCCCTTATCATGGGTTTGGTAATGAACACTGTAAAGATTATCGAAGACAAAGAAGATCTTATCGGTATCGTTCGTGCGATTGACAAAGCCATCAAGGGAATGAAACTTCAGGATAAATATACTGTATTGTTCATCTCAGTTGTTGATACTCAGAAAATGACAATCCGTTACGTTAACGCTTCTATGTCAGACCCTCTTATCGTAACACGTGCGCCTGACGGTTATACAATCAAGCCGTTGTCTTCAAACTGTGGTGTAGTAGGAATTATTGATATCGACGACATCCGTATCGATGAACAGAGACTGTTCCGTGATGACTTGATTCTGTTTGCATCTGACGGTGTATCAGAAGTTATGAACGATGAAGGTATTGAACTTGGTGATACAGATCTTTATACAGATACAATCAAGAACAGTGCTGCAAAACAGCCTCAGGAATTTATCGATGACATCGTACACTTGATTTTTGACTATAAAGGCAATAACAAGCTTCATGATGATATTACTATGATGGTTACAAAGGTGGTAAGCTGATGATATTCATTTTCCTTAATGTAATTCTTGTTGCATACTTGATTTTAAAATCAATGAACGTTAAGACAGGTAATCAGAATGCAGAAAACTCTGCAATCAATATTATGCTTCTTGACTGTGGTGCAGCTCTTGCACTGTTGCTTGCCGTTCTTTCTGCAAATTACGGTCCGGAAAAACTTACAATAGGACTTCATCATCTTGAACTCCTTCTTGTAGCTTTTGTCTTCATTGAAATTTCTTTGATGTTCCTTACGGCAACAAAGAAAAAGAAGTCAGTATTCTCTACAATTTTCAGAATTGTTTTCGGACTTCTGGCTTTTCATCTTATTTTCTTCAAAGTTCAGATTAAAGATCCTGTTCTGTTTGAATTTGATTCAAATCCTATATTTGGAGATGCTTCTCCTTTCTCATGGATTCAGCTTCTTGTTCTTGTTTATGTTTTCGTCCTTCCATTGTTCTCTCTTTTGATTATGCTCTTGAACGGTGAAAACTATAATTCAAGAATTACAATCCAGCGTGCATTGTTCGGATTTGGCTCTCTTACTTTTGGATGGCTTGGTCTTTTTGTAATTTACTATATTGCAAACATTATTCCAATGATGCGCTCGCTGTTCATGTACATCATTGCAGTAATGTCAATCATGCTTATTGAAAGTATGACTCAGGAAAAAGTTCTCGATGGTAAAATGATTTTCTCGAAAATCCTTTCAATGATCGTAAAGTATTTTATTCCTGCAGCAATCGGTGCATTTATATATGTTGCACTCAGACCGATTCTTGGAAATAATTATGTAATTTATTCAATTGTTGTTGCTGTTGCAGTATTCCTTCTTATGCTGCTTGGCCGCGGTTTGGCATCTGTACTTTCAAAACTCATCAGATTACAGTCGAGCCATTATGAAGCAGATTTTGAACGTGCGCTTGCAGCAATTAACTATGAAAGCGAACTTTCAAATATTTCTCTGGAATTTTTTAAAGCCTTCCAGGATAACCTTCAGACAACAACAATGTCGGTTATCGTAGATTCAGGTTCCGGTGATTATACAACTGCATTCAACTCTGAAAATAAAACTTATTCAATTCCAAAACTTGCCAAACCTCGTGAAGTTTTGATTAACAATGATCTGTTCATTATTTTCCGTAATGATATTGAAACAAACTATCTGCTTCAGCCAATCATGACTGAGCTTGATAACCTCTTTGAAGAAACTGAATCAGAAGCTATGATTATTCTTCACGAAGGTCATACTATTCTTGGATTCCTTTTCCTCGGTGAAAGAAGAACCGGCGGATCTTATGATGAATACGACAGACAGGTATTTGATAAATTCTATTCATACTTCTTCGTATATGGTTATTACATGAAGAACATTGCCAATGCTTCTGTTGTTGGTACAGTTAACCGCGAAATCCGTATGTCTTCTCAGATTATTACATCAATCCAGGAAAACATGGATTATATTAAGAATCCAAAAATTGATATCGGTTACCTGATGGTTCCTGCTCATAACATTGGTGGTGAATTTGTTGACCTGATCCGTTTGAATGATACAAGTCATATTATGGTAATCGGTTCTTTGAGCGGTAAGGGTATTTCTGCTTCCATGAGTATGGTTATCCTTAAATCGATCATCCGTACATTCCTTGCAGATACTCATGACTTTAAAAAACTTGTTCAGAAGGTTAATGCCTTTATTCGTGCAAACCTTCCAAAGGGAACCTTCTTCAGCGGTATTTTCTGTCTGATTGATTTTGCTGCAGATACAATGTATTACATCAACTGTGGTATTCCTACAATGCTGATGTATTCAAAAACATATAACAACGTAATCGAAATCCAGGGTAAAGGTTATGTTCTTGGATTTGTTAAAGATGTAACTCCACTTGTTAAGGTTAAAGAAATCAAGCTTATCGCAGGAGATATGCTTGCAGTATCTACAAACGGTTTGATTAACTCTCATTCACTTCGTGGTGAACAGTTCGGTAAAGAAAGAATCAAACAGACCTTGCTTGATAACTATACTTATCCGGCAACTCGTATTACAAAATTTGCATACGATAACCTTCAGCGCTTTATGTCAAAGGAACTTGAAGATGATATTACAATGGTAGTTATCCGTTACTTCGGTAACGATACATCAATGTATATTGAAGATGATGCAGATAATGCACAGGAACGTCTTATCGATCATGCAGATTCCTTTGATGCAGATGCGCTTCTTGCTGATGCAATGGGTGATACAGTTGTTACAGCTTCTTCAGATGAAGTGGTTGAACCTTCTGAAAGTATGCAGGAAGAAATCGTTGAAGATACAACTGGTTCAGAGGAAGTTCCAGTTTCTGATATTGTAGGAGATAAATCTTCGACAGACGCAATTATTGAAGAATCAACTGATTTTGATATTTCAAGTGTCTTTGATGATGATATGTTCAATGCTGATTTTTCAAACCCAAATGCAGGAATCAGTGTAGATGATATCGTAGATACTGATTTTTTTGATGAAAAGGAAAAGGCTTAAGGAGTAGGTTATGGAACAGTTAACAATTACAGAAAAAAGTGGTGCCAACTATGCTCTTTTTGAACTTGTAGGTTCATGTAACTCATACACCGTTGGTGATTTGCAGGCAAAGATTTTTGAAACAATTAAGAGAACTAATGTTGTTCTTGATCTTTCGCAGGTAATCACAATGGACTCGACCGGCATGGGAATGCTTTTCGCAGGCTTTAACGAAGGGCTTACAACCGGTTATAAGCTTTATCTTATGAATATGTCTTTTTCGGTAACAAATACTGTAAAAGAAACAGGCTTCCTTGAAGCCTTTAATGTTGTGCAGTCAGTTACTGAAGTACAATAGCGCTCGTGCCTTGCTGGTAAGCGTCACAACAAAGCCCTCTATTGCATAGAGGGCTTTGTTTTTGTTACAATAGCATATGGCTGTAGTAAGTATATTTTTTGAGTTTATTGGCGCCCTTGCATTCCTTCTTTACGGAATGAAACTTATGTCTGACGGTGTTCAGAAGAGTGCCGGCGAAAAGTTGCAGCGTGCGCTCAGCGTGATGACGGGTAACCGAGTTGTTGCTTTAATCACTGGTATGTTTGTAACTATGATTATTCAGTCATCAGGTGCTACTACAGTCATGGTCGTTACATTTGTTAACGCCGGTCTTTTGTCATTAACACAGTCTGTTGGTGTTATCTTCGGTGCCAATATCGGTACAACAATTACAGCCTGGATTGTTTCCATTTTCGGATTTAATTTCAAGATTGCAGCTTTTGCCGTTCCTGTTGTGGGAATCGGATATTTCCTTTCAATCCTTAAAAAAGCACGTTATAAAAGTATTGGCGAAGCCATCATGGGTTTCGGTATGCTGTTCCTCGGACTTTCGGGACTTTCTGATGTATTTACTCCGGAACAGTTCGGTGCTCTGCTTAATATTTCTGGCAATGGACCTGTTGCAATTCTGCTTGGCTTCTTAGTTGGTATTATCATTACTGCGCTTCTTCATTCTTCTTCAGCCTTTTCTGCAATCGTAATTACAATGGCTTATAACGGACTTGTAGGCTGGGAACTTGCGGCAGGAATGACATTAGGAAGTAACATCGGTTCTACAATTGATGCTGTTCTTGCATCTTTCGGAACATCTGCCGATGCAAGAAGATCAGCCTTGATTCACGTTCTGTTCAACGTATTCGGTACTGTGCTTGCCTTGATATTCTTCAAACCATTCCTTGACCTTGTAACATTCCTTACACCTGGACACGAAAACTCGAATATCGCAATCCGCATTTCGATGCTCCACACTGTATTCAAAGCACTTTCAACTGTCGTACTGCTTCCATTACAGAAACCGATTGTTGCCTTTTCAAGAAAACTTATCAAGGATGATTCTGACGAAATTCCTACAACTTATAAACTTGATTTTGTTGAATCAATCGGTAAAGAAAATATTGCGTCGTACATCATCCGTGCAGAAAAAGCAATTGCAGATATGACTGATGTTGTAACGGGAATGTTCGACAGAATCCAGATTGGTTTTTCAAACAGAGATCCGAGCTTTATAGATAATCATGTAGATGAAGCAGAAAAAGAAGAAGGTTACTGCGACCAGATGCATGAACAGATTACGCATTATCTTGTTAAGTGCGAAAATCTTCATGTTACAGAAAAACAGTTAAATCATATTTCTTCAATGATTCAGATTGTTGAAGACCTTGAAAACATGTCTGACAACTGTTACGCAACTGTAATGCTTATTTCAAAGAGTATTTCAAAGAAAATGAAATTTGAACAGGATGACCTTGACCGCATGATTCCTTATGTTGAGCTTGCCCGTCAGTTCCTTCAGTTTATCAGAATCAATATTAATAAAGAGCTTGATGAAAATAAACTTTCGATGGCAAGGGAACTTGAAGATCAGATTGATCTGTTCAGAAAGAATCTTAAAAAGCTTGCAAGAAAGCGTCTTGAAAGCGGAGCAGATGTTAAAGCCGAACTTTTATATATCGACCTTGTTCGTCAGATTGAAAAGATTGGTGATAACTGTTTCAGCATTTCTGAATGTTTAACAGCGTAATGCTGGTAATGATATTTACTGCAAAAAAAGAGAACCTTGCCTTTTGAAGTTCGCTTCATCCGGCAAGGTTCTTTTTTATCTGTGATTTGATCCGAGGCACAAAGTGCCGCGATCTGTTTATTTTACAACAAGGTTAACAAGCTTATCTTTTACAATAATGCACTTAACGATTTCAAATCCTTCTGTAAACTTCTTAACACCGTCACGTGCAAGTGCTGTTTCTTTAAGAACATCGTCTGCAGTTCCAGGAGCGGCTTCAAAGGTGTCGCGTTTTTTTCCGTTAACCATTACAACGATTGTCTTCATATCATCTTTTGTATGTTCTTCGTTGAATGTTGGCCACTGAACGTAAGCAATAGATTCGCTGTTTCCGAGTTTCTGCCAGAGTTCTTCACCGAGGTGAGGAGCGTAAGGTGAAAGTACTTTTACAAAGTCTGACCACATTGCTTTTGGAACTTCTGGAAGTTTTGAAACTTCGTTGATGAAAATCATCATCTGGCTGATTGCAGTGTTAAAGTTAAGTGTTGCAGTATCGTCTGTAACTTTTTTGATTGTCTGAGCAAAAGTCTTTCTTGCAGAAATCAATGCTTTGTCTTCAAGCTTTCCTGCAATATCGATGTCGCTCATTGGTTTTTCAGAAACTGCCCATACTTTTTCGAGGAAGCGGTGAATACCGACGATTCCCTGAGTTGCCCAAGGCTTAGACATTGTTAACGGTCCCATGAACATTTCGTACATACGAACTGAGTCAGCACCGTATGCTTTGATTTCGTCATCAGGGTTTACAACGTTCTTAAGAGATTTAGACATCTTAGCTACGATCTGTTCAAGTTCTTCACCTGTAGCTTTTTCGTAGTGCTTTCCGTCTTTTTCTTCAACTTCATCTACTGGAACAAGTGTCTTGTTTTTTCTCTGGAATGCAAATGAAGTAATCATTCCCTGGTTAACAAGGCGCTGGAATGGTTCTTTAGTTGTAACTACACCGCAGTCAAAAAGAACTTTGTGCCAGAAACGTGCATAAAGGAGGTGAAGTACTGCGTGTTCAGCACCACCGATGTAAAGGTCTACAGGCATCCAGTATTTTTCTGCTTCTGGAGAACAGAATGCTTTTTCGTTTTTAGGATCAAGATAGCGGAGGTAATACCAGCACGATCCGCCCCACTGAGGCATTGTGTTAGTTTCGCGCTTTGCATCTTTTCCACATTTAGGACATTTGCAGTTAACCCATGAGTCAATTGCAGCAAGAGGAGATTCTCCAGTTCCTGTTGGCTGGTATGTCTTTACTTCTGGGAGTGTAAGTGGAAGTTCTTCTTCCGGTATTGGAACAGTTCCACAGTCAGGGCAGTGTACGAGAGGAATTGGTTCACCCCAGTAGCGCTGACGGCTGAATACCCAGTCGCGGAGTTTATAGTTGATTGCCTTGCGTCCGATTTTCTTTTCTTCAAGGAACTCAAGCATCTTTGCAATGGCATCTTTTTTGTTCAAACCATCGAGGAATTCTGAATTAACATGAATTCCATCCTGAGTCCAAGCCTGTGTCTGAACATCAACTTCTGATTTAAGAACTTCGATGATAGGAAGGTTGAACTTTTTAGCAAAGTCCCAGTCACGGTCATCGTGAGCAGGAACAGCCATGATTGCACCAGTTCCGTAAGAAATAAGAACGTAGTCTGCAATCCAGATAGGAATGAGTTTTCCGTTTACAGGGTTGATTGCATAGCTTCCAGAGAATACACCGGTTTTGTCTTTTGCAAGGTCAGTTCTTTCGAGATCTGATTTTTTTGCAGCTTCTTCCTGGTATTTTTTTACAGCGTCAGCCTGTTCAGAAGTTGTGATGTCAGAAATGATTTTGTGTTCCGGAGAAACAACCATGTAAGTTGCCCCGAACAATGTATCACATCGGGTTGTATAAACTGTAAGGTTTTTGTCAGTTGGTTTTCCGTCTTTGTCTGCAACAGTGAAAGTTACTTCTGCACCTGTAGATTTTCCGATCCAGTTGTGCTGCATTGCTTTAACCGATTCAGGCCAGTCCAAGCCTTCAAGGTCGTTATCAAGGCGGTCAGCGTAATCAGTGATTTTCAAAATCCACTGACGGATAGTTTTATGAGTAACCTGTGAACCACAGCGGTCACATTTACCTTCTTTTACTTCTTCGTTTGCAAGACCTGTCAAACAGCTTGGACACCAGTTGATTGGAGTTTCTGCTTCGTATGCCAAACCTTTTTTGTAAAGCTGAAGGAAAATCCACTGAGTCCATTTGTAGTAGTCAGGTTCACAGGTAGAAACACAACGGTCCCAGTCATATGAGAAACCGAGGGATTTAATCTGCTGTGTAAAGTGTTCGATATTTGCGTTAGTTGTTGTCTTTGGGTGAGTTCCTGTTTTGATTGCATAGTTTTCTGCAGGAAGTCCGAATGCGTCGTATCCCATTGGATGAAGGACATTGTAGCCGTTCATGCGAAGATAGCGGCAGTAAATATCAGTTGCTGTGTAGCCTTCAGGGTGTCCTACATGGAGTCCTGCTGCTGATGGGTAAGGGAACATATCAAGAACGTACATTCTCTTTTCTTTCGGGAATTTTTCATCTTCTGTAACTTTGAAGGTTTTGTTATCGTCCCAGTATTTCTGCCATTTAGGTTCAATACTTTCAAAAGGATATTTAGACATTTATTTACTCCTACAGCGGTTTGAGATGCCGCCTTATCAGTAATGTTTTATATAAAATGTTCTATTATTATATAGAAAAATAATGTGAATGTTAAGGTAGCTTTTCAGGGAATATTCAGTTACCGTGCGAGAATCGCACGATATGTTGAATAAAAATTGAATACAATTTACAATAAAATGAGTTTATTAATTATATTGGGAAAACTATACACATGGCAGATATGAATACAGTTTCAGACATTACATTCAAAAAAGTTGTTACACCAATCAGATTCGGTATCGATGTCGGTTCTACAACTGTAAAAGTTGCAGCTCTTGGCGAAAATGATGAACTTCTTTATAGCGCATACGTTCGTCATCGTGCAGACATCAGAAGTACAATCATTAAAGTTGTAACAGATGCAATGGATGATCTTTCATCAAAATTGCCTGAGGGAGAAAATCAGACTTTATCTGTTAAGGTAACCGGTTCAGGCGGTCTTGCAGTTTCTCAATGGCTTTCTGTTCCTTTCATTCAGGAAGTAATTGCTGCTACAACTGCCGTTCGTAAAATCATTCCTCAGACTGATGTAGTTATCGAACTTGGTGGTGAAGATGCCAAGATTACATATTTTAAAGGCGGTGTAGAGCAGCGCATGAACGGAACTTGTGCTGGAGGAACTGGTGCATTTATCGATCAGATGGCCGCTCTGCTTGAAACAGACGCTGCAGGTCTTAACGAACTTGCAAAAGGCGCAACAACAATTTATTCAATTGCTGCCCGCTGTGGTGTATTTGCCAAGACAGATGTTCAGCCTTTGATCAACGAAGGTGCACGCCGCGAAGATATTGCCGCTTCTATCTATCAGGCTGTTGTAAGCCAGACAATTTCGGGCCTGGCATGCGGTAAACCAATCCGCGGACATGTTGCATTCCTTGGTGGTCCTCTTCACTTTATGGACCAGCTCCGTTACCGCTTTATCGAAACATTAAAATTAAAAGAAGACGAAATTATTGTTCCTGAAAACTCTCAGCTCTTTGTTGCAACCGGAGCTGCGTATTCAGCAGAACGCAAGTTTATTGTTAACGCTGAAGGTAAGGAATATTCATTCCCGGCAATTAAAGAATTCAAAGAAAGTCTTACAAAACTTGTAGGTGCAGAACTTTCAGAAGTGCAGCGCCTTGAACCGTTGTTTACTTCAGAGGCAGAACTTGACGAGTTCAGAAAACGTCATGCCGGTGAAGTTGCCCTTCGCGGAAGTCTCGACGAAACTAAAGGTCCTGTATTCTTAGGATTAGACTCAGGTTCTACAACTACAAAAGCTGTTCTTACTGACAAAGATGGTAAGATTCTCTGGAACTACTACACACACAACGCCGGAAGTCCTGTTGATATCGCAGTTAAAATGCTCAAGGAATTATATTCCCGCTTGCCGAAAGACGTTTACATTGCACGTGCAGTTTCTACCGGTTACGGTGAAGCTTTGTTCCAGGCAGCGTTAGGCGTTGACTCTGGTGAAGTTGAAACTATTACACATTTCAGGGCTGCGGACTTCTTCGTTCCTGGTGTTGAGTTCCTTCTCGACATTGGTGGTCAGGACATGAAGTGTCTCCGTATGAAAGACGGAGCTATCGTTTCAATTCAGCTTAACGAAGCCTGTTCATCAGGCTGTGGTTCCTTCCTTGATAACTTTGCCCGCACTATGGGTATGGATGTAAAGGAATTTTCACAGATTGCATTGATGGCTACAAAACCTGTAGACCTCGGAAGCCGCTGTACTGTTTTTATGAATTCCCGCGTAAAGCAGGCTCAGAAAGAAGGTGCAACTGTTGCTGATATTTCTGCAGGTCTTTCTTACTCTGTAATTAAAAATGCTTTGTTCAAAGTTATCAAACTTCGCAAGGCTTCTGATATCGGAACTAAAGTTGTCGTTCAGGGTGGAACATTCTTTAACGACGCAGTTTTACGCGCATTCGAAAAAATTGCAGGCGTAAATGTATTCCGTCCTGATGTTGCAGGATTGATGGGAGCTTACGGTTCAGCATTGATTGCATGCGATCAGTGGATTGATCTTATGACTCCAAAACCGGGTGAACCTGAAGGTACTGTACACGATGTTCGTTCCGGTATTGCAACACTTGAACAGCTTGAAAACTTCAAGGTAGATCTTGACCTTCGCCGCTGTGGTAAGTGTCAGAACAATTGTCTTTTGACAATCAACACATTCCGTGCAAAGAACAAAGACGGTGAAGAAACAGCACGCACATTCGTAACAGGTAACAGATGTGAACGCGGTCTTGATATTGAAGGCGATGCACAGATCATCGACGCAAGCAACAAGGCTAATACAAATATCAAGGTAGATGAAAAGGATGAAATTCCAAACCTTTTCGCATGGAAGTACAAACGCGTATTTGATTACGTTCCATTAAAACCTGAAGATGCTCCAATGGGTGACGTAGGTATTCCTCGCATTTTGAATATGTACGAAAACTATCCTTTGTGGTTTACCTTCTTTACAAAACTCGGATTCCGTGTTCGCCTTTCACCTCGCTCAACTCGCAATGTTTACGAAAAAGGTCTTGAATCAATTCCTTCAGAATCAGTTTGTTATCCTGGAAAAATTTCTCACGGACATATTGAATCGCTCCTTCAGGCAGGATGTAAATTCATTTTCTATCCTTGTGCACCTTACGAAAAACAGGAAGATGCAGGAGCAGGAAATCACTACAACTGTCCGATCGTAACAAGTTATCCTGAAGTTCTCCGCAACAACATTGATGCGCTTCGTCAGGATTCAAGCATACTTTACATGGATCCGTTCCTTCCGATTTACGACAAGAAGCGTCTTGGCTACCGTCTCTTTGAAGAACTTCATCCGCACTTTCCGTCATTGTCATTTGAACAGATTATGGATGCAGTTGAAGCTGCATGGGCAGAACAGGAAAAATTCCGCGAAGATGTTAAGCTTGCCGGTGAAGAAGCACTTGAAACAATTATTACAAACGGCGTAAACGGTATCGTACTTGCCGGCCGTCCATATCATCTCGATCCAGAAATCAATCACGGTATTCCAGAAATGATTAACGGACTTGGACTTGCTGTATTTACTGAAGATTCACTTGCACAGTTCGGTGCTATTGAACGTCCTCTCCGCATTATCGATCAGTGGGTTTACCATAACCGTCTTTACAGAGCTGCAAACTTTGTTTCAGGAACTCCAAACCTTGAACTCGTTCAGCTTACTTCATTCGGTTGTGGACTTGATGCCGTTACTGCAGACCAGGTTGACGAAATCATGAAGGCAAAAGGCCGCATGTATACTTTGATTAAGATTGACGAAGGAAGTAACCTTGGTGCTGTCCGCATCCGTATCCGCTCCCTTATTGCGGCCGTTAAAGAACGCGAACGTAATCATAAGAAATATCCTGTAAAGCCTGCATCTTATAACCGTCAGGTATTTACAAAAGAAATGAAGTATAAACATACAATCATTGGTCCTCAGATGTCTCCGATTCACTTCAAGATTCTTCAGAAGGCATTTGAAAATTGCGGTTACAACTTTGTAATTCTTGATGCAGTTGATCCAAAGGCTGTTGAAACTGGATTGAAGTATGTTAATAACGATGCATGTTATCCGTCAATTCTTGTTGCAGGTCAGATGATTGCTGCTCTTGAATCCGGGAAATATGATCTTGATAATACATCGCTTATCATTACTCAGACAGGTGGTGGATGTCGAGCAACAAACTACATCGGATTTATCCGCCGTGCATTAAATGATGCAGGCTGGGGACATATTCCTGTTCTTTCTTTGAGCGCTCAGGGCTTTGAAAAAAATCCTGGCTTTAAGATTACTCCGATTCTTCTTCATCGCTGTCTCATGGCAGTTATGATTGGTGACGTTTTGATGCGTGTTCTTTACAGAACCCGTCCTTACGAAGCAGTTCCGGGAAGTGCAGACAAGCTTTATGAAAAATGGAGTGCCCGTGCAGAAGCTGCAATGAAGTCTGTTTCAATCAGAAAATATCACAAGCTTCTTAAAAATATTATTAAGGAATTTGATGAGCTTCCATTGCTTCCTGTTAAAAAGCCACGCGTTGGTGTAGTAGGTGAAATTCTTGTAAAATTCCATCCAACTGCTAACAACAAAATTGTTGAAACAATCGAAGCTGAAGGCGCAGAATGTGTAATGCCTGATCTTGCTGACTTCTTCTTCTATTCATTCTCAACAGGAATCTTCAGACACGAAGAACTTGCATTCCCTAAGAAAACAGAAAAGAATGCAAAACTTTTTGTATGGTTCCTCGAACTTTACAGAAACAAGATGAAGAAATACCTCAACAAGTCACATCGCTTTGAAGCTCCGAACTCGATTTACAAAATGATGGACAGCGTTGACGATATCGTTCAGCTCGGAAACATTACTGGTGAAGGATGGTTCTTAACAGCCGAAATGGTAGAACTTATTCATGAAGGCGTACCAAGCATTGCATGTGTTCAGCCGTTTGCATGTCTTCCAAACCATGTTACTGGTAAAGGAATGATCAAGGAACTTCGCCGACGTTATCCAGAAAGCAATATCAGCGCAATCGATTACGATCCGGGAAGCTCTGAAGTTAACCAGCTTAACCGCCTTAAACTTCTTCTTTCTAACGCACCTGCAGGTAAACATCCTGATGAAAACAAAGACGGTATGCTTGAAGTATGGAACGGAAAGAAATACGAACTTGTAAAACCTGAAGTGAGACTTGCTGAAGGCGCAAATGTATTTACAGATCCTGAACCTGTAGATGACCTTCATATGCCGCCGGTTAATAACTGATAACAGGTTTGCAACTGACAGTCTATGAACAACTGATTAAAAGAATTCTGAGGGGGAAATTATGAAGTCTGGAAAAAAGATTATAACAACAGTAATCGCAGCTTTAAGTTTAATGATGTCATCTGCTTATGCAGAATACAACAGCCTTGGAATTCCTGATTCAGCAGAAATCAGAAAAGATATTGCGGATTCGTGGTTTAATCAGGATCTTGAAGCAATCCGTATGCAGAATGCTCAGGTTCGAAAAAATAAATCAGGTGAAAGCTTTCAGGTGAGTCTTGAAGAACAAGCTGATAATTATCTCATTTATGTTTGTCCTAAAACTTCAATGAAGATTGATGTGTATGACAGCACTGGCGTTCATACAGTTACTGAAGACGGATATCCGGTAAACTCCTTCGGTTCATGGGTATACAGTCGCAGTAAGGAAGACAGCAAGTCTCAGTATATCCGTATTTATATTTCAAAAAATACAGATGTATTCATTCAGTTCAAGCCTTATAAAAATACAACTGTTGCTGACTTCGTTATTTTCAATTCTTTTGCGGCACAGAATGTTCCCGTAGGAATTTCTTTTGACAAGCTTTTGACTTCAAGTATTGCAGAAGTTTATAACCTTACTAAAAATTCCCTTCCATGGAAATATTCAGCTTGCGTTCAGAATCAGTGCGAAGAAGCACAGATAATGGTAACAACAATTCGTTCAAGTCTAAAAGATATGGCATACGAAGAAGATGCAATGTATGATGATGCAGGCCGTTCTGTTTCAATTCTTAACGGTGCACCGCATATATGTGATGAACGCAATAAAGATAAGCTTGTTCTTTCTTCCTGCGGTTTTGTAAAATGGGTTGTTGACGGTTTGATTGAACCGATGGCAGGAAGTTACTTAAAACGAAATCCTCTTCTTGAATCAACTGTTGAATACAATCCTACCGGATTCCAGGGAAACTTGAATGCAACGTTATATACAAATCTTAGCCTCGACTGGACACGTAACCTTGCAGCTGCTGCACTTTCAGTTCGTGCAAAGAAAACATATTTGTATAAAGATACAGGCGTTGATGTAACAGTAGAACCATTTACTGCGGTGTTTACCAAAAAGGGCGTAACAAATACTGCGGGCTATATAAAAAATACAGGTTATCAGCCTGATAATCTGCGTGCACTGCTTTATACACTTGCAGTCAATGAACCTCAGTATTTTTACCTTGCAGCAATCCGTCAGACAGACAGAAAAAGTGCAGAGGTAAAAGTTTTCAATGACGCGGCAGTAATTATTCCTTACTTTGATGCAAACGGAGCATTCCGCGCTGCAGTATTTATGGACGGCGAAGAAATCAAATACAACGATTTTGAAAAGATGCTTGTTAAAGCTAAGGACTGTTTTGTTCACCTTGTAAGGGTAAGAACTTCGGCAACATATTATCCGATGACAGTTTCTTCTAAATAAGCCTTTATTATAAGAAGAAAATACGATATAATTTAAAAATGCTGAACGACGTAAAAGTTATTGCTTTTGATATTGATGGAACTCTCTATCCTGACATCAGGTTTAATGTCAGAATTGCATTCCACTTTATCAGACATCTTAAGTTTTTCATCAATTTTACAAAAGTCCGTAAAGCTTTGCGCCGCTGTGCGCCGCTTCCTGATTTATTCAGATATCAGGCAATTCTTCTTTCTGAAAGACTTCACTGTACAACACCAGAAGCAGAAAAATATCTTAATGATATTGTTTATGATGTTTACCCTGATGTGTTCAAGAAAGTTAAACCATATAAAGATGTAGAACTTACATTCAAGAAGCTGAAAGAGGCAGGTTATAAAGTTGCAATTCTTTCAGATTTTCCTCCTGAGCAGAAAGGGGAGCTCTGGGGATTACTTCCTTATTGTGACGGAGTGTTCAGTGCTGAACGTATCGGTGCCTTGAAACCTTCGAAGTATACATTTGGAATTATGGCAAAGGAATTGAAGGTTCCTCTTGAGAACATTCTTTATGTTGGAAACAATGTTAAGTGTGATGTCAAAGGTCCTAAAAATGCAGGAATGAAGGCATGTTATATTCTGCCTTGGTGGAGAAAGTTGCTGCATCTTCCATTGAAGGAAGCTGATATATGTTTTAAAAACTATCGCCAATTCATGGAAATTGTGTTAAAATAGAAATATATACTTTTTGGGTGGGAAAAAGTGAGTACATTATTAATTGTTATCATTTCTGTAGCTTTGTCTGCAGTCTTTACTATTGCTTTAAAATTAATCGACAAAGACAATAATTCAATGGAGAAGGTCAAACGTTATGCTGATAAGCGTCAGTCTGAGTTTGAGACTTACTTCGCAGAAAAAGCAAAACAGATTAAAATGCATTCTGCAGAACTTGACGGTCAGCAGCAGCAAGCTGTTGCCGCAGTAAAAAAACTTGAAATGCAGATCGGCGAATTTAAGGGAATGATTAATTCCCTTGAAAAAGATACTGGTGCCGTTCATTCAATCGAAGCAAAAATAAATTCATATGGTGCAAAAATTGATGATCTTTCTGAGATGACTGCTGCCGTTGAAGAAAATCTTCTTAAAATCAAAAAAGAATCAAATTATATCGGTAAAGTTAATGAACGCATTGCAGAAAGCAAAGGCAGCATTGAAAAAATCGAAAAACAGATTCCTGCTGTTATCCAGGAATTTTCTAAGCGCAATAGCGAACAACTTAAAATTATCGGTGCTGATCTTCTCAAGAAATACGATGACCGTTCAAAGGAAATTGAAAATTCCACAAAAGATGCAGTTAATCAGTATGAAGAAGTTAGACAGAGAATCAACAGTGATGTAACAGGTATCTATTCAAATGCGGCTAAAAAAGTTGAAGCACTTGAAGATGATGCTTTCAAGCGTTTGAGCGTTCTTTCACAGGAAAGAAGTGATGCTTACAAAAAACAGGTTGAACAGTCTGAACAGTCAATCAAAAAATATCAGGCAGAACTTGAAGAACAGGTTGCAGCATTGCAGGAAAGATACGATTCCCTCTTTGATGAAGCAATCAGCAAGGCTGATGAAAAAGAAAAAGCTGCCTACGAAAAATATACAACAACAGCAAAGAATCACATTGAAACCTTCAAGACAAATGTTGAAGATAAGATTCATACAATGCAGGATACAATCAAGCAGAATCTTGCTGATCTTAAAACACAGACTGCTTCAATGGCAAAGGATACAAAGGCTGCTATTGCAGAACTTAAGGCAAGCTGCCAGGAAGCTGTTGCAGAAGCAAAAGAATCTGGTAAAGAAGTAAATGCCCACAAAGAAGAAGTTGAAACAACAATTGCAAAATTCGAAAAAGAAACTTCTAACAAAATTGCAGAAGTTAATAAACGTCTTGAAGATGCTGTTAAGAAGGCAATTGCTATTTACGAAGCAAAACAGGCTGAAAATATTTTCCAGCTTGATAAACAGCTTGGTCAGTATAAGAAAGACATGGAATACAGATTTGAAAAACTTGAAACAAGCGGTCAGGATATCGACCAGCTCGAAAAAGTTCTTCACAAATCAATGGTAGAAACTCAGAATCGTGTAATGGCAGAATTCAAAACCTTTACTGATGCAACTAAAGTTCAGTCAGACAGTCTTGCAACTCAGATTGCAGATCTTGAAGCCCACATGGATGAACTTAGAGCTCAGACAATGGACAGCGTTTCTGACAAACTTACAGCATTTGAATCTGAGTTTACTTCTAACCTTAAGGACCGTGAAGATAAGATTCAGGAAGATCTTGATTCCTTCAAACAGAATATTGATTCTAAAGTTGAAACCTTTACAACTGATCTTGAAAACAATGCAATCGGAAGAATTGATGTCATCAATGGTCAGGTTACAGAAATGGAAAATAGAGTTCGTGACTTTGTTGACCAGTACAAAACAGAACTTGAAACAGCCGTCAATACTTCTGATGAAACTCTCAGAATTGAAACAGAAAAGCATGCAGCAAGAGTTAAGGAAGAATTACAGCAGCAGCAGGAAGACCTCATCGCTCAGCTCGAACAGTACAAGGAAAATCTTGAAGAAAGAAGCAACATCAGTACTTCAAAAATTGATGAGGCAATAGAAGACTTTACTTCATGGAAGAAACAGATTTCTGAACAGTTCGATGAACAGAAGAATGTTTATGCTGAAGAACTTGAAGGTATGAAATCTCTTGCAGATGACAAGGCTCAGGAAGTTAAAGATGAACTTGATGCTTTAGTTGAACAGTATCGCACAGATACAATGGCTAAACAGGAAGAAATTCAGGCATCGATTGATTCCCTTGATGACAAGACAAATACTTCGCTTCAGGATTACAAAGATAAGTCAGATGAAATCGTTGCACAGCTTGAGGCTATGTATTCAAAAATGCTTGATACAACAGAAGAAAGAATTAAAACTCAGAATGAAAACTCTGAAAAGAAATTCAGAAATCTTGTTGAACAGATTGAAAAAGCATCGAATGACAACCGTGTCCGTCACTCAGATATGGTTCTCAAAATGCAGAACGACATGAATGACATTCAGACTAGAATCCATGATTTGAATAAAGAAGTTAAGGATGTTGCTTCACAGATGTCAGTATTTGAAAAAGCTGAAAACATGAGAAGACAGCTTGAAGAAGAAATCAGTTCAATCTCACTTAACTTTGAAAAACTTGATGGCTTTAAGGTTGCCGCAGAAGCATTTACAAACCAGTTCGATGCTCTTGTAAGCATGAACGGTGAAGCTGAAGTTCGTCTTGAAAAATTCAATACTGCAAGAAAACAGATTGATAACCTTGAAAAAGATTTCAATAAGCTTATTGTAATGTCAGGAACAATGGATGACAGAATCCGTCAGCTTCAGTCTACAAGTGATGATCTTCAGACAATGGAAGTTAAGGTTCGTGATTTCCAGGAAACACTTACTGATATCTCAATGAGATATGAAAGACTTGATAAAAAATCAGAAGTAATAGAAAGAGTTTCGGTTGATGTTGATAAGTCTTTTGAATCCTTGAAGGATCTTGAGCAGCGTCTTGCAAATGCAAACAGAGCAGTTCAGTCATTGCCTGCAGAAATTAAAGATGTTCAGTCTAACGTTGATACATTGCTGAAAAATACAAAACATCTTGATGCAGCTGTAGATAAGCTTGATTCGTTGAATGCAATGGTTCAGGATGCTGAAGAAAGAATTTCTAAGATTCAGAATGATCGTGACGGTCTTGCAAGGGCAGAAGCACGCATTGCTGATCTTTCTAAAAATATTGATAACAAACTCAGTGCACTTAAATCAATTAACGAAACTGGAAGTAAGACAAAAGCTGCTGCTGGAACAAGAACTTCAAGCAGATCACTTGGTCCTAGAAAGCGTGAAAGTATTCATGCGTTAAAACAGCAGGGATGGTCAAATGAAGAAATTGCTTCTAACCTTGGCATTACCTTGTCAGAAGTTGAACTTGTACTTGAGTTACCGGAGTAAAAAGATAATTCCTGATTAACTTTAAAATAGAAAAGAGCAGTGCTTGAAAATGCGACCAATTATTCTGGTACATTTTTGGACTGCTCTTTTTTTTACAAAGTTTAAATTTATTTTGATAAAAGACAGGTTGCAAAAACTTCGATACAGTTTCCGTTTCCTACATCACCAAGTTTTTCGCCTGTTTTTGCTTTTACAAAAACTTTGTCTTCTTCTACACCTAAAGTTTCAGAAATTGATTTAATTACCTGCTCACGATATGGAAGGAATTTTGGTTTTTCAAGAAGGATTACGATATCAAGATTTTCGAGTTTGAATCCTTTCTGCTTAACATCATTCCAGGCAAAAGATAAAAGTTTTCTTGAATCAGCATCTTTATATTTTGGATCAGTGTCGGGAAAGTAACTTCCGATATCACCAGAGTGAGCAGCTCCAAGAATTGCATCAGTTACAGCGTGAAGAACGGCGTCTCCATCAGAATGGCCATCTTCGCCTTTTTCAAACGGTATTTCAATTCCACCGATGATAAGTTTTCTGTTTTCTACAAGACGATGCTTGTCATAGCCGATTCCTGTTCTGAACATAGTGTTCTCCACTGAAGTTTTTTTAATCTCCGGAATATCTTCTCTGTATGTGATTTTTATATTTTCTGCTTCACCATCAAATACGAAAGTTCGTTTACCTGAATAGCGGTCATAAACTTCTGTATCATCTGTGTACTCAACTTTATCTTTACGCGCTTCTTTATGACAGAATAGAATTTCAGAAAACAAAAAGCCTTGAGGCGTCTGAACTGCCTTAAGGTCTTTTCTAACAAGATGGCGTACAATAAAACCTTCAGGGTCAACTTCTTTCTGTGTATCAACAGGATTAACTGCCGGTACACTTGCGCCATATTTTACGGTATTTTCAATTGATGCGTTTACAAGCATTTCAGAAAGGAAAGGTCTTGCACCGTCATGAATCAAAACGTATTCAGGTTTATCTTTGCTGTTTTCATAGAAGTGCAAAGCATTGAAAACTGATTCCTGACGGGTGCTTCCGCCAGGAATGAAATAAACAGGAACATTAAGTTCCTTTATTTTTTCTTCAAGCCGGAAATCTTTATAAAATGCGGATTTTGCTTCAGCTTCTCCGTCGTGCTGAATGACAACTGAAATAGAATTGATTTTATTTGAATTTAAAAAGGTAAGGGCGACCGTAGAAAGAACTGTTCCGTTGTTTAAAGGAAGATATTCTTTTTTAATCTGGCCGCCCATTCTTGTTGACGAACCGGCTGCAACGATAATCAATGCAATCGATTTAGAATTCATTTTTACTCGTAGTCGTCGTCTTCGTCGTCAAAATCGTCTTCTGTGTCGTCCAATGATTCTGTATCATCTGAATCATCATCATCGTCGTCATCATCATCATCACGAGATTTTCTTCTTTTCTTGTCTTCGTCTTCGTCGCTCATGTCAAAGTCGTCATCGTCATCATCATCCTGAGCAATAACGTGTTTAACTTTTTGTGCAGCTCCAGGTGGTTCAAGCTTTTCATGGATCATCGCTTCAATTTCTTTAACCGATTTTCCCATTGCAAAACTGATTTCATCTTCGAGGAGTTTTTTTGCTGAATCGTAAAGTTTGCGTTCCTGTATAGGAAGTTCTTTAACTTTACTTCTGTTATAGAGACAGCGAACGATCTGAGCGATATCTGCGATACTTCCTTTTTTGAGAAGTTCGAGGTTCATCTGGTAACGAAGCTTCCAGTCTGAAGTGATAGGTTCAAAATCTTCAGAAAGCATGTTCAATGCTTTTTTTGCTTCTGCTGGTTCAACAATTGCACGGATTCCAAGTTCCTTTGCATTGTTAACCGGTACCATCACGATCATGTCTGATACTTCAAGATAAATCTTGTAGTATGCTACTGTTTCACCGTTAAATTCTTTTTCAAAGATTTCTGTAATCTTTCCAACACCCTGACTAGGGTAAACAATTTGCTGATTGACTTTAAATTCTGTCTTAATTCTCGACTTAGCCATATAATTATTATATCACAAAAAAGGGTCTCTTGCAACGATTGGTCTTTTAATTTATGATTGCTTTCATATATATGAAGAAATCACTTAATCAAAATCCAATCGAAAACCAGGAAAATCAGGAAATTTCAGAAATTATTGAAAATCAGAATGAAGAAATTATTGAAAATCAGAATGAAGAAATTATTGAAAATCAGAATGAAGAAAATTTAGACGAAGATGGAGTTCTTGATTCCTCAGAAGAAGATTCCGACGACACAATCAGCTTTGAAGATTTAGGCTTAGACGAAATTACACTTAAAGCAATTGAAAAGAAAGGATTTAAAGTTCCATCCCCAATTCAGGTTCTTGCAATTCCACGCCTTTTGGGAGGCGATGCAAATGTTATTGCCCGTGCAAGAACAGGAACTGGAAAAACCGCTGCCTTCGGACTTCCTTTAGTTCAGACTTTACGAGAAAGAAAAGATCACGTTCGTGCTTTGATTCTTGAACCTACACGTGAGCTTGCAGTTCAGACATCAAAAGAAATGCAGTCATTCACTGAAAGTAAGTATCCTCACACCTGCGTTGTTTACGGCGGCGCAAGTATGGGTGAACAGATCCGTGAACTTAAAAGAGGTGCAGACATCGTAACAGGTACTCCGGGCCGTGTAAAAGATTTAATTGATCGCGGAGTTCTTGATCTTACTAAAATTGAATACTTCATTCTCGATGAAGGCGATGAAATGCTTGATATGGGATTTATTGAAGATATTGAAGAAATCTTCGGTAAAGCAAATCCTGAAAGCCGTGTACTTTTGTTCAGTGCCACAATGCCTGTGCCTATTTTGAAAATCGCCCAGAAGTTTATGGGTGAATACGAAATTGTAGAAGAAGAAGGCGTTCTCGAAGAACCGCTTTTGATTGACCAGAAATACTGGATGCTTCGTGAAAGTGATAAGATTGAAGCACTCGTTCGTTTGATTGATATCAGTCCTGACTTTTTTGGTCTTGTATTTACACAGACAAAAAATGATGCTGATGTTGTTTCAAAAATGCTCGATGAAAAAGGCTATGAAGCAGCAGCACTTCACGGAGATATTCCACAGAGCCAGAGAGAAAAAGTTCTCGGTCGATTCAGAAACAAGAAAACAAGAATCCTTGTTGCAACAGACGTTGCAGCGCGCGGTATTGATATTTCTGGATTGAGTCATGTTGTAAACTACTCACTTCCGTTTGATGCTTCAACTTATGTTCACCGTATCGGTCGTACAGGTCGTGCCGGAACTTCTGGAATGGCAGTTACTTTTGTTACTCCGAGCGAAAGAAGAAAACTCGGATTCTTGAAAGCCGGTGTTGCAAAGGCAAGTAAAGGCGATCTTGTTGAAGATAAAGTTCCTGAAGTTGAAGCAGTTCTTGAAGTTAAGAAAAACCGTCTTCTCGAACAGTTGAAAAAATCAATTTCTGAAAAGAAAAAGGTTGATGAATATTTTGCACAGATGGCTCAGGAATTGACAGCAGAAGAAGATGCTTCTGAAGTACTTCCAAAAGTATTGAGCGTTCTCTATGGAAATTCAATCGACAAAGACAGATACGAAAAAATCAAACCTGTTGCTGACGAAAGAGAAAGAGGCGGCCGCCGTGACGGTTCATTAAAACCAAATCAGGTTCGTCTTTATGTTCAGCTTGGTAAAAAAGACGGATACAATGCTAAAAAGATTTCTGAATACTTCAGTTCACTTTTGAGAATTCCTAATCATCAGGTTGATAAGATTGACGTTGCCTCAACTTTCACGTTGATGAATCTTCCAAAACAGGCTGCAGTAAAAGTTCTTGAACTTTCTAAAAAAGACAGAAAGTTTGTTCACGTACATATTGATTCTAAATCTGAAAATACATTAAGAAGTGAATCAGGCTCAAGAGGCGGACGTGGATCGAGAGGCGGTTCTTCAGGTTCTTCAAGAAAATACGGACGTTCTGACAGTTCTGATCGTAAGGACGGAAAACGTGACGGAAGAAAAGAACGCGGTTCAAAAACATCCGACGCGCATTCGACAAAAAAAGGCCGTTCTAATCCACATGTAAGCGTTGAACGCAGCGGAAGTGCCGGCCTTTATAAGAAAAAGTCAAAATCTTAATTATAAAAAAAATATAAAATTTAAAATATTCATAATGACTATTTAATTTTATTTGCAATATAAGCCTGGTTTGCATTGATGCAGTATTCTTTCATCCAGGCTTTTATTGGCGAAATCCAGTTGTCATCACTGATTCCTACCAGAGATAATCTTTCAAGAATAAAATACATGTAATCTCTGATTTCTTTCAAATCTTTTTCAGGAATGCTTGAAGATTTGAACATGTCATTTAAAAAGTTAATTCCATCTTCAACTGTAAAATAAGGCTTCATAAGGAAAGTCATCATGTACAGAGCAGCAGGAATACAGTTAACGCTGTGCTGCTTGATGTATAGAACGGTCTCAGCAATTTTAATTGCATCGTGATACATTTCCTGAAGGTACAAGTCTTTTTCTTCCTGTGGAATTTCTTCAATTTCTTTGAACGCCTGTCTGTAGAAAGACCATACCAGACTTACGACGCAGATGTGAAGGCTTGGAACACAAAGATAATGCGGATCAAAAACATGGATTACACGGAAATAAAATTTTTTGTTGTAATGAGGTCTGTCAGTTGTGCTCATACAGATTTTGTATACTTTTCCAGCTGAACTGTAGGCAAGTTTGATTTTATTAAGATACGCAATAACATAAGGTTTTGCTTTCTTGTATCCAAGACGTTTGATAATCATCGAAAGCGGTCTGATCCAGAAGGCCGTAAAGTCCATGTAAATTCCTACTTTATTCGGGTTAAAAGGAATTTTGTTATCAAGCTCATTGTCTACTTTTGCAATAGGGGTTTTTGTAAAACCAAGCTTTCTTGCAAACTGCGAAATGAAAAAGTCTATGAGAACTGTTTTAATAAATGAGACAAGAGTGAGAAGAATATATGGATGCAACAATATATATAAAGCAGTTGTGCCGGCTTTATATTTTTTTATTTTTTTAGGTTCAGTATTTTTCAATGGTACATTTCCTTTTAAATGCCTTCCTGTTCCTGGTGAATTGCATCAAGGCGAGCTAAACGTTTTTGATCTAATGTTATACTTAAATTTTTTTCCTGTGAAGGAAGTACAAGACCTTTGGGTCCGTTCTTTGCTCGGCGCAGATGTTTTACTTGAGTATAATATAAATCAGCCTTGCCATTTTTTCTAGCCTTTGAATAGTATACTGCAAGATTCCCTGCATCAAGCATAATCTCAAGCGGAATTGTTTTGCCAGCACGGTATTTTACAAATACATAACCGCCAGGACAGTCACGGGTATGAAACCACATGTCATTTCCGCGGACATGGTGGCGAAGAAGTTCATCGTTTTCATTTGCATCGCGGCCAACAAGAATGTACCAGCCGTCGATTGTAAAGTCTAAGCCGGGATGTGTTTTCTTTTCCTGCTGTTTTGGTTTTGTATCTTTTCTGAGCATCTGTTCGATGCGTACAGGATTTTTTTCATTCTGGATTGCTGCATATTCTTTTTCGAGACGTGCAATTTTATCTTTAGAAAGCTGTATGTCCTGTTCAAGCTGTTCCATTCCGGAAAGTTCCTTTTTATAGGAATCATAAAGGGCCTGAGCATTTTCATGTGCATTAAGTTTTGGATTGAGCTTAATCTGAACAGTCTGGTTTGTTGCGTAATCAAGACATTCAAGGTAATTCATTCCAGGTTTTATTTCTGAAGCATATGAAAGAATTAAATCGCCCTGATGTTTTTTCTGTTCTGCATTTTCAAAATCTTTTTTCTTCTGTTCAAGCTTTGAAAGGGCAGTGAGAAGTTTTGTGTGATGTTCGTTAAACCATTTTTCAGCTTTTTCTAAAAGTGCTTCACGGCTTAAAGTATCTGCATGTTCGCTGTAAAAGATATCAATCTTTTCATTAAAAGAAAGTTCTGAAAAAGCTTTATACTTTGCCTGTTCGCTCTGGTTGTATTCCTCTTCAAGTTCAGAAAAATCACGTACAGGAAATTCCTTTACAGGCTCTGATTTAATTTCTGGTTCTGTATACTGACCGCCGGTTACTTCATCTTTGCCCGGGCGACGGAACATGGAATCAAGAACTTTTCCGGTAATGTCACAGAGAATAATATTACCTGCATTAGACCACAGACGGATATACATGATGAAGTTTTCTTCACCGTGATCAAGATCAAGACGAATTACACGTTCAAGACCGAGCTGTCTGCACGAAATTATTTTAGAACCTTTAATTCTTGATTTTAAAAATTCCATGAAGCGAAGAGGTTTTTCGTTCTTAGGAATTTTTCTTCGCGTTTCATTTATTCGACAGCTTTTCTGGGCTGTACAGATTAAAACAGTTTTTGCAGTTGAGTTTTTGTAAGTGTATAATGCGAGAGTATCAAATCCTGGCTGGATGATATCCTGAATAAATGCGCCTTCCAGATCAAGTTCTGAAAGAGCCGCATTAATTTCGTTACAGTTTAGAGACATTTATTTTTTTCTTCGTTAAGGAGTTTTTGTAATTCGATTGTCTTATGAGTCTGATTGAAAAGTCTCTGTGCAAGCATCTTTGAAAGGAAGATACCGTAGTGTGGATTTTTTCTAATCATATCAAGGAAGTCAATTTTAGGAATCTTGATCAAACGGCAGTTTCCACTTGCAAGAATTGTTGCACTTCTTCTGTCGTTTAAGAGGAATGACATTTCTCCGATGAACATGTCATTTGGAGTTAGTACAGAAACAAGTTTGCGTCCGGAATAAACTGCATATTTTCCAGCTACGATAAAGTACAAATCGTTTGTCTGTTCGTTTTCGCGGCAGATAACTTCGCGGTCTTTGAAGGTAACTGTTTCGAATGTGCGCAATACTCCAGGAATGTTGTTTGATGTATTTTTCTGACTTTTAAGTTTTAATGTTACTTCGTTACCTTTTTCGTTGTACGTAAGTGTTCCTACCATTTCTGAAGAAAGCTGGATTCCGCGGCCATGAAATTCTTCAGACTGTTCAGTTTTTTTTTGAGTATATTTTCTCCAGTCAAAGCCGTTACCGTCATCGCGTACTGTAAATGAACAGTAGTCCTGGTTAAGTGCGTATGAAATTGAAATCTTTCTGTCTGCAAATTTTGGGTCATGCCGTTTCTGTTCAATGAGGGAAATTATTTCGCCGTTTTCTTCCATCCACTTAGTTTTTTCTTCGAAAGAAATTTCAAGGTTTCCGTGTTCGAGAGCGTTGATCAAAAGTTCTGACAATGCAATCTGAAGATTGAATCTGTTAACTTCTGTAATTTTATTTGTGTTGTAAAGATAACTTACGAGGAAGCTTGAGTAGAACTGAATGTCCAAAAGGTCATTGTCAAAAGAGAAGTGACCTGATTCTTCACCTGCAAAGTCATTCTGCATACCACGATGGAAAATAAACTGCTGGTTTGCAAGAATAAGTTTAAGAAGTCGTTCAAAGTGCTGTTTGAATTCTTCAAGTGTGAGTACACAGAGGATGTTTGAATCTTTTAATTCTTCAAGTGTCTGTTTTTTACCGCGTGATGCACATACAGCAATGATTCCGCCGTAGTGAAGCCATGGGTCAGCATTGATTGTAGAAAGAATTGTATCACAGTCGGTATCTTCAGAGGTGTAGTCAAGAACTTTGATTTCAGGAAGTTCATAGTTGATGTAGTTAATGATCTGTGGTGTGAACCACAAAAATTCGCCGTTAAAGTAACGTTCAAATTTAGTTAATGCTTCTTTAACTGTATCGATTACCTGTTCATTTGAAGAAATTGTAAGAATCTTTTTCATTTTTCCACCAGTTTTTATTATATGAACTCTATTATATCATAGAAAACTTATGCTTTCCGATTTCTGCATCTTAGTTAATCGATTCGATATTTGCCTTACCGGCTTTTACGAATGGAAGAACATCTTCTTCTGAACTTACAGAAACAGTTACGAAGCGAGGCTTGTTTCCTGTTTTTGCAAAAGCTTTCTTTGCCCAGTCTTTATCTGTGTCAGCGTTGATTGCTTCAATTCCGAAGCCTTTTGCGATTGAAAGTAAATCTGGATTTCCTTTGAAAACTGATGCACTGTAATTTTTTTCGAAAAGGTATTTCTGCTGCTGGTAAACCATGCCGAGTGTTCCGTTTACGAAAACGATTACTGTTACAGGAAGATCAAGTTCAGCAAGTGTTGCAAGTTCCTGGATGTTCATCATGATTGAACCGTCACCAGAAATACAAATTGTTCTCTTTTTAGGATTTGCAATTGCACATCCGACAGCGGCAGGAAGACCGAAGCCCATTGTTCCTAAGGAACCTGAAGTTAAGAAGGTATGTGGTGCTAAAACAGGGTAGTACTGGGCTGCAAACATCTGGTGCTGACCTACGTCTGTTGTTACCAGAAGGTCTTCTGGTTTTAAGCCTGCTTCTTTTGCTTTTTCAGGAAGGTTTGCAAGGAACGCACGTGGGTTTGTAACTTTGCTTTTTTTGTCCTGTCCGCATTCAACTGAGAAAGATTCCTTTCTTAATGAAGCCATTTCTTTAAACCATGCAGCGCGTGCTTTAGCTTCATCTTTTGGAGCCTTTGATGTTTCGCGGATAAGCTCTGCGAGAACAGGAAGGCTTGATTCAACATCGGCAACAAGAGAATGATTTGCTGTAAAAATCTTGTTGATTTCTGCAGCGTCGATATCAATGTGTAAAATTTTTGCATCAGGACAGAATTTTGAAGCTAAGCCGATTGCGCGGTCATCAAAACGAACACCGCATGCAAGAACTAAGTCGCTGTCATGCATTGCGCGGTTTGCTGCAATCGATCCGTGCATACCAACCATTCCAAGATAATGTTTTCCGTTTGAAGGAACTGCTCCGATTCCCATCAAAGATGAGATAACCGGCATTTCGTAAACTTCGAGGAGTTCAGAAATTCCTTTTGCAGAAGAAGGATTGTTACATCCGCCTCCTACGAACATTACAGGCTTTTTTGCTTTGAGAAGGGCAGCGGACATTTCTTTTAATGTTGAAGCCATTTCTTTTTTATCAGAACGGAATTTTGGTTCGAGTTTTTTATTTGTGATTTTTGGCCATGAATCAAATTCAACTTCTTCAAGCTGAATGTTGCGTGGAACGTCGATCAATACAGGTCCCGGGCGTCCGCTTGTTGCGATTTTAAATGCCATAGGAATTACTTCGAGAAGTTCCTTTGCAGACTTTACCATTACACTGTGTTTTGTAATAGGAAATGAAAGTCCGAAGGTGTCACATTCCTGGAACGCATCAGTTCCGAGCATTGTTGTGTTTACCTGACCTGTGATTGCGATGATAGGAATTGAGTCACATTTTGCATCTGCGATTGAAGTCAAAAGATTCATTGCACCTGGGCCGCTTGTTGCAAAACATACAGCCGGTTTTCCAGTTGAACGTGCGATTCCCTGAGCGACGAAGCCTGCAGCCTGTTCCTGGCGGACGAGAACATGCTGAATTCCACTTCTTGTAAGCTCATCGTAAAGAGGTAAAATTGAACCTCCCGGAATACCTGCAACTAAGTTGATGCCGTGCATTTTTAGTAATTCAGTAATAATCTGTGATCCTGTTTTTTTCATTGGTTATAACTCCGCCATTTTAGATAATATAATAGATAAATTTTACATTTTATGCGAATTATGTCAATAAAGGGGGAGTTTAAAAATAGTGATTATTTTTAATATTTGTAATATTGAGGGATCAGCTGGAGTTTATTGGTATGAATATAAACAGATGTTGTTCTGAATATTTAATGAAAAGCTAAATAGAAAAAATCAACATAATGTGGAAGGGATAAAAAAAATCCAGTCGGCAATGAAGTGTACTTCACAACTGACTGGCTTATTTTAAAGGTTAACCTTCAGGTATTTCTTATTTAAAAATTTCCTTAAACTTTCCAAGAAGAACGTCTGTTTCGATAGAAGCATCAAGGTCAGTAATCTTTCCTCTTTCTTTATAGAAATTGATTAAAGGTTCTGTCTGTTCTTTGTAAACGTCCATTCTGTGAAGGATTGATTCCTGTTTGTCGTCGTCTCGCTGGTAAAGTTCACCGCCACATTTGTCGCAAACGCCTTCTACTTTTGGAGCTTTTGTAAGTACGTTGAAGTTTTCACCACAAGCTTTACATACACGGCGTGTAGAAAGACGGCGGATTACAACTTCGTTGTCGATTGTGAAGTTTACACAAGCAAGGTCAAGACCAAGTGTTTCAAGCATTTCTGCCTGTGGAATTGTGCGTGGGAATCCGTCGAGGATAAATCCGTTTTTGCAGTCATCCTGTGCAAGTCTGTCTTTTACCAATTCAAATGTAAGTTCATCACTTACGAGGCTTCCTGAATCGATGATAGCCTTTACTTTAACTCCAAGTGGAGTCTGTGCTTTGATGTTTGCACGGAAGATATCTCCTGTTGAGATGTGTGGAATTTTATAATCTTCCTTTACTTTTACTGCCAGTGAACCTTTTCCAGCTCCTGGAGGTCCTAAAAAAATGAAATTCATATTTTTCTCCTATTAAAATTATTTACTAAAGTTGTTCTTACTATTTTACATTGAAACTGTTAAAAAAGCAATTTCAGTTTCCCAGTTAAAGATTGTTGTATCTGAAGCGTTTTCAAGAAGGCTTGAAGTTTTTTCAATACTTGCATCTCCGATTGCTTTTGCAATTGCATTTGCATAAGCGGAACTTTCAAGATTGAACCAGTTAGCAATTTCGCGTTTTGTGATTCTGCGTTTTTCAATCAAAGTGTCGACTTCGTATGAAACATTAAAGCCTGCATCTTTAAATGCTTTTACAATTGAATCATTGTCCCAGTCAAAAAGCGGATTTGTTTTGTCACCAAAGAATTCTTTTTCTGCTTCTTCCATTTTTGAAAGCATGGAATTATACGGCTCAAACAGTTTGTTTCCTAAAACTTGCGATGCAATTAATTTACTGATGCGCTGTCCGTGACATGGAATTTTCTGAGCAATCACAATGTTAAATCCCTTTGCAAGTGGTGCAGTTTCTTCAGGTTTGTCAGCAGCCTCTTTAATAAGCTTGACAAATTCCTTTATTCCCTTTGATGATGCAAAAGGATTTCTGAAAAATACGTGGTCAAAAATAATTCCCTTGTAAGCAAAAAGCTCAAGCATGTCTACAAGATTTTCATTTTCTTTAGGGAACTCAAGGATAGGCTTATCAAGGTTTCCTAAAGTGCGGCTGTACTGTTCGAGAACCTGCTTTCCGTTTTCGCTTCGGCATACACCGCAGGTTGCGCCTTCTGGAGTTTTACGGGCAATTTCCCAGAGTAACAGTCCGTCATCTGCGTTCCAAATGAGGCTTCGGTCATGGCGCGAGAGAACTGCAATCTCTGTCATCGTGTCGCGGATTTTTAGAAGAATCTCGGCTCTGTTTGAATCAATGCGTGACTGCCATGATTTGTCTGCTCTGTCCAAAGCTGTTTCTTTAAATTTATTAACCGGAGTGAATGTTAAGTTTTCAGGATTTTTTTTGTCGCCGGTTTTAAAGTGTTCGTTAATCCACCATTCTGAAATCGGGTTTTCACCAAACTCAGATTTTGCACAGCTTTTTGCAGTTGCCGAACGTTCCCTTTCTCCAGGAATTTTTTCAAAATTATTTTTTGATCCTGTAACAAGAGAGTCATCGTCGCCAGCCTGAAGATAGTCACCTTTTTCAAGAATGGCTGCAATCTGAAGTTCACGGCGTGAAAGTACGTCATTACGGATTTCGTTTTCGTAACCTTGAGTTGAAGGAGTGTAGAACACGCGGCCCATAAGCGCATCAGGAAGATACTGCTGTGCAACCCAGTGATCTCGGTATGCATGCGGATACAGATATCCTGACCCGTGACCAAAGCCTTCTGCGTCCCGGCTTGAATCCTTCAAGTGGTTTGGAACTTCCGCATCTTCTGATTCTACCGATGAAAGTGCATCAAAGAATGCCATTGAAGAATTTGATTTTGGACATGTTGATAAATAAAGAGCCGCGTGTGCAAGGTGATAACGGCCTTCAGGTAAACCGACTCTGTCAAAGGCTTCTTCACATGCAGTAACGATTGCGATTGCCATTGGGTCTGCAAGACCTGTGTCTTCACACGCAGAAATCAACATTCGTCTGAAAATAAAATGAGGGTCTTCGCCGGCTCTTACCATTCTTGCAAGCCAGTACATTGCGCCGTCAGGATCACGACCCCGAAGGCTTTTAATGAAGGCGCTTATAATATCGTAATGGTAATCGCCGTCTCTGTCGTATAAAACAACCTTCTTCTGAATTGATTCTTCAGCTGCTTCTTTAGAAATGTAAATTGTACTTCCGTAAGAAGGCTCCGGAGGGTTTCCGTGAGGATTCCATTTGTCAGGAGTTGTTTCAACTGCAAGTTCAAGTGCGTTCAAAAGGGAACGGGCATCGCCGTTTGCAGTGTCGATTAAATGTTCAAGCGCGCCTTCTTCAAACTGAACGTTCCAGTGACCGTAACCGCGCTCGTTGTTTTTGAGAGCCTGTTCTGCGGCTTTCTGAAGGTCATCTCTTGTCAGAGGTTTTAACTGGAATACGCGGCTTCGGCTTACGAGGGCTTTGTTAACTTCAAAGAACGGGTTTTCAGTTGTGGCACCGATTAAAATGATTGTGCCGTTTTCAACCCATGGTAAAAGTGCGTCCTGCTGGGCTTTGTTCCAGCGATGAACTTCGTCAACAAAGAGAATTGTTCTGCGACTGTAAAGGTTAAAATAATCTTCTGCCTGTTTAATGGAATTTCTAATGTCAGCAACGCCGGTTAATACAGCATTAAGAGTTATGAAATTACTTTTTGTATGATTTGCAATGACGCGGGCAAGGGTAGTTTTACCAGAGCCCGGCGGTCCGTAAAAGATTACAGATGTCAGCTGGTCAGCCGCAATTGCACGGCGGAGAAGTCTGCCACGGCCGACAATATGATCCTGACCGATATATTCATCAAGAGTCTGAGGCCGCATACGCGCCGCAAGAGGTTCCTTCAATAAATTAGCCGCAGCAAAAAGTTCATCCATAACTTTATTATAGCATTACGAGCTTTATTCTACATTCCATTTACCGCGGCTTGGATAGTAAGACCACAAGCCTTCGTGTGTAAACAGTGCTGAGTTTGATCCTGTTCCTTCAACTGTAAGACCAGCATAACAGATTGCTTTGTCATAAGTTTTTGAAGGATCTGCAATAATACATGCACGTCCTTCGTAAAGAGTACTCAATGTACTTGTAAGGTTAGCCCATGTGATTTCTTCGCCGCTTGTTCCATTGACTAAAGCTGCTCCGCTGTTTGTATTGATTAAAACTGAACCCTCACAGACTGCAATACCGTTGATTGTTGAACGAACACCTGATGCAATTTTTTCGTCAGTGACAGTCTCATTGTTAAGTTTTCCTGTAGCTTTTAATGTTGAACCTTCTGCGTAGTAAATAAGAGTATCATAGTTATTCGAGCAGGCTGCATTACCTGTGTAGAATTTAACACCGACACCATCTAGATATGCACAGGATTTTTTGTTATCTGCAGCAGAGTCTTTTTTTGGTTTTTCCTTACCAGAAAGGCTGTATCCAGTTCCGCGGATATTAATGAAGGCTTCGCGGTGTCCCGGAATGACCGAGTTAGTTCCCATCAAAGCATAGACGTCTTTAAGGCTGTCTTCTCCGATTGAAATGCTGTCAATTTGTGTCCAGTCGCCGTCTGCTGCAGAACATGCATAAAGTCTTTTTTCTGTAACTTTCATTTCTCCGTCAGAATCATATTTTGAAGAAATAAATGTTACTGCATAAAGATTGTCGTTTTTGTCAGATGCAATTGTATAAACCTGACCTTCAGGTTTTTTAAATTCGGTCCATCCGCCGTATCCTTCCTTTGAAGCTTCCTTCCAGTAAATCTTTCCGTTTGAAACAAAAATTTTTGCATTTGAGTCTTCACCGATTCTTGCAAAAGAATAGATGTCGCCGTGAATTTTCATTTCTTCAAGCTTTACTTCTTCCTTGATGTAATGAAAAATCGGATTCATACAGCCTGTAAAGCCTGCAGCAATAAAAGCACCTAAAAATAAAGAAGCGATTGTTTTTGTAAATTTATTAATTTTCATATTAGTTCCTTAATTAGAAGTGGTATCTTGCACCAATAGTTGCAGATAATGCAAACAAGTGTTCTGCATCGTAGCTCTTTGTCCACTGAGGAAGCCAGAGCGCCTGACATTCAGCACCGAATGACCAGTTTTCGTTCATGCGGTAATAACAGCCTGCCTGTCCTTTTACTACAAGACCAGGAAAGTAGTTGTACTGAAGGTAGTTTTCGATAGCCATTCCGACATTGAGCGAAATAGGAAATTCAAAGCGCCACACGTAAGGCTGGTAAGTAATTCCGATTGTAAAAGGAATGTATGTAAAAATATTGCTTCCGATTGTAGGATGATAGCCGAACATAACGTCAGCACCGACTGCAATATGTTCTGTAAGGAATCTGTGATAGCCGACACTTAATGAACCGCCGACATAAAGCTGTTCACCGAAGCCGACAGGGAATGTAGGCATGAGTGCGATTGAGATGAACTGATCTCCAGCACCGTTCGGTGTAAGTCGTTCTTCTTCTTCTTCGTAGAAGTCTGCTTCTCCTGTGTAATCATCATCTTCATCCTGAGTGCTGTCAGTTGCCTGATAATTGTCAGCAGCCTGTGCATATATATTCTGCGGAATTGTAGTAAATGCCGTAAAAACAGCAAGTAAAAGTACTTTTGAAATGCGTTTCATAAATCCTCACTGATAGAATTTAAATAGAATATTTGTTATATTTTACATTATTATAATTGAAGAAATAATACATTTTTTATTATGTTTTTTCAATTAAAATTTAAACCCACGACCTGGTATTTAGTTACAGGTTAAATTTTAAAGGAATTTTCGAGGAATTTACAAATGAGCGCTACAATTATCGATGGAAAAGCTATTGCACAGGAAGTCAGGGCAGAAGTTGCACAGAAAGTAACAGAACTTAAGGCAAAAGGAATCAATCCCTGCCTTGCAGTTATTCTTGTAGGCGAAAACCCTGCAAGTGTTTCTTACGTTACAGGTAAGCAAAAAGCCCTTGCAGAAGCCGGAATGACAGACAGAAGCGTTCATCTCCCGGAAAATACAACAGAAGAAGATTTATTAAAGCTCATTGATGAACTTAACGGGGACAAATCAGTAAACGGAATCCTCGTTCAGCTTCCACTTCCAAAACATATCAACGAAGACCGCGTAATCATGGCAATCGATCCTGAAAAAGATGTTGACGGCTTCCATCCTGTAAATGTCGGAAACCTCATGATCGGCCGTAAGGCATTCCTTCCTTGTACACCACACGGAGTAGTTGTTCTCCTTGAAAAAATGAAGGTAGAAACAAGCGGCAAGCACTGTGTAATTGTAGGTCGTTCAAATATTGTGGGTAAACCGCTTGCAATTCTTATGTCTTCAAGAAAAGTAAACTCAACTGTAACAATCTGTCATACAGGAACTAAAAACATGGCAGAAATTACAAAGCAGGCTGACATTCTTGTTGCCGCTGCAGGTCATCCTTCGACAGTTACAAAGGACATGGTAAAACCAGGGGCAGTTGTAATCGATGTCGGCGTTAACAGAATTCCTGACAGCACAAAAAAGAGCGGCTTCAGACTTGTCGGAGACTGTGATTATGATGATGTTTCAGAAATTGCTTCTTACATCACACCTGTTCCGGGTGGAGTAGGACCTATGACAATTGCAATGCTCATGGTCAATACTCTCGAAGCTGCAATGAATCAGAACGGCTTGAACTAAAATCAGGCTATTATTTAATTTCAGGACATTACTTAATTCATGACATACTTTTTTGAAACTTACGGCTGTCAGATGAACATTGCAGAATCTGCTGCCGTTGAACAGCTTTTAATTTCGCGCGGCTGGACTAAGGCCGAAGATGCCCAGGTCTGTGATTTAGCAATCATCAATACCTGTTCAGTTCGTCAGACTGCAGAAAACCGCGTATTCGGCCGCCTTGGCTGGTTTTCTGGCCTTAAAGCGCTTCGTGCAAAAAAGCCCGGCGCAAAATCAAAGACTCTCGAAATTGCAGCTGAATACGTAAAAGACGAAGCAAAACCGATTACTGTCGTAGTAATGGGATGTATGGCAGAAAGATTCCTCAAGTCCCTGCAGAAAGATTATCCTGTCGTTGATTACGTAGTAGGAACTTACGCAAAAAAACAGTTCGGCGAAATTATCGAAGCGGTTGAAAACAACAGAAAAGCATCAGAAGTTAAACTTTCTGACGATCCTGATAAATATGAGTTCTCTTCAGTTTCTCTTGAACCAGGAGCCTTCAGTGCGTTTGTTCCTATCATGCACGGATGTAACAACTTCTGTACTTACTGTATCGTTCCTTACGTCCGCGGTCGCGAAAAAAGCCGAAGCGTTGAAGATATCCTGAAAGAAATCGACTTTCTGTCAAAAGCCGGTGTTAAAGAAATTACAGTTCTCGGCCAGAATGTTAACTCTTATTCATATGACGGAGTAGATTTTCCAAAGCTGCTTGAAATCATCTGCGACCACATTGACGAAACTAAAAGCTCAATCGGCTGGGTTCGCTTTATGTCCAGCCATCCGAAAGATCTTTCTGACCGCCTGATTTCTGTAATTACCGAACGAAAACAGCTTTGCCATCACATTCATCTTGCAATGCAGCACGGCTCGACAAAAGTCCTCAAAGAAATGAACCGCCGTTACACAAGAGAAGAGTACTTGGCCCTTGTTGATAAAATTAAAAAAGCAATTCCGGATGTCTCGCTTACAACAGACATTATGGTAGGATTTCCCGGGGAATCTGAAGCAGACTTTGAAGAGGTTCTTTCAATCATGAAAGAAATCATGTACGAAAATGCTTTCATGTATTACTATAATCCTCGTGAAGGAACTCCGGCAGCAACCCGCACTGATCAGATTGATGTTGAAGAAAAAAAGAAAAGACTTCAGAAAGTCATCGACCTTCAGCTTGAGATTACAAAAGTTCAGATGGAAAAACGGGTAGGCCAGGTTATGACAATTCTTGCAGAAAGTGTAAGCCGTGATAACAAAGAAGAGCTTTTAGGAAAAACACCTCAGGACGAAAGAGTTGCCTTTACAGCGCCTGAAAGTCTTATCGGAAAATTTGTAGAAGTTAAAATTGACAGCCTTTCCGGAAATACATTCCGCGGAAGTCTTGTAAAATAATCTGGAGGGAATTATATGGTTTTAAAACTTATACTTTTAATTGCTTCTCTTGTAGCCTTTTCTTTTTTTACTGGTTTAAATCTTGATAATAAATGTGATATCTGGTTTTTCTGGACAACGTTCAAGAATGTTCCTGTATTCCTTACTGCAATAATTTCGTTTGCAGCTGGTGCGCTTTTTACACTTCCTCTTGCATTAAAAGCAGGAAGAAGAAACGATGATTCAGATAAAGAAGTCAGCAGAAAAACAGAAAAGGGTTTGAAAAAAATCAAATCTTCCGAAAATAATATTACATATGACCGGGACAAATAAATGAGATTTGACTTAAAGCATTTTTTAATTTCTTTTATCGCTCTAAATTTATTCAACATATTTGCACAGTCTGGTGCTGTAAAAGTAATAGACAAAGCGCTTGATATGGATACAGTAGACGAAACGGTTTCGTATCTGGTTAAAAGTGCAGCTGAAGCAGAACAGAATTGTGACAAGCGTGTCCTTTACGCATTTGCAGGTTCGGTTCAGGAACAAGCATCATTATATTCTGCCGCATCAGCTTCGTTTGCAAAAGCTGCTTCAATTTCTGTTGACCAGGAAACAGTAAACGCCTTCATTCTTAAAAAAGAAGCAAAGGCTTCAGAAAAAATTGTCTATTCAATGCTTAAAAAAACATCAAGCATTCTTGTTCTTGATGCTGTAAGATGTTCATTAAATGCAGGCGAATCTAAAACTGCAATGAACTATCTTAATTCCTCTGTACGTAATTCTAAAGATGAAAAGATTCAGGCAAAGATAAAACTTTACGAAGTCTGGGCTGCCTTGTGTGATGCACAGGAAGAAAAAGATATCGAAGAACCTGTTGCATTGTTAAAAGCATATTCTTCAATGTCCAGCATGAAGTCTGTTATGCCTTCAGTTCTTTTTACCTTGTGGTACATCAATGATGATTCAGAAGCCGCTCAGGCTTTGAAAAAAAAATATCCTTCAAGTCCAGAAGCAAATGTCGTAAAAGGAGTAACTTCGTTGATGCCGACACCTTTCTGGTTCTTCGTTCCCCGCAAAGGTAACGCAATCGAGGATGCAAATGACACAAAGGCAAGCAGTATTTCTGCTGAAAACGGTTCTTCAAAAAAGCAAACTAAAGCAGAAACTTCAGCTACTTCTGATAAAGTAAAACGCCAGCAGGTCGGACTTTTCGGTAAAAAAGAAAATGCAGAGTCTATGGTCAGCCGTCTCAAAGAAAAAGGTTTTAATGCATATATCGAAGAAGAAAAAAGACCTTCGGGTAATATTTACTTTATCGTTGTCGTAAACGAAAATGATAAAGGTACTATCGGAATGCAGCTTAAAACTGCAGGCTTTGACTGTTACCCCATTTTCTAAAGTAAACACTTTTGAGAATAGTTCTTAAAATCATATATTTTTCCATTTCGAGCATTATTTATATAAGAAAAAATATCAGGAGTATTATTTTCAAAATTTTCAAGAAACTCACTGCCAGATGTATCAGAAGCATCAATAATTGCACCTATTACCAATGTACCATCATCAAAAAAAGAATTTTCTGTTAACATTTGACCAAGGATACCAGTTCTATTTCCACTATCATCAACTACATAAATATTTTTATCAGAATTAACTGCACAACCAGAGATTACATATGTCCCATCTCCATTATCCGTAACCTCTAAAAAGCATCCATCCGGGTCTATATAGCGTACAGGGGTATTCCCCGCGTAGGCACGAGTTTGCCCGGGATTTTACTTTTTTTTGGCTCTTTTCCATCAAATGTGTCAATGCCTATTTGTGGGAAAGAAGAATCATTTCTGAGATACTATTCTTTTACGTATCATTTCTTTTAAGTCATTAGCTACAGTATCACGTTTTTTGAAAATATCCATAGAAAGTCTGTCAGTAATTATAATATATTTTCTTGATTTTACATATATAATATGTTTGTAATCTTCTACCTTAGGAAGTTCATCTGTTGGAAGTAATAATACAAACACAGATCCATTGACACCATTCAACACTATTTTATTATCAATAATTATGGAAACAAATAATTTTCCATCTTTTGAATTCTTATATTGATCACCCAATTTAAGAGTATTAAATTCCTCTTTCAAAATAAAAACTTGACTTTCGTTATTAAACTCTTGAATTTCAGCGAAATCAATTTTGATGTAATTTTGAAACTTCTTTTTGCAATCAATGAAATCATGATTATTTAAATAATCCATTGATAATTCAGGATTATAATCCCAAAAAATAATACAATTTTGTTTATTATCCTTTGCAAACAACACAAAAACTCCAATTAATAAGAAAAATATAATTGTTATCTTAATTCGTTTATAGTCCATCATAATATAAATCACCTTTTCCAGTTTTTGGATTATATGTCTTTTCGTAATGCTTTAGTTGCTTCTCTGCATAATCTGGAACGGAAAGCTCATCATTTTTATTATACGTATCATAAAAACCTTGAATATGCAGGTTTTCTTCAACATTTCCATTTTCATCATAACCGGACAGTATTCCTGATTCTGGGAAGACAGAAATATCATCAAGAGGATTTTGAAAGTTTTTCCAAGCTTCAAATTTTGACAAGCCAGAGTATTCCCCTTCATGATTATATATTGGATCAACCACATAATTTGCACCATCTATTTCTACACATGCAGCTATATGATATTTAAACCGTTTGTCACTATTAGGCATTTTAGGATGGTTAACATATGCATAATTAACTTTATATCCTTTTTCACGTAAGTAATCTGCAATAATACATGCTCTAGCAAAACATCCGTCCACTCCTTAAATGTTTAGAAAAATGTATATCTCTATTACCTGCTTTACCAGTTGCTTTTATTGTTTTTGCAATAATTCTTAACTCGTATAAACTGCTTCTTCCAGCCGGGTCTGTATACTTGACAGGATTATTGGCCGCGTAGTGATACAAATTGTCATTTGTAGGACTAACAAAGAGTTTTTAAACACCTATACAACAATTTACAATGTATAGGTGTTCCTCTGATATCCTGATTATCCGTTTATTTATTATGATATTAATTGCTATTGATGCAGGGAAAGATTTTAATAAAAAAACTGTGTAATATTATAATTCGCAACATTTCTTGCATGTTCAATTGCTGAAATACCATAATTATTTTTTTTATTAAAATCAGCACCTTTAGAAAGTAATAACTCTATGATTCTACCATCCCCCCTAAATGATGCTACAGCTCTAATTATTGCTGTATTTCCGTATTTATCAGGAATTTCAAAGTCTGCGCCACTGTCCAATAATTTTATGACTATCTCATATTTATTATCCTGTATTGCATAATGCAGAGCAGTAAATCCATTTTTATCTTGGAAATTAATTTCTTCTTTATTTTGTTTTGCAAGTATTCTTGAAATTTCTTCAATATCATTTTTCAAGACTGCATTTATCAATTCTTCTTTCATATTTTAACTCCTATGGTTCTTCAAATTTATGACTTCTATTTGAACTTGGAGATTCAATTTGATATAAATCAGGATTGTTCATTCTGTCATTAAAATCTTTTTGCGATAGACCTTCTCTTTGAGCTCTCGCCTTTTCTTTTCGGAATTCGTGACCAGGTTTATGTCCTAAATCATACTTTCCCTCAATAGGTTGTAATGTATTAGGATCTAAGAACTGGCCTTTTGCATTTTTTTGTGCTGCGTTTTCGACTGCTTCTCTTGTTGATTTTCGAATGTATGGTCTATGTAAATCATTCGCTTTGTCAGCAACTTTTACCGCATCAGAAACATTATCTGCTGCTTTTGCGATATCGCCAGCCTTGTCCGCTGCTCTTACGGCATCTCCGATTTTATCAGCTTTTCTTGCGAGTTTTACTGCATCATCAATTTTTGATAATCCTGCAGGAACACAAGGAATAAGAATAGCAGCCGCATCTATGCCAACATCTATCCAACCAGAATTGTCGCCCTTTGTACTTTTATATATTGCGGAGCCGATATCATAGAGCGTAAAGCCTATATCCCAAATGGTGTCAATTATTCTTCCATCTGGGTCTGTATACTTGACAGGGTTATTCCCCGCGTAGTGGTACAAATTACCATTTGTCTAACTAAACGCCCTTTCAGCCTCCTCTTGCCCTGTTATACCACGGAAAAACAGAAATTCTGTGTTCTGTTTTTTAAATTTCGGAAGAATTCTGACTTTTAAGCAGGAATTCTTCCGAAATTCTGCGCGTTTTATGCCCTGTTCCTACAAATTGTCATTTGTGGGAGTAAGAACTAGCGTTTTCAGATGGACGGAAAACACTAGATGTGGGGTGGTAATAAATTAATACTCTTTTTAAAAATTCAGTTTTTGCTC
>SAMEA3663208__coassemble_63_pt1 | contig 74321 bp, 65 predicted proteins | sample SAMEA3663208__metabat2_high_PE_016 | metagenome-assembled genome bin SAMEA3663208 (sample SAMEA3663208) | pig gut metagenome | biome: pig gut; feature: pig-associated habitat; material: faeces | place: China | collected 2013
CACAATTTATTTAAAAGCATAAATATAAAAAATAATTTCTTCTATTATAAATAGTTATATTAAAAATGGCAAGACACTCTCAATTGTTTTGTGACCGCTCAAAAGGGCAATCAGACGGTCAACGCCCATTGCGTTACCTGAACACTTCGGAAATCCTTCAAAGTTTTTCCAGTAATTTTCGTCAATTGCATGAGGAATTTTTGCGCTTTCGGTTTTGGCTTTTCCTTCGGCTTCAAAGTATTCCCTGATTTTTTTGGGATCAGTTTCTTCTGAATAACAGTTTGACAGTTCAATGCCGTTGCAGTAAAGTTCCCAGCGCTCTTTCCAGAACATTCCGTCTTTGTAAAACTCCTGTGCAAGACACGGAACTTTTGCAGGGTAGTCCATGAGCATTACAGGAACATCCTTCGGAAGGTTTGGCTCTACGCACGAAACTAAAATCAGTTCGTATAAATCATCCCATGGCCATTTTTCAAAAGGGTTGTCGGCACTTTCTTCAAGCCCAAGCTCTTTTGCGTGTCCTGCAAGATCAGCAGCTTCGTTACACGAGGAAAGTTTAAAGCCTGCATATTTTTCAAATGCATCATCCATTGTAAGCCGCCAGAAAGGAGGTCTCATAAAAGCAAAAGGATCAGAACCTGTTTTTGGTTTTGGAGGAAGCAGTTCGTTAAAAAGTTCCTCTGTAATATTTGCAGTTTCCATATAAGAAACATTCATATGATAATATTCAAGCATCGTAAATTCAGGCGAATGAATGTTTCCAACTGATTCAATATTTCTGTAGCATTTTGAAAGCTGAAACACACTTGTCTTGTGCTGCGAAATAATTTTTTTAATATAAATTTCTGGGGAAGGAACAAGGTAAAGCGGCACCTTTTCTTCTGACCACGGTTTTATATATTCCGTTTTAAATACTTCAAGACAAGTCTCAGGAATCAGATCGCGGCTCAATGCGGGCGTATCCAGTTCCAGAAATCCCTTTTTTGTAAAAAAGCTTCTTATCCGCTGCATGATGTCTGCGCGGAATTTCAACATCTCTAAATCCATGGCTCACATTATACCAATCTTGTTTTAACTGTCAATTTACTTTAAAATCAAAATCATGAGTCAGCCATTAATTTTCAGTTTAATCGACAAGGCAATCTTTGATTATGATTTGATTAAAAACGGCGACAAAATTTTAATCGCAGCCTCAGGCGGTAAAGACTCAACAGTGCTGGTTGAATATTTTTCAAACCGACTTCGCCGTCCGACCTGCAATTTTTCAATCGAAATCGTTCACATTGAAACTGAAATTACAAAGCCAATTAATCCTGAACTTGCATCTCTTTTTTCTTCGTGGAATGTTGAAGCAAAGAATGTAAAAGTCGACGTCCTTGGAAGGTTAAAAGAAGGGCACAAAATGAGCTGCTACTGGTGTTCAACTCAGCGCCGCACAGAACTTTTAAACTACGCAATTCAACACGGCTTTAACAAAATTGCACTTGGTCATCACATGGACGACATCCTCGAAACTCTCTTAATGAACATGCTTGAAAAAGCCGAGCTTACAACAATGCCGCCGCTTTTAAATTACGAAAAATATCCTGTTTCAATTATCAGACCTTTATGCTACGTCCAGGAATCAACAATAATTGAACACGCAAAAAAATCAGGCTATATAAGCGAAACGTGTACCTGCGATTATTTTGTAAACGGCTTTAGAAAACAGACAAGAAAACTCCTTGAAGAACTTACAGCCGGAGATTCTATAAAAAAAGAGCACCTTTTCAATTCCCTTAAAAATATCGACCCGACATATCTTCCATAAAAAAGGCCTGCATCGACTGCTGGCTTTCTCGTACGTTTCTTGCGTTCTGTTTATTTTCGGTAAGGACGCTTGTTGTGAACGAAAGTGTATCTTGCTCCAAAAAAGCGGCCGATAAAGCGGCTGAAGAAAGCCGTAACTTTCCATTTTGGTGTCCACAGCGCAATGTATTTTTTCTTTGACGCACATTTTAATGCATGCAGAACAGTGTCCTTTGCAGGATAACCGTGAAGAACTTCTTTACGGGCACCGTTTGAAGCAACGTTTGCAAATTCAGTAGAAACTGAACCAGGACACATTGCAAGAACATGAATGCCTTTGTCTTTAAGCTCGGCCGCAAGTGCAACAGAGAAGGAAAGTACATAACTTTTAGTTGCCGCATAAACTGCAAAGTTTCCCAGCGGAAGGAATGCGGCAAGACTTGCAACGTTAAGAATTGTACAACCTTCATGCATATAAGGAATTGCCAGACCGCAAAGACCTGTCAGCGCTGTACAGTTTGTATCAATCATTTCAAGTTCTTTATCAAGCGGAGTTTCTGAAAATTCCCCGTATGTGCCGAAACCTGCATTGTTGATAAGAAGGGCAATTTCAAAGCCGTCATTTTTAAGCTCAATCTTGAAGGTCGTTCTTAAAAGTGCGTTTAAGGCTCTTACGCCCTGTGTGCCCGAAATGTCGATTTCAATTGTCTTGATTAAAGGAAATTCTTCGTCTTTTTTATTTTCTGTTGCTTTTTCAAGGTCATATTTAAGGTTTTTCAGTCTGTCAGCGCGTCTTGCGAGTACCCAGAGTTCATCAATACGGCCAAAATTATATTTTTTACTATAAAAATAGAGTTCTTTTGCGAATTCCGAGCCCATTCCAGAGCTGGCACCCGTAATAATTGCAATTCTTTTCATAATTTATATATATATGGAAATTCCTCATAAAATCAAGCAAATTCTACAATTATACAAAATATTTCTATAATATATGTTTGACCTAAAATATAATATCTAATATATTTATAATATGAAACTTTATACAAAACTGTTTGTTTTACTTGTAAGTTTAGCATTAGTTGTAAGCTTTACTTCTTGTAAGTCAATGATTTTGAATGCAGCTTCAAGCGGAATCAGCGGAGCTGACAAGAAAGGAGTTCCTTCTGAATCAAAACCAGGTTCTCCAGATCCAATGATGGCATTTATGGGAGAAAAAGATCCTGTAATTGTAAGAGAAGTACTTCCAACTGTTCTTAAAATCTACGAAATTATGCATATTGAAAATCCTGAACATCAGGGTAATACAATCATGCTTGGTTCTTTGAACGTAATGTATGCAAATCTTTGCGTAGAAAGTAAAGCTGAACTTATGACAGATCCAAGACTTTTGGACGAACAGGTTGCAGAATATAATAGAGCAAAGCTTCATTATATGAGAGGTCATGACTTGATTTTCGGTGTATTTGAAACAAGATGGCCTGGCTTTACAAAAGCAATTATGGGAACTGAAGAAGAAGAATATGCAGAGTATGCAGCAAAACTCACTAAAGATGATGTAAACGCAGCATACTGGGCTTGTGCAGGCTTCTTTGCTTCATTCTCACTCGATCCGCTCGATTCAGAAGTTATCGGATCAATTAAAGGACACATTCATGTTCTTGAAAGATGTGCCAAGTTGAACCCTGATTATTCAGGCGGAGCAATCTGGGACGTATTGATGCAGATTTATACTGCAGCTCCATCTGATTTTGGTGGAAATTACGAAAGAGGAATGGAATGCTATGAAGAATATATGAGATGCAGCGGCGGAAAAACTGCAGGCGCTTATATGACAAAGGCTTCCTTCTGCATAGATAATGGAGATAAAGAAGGATTCATTGAGTGCATGGAAACAATTCTTGCCATGGATACAGATGATGATCCATCAAATGCATTGATGACAACAATTGCTCAGCAGAAAGCTCAGAGAATGCTCGATCACATTGACGACTACTTTATTGAATGGTAAACAATTTTTATAGGGGAAATTTTATGAAAATGACAAAGAAACTTATCGGAATGGTTGCAGGTCTTGCTGTTGCTTCAAGTGCATTCGCAGCTCCTATTACAATTAAAGTTGCATCTGTAGCACCAGCTCGTTCATCTTGGGATGTTCAGCAGCGTCAGATTGCTAAAGAATGGGCACAGATTACAGATGGTGAAGTTATCCTTCAGTTTGTAACTGCAGATGCTATTGGTGGTGAAAGTGGAGTTGTTTCAAAACTTCAGTCAGTTCGTCCAGGACAGAAAGCTCCTATAGGTGGTGCAATCTTTACTTCAATGGGACTTGCAGACTTTGCTCCAGATTGTAACGTAATGACACTTTGTGCTCCATTTATGTTCCGTAATCAGGAAGAAGTAAATGCTGTATTGAAGGAGTTTACTCCAACAATGCAGAAAGCTCTTGATGACAAAGGCTATGTAGTACTTGGATGGTTTAACATCGGCTGGGCTTACTTCTTTACAAGTGAACCAGCAGCAACTCCAAATGATTTGAAGAAACTTCGTCTTGCAGTAGGCGGACTTACAGCTCCTGGTTTGAAAAATGCTTTCCAGGCATCAGGTTATAAAACTGTAGATGTTTCATCTGAAAAATTCAGTGCTTCAATTGCTGACGGTACAATTCAGGGAATGTTCACAATTCCTATGTATGCTTATGCAGCTCAGTATTACAAACACCTTGATAACCTCAGTAACGTTCCTTTAGCTCCAGTAATGGTTGGCTTTATCATGAATAAAGAAGACTGGAACGCTATTCCTTCAAAATACAAACCAGAACTCGTAAAGAGTATCAAAAAGGCTGAAGCAAAATTTGTTGCAGACCAGAAAAGAATGGATGCTGAATATATCAAAAAATGTTCTGCAGGTGGATGTAATGTAATTAATCCTGATCAGAAAGTATGGGAAAAAGCATTCATGGCAGATCTTCCTAATATGTACAGTGGACCAAATCCAGTTGTAGACAAAGCATTTTATGATAAAATTGCTGCTTTCTTGAAAAACTTTAGAGGTGAATAATTGAAAAATCCATTTACAAACGCTAAAGGTAAATTAATTCCAGATGGAAAGAACGGGCTTTCATTTGTAGAAGACTGTCTTGCATTTGTTCTTGTACTTGCTCTTACTTTCCTGGCAATTTTTTTCAGAATAATGGACAAATACTTCAATGGGGTAATCAGCACTGACGTGCAGAAAGCCCTCCTTGAACAGATTGGTCTTGTTTTTGCTTGTGTTGCTGGTGTAATTACATGGAGAGAAAACAAGCATCTTAGTCTTGGCTCTATTGTTGAAAAAATTCCACAGTCTATTAAAAAGGTATTTAATGCTATTTCGTCATTGGTTGTACCAATGATTCTGGTTCAGTTCTTTTTTACAACTTTCAGCCAGATGTTTAACAGTACTCAGGATTGGTTTACAAAATCAATTGGTGTTATTCCTTATAATATTTTCTTTGTCTTTCTTCCTATCTGTTACCTTGCAATGGTAATTATGGTTGTAAGCAATAAAGAAAATCGTGTTCTTGCAATTATTGGCGTTTGTCTTGGATTTTTAACATCTGTAATTTCTATCGGAGATTTATTGTCTTTTGCATTTAAGATTTCTCCTGATGGTTCTGCATTGTATAAAACTCTTGAAGGTATCTGGCCTTCAATCTGTGCCAATGCCACGTGGATTATCATCGTATTGATGCTTTTAATGGCATTTATGGGTGTACCACTTTTCCTTGTTATTACAGGAATTCTTTATGTACTTTATTCTGCAGCTCCTGGCGGTATCGTTTCGGGAGTTGTTTCAGATCTTTATTTGAAATTTACAAAAACTGATGTTCTTGCGATTCCATTGTTTACAATTGCCGGATATCTTCTTTCCAGAGGAAGTGCAAGTAAGAGATTTGTAAATCTTTTTAATGCACTTTTCGGTTGGTTCAGAGGAGGAGCTGTAATCGCTTCTGTACTTGTAATTACATTCTTTACTACCTTTACAGGTGTAAGTGGAGTTACAATCCTGGCATTAGGAAGCCTTCTTTCAATTATTCTTGTTGGAACAGGATATGATAAAGACAAAGCTGAAGGTTTGATTACTTCAAGCGGTGCACTTGGTTTATTGTTTCCACCAAGTATTGCAATCATCATGTTCATTTCAATTAACTATCAGATGATTACAACAGAATTAGGATTCAGTAAATTTGATATTACTGATCCATTTGTTGGAGCTCTTATTCCTGGTGTTATTATGACACTTGCAATGATTGTTCTTGGTATCATTTTTGATAAAAATAAAAACAGACCAAAACTTTCTGGTAAAGCAATTGCTGTATCTTTGAAGGACAGTATTTTTGAATTGCTCTTGCCAGTAATTATCTGTGTTACATTGTTCTCAGGTTTTGATATCTTTGAAGTTGCATCTATTGCTGTATTGTATACAATCCTTTTGACAACAGTAATCAGAAAAGATTTTTCATTGCGTGGAGTAGCAAGAGAAATTGCAGATTCAGTTCCTGTTTCTGGTGGAGTTCTCTTTATTATTGCTGCTGCATCATGTTTGTCAGTATATATGGCATTGTCAGGAATCCCTGAAAATGTTACAGAATTTATTACTCAGTATGTTCCTAATAAGTATGTATTCCTTCTTTTGATGAATATTGTTTTACTTATTACGGGTTGTCTCCTTGATATTTACTCTGCAACAATTCTTATTGCACCAATTTTGATTTATGCAGCAGAAATGCAGTTCGATATTCCTGTTGTACAGACAAGTGTTATCTTCCTTATGAACCTTTCAATCGGATTCTTGACACCACCTGTAGGAATGGACTTGTTCATTTCATCTTATGCATTCAATAAGCCTGTATCAAAGGTAATTAAAGGCGTTCTTCCATTCCTTGGAGTTCAGCTTGTTGTATTGATGCTTGTTACTTATATACCTTCTTTGACAACTTGTTTAATTCCTGCAGATCATTTTGAAAAAACAGAATGGGCTCAGGAACAGAAAGATATGCTCAAGGAATATCGAATGCAGAAGAAGCTTGGTAATTCTGTTGAACTTGAATTTGACGACGGAATCCCTGATTTCGATGATAACTCTGGGTCAACCGGTGAAACAGTAATTATCGATGGAGTTGAATACCAGCTCTAAATCATAATGACTCATAAAACATAATTACATCTTGAAAATTAATTTTATTAAGGTTACGGCTTTCGCCGTAACCGCTTTTTCTTTATTATCATGTTCCTCAAAAAATAAAGCCGCAGAAGAAAAGGAGCGAAGGACTCGAAAAAATTCCTTTGAAATGTATCAGCTTCTTAAAGAAGATAAGGCTAAGAAAAATGCAGCAGTAAGAAAATATGTTTCTGAGCTCTCACTTGAAGAAAAACTTTCTCAGGTCTTTATGATTAATCTTGAAAAAGACGACAGGTTTTTTCCTGTAGAATGGTATGACAGGACTGTAAAGACTTCTGATGAAAATTTTAAAAGTTCTGATGGAACTTTTAATAGCTCTGATGGAACTGTAAAAAAAATCAAGACTACACTGATTCCAGCCGGCTACATTTTCTTCGGCTATAATGTTTCAAAAAATCCTGAAACAATTATTTCGTTCACTGATTCAATTACAGAGTATGCTTTAAAGGAAAAATCAATTCCTGCATTTTTATCAATTGATGTCGAAGGCGGTTTTGTAAACAGACTTCGTGGAGTTGCAGGTCCACTTGCAGAAAACGAAAGAGTTGCTTCGTGTCTTACGCCTACACAGGCTTACAAACTTTATTCCCTGTACGGAACTCAGCTTCAAAGCCTTGGATTTAATTTAAATCTTGCACCGGTTGCAGAAATCAATTCAGAAAACAATAAGGAATTCCTTTCAGGCCGCAGTTATGGCGATGAAAAACAGGTTGTCGAATACTGTTCAAAAGCGGTTAATGCATATCAGAATAAGAATGTCGGAACTGTATTAAAACATTTTCCCGGAAATACTAATATTGATCCACACATCGGTTTACCAAAGATTGATATGACTGAACAGGATTTTAATCAGATAAAAAAAATATTTTCTGAAGCCATAAAGAACAACCCTGATGGTGTTCTGATGAGCCATGCAATTGTTCCGGCATTTGACAAAGATCCTGCGTGCCTTTCAAAATTCTGGATAAAAGACGTGATGCGTGATGAACTTGGATTTGAAGGAATTATTTTTTCTGATGACATTTTTATGGGAGCGCTCATTGATAACGGTTATTCACCTGCAAAGGCAAGTAAGATGGCAATTGACGCTGGCATTAATTGCATCATGATTTCTGAAAAAAAATTCGGACGCTGGATGGAACTTCTTATTTCTATATGTAATGAAGAGCCGGAATTTCTTTCAAAGATTGAAGAAAGCGTAGTAAAAATTCTGGAATTTAAAATCCGTCACAATATAATAAAACTTGAATATGACAAAGCTTGCGATGCATATTCGGTCCGACTTTTAAATTCAGACGAAACAGATTTTTCAAAAGAAAAACAAAAAGATTGCTTTAATTCATTTGAAAATGCAAAGAAAGAAACTGTAGATATTTACAACGAATATTTTAAGCCTACTGCTTCTGAAGAAGAAAAAAGCGCTTTAAACATTCAGTAATTTACCGGGAATTTTTATGGCAAAGAATAAAGATAAAGACAATACAAGAGGCGCAGAAGGATTTAATTCTTATTACCAACAGGTTTATGGCGAACGCTGGCAGGCTTTGAAAGAAGCCTTTCTCAAAGAAGCAAATCCAGTTCCTTATAAGTTAGATACTGAATTAAGAACTTATTACCTTGATGCCGCAAGCATTCTTGCAGCATATTCTTTACCATTGTCTGGTGCAGAAGATATTCTTGACCTTTGTGCAGCGCCCGGCGGAAAAACTCTTGTTATTTCTTCACTGATGGATGATGAGGCAAATCTGACTTCGAATGAGCGTTCTTTTGAAAGAAAACAGCGCCTTTCTAAAGTTATCGAAGAACATATTCCGCTTCAGATTTGTGAACGCATTAAAGTTACCTGCAGTGACGGCGCTTTGTGGTGCAAAACAAAAAGTGAATGTTTTGACCGCATTCTTCTCGATGCTCCATGTTCCTCTGAACGTCACGTTTTGAATGACGAAAAGTATCTTTCTCAGTGGTCGCCTGCGAGAATTAAAACACTTGCTATGGAACAGTGGGCTTTACTTTCAAGCGCCTATCGAATGCTCCGAAAAGGCGGAATCATGCTTTATTCCACCTGTGCTCTTGCACCGAAAGAGAATGATGAAGTTGTTGAACGGCTTTTCAAAAAGTTTGACGATGCTTCTAATCTTTTTATTGATTCAGAGGAATATTCACAGCTTAAAAATGATTTTTCAAAGCTTAAAAACTTTTCTCCGGACTTGATTCTTCCGCAGTTTGAAAAAACAGAATTTGGTTATCAGATTCTTCCGGATGTCCAGAATGGAGCAGGGCCGATATATTTTTCAATTATAAAGAAAGCTCTGAATAAAAAATTATCCGAATAAAAAACATTACATAATATACAACTGACCAGATTAGAATATAGACAAATTAGAGATAAATATATACAATAGAAAGTTGAATAGGATATCTTATGAAAATTAGTCGAGAAGAGAAATTACAGAAAATTATTGAGAGCGAAAAGCTTCTTGGTGAGATTCAGGACGTTGACGTTCTTCTGGAACGCATCTTAACTGAAGCTCGTGCTATTGTACATGCAGATGCCGGTTCTATTTATGTTGTTGACGGCAATAATCTCAAAATTAAGTATGCCCAGAATGATTCTCGCTTAAAAGAACTGGCTCCGGGTGAAAAACTTCCATACACATTTTTCTCTTTCCCTATTAACGAAAAATCAATTTCAGGTTATGTTGCATACTCAAATGAACCCTTGAATATTCCTGATGCCTACGAAATTCCTGAAGATAAGCCTTATAAGTTCAATCAGACAACTGACAGAACAACTGACTACCGTACAAAGTCAATTTATACAATTCCATTGAAGACACCGGCTGGAAAGCTTCTTGGTATTCTTCAGATTATTAATGCTCAGAACGACGAAGGCGAAGTAATTGCTTTTGATGAGGATGCAGAACTTTTTATTACACACTTTGCACAGAATGCAATCAAGGCTCTCGAAAATGCTTACCTTACAAGTAATATGGTTCGCCGTATGCTTAAGATGGCAGAGTTCCGTGATCCTAAAGAAACATATCCTCACGTTGAACGTGTTTCAAGCTTCTCACTTGAAATTTATGACCGCTGGGCATTTAACCACAATGTTCCGGACTCACAGTCACACAAGTTCCGTGATACTTTAAAAATTGCCGCAAAATTCCATGACGTAGGAAAGGTTGGTATTTCTGACGTTATCCTTAAAAAACAGTTCCCTCGTTTTACAGACGAAGAAAGAGCAATCATGCAGGGACATACCTGTATTGGTGCAAATCTTTTTGAGCCACCAGAAAGTTTCCTTGACGAAATGTGTCGCGACGTTGCTTTGTTCCATCACGAAAGATGGGATGGCGGTGAAACAGCTTATCCTGGTGCTACTGATTTCAGAAACTTTGTAATCGGAGCACCGATTGAACCTGCACGCCATCTTTCTGGCAATGAAATTCCACTTTGTGCCAGAATTGTTGCAGTAGCCGATGTATTTGATGCATTGAGTCACAAACGCTGTTACAAGGAAGCATGGAAGATTGATGATGCTTTCTCAGAAATCCAGGCTGATGCCGGCAGACACTTCGATCCTGAAGTAGTTCTTGCCTTTATGCAGGTTCGCGACCGCATTTCTGCAATTCAGCTAGCATTCCCGGATGAAGAATAGTTTTAATTTATTCGATAAAAAAAATAACTTTAGTAAACACTGAAGTTATTTTTTTTACTTTTCATTTTCTCTTCTTATCTTTAATTCTGAAAATAATTTATCTTTTTAAGGATTCTTCTCGGATAAGCCGGTGAATTTCTTTGTCGAAGCAGTTTGCAAACCTTGCAAATTCTTTTTTCGAATAGGAATTGCTTTTGTCTCCGCCTAAGCCCAGCATTGAAAGCTGAAGCGAAAAATCTCTTTCTGATTTTCGTTCCTTGATGTTTTCTTTTGTCCATATGGAACCACGGTCATTAAGAACAGTGATGTTTTTTTCAACAAGGTTGTCGGCAAGCGGAATGTCTCGGGTAATAACAATGTCAAAGGCCTGGACGTTTTCCATTATAAAATTATCAGCGGCCTGACTTTCGTTATCGGTAATAATCATTGAAAAATATTCATGTGGATTTTCACAGGGAATGTTTTTGTTAGCAACAAAATTAACATGTAACTGTAATTTGAATGCGTATTCGACAAGATAGTTTCTTACAAGTTTAGGGCAGGAGTCTGCATCAACCCAGATTTTTATACTCATTACAAAACCTTTTCGATTTTAGAAATCAAATCTCCGGCGATTCTGTTAATGTCGCCGTCATCAGAAGATTCCTTTGATGAAATCTGCTTGTTCAGTTTTGCGTTCTTTTCTTTTTCTTTATATAGTTCATCGCAGAGCAGAATGCCTGCAAGAATTGCTGTCTGTTTCGGGTCTTTTAAATTGTCTGTTTTTTGAATTTCAGAAGTAATCTGTTTGTAATAATTAAGGAGCCTGTTTAAGTATTCGTCGTCTTCTTTTGCCTGAATTGCGAAGGAAGAACCTAAAACATTAATTTGAAGAAGTCCCATAATTAAAAGATATCGAATTTCTCTTCTTTTTCTTCTGGTTCTTCAGAAGTAGTGTCCATGTCAAATTCAGGTGCAATAACATCTTCTGATTTAATGTCATCTGAAGGAACTTCTGCAGTATTGTCTTTAGCATCTGTATTGTCTTTAGCATCTGTATTGTTAGTGGGAAGGGGAGCTGCTTCTGATTTAGAAGCAGCATTTTGACCGGCTTGACTTAAAACCGAGTTTTCGATTTTGTTAAGCCGGTCAAGTGCACCAAGAATGCTGTCTTCGATCTTTTTCTCGTCTGCAGTAAAAGAGTTGAGCAACTCCGTTTTCTCAGAAAGCGCATTTGTGAGCTCTGAACATTGTCTGCGCAGAGCATCGTTCTCTGATTTAAGCTCTACAATTTTCTGTACAGCAGATTCAACTTTTTGCTGCAAAAGAAGAACTTGATCGATAGAAATCATTGTTATGCCTTAAGTGCGTTTTTAGCTGCTTCTACAACTGCTTTGAAAGCTGTAGGATCTTCGATAGCCATGTTAGACAAAGCTTTGCGGTTCAATGTGATACCAGCTTTGTTACAACCATCGATGAAACGTGAGTAAGACATTCCTTCATCACGAACTGCTGCGTTGATACGAGCGATCCACAATTTACGGAAGTTTGCTTTGTTGTCACGGCGGTCAACATATGCGTGATCCAATGCTTTTGTTAAAGCGTCTTTAGCTGCTTTATAGTTAGTTCCGCGGCGTCCTCTGAAACCTTTTGTAAGTTTAAGAATCTTTACGCGACGGTTTTTTCTTTTTGTACCATCTATTGCTCTAGCCATTTTCTACACCTCATTAACCGTAAGGAAGCATCTGCTTTCTTACTTTCTTAGCATCAGCTTCGCTCAAGATACCTGTAGCGCGGAGCTGTCTTTTTCTTTTTGGAGAACGCTTTGTCAAGATATGACGAAGGTTCATCTTCTTGTACTTAACTTTTCCAGTACCAGTTAAAGAAAGGCGTTTTGAAGCGCTTTTCTTAGTCTTCATTTTAGACATACTAAATCCTCTTAACTTTTGGCTTTTGCTGATAAAGTCATTGACATGAACTTACCTTCCATAGCGGCTGGTTTTTCAATGACATACGCAGAAGTAAGCCTGTTTGTAACTTCTTTCAGGACGTCATAGCCGAGTTCAGTGTGGGCAAGTTCGCGACCGCGGAAGCGGATTGTTACTTTTACCTTGTCACCGGCGTCTAAGAATTCCTGTACATGTTTAGCTTTCGTATCAAGATCGCCCGATCCGATTTTAGGCTGCATCCTGATTTCTTTTAACTTTAATACCTTCTGGTTTTTCTTCGAGTCACGGAGTTTTTTCTCTTGTTCAAACCGGTATTTACCGAAATCGAGTATTTTACAAACTGGTGGGTTCGCTGTTGGTGCAACTTCAACAAGGTCGAGTTCCCTTTCTTTAGCCATTTTGAGTGCTTCCAAAGTAGGTACGATACCTTTCTGGTTACCCTCGTCGTCTATAAGTCTTACTTCTCTTACACGAATCTGTTCATTAATTCGTGTACCCTTATTGTTGTCTGCCAACTATCCTCCTAGTGTCTGTAAAAAACACACATATATATTAACGTACTTTAGAATTATATAGAAATTTATTCCTTGTGTCTATAGTTTTGTATGGGAATATACATAATAGGAAGAAAAATTCCCGCTAACTATTTTGGAGTTTTTTGCCGATAATTAACTAGTATGTTTAAATTTGCGAAAAAATCATTATTTATAGTAATATTCTCACTTTGTGGCATTGCTGCCTTTTCAGACACGACACATGTGGTTCAGAAGGGCGAGACTTTATACGGAATAGCAAAAAAATACAGTCTTTCAATAAAGGATATTTATAAAGCCAATAATCTTACAGAAAATGACGTAATCAAAGCAGGCCAGAAACTGAAAATTCCAGTTGAAACAAAAGATGACTCAGCGCATGTTTCTGTTACTACAACAGGAAAAACTACAACATATGTGGTTCAGAAAGGCGACACCTTCTACGGAATCGCAAAAAACTACGGAATTAAATTAGACGAGCTTTATTCCCTTAACGGAATGTCTTCAAAAACTGTATTAAAAGTAGGAATGAAACTCAAAGTTCCAGGAAATGAAGCAATCGCAGACATCAAAGATGTCGATCCAAAAGTATATTCAGAAATAAAAACTTCAGCAGGACTTGTATGGCCTGTAAAAAATCCAAAAGTAACATATGTAAAAGGAAAGGTGAGCGGAGTTCAGCTGACTTCTCAGGCCAAGGAGAATGTTACTAATATTCACGCAGGAACTGTAATGTTCTGCGGCACATATCGTGGATTTGGCGAAGTAGTATTTGTTCAGTCAAAAACAGGCCTTATGTATGTCTACACAGGTTTGAGTTCAGTTAAAGTTAAAAAGGGAAATTACGTAGTATTCGGTGATGTTATCGGAAAAGCCGGAGTTGATTCTGTAAGCAACAAAAACGGAATCATGCTGATGGTAATCCAGAACGGAAAGTATATGGATCCAGCCAAAGCGCCTCGTGGCTAGTTTTCCGACGTCATGTCGGTTCTTCGAGGCGACACGCAAATTGTATTGAGCAATTTGCTGTGTTGGTTTGTAGGCATTACAACGTGGCTAGTTTTCCGACGTCATGTCGGTTCTTCGAGGCGACACGCAAATTGTATTGAGCAATTTGCTGTGTTGGTTTGTAGGCATTACAACGTGGCTAGTTTTCCGACGTCATGTCGGTTCTTCGAGGCGACACGCAAATTGTATTGAGCAATTTGCTGTGTTGGTTTGTAGGCATTACAACGTGGCTAGTTTTCCGACGTCATGTCGGTTCTTCGAGGCGACACGCAAATTGTATTGAGCAATTTGCTGTGTTGGTTTGTAGGGATTACAACGTGGCTAGTTTTCCGACTTCATGTCGGTTCTTCGAGGCGACACGCAAATTGCATTGAGCAATTTGCTGTGTTGGTTTGTAGGCATTACAACGTGGCTAGTTTTCCGACGTCATGTCGGTTCTTCGAGGCGACACACAAATTGCATTGAGCTTTTAGGGAGCGTAACAGTTGTGAGTGGTGTGAAAGCAAAAGCAGAATTATCTATTACTAAAAGTCCTTTCGGCAAGTCTATTCAGCAAAGTCAGAAATAAATGCTAAAGTTTTTAACTTGCAAGTTAAAAACTATTCAAAAATGTAAAGTTTTTAACTTATAAATAAAAAACTTTACATTATTTTATAATCATTGTAAAATCTAGATATGGTAATCAGAAAGGAATTTCAAGAGATTCTGCTAAAATGGCAGGGCAAAAAAATAATTAAAGTTGTGACTGGGGTTCGAAGATGCGGAAAATCAACTTTGCTTCTGGAATTTCAAAAAACGCTTTTGTCTCAGGGGGTCTCACAGGATTGCATTCAGTCTGTCAATCTTGATGCAATTGAAAACGAACATCTTTACGACTACCACAGGCTTTATAAGCAGATAACAGAAAATCTAATCCCTCAGAAAATGAATTATATTTTTCTTGACGAAATTCAGATGGTTCCAGAGTTTGAAAAAGCAATCAACAGTTTGTTCCTTAAGGAAAATATTGACCTTTATCTTACAGGCTCAAATGCGTATATGCTTTCTGGGGAAATTGCCACCCTTTTAAGCGGCCGTTATGTCGAAATAAAAATGCTGCCTTTTTCTTTTCCTGAATATTGTGAATTGTGTTCTGAAATTTTAGGAAGCAAAATAGAACCAAACAGAAAATCCTATAACCAGTTTGTTATGTTCGGTGGGTTTCCGTATGTTGCGAACCTTTTGAATGACAAAGAAATGATAAGGGACTATCTGCGGGGAATTTATTCAACGATTGTTTTAAAAGACATTCTTCAGCGGAAAAAAATTTCTGATTCTGATGTTATTGAAAAAATCACAAAATACAGTCTTTCCAACATCGGCAATTTAACTTCAAGCAAAAAAGTAAGCGACACACTGACTTCTGGAGGAAGAAAAACTGCCAGTGCAACTGTAGAAAACTGCTACATAGCACTGACGGAAAGCTACTTGTTTTACAAAGCCACCCGCTACGACATAAAAGGCAAGGAATTTTTAAAAAGCCTTGAAAAATATTATGCTGTTGATACCGGCCTGTACTATTTTATGCTTGGAAGCAAAACAGGCAACGAAGGTTTTATTCTTGAAAACGTTGTCTATCTTGAACTGCTGCGTCGGGGCTATGAAATTTATGTTGGTAAATATGGCGATATGGAAGTTGATTTTGTTGCAATAAAGAACGGTCTACCAGAATACTATCAGGTTTCGCTTTCCGTAATAAATGAAGATACCTTGAACAGAGAATTAAAACCCCTTAAAGCAATAAAAGATTCACATCCAAAGTTCTTAATTACTCTGGATGAATGTAATGAAATTTCCCATGATGGAATCAGGCAGGTTTACGCACTGGACTGGATTTGTAATAAGTTGTAAAGGAATGAGATGCAGGATAAACTGAAGTGCACCACTAAAGTTGGACAAATAAAGTTCAATTTTAGGAGGTGCATTTTTTATGTCTAAATACTCAGAAGGTTGTACAATTTTTGGATTTGCATGACCAGTCACTAATCAGCCTAGTTAAAGTGTCCAATAATTGGGATGCACTTCAGTTTAATTACTTCTAGGACAGGCCCATTTTTTTAAGAAAATTGGATCAATACCCTTATGCCCGTTTCTGAACCGACTTAGTATCTTCAAGTGTCTTAAGAAAAACTTCCATGCACACTCTGGCGTCATCGTAGGCGCGGTGTGCTTCAGTTACGTCGATGTTCATAAGGCGGGCCATTAACTGTAAATTGTATTTTCCAAGCAAAGGATAAGCCCAGCGCACGAAGGTTAGTGTGTCCAGGGCTTTATTTTTTGTCTCCGGGAGTTTTGCTCTTGAAAGTTCTTCGTTGATAAAGTTTAAGTCGAAGTTTACGTTGTGGGCAATTAAAATTCCATCTTTAATAAAGCTTGAGAAATTTTTAAGCGCTTCTTCTGCAAGCGGAGCATCTTTAACCATTTCGTTTGTGATGTGGTTAATTTCTGTGCATTCTGGTGGAATTGGTTTTTGAGGATTGATGAGAGTTTCGAATTTTTCTTTGATTCCGTCTTTGTCAAACTTTACGGCCCCGATTTCGATTACCCGATCTGTCGTTGAACTTAAACCGGTTGTCTCGGTATCGAAGGCGATAAAGGTTGCTCCAGAGTCTAAAAGAATCTGGAGCTTTCTGAAATCTTCTATCAGTTTATTCTGCGGCATTTAATTATTTTGCTGCGTCAAGAATTGATTTGATTTCTTTTGTGATTGCGTCACAAAGTTCTGCTGCTTTTGCTTTTGCTGAAGAAAGACACTTGTCGCAGCCACCTTCGAGAGCCATTGTCGAGTTGATGTAGAACTTAATCTTTGGTTCTGTTCCAGATGGACGGGCACTTACGATTGTTCCGCCGTCGAGGAAGAACTGGAGTACGTTGCTCTTTGGAAGATCTAATGGTTTTTTGTCAGAAGGATTTGCCGGGTCGAATACGATCTGGTTCTGTACGTCGCGGATAGATGTAACTGTTTTTCCACCGAGAGTCTTGAGTCCTTCTGTGCGGAGTTTTGTCATGATACCAGCCATAACTTCTTTTCCAGATGAACCTGGGAAGTTCTGAGAGATAGCACGGTCTTCAAAGTATCCGTATTCTTTGTACATATCATCAAGGTGTTCAAGAAGGCTCTTGCCCTGTGAACGCCAGTAAAGTGTCATTTCTGCACAGAGAGCGGCAGCTGAAACACCGTCTTTGTCCATTACTTCTTTTTCTACTTTGTATCCGTAGCTTTCTTCAAGACCGAATACGTAGTCGCCAGTTCCTTTAGCTTCCATTTCTGCTTCAACAGCTGCGATCCACTTAAAGCCTGTAAGACATTCGATCATGCGAACGCCGAACTTTTTACAGATTGCATCTCCGAATGGTGAAGTTACGATAGAGCGAACTACAACAGGATCAGCTGGCATTGTTCCAAATTCTTTGCGGCTCAAAAGAACGTATTCCATGAGCATTGCACCCATCTGGTTTCCTGAAAGGAGAACCCATTCGCCGTTTGCATCTGGGAATGCTGTTCCGAAGCGGTCTGAGTCTGGGTCAGTTGCCATTACACAGTCTGCTTTTTCTTTTTTACCAAGTTCTACTGCGAGAGTGAGAGCTGGTTTTTCTTCTGGGTTTGGTTTTTCTACAGTAGGGAAGTTTCCGTCCGGTTCACGCTGTTCTGGAACTGTGATTACTTTAAGTCCGAGATCACCGAGAACTTTTTCTACGTGCATAGCACCTGTTCCGTGGAGAGGTGTGTAAACTACTTTTACATCGCCTGCTTTTTCTTTGATGAGTTCAGGACGGAAAAGCTGTGCCTTACACATTTCCCAGAATTTTTCGTCGATTTCTTTATCGATAATCTTAAGAGTTCCGTTTTTGAGGGCGTCTTCTTTAGAGATTGTTTTTACTTCTGTTACAGCGTTTACTTCTTTGATGATTCCTTCATCGTGTGGTTCGATAACCTGAGCACCATCGTTCCAGTATGCTTTGTAACCGTTGTACATACGTGGGTTGTGAGAAGCTGTTACTACAACACCAGTGTCTGCTTTGAGTTCACGGATTGCGAATGACAATTCTGGAGTAGGACGAAGTCCTGAGAAGAGGTAAGCTTTGATTCCGTTTGCAGCGAAGATTAAGGCTGTTGCTTCTGCGAATACGTCTGAGTTAAGACGGCTGTCGTATGCAACAACTGCGCTCAATGTTCCGGCTTTTGCTTTTTCTGGGAATGCTTTGATTACGTAGTTTGCAAGTCCCTGTGTAGCCTTGTTGATTTCGAGAGTGTTCATGCGGTTTGTTCCGCCGCCCATGATTCCGCGAAGTCCGCCAGTTCCGAATTCGAGAGTCTGGTAGAAACGGTCTTCGAGTTCTGTCCAGTCTTCTTTAGCGATAAGTTCTTCTACTTCTTTGCTGAAACGTGCATCTTTTTCAGCAGCGATATAAGCTTTTGCTCTTTTTAAGATTTCTTCTTTTTCCATTTTAATGGCTCCTTAGGTGTTTATGTAATGCGCCTTATGCGCGATTGTTACTTTGTTGAACTGAAACTCAGTTACTCTTCTAAAAGCATTTACATTTTATCTGCTTCTAAAAGCATTTTTGTTTCCCAGGCAAGGAGTTCTTTTTCCTTTTCGGGATTGTTTCCTTTAACGTCACACATGATTCTGAAAACGCTTTCTGTTCCAGAGCCGCGCATCCAGATAAAGGCTGCAGGTTTTTCTGAATCTTCAAAAAGCTGAATCTTAAGTCCGCCTTTGCCGCTTTCTGAAAAATCTTTTGCATCAACTTTTTCTGTCGTGCCGTTTGTCAATACACATTTATACGACGAAATGCCATATTTTTGCAATAAGCCGTCAGCACCATTTTTAAAGGAATTTTCAAAAACCTTCTGGAAGTTAGCTTTAAGCTTTGAGTGATCCATTGTGCTAATTTTAAGAATCGCACGGCTTTCTGAAACACCTGTTGTTGTGTAAACAGGAAGTGTTTCGATTACGTCACTCAAAGTAAAGTCTTCTTTATATTTGTTACTCTGTCCTGAAAGATCGCACCAGATGTGATAAAGGCCTTTTTTTGTATTGCCTGACATATCAATGCTGTCACGAATATTAAGAAGTTTTACGAATGCAAAGATTGTATTAATCGGATCACGAACACTTGAAGGGTAAGTAATAGTTCCTCCGTTGGAACCTTCACCTAAGATTCTTACTGTGTATCCCTGTTTGCGGGCAAGGCGTGCTGTGTTAACGACGTTTGCTTCTCCGACTTCGCCACGGAAAACTTTTGCGCCGAAGACAGCGGCAATTTCGTCGATACGCATTGATGTAGGGCAGTTTACAGCTACTGCAGGTTTGTAATTTTCTTCGGAACTGTTAAGCCAGTGAGAGAATGCAAGTTCTGCAAGAACAGAAAGTGAGAATACTTCCTGCGCTTTGAGAATCTGTGCGCTCTGTGATTTTGAATCCCAGTAAACGATATTTCCTCTGTCGCCGTCGCAGTCAGGCATATAGCCTAAAAGTGCATCTTTAGTTCCTGACTTCTGGAGTTCTTCCATTTTTTGTGCACAATGCACAAGATTTTCAGGTTCAGGAATGATTTCGTGTACGATTTTACCGGGAACATCGTTGAACGGATAAAAACTTATATTGTTTTCTTTGAAGAAAGCGCTGTCAATCGAAAGAGTTCTTGCGCTTCCGTTAAAGTCGCATACGATTCCGATTGGATTTTTTCTAATCTGTTCTTTAAGAAGGTCAAAGAAGCTGTCCTGAAGAGGAACGTTTGAAATTGAAGAAATTACGTTTCTTGAGAAATTTCTGTACATATCAAGCGCTTCTTTTTTTGAAGACATTGATTCTGTGTAGACCCAGTCAAGTTCTGTTTCGTTTCTGACAGAAATAAGGCGGCTTACATTTTTAAGAACATTTTCGTCTGCGCACTTTTCTTTGAAGGCATCAACGAGAAGGGCATTTTCCTGAGCGTTAAGAACGCCGCCGTCATTGAGCCCGAATTTAATTCCGTTGTGACCGACAGGGTTGTGGCTTGCCGAAACGTAAATGAATCCGTCAAAGAGTTTTGAAAACGCCATGATTTCTGGAGCCGCAGTAACGCCAAGGTAGCGGACTACAACTTTTTCTTTAAGAAGAAGGCGGACCATTGCGTTTGTAATCTGAGGACCTGTAGGGCGGGTATCCATTCCCACTACAATAGTCGGTGCTTTTTTTGAAGTGCGTTTTTTTACATAGTCTGCAAATACAAGTGCAGAAAGAACGCTGATGCAGGTATTGTCGATTCCGATATCACAAGTTGTGTCTTTTTCGTCACCAGAAACTGCAAAGACTTTGCGCCAGCCTGAAGCAGAAAGAATCATGTTTGGTTCAAGTTTATTCATTGCTCTATACTACCTTGAAAGAATTATAAAACATTAAGGGTAAATACTCGTGAGTATTCCTTGCCTGAGAAGTCTGTAACAATAATTGAAATTGTATCTTTTCCGTGAGGGAGATAAAGTTCCCCGAGAAGCATGATGTCGTCGTCAGGATAAAGTTCGCCGGCTGAATAAAGATTGTGACCTTCGATTGCAAGTTCAGAATCCTTCTGCTTGATTGTGTTGTACGAAATGCGTTCTGATTCTGTTCCGTTAACGAGAAGAGTTGTTTTGTAAGGAACAGCATTGTCCTGGCGCGATTTGTAGATTTTATATACGCCTGACGGGATGTTTTTCTGTGTTTCGAGATCGTAAACCTTGCCGAATTTGTTTTTAAGTGAAACATTTGTCAGGGTAAGGGCATGTTTCTGGCCGAGACGAGGCATGAGGATTAACGGGTTGATATAATTCTGGTTTTGAGTATCGATAATCTGGAATTCGAGATAGGAATCTGTTTCCTGCCATGCTGAGTTTCCGGTTGAGGCAAGCTTTGTTCCTGTAGTTACGGAAGGATGTTCATAAAGGTCTGTGTTAAAATTATCTGTGTCGAGGTTTCCGTATACTGTTAAAAGGGAATCTTCATGAGCTACGACTGCGCAGGTACCAAGTGATGATTCAAACCAGTTAAAGCCGTCATCGTGTTCAGTGATGATTATTGAAATTTCACCTTTATCAGCGCACACTGCTTCTTCTGATTCAGAAAAAATAAGCGATGTCGAAAGTGTGTCAGAGCGTTTCTGGCCGAAGAAGGAATAGAATTTATCCTGTAAAACATTTGCCTGAGGCCATTCAAAAGCGATTGCCGGAATTATGAGCATTGCGCCGGCACCGAGAAGGGCGAATAATTTTTTCTGTTTTTTCTGTAATTTCATGGTTATGTCCTTCTTATGTAAAAACTATTCTTTTGAAATAGTAAGCTTTGAGATTTTTGTATCTTTTCCTACAAAAAGGGAATTTCCGTCTGTCAGAATGAAGGCAGATTCTGCATCAAATGAAAAACTGCTTGTTTTATGAAGCCTTGATTCAAGAACGGTAATTGTATAAATATTGTGAGTTCCGATTTTTTCCTTTGAAAGAACGAATAAGCTTTCACCTACAGGAGATTCCTGGATGTTGAGAATGATTCCTGGAATGTCAATGTGAGAAAGCTTTGATTTTTTTATGTCATAAATGCCCAGACCGGTTGCATCGTTGTAGTAAACTGCAGATTCATCTTCGCTGAAGTAAACAAGTGTCTGATGAACGATGCTTGAAGGCAGATATGTGTGATATACGATTTTTGCGTGGTTTTCTTCATTTTTGTAAAGAACGAAACGCTGTTTATGCTGGCCTGATACGCAGGCAAAGTAATTTCCTTTTGAGCTTGTACTGGCGCCTAAAATAACTTCTGTATCACTTCCGCCCGGTGTAAGTTCGTACAAAGGGTTCATATTTTCGTCAAAAGTGCAAAGAACGCCGTTTGCAAAGCCGACAACGGTAAGCTTTTTGTTTGAAGTAAAAGCGGTAATCGGGCTTGTATGAAGATGGCGGTTAAGGATTTTTCCCTGAAGATCAAAATATTCAAAGCCAAATCCGCCCGGAAGCATTACAAAAATTCTGTCTCCTGCAGCATACGGAAAGCCGCTTGCCGCAATTTTTGATATTACGTTTCCGTTTGTGTCAAAAACGTCAAAGCTGTGGGAATTTTTTTCGTAAGGAATAAGGTAGTCCCGTGAGATTGTTGCTTTATAACCGAAGTTGCTGATATAGGTGAGTTTTCCGTCATGAGAAAAATAACCTGCATTCTGTCCTAACTTAAAGGGAAGTACATCAAGTGGTAATTCTGAAGTTTCTACACCCTGAGTTATATCTAAAGTCCACTGTGGAGTAAGCTGTAATTCTGTGCGTAAAGGCGCAAAACAGAAGATAAGGTACACAAGGAACAGTACTGGGAGTAATATTGAGGACAAATGTTTCTTATTTTTCATAAAATAATGATATAATTATAGAAAATAACTGTCAATAAAGATTTTTGAACTTTATGCCGATAATAGAACAGGAATCTTTTACAGTTTCCAGAATCTGAGAGAAACCGGGTTTTTTTGCCTGGAAAAAGGGAATTTTTATGAAACAGAGAACAATCAGGAGTAAAATCAAGCTTTACAGCATTACCGTGATGGCTGTTGTGCTTGTATTGTCAGCAATCATGACTGGAATCTACAGCCGGTCTGCCAACCGAACACGTATTGTTGCTGAACTTGAACGGATTGCCAATCAGAAAAATCTCGAATTTCAGGCTAATTTGAACAGTCAGATTATTCTTGCCCTTCAGATGGCCAAATCTCCTGTAGTTGTTGATTACTTCCTTGATCCTAAAGACGATGATCTTTTTGAACAGGCAAAAAAGGAAATTGCAGCTTATCAGGAATCATTCCTTGGCCGTACATCTTTCTGGATTAATGCAAAGGATTTGAAATTCTATTCTGACCTTAATTATTCCTATACCTTAGATCCTTCTAATCCAGATGATTACTGGTGGAATATGACAATGAAGGAAACTGAAGTTTACAACTTCAATATTAACTATAACAAAGAACTTGGAAAAACAATGCTCTGGCTTAATGTTGTTGTCAGAGATACAAAGGATAATGCAATCGGTATTGTCGGAACCGGTATTCCGATTACAGAATTCGTAAATGATATGTACAAGAATCTTCCAGCTGGAATCAATATGTATCTTTACAATAATTCCCTTGAAGTAACAGGTGCAAAAGACCAGAAGATTCTTGCAGAAAAACATTCAATCACAGAATTCCTTCCGGGGCTTGATAATGACAAGGCTTTGACTGATCAAATGATCAGCTTTACCAAAAAAGGTGAATATGTAATCAATCCGATCAAGGTAATCGGATGGAATCTTGTTCTTTTCGTTCCTGCTCAGTTTAGTGATAACTTTTCGGGAGATGTTTTCCTTTTTGGTTTAATACTTGATATTGTGTGTCTTATCATCATCGTTATCTTTACTGTAATTCTCTATAATTTGATGAATCGGACAACTGAACATCTTGATACAACAAAAGAGAAGGCAAGTGTTCAGGTTGATTTAATGGACCAGGTAAATGCTACCATTACTGAAAACGTGGATTACCTTGAACAGTTCGGAAACCTTATTGAACACCAGATTAACCAGATTTCTACTTCAACAGAAAATACAAATGATTTGATGAATGATCTGGAAGCAATGAATATTCTTCGTAAAGATTCAATTGACAGTACAAATGATCTTGCTGACAGTTCACGTACTGGTAATGAACATATTTCAAATATTACTGCAAAGATCGGCGAAATGAGTGAATGTACAAACAGACTCACTTCTGCAAACAATCTTATTGCAAGCATTACTTCAAAAACAAACCTTCTTGCAATGAATGCCTCGATTGAAGCAAGTCATGCCGGTGAACAGGGTAAAGGCTTTGCAGTTGTTGCAAAGGAAATTCGTGCCCTTGCAGAAAAGAGCCGTGCCCAGCAGCAGGATGTAAGCCGTGCTATTGCAGATATTAACGCAATGGTAAAGGATATGGTTTCTTATTCAGAAACTGCAAAGGCTTCGTTTGACCAGATTGTTGCAAATACAGAAAGAGTACAGGATAACTTCCAGAATATGTCGAACAAGCTTGAAAGTGAAGCTTCACTTGTACAGACAATTTCTGCAAACTTACAGAACGTTTCAAATTCAAATCAGAAAATAAACCTCAGCTTTGCAGAAATGAAACAGTCAAACAAACTTGTAAGCAAGGAAATTTCGAAGGCTGTAGAAAGTTCTGATGCTCTTCTTGTAGTTACAGATGAACTTTTGAAGAAAATCCGCGGGGAAGATAAAGAATAACCGGGGAAGATAAAGAATAACGTTATTTTTTCAGAATTGAGAATAAATTAATTGTACAAAATGCACATTTATGGTAAAATTCTAAAGTCTTTTGTTTAACGTGGTTAGATAAAAGACTCTCTGGAGAGTCTCCATAATAGTGTGGAGCGCCGAAGGGTTAAGGTTATTAGAGCCGATATCTCAGGCAAAGCGGACAGAGTAAAAAGTGTTCGTATTACTTTTCAGAGAGCTGCATGTAAAAAGTGTGGCTCTTATTTTTTTTAAAGGACTCAGAATATGAAAAAACGTATTTCGAGCTTGCTGCTTGCAGTATTTATGGCTGTTGGCGGTGCTTCTCAAGCATTTGCAGAAGAAGCAGCTGAAACTGTTGGAAAAACAGGATTTGCAGCTTTTCAGGCTAAACTTGAAGCTGTTCTTGATGTAATTGATGGTTTTGTATGGGGAATTCCTACAATCATCCTTATTCTTTTAACAGGTATTGTTCTTACAATCCGTTTGCGCGGTGTACAGTTCTGTAAACTTGGTTATGGAATCAAGTCTCTTTTCAAAAAAAATGAAGGCGAAAAAGGTGAACTTTCTCCTTTCCAGGCTTTGTGTACAGCACTTTCTGCAACAATCGGTACTGGTAACATTGTCGGTGTAGCTACAGCTATCGCTGCCGGTGGACCTGGTGCTTTGTTCTGGATGTGGTTTGCTGCTCTTGTTGGTACTGCAACTAAATATGCAGAATGTATGCTCGCTGTTAAATACCGTGAACATTGTGAAGACGGACACGTTCTCGGCGGACCATTCTATACAATCGAAAAAGGTATGAAAGAAGTAACAGGCTTCTCATGGAAGTGGCTTGCTGTTCTTTTTGCAGTATTTGGTGTACTTGCCGGACTTCTCGGTATCGGTACTATGACTCAGATCAACGGTATTACTTCTGCTGTTAATGATGCTTTTGCAGCTTACAAAACAAACTATGCTTTTGAATTGTTCGGTAAAGGTTATTCATGGGCTACAGTAATTTCCGGTTTAATCGTTACACTTGGTGTTGCACTTGTTGTAATCGGTGGTCTCAGACGTATTTCTAGAGTTGCAGAAAAAGTTGTTCCAACAATGGCTGTTGTATACGTATTCCTTGGACTTTCTGTTTTGATTATGAATGCAACAAGCATTCCTGGTGCATTTGCTGTAATTTTCAAGAACGCATTCGGATTTTCTGCAATTGCCGGTGGTGCAGCAGGATGGGTATTCAAACAGATTACTGATTCAATGCAGAAAGGTATTGCTCGTGGTATCTTCTCTAACGAAGCAGGTCTCGGTTCTGCACCTATCGCAGCTTCTGCAGCAAAGGTTGAAGAACCAGTTGAACAGGGTGTTGTTTCAATGCTCGGTACATTCATTGATACAATCATCGTTTGTACAATGACTGGTCTTGCAATTGTTATCGCATTCTATACAGGTCCAGATGCTTCAGGTGTAGGTGATTTGAAAGGTGTAGAAATTACATCAGCAGCATTTACAAGAGTTCTTGGTGGTGACGGACGTTCTGTTCAGTTCCTCCTTATGCTTTGTCTTGTATTCTTTGCATTTACAACAATTCTCGGATGGGACTACTATTCTGAAAAATGTCTTGAATATTTGTCAAACGGAAACATGACTTTAGTTAAAGTTTTCCGCTGGATTTACATTGTTGCTGTATTTATCGGACCTTACTTTACAGTTAATGCAGTATTCCAGATTGCCGACATCACAAACGGTTTGATGGCAATCCCTAACTGTATTTCTTTGCTAGTATTGAGCGGTGTTGCAGCAAAAGAAACAAAAAAACTTTTCGACAAGAAAGACGGTTTGTTGAAGTAAGATAAAGAAATAAAGACAAAAAAACGGAGTACGCTCACCGTATTCCGTTTTTTTGTCTGTTTTACAATTTTATTTTTCTTGAATTTTGATTGATAACTTCATATATTATAAAGATATGAGTAAAAACAATCAAAAACCAGACATCGAAATTATCGTTACTGATGCAGATGGAAAAGAGCGCAAAATAGATTCTAACTCAATTCTTCCTGTTGAACAAATTTTACCTAACAAATTAAATATTATTGCAATCCAGGGACGTCCTATTTTTCCAGGCGTTTTTACACCTTTGATGGTTTCTTCTGCCGAAGACGTAAAGGTTGTCGAAGCTGCTTATGAAGGTGACGGTTTTCTTGGAATTATCATGGCTAAAAAGGATTCTGACAATTCTACAATCGCTGATTTGTACGAAGTAGGAACTGCCGCAAGAATCATCAAGAAAATCAATATGCCTGACGGTGGAATTAATATTTTCATTTCTACTATTAAAAGATTCAAAATCAGAAAGGCATTGAATAAGACAAATCCAATATTTGCCACTGTCGAATACCTTGATGACGAAGAAGATTCCACATTTGAAGTAAAAGCACTTACACGCGCAATCGTAAGTGAAATGAAAGAAATCTCTGACAACAACCCGATGTTTTCAGAAGAAATGCGCCTCAACATGGTGAATATCGATCACCCTGGAAAAATCGCAGACTTTATCGCATCAATTCTTAACGTAGAAAAAGAAGACCAGCAGCGTATTCTTGAAACAGTAAACGTTCGCCGCCGTCTCGAACAGGTTCTTGTATTCATCAAAAGAGAACAGGAACTTTTACGCATTCAGAAAAAAATCCAGCACGAGCTGAACGAAAAGATTGAAAAAAATCAGAGGGAATACTTCCTTCGTGAAGAACTAAAATCAATTCAGGAAGAGCTTGGAACTGACTCAAACGGAAATTTAAACGACTATCAGAAGTTCAAAGAAAAAATTGAAAAGCTTAACTTTACAGGCGAGATAAAAGAAGCTGTTGATTCAGAACTTCAGAAATTCAATCTTATTGATCCAAACTCTGCAGAATATATCGGAACTCGAAATTTCCTTGAACTTGTATGCAATCTTCCATGGCAGGACAGCGCTGTTGAAGATTACAATCTTTCAAACGCTTCGAAAGTTCTTGAAGACGATCACTACGGACTTGATGATGTTAAAAAACGCATCATGGAATATCTTTCTGTCCGTAAGCTCAAAAAAGATAACAAAGGCTCAATCGTCCTTTTAGTCGGACCTCCTGGAGTAGGAAAGACAAGTATCGGTAAGTCAATTGCAAAGGCTATGAACAAGCCTTTTTATCGTTTCTCTGTCGGAGGAATGCGTGACGAAGCAGAAATCAAAGGTCACAGAAGAACTTACATCGGAGCAATGCCTGGAAAAATCATTCAGGGATTAAAGATTACAAAGTCACGTTCTCCGGTTTTCCTCATTGATGAAATTGACAAAATGGGACAAAGCCATCAGGGCGACCCTGCATCAGCATTACTTGAAGTACTCGATCCTGAACAGAACATTAACTTTAGAGACAATTATCTTGATCTGCCGTTTGATATTTCAAACGTGTTCTTTATCCTGACTGCAAATACTCTCGATTCAATTCCTGGTCCTTTGCTTGACCGCGCTGAAGTAATCCAGCTTTCGGGATACATTGATCAGGAAAAAATGGAAATTGCAAAGAAGTACCTGATTCCTAAAAACCTTGAAAAAAATGGCCTCAAAAAAAATCAGGTAAAATTTACAAAAGCTGCTCTTTCTTGTATTGCAGAAGAATATGCACGCGAAGCAGGCGTGCGCAATTTTGAAAAAAATCTTGATAAAATCAACCGCAAAATCGTAACAAAGCTTATGGCAGACGAAAAAGCTGACAAGGCACAGACCTTTACAGTTGATGCATCAGACTTGCAGGAATATTTAGGTAAACCTGTATTTGATGAATCAGAAATCAAGTGTGCTTCAAAACCTGGTACAGCCATCGGGCTTGCATGGACAAGCATGGGCGGCGATACACTTTTGCTTGAGTCGATTTCGTTCCCTGGAAAAAATGAACTTCAGCTTACAGGCCAGATGGGCGATGTAATGAAAGAATCAGCTCAGATTGCCTTTAACTGGGTCAAAAATTATGTCGAGCAGAATGAAATTAAAAAGCCTGAATGGTTTGAACAGAATGTAATTCATCTTCACATCCCTGAAGGCGCAACACCAAAGGACGGTCCGAGTGCCGGAATTACAATGGCAACAACCTTTATGTCACTCCTTACCGGAAAGACAATCAAAAAGAATCTTGCCATGACCGGTGAGCTTTCGTTAACAGGACAGGTGCTTCCGATTGGCGGTCTTCGCGAAAAAACTGTTGCAGCTCGCCGTAACCGAATCAAGACAATCATCATTCCAAAGGCAAATGTCCGAGACCTTGATGAAATTCCGGATCACGTAAAGGCCGGAATCAAGTTCATGCCAGTAAGCGATGTAAAAGAAGTGATAGATATCGTTTTCTAGCAGAAATTCTTCGATTACAGACAATAATTATTTGAAAACGCAGATTTTCCGTTTTATAACATATATTGCGGTAATCTGCGTTTTTTTGTATTATTTTCTATTATGGGTGAAGATGTAAAAGCGGTAGTATTCGATATGGACGGGGTTTTGCTTGATTCTGAAACTGTCTGTGACAGAATCTGGCGTCGCCTTGCGGTCGAAATGAACCTTCCTGATATTGAAGAGGCAATTGTCGAAAACCGCGGCTGCAATACAGAAATGATGAAAAACCAGCTTATCGCCCGTTATGGAAAAGATTTTGACCAGCCTAAGTTTTTTGCAGACTTCGGAAAATACTTCATCGAAACAGAAAACACAACCGGCATTCCTTTAATGCCACAAGTTGTTGAAACTCTTGAATACCTTAAATCAAAAAATTACCGTCTCGCACTTTGTACAAGCACTTGCCGCGAAATTGCAGAGCGCCAGTTAAAGGCTGTCAAAATCCTTGATTATTTTGAAGTAAAAACCTTCGGAGACGAAATCAAAAATTCAAAGCCTGCACCTGACATTTACCTTAAAGCAGCTTCGGAACTTGGTCTTGATCCTTCATTGTGTGTCGCAGTTGAAGACAGCTTCAACGGAATAAGAAGCTGTCATGCTGCAGGATTTAAACCTGTGATGGTTCCTGACTGTATTGAACCCAATGACGAAATGAAAAAACTTTGCTGGAAAATTGCAAAGCCAATTTCAGTTCTTCGTGAATTCCTTTAGAAAAAAATTGTTTTAGAAAATATTTAATTGAAAATATATGGGAGAATAGAAATGAGAAATTCCATTAAGAAAATTTTTGTTTTACTTTCAGTTTTTGTAATTGCATCTTCTTTTGTTTTTGCTGGTTCTGGCGCTTCGCAGAAAATTAAAATCTGGAAAGATGTAAAAATCAAAGGGGCAGCAATCAGCTATCTTCAGCCATATTTTGCAGACGAAGCAAATAATACAGGCGCTGCAGTAATTGTTGCGCCGGGCGGAAGTTATCATCACCTTGGAATGGGACATGAAGGCCACAAGGTTGCACAGTGGTTCCAGAAAAATGGAATTAACGCATTCGTTTTAAGATACCGTGTTTCTGGTGACGGTTTTAATCATCCTGCAATGCTTGAAGACATGCAGCGCTCAATTCAGATTGTTCGCGAAAATGCAGATAAATGGAAAATCAATACAAAGAAAGTAGGGGCAATCGGTTTTTCTGCCGGCGGACATCTTGTTGTAATGGCAGGTGCTTTTGGCGATAACGTAAACGAACTTACAAAACTCGGTATTAAAACAAATGTAAGTCTCAAACCTGATTTTGTAATTCCAATTTATCCTGTTGTATCAATGCAGGATGATATTTACCATGCCTGGTCAAGAAAAAGTCTTACAGGAAGCAAGGAACCAAGTCAGGCAATTAAAGATAAGTTCTCAATGGAAAAACAGATTACTTCAAAAATGTGTCCTGTATTCCTTTTGTGCAACAAAGATGACCGTACTGTAAAATATCAGAACTCAGTAAGACTTGATGAAGCTCTTTCAAAAGCAGGTGTTCCTCATATTTTCATTCTTAACGAAAAAGGTGATCACGGCTTTGGGATGGGTAACGGTAAATTTGTTAAGGAAACACAGTGGAACGATAAATGGCTTTTGCCTTGGCTTAAAGAAGAAGGAATTATTAAATAGCCTTCAAGGTTTGAAATATATTATTGATGAAAAAAGTTTGAAAAAAAGGATTTGAAAAATGGAAAACTTAGATGCAGAAATCGTATTACACATTCTTATTTCTGTCGGTGTAATCGTAATTTTTGCAAAATATTTTGGCGTTCTTGCAAGAAAAATCGGAATCCCTGAAGTTGCAGGAATGATCGTTGCAGGACTTTTGCTCAGATTCATTCCGTGGTTTAAAAACTTTGGCGGAACAGAACCTGATGTTATTTGTGCCGAAGCTAACCGCTTTATTTCTATCATGGCAGAAATCGGCGTAATCCTTATTATGTTCTCTGCCGGTTTAAGTACAAACCTCAAGTCACTGATCAAGTCTGGTATTAAATCTACAATCATTGCCTGTATGGGCGTTTTTGTTCCTTTGATTATGGGAACAGTCATGGCCTTCTGCTTTTTTGGTTTTAACGGATTCGGTACACCGGAGTTTTTCAAATGTATGTTTGTAGGAACAATTCTTACTGCAACCTCTGTAAGTATTTCTGTAGCAGTATTAAAGGAATTTGGAAAAATCAAAACTGATGTCGGTCAGACAATTATCAGTTCTGCAATTATTGATGATGTAATCGGAATTATCGTACTCACAATCGTACTTGGTGTAAGTTCAGGAAATGGTGGTTACATCGAAATCATTCTCAAGACACTTGCATTCTTTGCCTGTGCTCTTGTCGTAGGATTTATTGTTTACAAACTTTTCAAATGGTATGACAAACGCCATCCTCGTTCCCACAGAATTCCTATTTATGCTCTCGGCGTTGCTTTGATATTTGCTTATTGTGCAGAAAAATTCTTCGGTATTGCAGACATCACCGGTGCATACATTGCAGGAATCGTTTTGTGCAATCTTCACGATGCATCTTACATGGAATCAAAAATTGATATTAATGCGTACATGCTTTTCAGTCCGGTTTTCTTTGCAAGCATCGGTTTAAAAACAAATCTTTCAGGTTTGACTTTAGACCTTTTGTGGTTTGCTATTGCGTTCGTAATCATCGGATGTATTTCTAAAATTATCGGGTGCGGTGGAATTTCTAAGGCCCTCGGTTTTAACTGGCGAGAAAGCTACCAGATCGGACTTGGAATGATGGTTCGCGGTGAAGTTGCCCTTATCGTTGCAACAAAGGGACTTAACAATAATCTCATTACTCCGGAATATTTTTCTGCTGTAATTCTTCTGATTATTGTTTCTTCAATGCTTGTTCCAATTCTTTTAAAGCGTGCTTTTGGAATTAAAAAAGGCGACCAGTTAACTCAAGACTCTGAAACTCAAGCGTAATACAGTCAGCAAATTTGTAGAGCTCCATAAAGAGGGGTGTCGTCGGAATTGAAATTCACAAGCGCTTTTAATATAATAGAAAAACTTAAACGAATATAATTTAAAGAGGTATATACATGTCAGACGAAGTTAGAGTTCGCTACGCACCATCTCCTACAGGAATGCAGCACATCGGTGGTGTTAGAACTGCACTTTTTAATTATCTTTATGCTCGTTCAAAGGGCGGAAAATTCATTCTCCGTCTCGAAGACACAGACCGCACACGCTATGACGAAAAATATGTTCAGAACCTTTATGACACAATGGCATGGCTTGGAATTGACTGGGACGAAGGCGGTTCAAAGGGTGGAGAATATGGTCCTTATGTTCAGTCAGAACGCTTTGAACTTTACAAAGAATATGCTCAGAAACTTTTAGACAACGGCGAAGCTTACTACTGTTTCTGTGACTCAGAACGCCTCGACCGCATCAGAAAAATTCAGACAGAAAATAAAATGGCTCCAGGTTACGACCGTAACTGCCGCCACCTTACTCCAGAAGAAGTAAAGGCAAATCTCGATGCCGGAAAACCATACGTAATCCGTCTCAAAGTTCCAATGGAAGGAACAACAAAATTTAATGACCACATCTTGGGCGACATCGAATGGAAAAACGAAGATATTTCTCCAGACCCAGTATTGCTTAAGTCAGACGGATTCCCAACATACCACCTTGCAAACATCGTTGACGACCACATGATGAAAATCAGCCATGTAATGCGCGCTCAGGAATGGATTCCTTCTACACCTCTGCACGTTCAGATGTACAAATCATTCGGCTGGGAACATCCAGAATTCTGCCATCTTCCGATGGTAAACGGAGCAGACGGAAAGAAACTTTCTAAACGCCACGGTTCAACATCCCTCAACGAATTCCGTGCACGCGGATATCTTCCAAAGGCAATCGTAAACTACGTTGCAATGCTCGGCTGTTCATACGTTGAAGGCCAGGAATTCTACACACTGGAAGAACTTGCTGCAAACTTTAAGCTTGAACACCTTAACAAAGCACCAGCCGTATTTGATTACAAAAAGCTCGAATACTACAACGGTAACTATATCCGCCAGATGAGCGCTGAAGAACTTTATAAATGGACACTTCCATTCATCACAGGAACTGGAGACGCAACTCTTGAAATCAATCCTGAAAATCCTCAGCCAAAACCAAATGTAGGACCAGAATTCTCAGGCGTTGCAATGGGAGAAGACGGTCGCCCTTACTGTGTTGATAAATCAATGAACATGTCTACAGAAGATGTTGAAAAAACACTTCTCGGTCTTATGCCATTGATCCAGGAACGCCTTAAGTTCCTTACAGAAGCTGCAGAAATGGTACACTTTATGTTTACAGAACCTCAAGTTCCACCAGCTGAACAGATCATTCCAAAGAAGATTGACCTTGCCAAGACAAAAGAAGTACTCGAAGCTGCAAAAGATTTCGTAGCAAAAGTATTTGACCTTGACCACGAAGCTGCAGAAAACCTTGCTAAAGAAAAAGCAGAAGTTCTTGGAATCAAACTCGGTGACTTTATGATGCCGATCCGTATGGCAGTAACAGGAAGCCGCGTTTCACCTCCATTAATCGGTTCAATTCTTGTTCTTGGAAAAGATAAATCAATCGCAAGAATCGAAAAAACTCTTGCTGCATTGAACTAAGCTCTTGTAAAGTTGAGTCAGTGAAATAATAAAAACTATTGCCCGTCTGGGGTTTCTCAGACGGGCTTTTTTTGTTTTTAAGTGGAATTTTTAATTTATGCAAGAGAGATGACTTTATTGTATTTTTACAAGAAGGCATTTACTATTGATGAAGCTTACGATATCCTTAAAGAAAACAGTGGAACTCATTTTGAGCCTTCACTTGTAGAGGTTATGTTGATTATCAGAAGTGACCTTGAAAAAATCTATGGAAAGAAAAATGATTGATTCTAAATACACAAAATGGGTTGCAGCCTGGGGCAACGCTACTTCAATTTCTGACCGGGACATTTCAACTTATTCAAAAAATCTTACTTTACGATATCCGGTAAAAATGTGCTTCAACGGAAGTAAACTCCGCTTTCACTTTTCAAACCTTACCGGAACAGAAACTGTAAAAATTACAAAAGCATTTGTCGCAGACACAAGGACTTTAGAATACAAAAACGTTCCAATTACATCAAACGGTAAAACAGAAATCGAAATCCCTGCAGGTAAAGAAGTTGTAAGTGATGAAGTGGAATTTTCGGTTAACCGAGGAGCCGTTTTAAATGTCAGCATGTATTTTGAAGGCTTTACACAGATGTCATCAGGAACTCACGTAACAGGTCCTTTAAGCAAGGCTCAGTTTGCGTACGGCGATTTTTCTGAGGCAAAGGAATTTGACAAAGACCTTTCAAAATCAACACCGTGGTTTTATTTCTTAAATACAATCGATGTTCTTACCGAAGAGAAAAACCACGCCTTCATCTGTTACGGCGATTCTATAACAGCACAGAGCTGGCCTGATTACCTTACGCTTCGTCTTGAAAAAGAAGGCATTGATAACGTTTCTATCATTCGCCGTGCAGTCTGCGGAACAAGAATCCTCCGCCAGTATGACTGCATTACATATCAGGCATACGGCTTAAAAGGCGAAACAAGGTTTCCGATTGAAGCAAACGTAAGTGGTGCAACTGCAGTTTTGATTCAGCATGGAATTAACGACATCATTCATCCTGTTGGAGAAGAAGTAAATCAGTTCAGACCTTGGAGCGATTTACCGACAGCAGACGAAATGACAGAAGGCTTTGAAAACCTTTATGTAAAGCACGCACGGACACTCGGCCTTAAAGTTTACGGCGGAACACTTCTTCCGATTTACGGCTGGAGAACTTATGCAGATTTTAGAGATGAACTTCGCGTAAAATTCAACGACTATATCCGCCGTACAGAAACTTTGGACGGAGTAGTAGACTTTGACAAAGCAGTTCGCGATAATGAAAAAAATGAAAGATTTGCCGAAGGTTTTGACTCAGGCGATCATCTTCATCCAAGTGAAGCAGCATATAAAGCAATGGCTGATGCCGTTAATCTTGATTTTCTAAAATAATTCCTTGAAACAGGAGTCATAAAATGAAACTTAATCCAGTAATCACAAGTCTTTTAGAAACAGACCTTTATAAATTTTCAATGGGACAGGCAATTTACCATCAGTTCCCATCGTATAAAACACTGTGGACATTCAAATGCCGTAACGAAAGCGTAAAGTTTACACCGGAGATGGTAGAAGAAATCAAGGAGCAGATTAAAAGCTACTGCAATATCCGTTTTACAGAAGAGGAACTTGATTACCTCCGAAAAATTGAATGGCTCCACGAAGATTACATTGAACATCTTCGAATCTGGAAGCCTCGCTACGAAGATTTTGAAATCAGTTCTGACGGCCCTAAAGGTTTCAGCCTTGAAGCATCGGGAACCTGGCTCAATACTTCAATGTATGAAATTCCTATTCTTGCAATCATCAACGAAGTTTACTTCAGAATGCAGTTCGATTACACAGAACTTTTTGAACAGTATAAAAGAAAACTCAACGAAAAAGTTAACTGGCTCAAAGACGGAACATACAGCATCGGAGCCTTCAGTGAATTCGGACTTCGCCGCAGATTGAGTGCAGAAGCGCAGGATCTTGCCGTTAAGCTTTTGTGCGAAAACAACGGAAGCTACAAAGATTCATTCTGCGTCGGAACTTCAAACGTTTACCTTGCAAAAAAATATAACGTAAAACCAGCCGGCACTATGGCGCACGAATTTGTAATGTGTGTAGGTCAGGGAAATCCGATGTACAATCCTGCATATTCAAACAAATTTGCAATGGAAGCCTGGACAAAAGAATACGGCGTATTAAACGGAACTTACCTTACAGACACAATCGGCGAGGCAACAACTCACCGCGACATGGGATACACATTCACTTGTCTTTTCGGCGGTGTGCGCCACGATTCCGGAGATCCTTACGAATGGGGTGAGGAATGGATCAGGCACTACGAAAAGTATTACAGCAAATATCACGATGAACGCGTAAATCCAAAATCAAAAATGCTTTTATTCAGCGACTCACTTGATTTTGAACGCGCTTCAAAACTCTACAGCTACTTCAAAGACAGAATCAAAGTTGCATTCGGTATCGGAACCTACATCGCAAACGACACAGATGTAGAAGCGCTTAACATCGTAATGAAAGTTAGTGAATGTAACGGCCGCCCTGTTGCAAAGCTTTCGAATGAAGCTGGAAAGACAATGTGTAAGGACGACGAATACGTTGAGTATTTGAAAAAGACGATTGAGTGGAGATTGACTCACACAGCGCATAAATAAGAAAAAAAAGGTGCACTTCATTTTCGCATTTGATGTGGTATAATAAAAAGTGCAGTTTTATGCAGATTCCTTTTTTAAATTTATAAAGGAATTTTTAAGGAGAAGAATATGGTTGATTATACAGAAGGCTCTGGCAAACAGTATCACACTGGCGTAGGTCCTAGCGATATCGGAAAATACGTTATCATGCCCGGCGACCCGAAACGCTGTGCAAAGATTGCAGAATATTTTGACGATGCAAAACTTATTGCCGATGTCAGAGAATATGTTACATATACAGGAACTTTAAACGGCGTAAAGGTAAGCGTTACTTCAACAGGTATCGGTGGACCTTCGGCTTCAATTGCAATCGATGAACTTGCAAAATGCGGTGCCCACACATTTTTGCGTGTAGGAACCTGCGGCGGAATGCAGGAAGATGTTTTAGGCGGCGACATTGTCATCGCAACAGGTGCTGTCCGCATGGAAGGAACTTCGCGCGAGTTTGCTCCGATCGAATATCCGGCAGTTGCAAACATTCACTGTGTAAATGCAATGATGAAAGCTGCAGAAGATTTGAAAATCCGTCATCATGTCGGTGTCTGCCAGTGTAAAGATTCTTTCTTTGGTCAGCATGAACCTGAAATAATGCCTGTAAGCTATGAACTTGAAAACAAGTGGCAGGCATGGCTAAGAATGGGATGTCTTGCTTCAGAAATGGAAAGTGCTGCACTCTTTATTGCAGGTCAATTCCTTCGTGTAAGAGTCGGAAGCTGCTTCTTAGTTGTTGCAAATCAGGAACGGGCAAAGAAGGGGCTTGAAAACAAGCAGGTTCACGATACAGATCTTGCAATCAAGGTTGCCGTCGGCGCACTTAAAGAGCTTATCGAAAAAGACAGGGCAGAAGGCCGTCTTTAATTTAAGAACAAATATTTTATTTAAGAGAATTAAATTATGTTACACATCGGATATCACGAATCAACATCAAACGGCCTTGAAGGTCTTGGAATCGAAGCGTTGGAAGTAGGGGCTGATACATTTGCCTTTTTTACAAGAAATCCCCGCGGTGGAAAAGCAAAAGACATTGATCCTTCTGATGCAGAAAAACTTAACGCACTCAGAAAAGAACATAATTTTGCTCCACCTGTAGCTCATGCTCCTTACACAATGAATCCGTGTTCAGCTGACGAAGGCTTAAGACAGTATGCGTTGGAGATGATGATTGACGATTTTCTCCGCCTTGAATACACTCCGGGTTCCCTTTATAACTTTCATCCCGGAAGCCACACAGGTCAGGGAGCAGAAACTGGAATCGATTTGACTTCTTCAATGATCAGTAATGCCATTAAGGAAGCAGAAAAGAAAATCGGTAAAGCGCCTTCTACAACTCTTTTGATTGAAACAATGGCCGGCAAAGGTTCAGAAATCGGTCGCACTTTTGAAGAGGTACGCGCAATCATTGATAAAGCAGAAGAAAAATTCGGTTCTTCGTTAAAGGGACGCCTCGGTGTCTGCCTTGATACATGCCACATTTGGGACGGCGGCTATGATATCGTTAATGACCTTGACGGCGTTGTAACTCAGTTTGATATAATCATCGGCCTTGACCGCCTTAAAGCAATTCACCTTAACGACAGCATGAACGACCTCGGCGCACACAAAGACCGCCACGAAAAAATCGGAGAAGGTCATATCGGTTTTGAAGCTTTAAAGCGCGTAACGGTACATTCCGCACTAAAGGCTCTGCCGTTCATTCTCGAAACTCCAAACGATCAGGCAGGATATAAGAAAGAGATTGAAATGTTAAGATAAATGAATGATTTTTTAAAAAAAATCTGTGGTGTTGATATATTTTAATTTCAAGGAAATTATTAAATTAAAATTAGAAATGTTTTAAGTGCAATGTGTTACATTCAGCGAAAAAAAGGTATACTGCTTTTTGAAGTATACCTTTTTTTTTCGGTCTTTATTTATTTTATATAAATTATGCCTGTAATGCAGTTACCGCAACAGTTGCGATGATGTCGTCAACGTTACATCCGCGAGAAAGGTCGTTCAATGGTTTTGCAAAGCCCTGACATACAGGCCCGATTGCCATCCATCCGCCCATGCGCTGACAGATTTTGTATCCGATGTTACCAGCATTGATGTTAGGGAAGATGAATGTATTTGCATGACCTGCAACTTTGCTTCCTGGTGCTTTAAGCTCACCAACTTCTGGAGCAACTGCAGCATCAAACTGGAATTCTCCGTCCAATGGAAGGTCTGGTTTTGCAGCTTTTGCAAGTTCTGTAGCTTTCTGAACTTTTGTTACAGTGTCATAATATTTTGCATCATTTCCAGATCCCTTTGTAGAGAATGAAAGCATTGCAACACGTGGTTCAATTCCTGCAATTTTTGAAGCTGTATCAGCTGAAGCTACTGCGATATCTGCAAGTTCTTCTGCTGATGGTTCAATGTTGATTGCACAGTCACCGAATACTGCAACTCCTTCTGGAACGTACTTGTTTCCGCATTCTGGAGCTACCATGATAAAGCATGAAGAAACTGTCTTGATGCCAGGTGCTGTTTTAATAACCTGAAGTCCAGGTCTCAATGTATTTGCTGTTGAGTGACATGCACCAGAAACGAATCCATCTGCGTCTCCAGCTTTTAGAATCAATGCACCATACATTGTGTGGTCTTTAAGGATAGCAGCTTTTGCAGCGGCTACATCAGCATATTCAGGTGCTCCTGTTTTTTTGTTGATTTTTCCTTCACGAGCTTTGAAAAGGAGTTCTGCATATTTGTCTGCGTTTGCGTCTTTTGCAGGGTCAACAAGAGTAACTCCACTGAGATCGGCATTAGAGCCTGATGCTTTAATGTCTTCATCTGAACCGATCAAAATTATTTTTGCGATTCCTTCTTTTACGATACGGCTTGCAGCTTCTACAACTCGTTTGTCTTCGCCTTCACAAAGAACGATTGTTTTACCTGCAGTCTTAGCTTTTGTCAGTAATTCATCTACAAATGCCATGTAAAACCTTCCTTAAAAAGATAGAAATATATTATTTAAAATAGACCAAGAGTATATCAACTCATGGCGATTTTTACAACTTCAAGGGCTCCGTCATAAGTCTTGATTTTATCGTTATGGATGATGGAATTAATATTGTATTTGAAAAGATCATCTTCCTCGATAAGAATCTTGAGTACGCGGTGAAGAATGTCAGGAGTAGTAACTTCCTTTGTACCGTCACCGATTTCTGAACCACGGATTGCACCCCAGGCTTCGTGACGACCAACACGCTGGATAAACAGCTTCGGAATCGGATAGAACGAAAGTTCACTTGGCTTTGTAATCATAAAGTCGCTCTGACGCATCAAAAGGTTAGTTGCATAAACTGCGGCATAGAAATCTTTATGAAGGAAAATATGAACGCCCGTAATTTTTTCTGTTGCCATGGAATTAATAAACTTCTGTGTTTTTTTCCAGTCGCTGTGCATTGTATATCCAATTCCATCTTTGTCCAAATGTTCCTTTAAAATCTGCCAGCGTCCTTCGTGGTCACCCATGTTGATAAGAAGGGTAGCTTTGCTTTCATTAATGTAATCCTTGCAGTAATTTGCAATATCGGCAAATTTTAAAGCCTGAGCTCCAGCACCGCCCATTGTCAAAAGGAATCTTCGAGGTTCCTTTTTTTTCATTCGCTGAAGACGTGCCTTGCAGTCAACTGCGATGTTGGCTTTTAATTCGTAGTCAACATAGTGTCCGGCAAGAATAATTTCTTCGTCTTTAAGACAGTTCTGAATCGGATACTTTTTTTCCATGTTGATCAGAGTTCTGTAACCCATGTAGGCAGACGGAGACTGAACTGTATGGATTGAACCTTCAGCAAGCCAGAAGGCAAGAGGAAGGTTGTCAGGAATCATCGAAACAACACGGTCACAACCGTTAAGAACTGCAGCGTGTCCTACCCAAGGATGAGCTGCAACAATCGGAATGTTCTTCGGAATTTTTTCAAATGCAGGAACAAAGAAATCCGACAGAAGTCTCTGCTGCAGTGAAGAATCAAGACCAAGACTAGTCTTTGAAGTTACGTTTTCCCAGATGTGGTTGTTGAACCACTTCCATTTCTGCGAAAGACGGCTGAAAACATTGTATTTATTTTCGAGTGATTTAATAGACTGTGCTATTGAAGTGTTCTGGAACGACATCAGATCGAGAAGATAAGACTTTATTCCCAGGGAATGTGCTGCGGATGCAAGCGCAATTGCAATTCGCCAATGACCGAAGCCCATTCGTATTGTTCCGATAATCAGGGATTTTTTAGGATTAATTTCTTCGTACTTAAGTTTCTTTCCTGTTTCAGGATCAATCATTGCCTGTTCATCATCTCTGCAGACTAATGTCCATACGTTGAAGTTTTTATAAACTTCACCTTTAGGAATTGCAACTAAATCAAGTGGTTCACTGCGTTTTCCAAAAAACATTTTACTGAATTTAACAGTCAGGCGTGTAAAGAAAAGAGAAGAGCGTGAAATTCGGTTACCGAAAGGCTTAACTAAATCGTCTGTATATTTCATATTTCAATTTTACAACTGTTTTTTTTACTTGTCGAGAAAATATGAACATACGTATATAATATGTAGAAAATATGAATTATCTGACAAAAAAGTGAGGAATTTTCGGTAAATTTGAATAAATTTGGTGAGAAAAAGTTTTATCTTGACAAAATACGGTAATAGATGCAAAATATTCAAAGAAATAGTAATCGTTTTATTAAAAAAAGAGGTTTATCGTGGAAGACGACATTCTTACAATCGAAGAAGTAGCAAAATACTTACGTGTTTCAGAGAGAACAGTTTATGACTGGGCACAGAAAGGTGAAATCCCATCAGGAAAAATCGGAACAGTATGGCGCTTCAAAAAAGCAGACATTGAAAAATGGGTAAATGACCGCCTTTCATCTGGTTCAAAATCAACAACAGCAAATCAGGCCGTTCAGATCTGCAACATTCTTTCTCCGGATCGTATCGTTTATATTAACCAGTCAACAAAGCGCGATGCACTTGTAGAACTTGCCGCCAACTTGAGCACAGCTCCACAGGTTAAGTTTGCACAGGAACTTGAAACAGAAATCCTTAAACGCGAAGAATTGATGTCTACAGCAATCGGTCGCGGTATTGCAATTCCTCACGTAAGACTTTCATCAGTTACTGACCTTGTTATGTCAGTAGGAATCTGTAAGTCACCTGTAATTGACTTCCAGACAATAGACGATGTTCCAGTACAGCTTTTGATTATGATCGCAGCTGCATACAACCAGCATTCATATTATCTTCAGACATTGAGCTTCTTGAGTTCAAAACTTAAGAATGCAGATCTTCGTGATGCTCTTCTTAAATCAACAGATGCAGAAGCAGCATACAAGCTTTTGATTGAAGAATAATATCTTTTGATAAAGAAAAGGGGCTGTCCAAAAAAAAATGGACAGCCCTGATTATTTTTAAAGACAAAAGAATTCTTCTGTGCTAAAGTTTATTTTTAAGGAAGGTCAACTTCAATCCATTTTGAAGTATCGCTATGTTCCTGGGCAATAAGGCCGAAGTTGACCTGTGCTGTAGTTTCACCGAGAACATAGTTTATACCGTTAGCTTCGATTGCCGCACCGTTCTGGTTTACTGCAGCACCGAAAACGGCGTGACTGTATTCCCTCGAAATAAAGAGCTCTGTCGGAATACCGAAGTGTTCAAGCATGATGCACATAAGCATTGAGCGGCTGTCACAGTCACATCCAAAGCCCTGGATAGCTGCAACAGGAACTGTAAAGTCAGCATGAGCTCTGTCTCTTTCATATTCCATATCCTGAACCCAGTCCAGAAGCATCTGGATCATTTCCATGTGAGGTGCCTTAAAGTTTGCCTTCTGGGCTGAAGGAAGAAGTTCTTTGTAAACATCTCTTGCAATGTCATCAAACGCATTATAGCTTTCTCTGAAAAGCTGGCGGTAATAACGCTGCCATGCTTCCTTCCATTTTTCGTGATTACCATAAATCTTTAATACATCATATTCGCGTTCGAGAACAAACTTGCTTCTTTCAATTGCATCGGCTTCAAGATTTGAAATAATTGTCTTTCCGCCGATATTGAGTACGATTTCTGCATTTTCAGTTTTAGGGAACGCAAAGGTAGTAACTGGTCCTGGTCGTCTGAAATCTTCCTGGCAGAAGAAAATGCTGTCGATAATCGAGAGCATGTACTGGTCGCAGTCACGGCTGATCTGGGCGTCAGCATATGTAAGCATGAGAATGTTCTGTTTTTTTGAAGGATTATCTTTTAACGGCACCTGAATTGAAAAAGCCCATCCAGCATAAAGATTCTGGTCAGGCAGGACAAACTGAAAAGTTGAAAGGTAACATTCTCTTCCAAACCAGTTTACTTCTTCAATTCCACCTTTGGCACTAAGCTGGCTTATGACATCTTCAATCATTACCTTAGGATTTTTGTAAGTTTCTTCAGGATAGAACTTCAAGGCAAATTTTACAGGCATCAGTTTATTTTCAAAGAAAAGGGAATTATCAGTTCCGTCACTGATTTCAAAGCCTTCTGGGATATCCATGACAAAATTAATATCCTCGAAAGTATACATGTCAGCAAAAAGGGAATTTGCGAAGACGAACATTCCCAAAAATAAAACAGCTATATGTTTAACAATCTTTCTTGTCATTTTTTGCCTCTTTATATATAGTCATAATATCGTATGAATCCAGTTCCAATTATATATGAAAATTCTGAAATTATCATCATAAACAAGCCTCAGGGAGTTGCCGTACAGGGAGGGCAGAACATTGCTCATCCTTTAGACAGGGAACTTCCACAGCAGTTAGGCTATCCGGTTTACCTCGTTCATCGTCTTGACCAGGAAACTCAGGGCCTTCTCGTTGTTGCAAAAACACCGCAGGCTGCAAACAAATGGACTCATCTGATCGGCGAAAAAGCCGTTACAAAGGAATACGATGCCGTCTGCATCGGAGTTCCTTCAAACCCGAAAGGCCAGTTCAAATCCTCAATCAACGACCGCGGGATAGAAAAATCAGCCCTCACGTTCTATGAAGTAAAAAAAACATGGGATATTGATAGTTATAGGCTTTCGTTAATACATCTGACCCTGGGAACGGGCCGTATGCACCAGATCCGTATCCATTTAGCCAAAGCCGGCTTTCCAATCGCCGGCGACGACAAACACGGCGACTTTAAGGCCAACAAAGCCATCAAAAAACTCACTGGCATTAAACGCCTTCAATTGATAAGCTCCAGACTCACTATCCCGGTAGATGGCCAAAACCTGACCTTCGAACTTGAAATTCCATTCAAGGTAGAGTTAAAGCCTCAGAGTGAAGTTAATACCAGCAGTTGTTAGTAGGGATATAAGAAAAAAAGGCATTGCGTAGCAGAAAGCAGGGATTCAGGAAATTTAAGGTGCCTGCAAAGCGTGTGTACTAAATTTAGATATTTTTACCTATATTATATTGACCACATTCATTAATTTCTCTATTATATATGAGTACATTTTAATTACCTTTTAAGATGGACTCGTGTGAACGGGTCTTTTTTTATTTCCAAATAAACTTCTTAAAAGCACAGGATATCATATTGGAATATATTTCATTAAATTCATTTCAGCATTATTCAGACTGTGCACCATTGGTGTCAGATCTTGGATACATTCTCGTTGAATTAAAGATTATTCCTGCTAAGACTACCGTTAAAATCAGCGCTGTAATTGCTTCTAAAGATGTTTCAAAAGATATCGGCGTTGATGACTGTTCCAAAGTACACCGCGCATTACTTTCTCGCTTGGAAGAACTTCTCGGTACTGATGATACTTACATGGAAGTTACTTCACCAGGAATGGACCGTAACATCAAAAACGCAGCAGAATTTGAAATCTTTAAGGGACGCGAAGTCCGTGTTTGGGATAAGACTGTTAGTGACTGGATTGGCGGTGTAATTACTGCTGCAGATTCAAACAGCGTATCTCTTGAAAATCAGGAAACTAAAGAAACTACGACAGTTAGTTTTGATAATATTGCGAAAGCTAAATTTATTCATATATAGGGGGCACGAAAAAAAATGGCTTCAGAAATGGGCGAGGCAATTCGCCAGTTAATGCAGGAAAAAGGTCTTTCAGAAGACTCAGTTAAATTGACAATCGAGAATATGCTCAAGGCAGCATATAAGAGAACTTTTGGTACAGCAGACAATGCTGTCGTTCAGTTTGCAGATGATTTATCAGACGTAACAATTTTCTCTCGTAAAGAAGTTGTAGACGGTGTATACGATCCTGTTTTCGAAATTGAACTTGAAGAAGCACGTGTTCTTTCAGAAGAAATCGAAGTAGGTGACGAAATCGATATTCCTCTTGATCCAAAAGAAGACTTTGCTCGTTCAGCTGTTTCTACAGGTAAACAGACAGCTCACCAGGGCTTGAACGAAAGTTTCAAAGACAATCTCTATAACGAATACAAAGACAAGATTGGAGAAATCATCATCGGTTACTACCAGCGCGAAAAGAATGGAAATATCTATGTTGACTTCGGTAAGGTAGAAGGTGTTCTTCCTGCTAAGTTTCAGTCACCAAGAGAAGAATACGAAAAGAATGACCGTATCAGAGCTCTTATCGTAGATATTAAAAAGACTTCAAGCGGAATCCAGGTTGTACTTTCAAGAAGTGATCCTGAATTTGTTCGTTCAATCATCGAACTCGAAGTTCCAGAACTTTCAGACAAGACTGTAGAAATCTACAAAGTAGTTCGTGATGCAGGTTACAGAACAAAGATTGCTGTATTTGCAAACCGCGAAGATGTTGACCCGGTTGGAGCATGTGTTGGTCTTAAAGGAAGCCGTATTCAGAACGTAATCACAGAACTTTCTGGTGAAAAAATCGATGTTCTTAAATATGACTCAGATCCAGTTGTATTCATCAAGAACGCCTTGAGTCCTGCAGAAGTATCAAAGGTAATCATCCTTGATGCAGAAAAGAAACAGGCTCTTGCAATTGTTCCAGACAGCCAGTTCTCACTTGCAATCGGTAAGCAAGGACAGAACGTTCGTCTTGCTAACAAGCTTTGTGACTGGACAATTGATGTTAAGACTGAAGAACAGGCAGCTGACATGGATCTTTCAGAAATTGTAAGCCGTCAGGCAGCTCTCAACCTCTTCAATGATGATGGTTCAGAAGAAGAAGGAAATGCAATTGCTTCTCTTCCTGGAGTTGATGTTCGCGTAGCTGACATCCTTAAAGAAAGCGGAATTGTTGATATCCAGCAGTTCATTGATGCATACGATGAAGATGCTCTTAAGAACATTGAAGGTCTTACAGCAGATGATATCGAAAATGTAAACAAGATTATCAATGATAATGTTGAAATCGTAGAAGAGGGAACTTCTTCAAATGATCAGAATCAGGCTGAAACAGATTCTGAAGAAGAATATTTCTGTCCAGAGTGCGGGGCTAAGATTACACTTGATATGACAGTATGTCCAAAGTGTGGTTGTGAGTTCGAATTCTCAGACGACGAAGAATAGAGGTTTAATAGAAATATATGGCAGATGAAACAGTAAAAAAACCTGCAGTAGTTGTACATAAGAAAGCAGCAGTAGCCCGCCCGGTAGCAGAAGCAGCTCCCGCTGCAAGTGCTCCAAAAGCAGCAGCTCCAGCTAAGACAGCAGAAGCTCCTAAAAAGAAGGTCGTTGTTGTTAAGAAAAAGCCGGTATCAGTTGAAAAGAAACCTGCTGCTGCAGAAGCAGAAAAAACAGAAAAGCCTGTTGCAGAAAAACCTCAGGCACCAGCTGCTGAACAGAAACCTACAGAAAGAAGACCAGCTCCAGATCAGAGAAACGGAAACGGTCCTCAGAATAATGGTCAAAAAACTTTCAGACGTCAGGGTTCATTTGAAATTAATTCTTCAAGACCTAACGTAAAAGCAGGTAATCTTTCAGATCATACACAGCGCCAGGGTTATGGTAACAGAGATAACCGCGGTAACGGTGGATTCCAGAGACGTGAAGGCGGATTTACCGGAGCTCAGGCTCGTCAGGGATATCAGAACCGCGAACGTGACGGACAGAACCGCGGTCAGGGTGGATTTAACCGTGACGGCGGACGTCCTGGATATCAGGGCGGACAGAACCGTGGACCGGGCGGATTTAACCGCGGCGGACAGGGCGGCGGATTCGGTGGAGGTCAGGGCAGGAGCTATGCACCACCAGCTGACAACATTACAACAAACAAGACAGCAGCTAAGAAGAAGTTTACTGGAAAGAAACAGACTTACAGCCGCAAAGATAAAGAAGAAGCTTTTGACGAAGACAAGTTCTTTGAAACAAAGAAGAAGGTTGAAACTCCAGCAAGCGTAGTTCCTGCAAAAATTGATATCATGGAATCAATTTCTGTTTCAGATCTCGCACGCAAGATGAACCTTAAGGCTTCTGAAATCATCGGTAAGTTAATGTCGATGGGAATGATGGTAACAATCACTCAGTCAATCGATGCCGATACTGCAACACTTCTTGCTGCAGAATATAACTGTGAAGTACATCTTGTAAGCTTGTACGATGAAACTGTAATTGCTTCAGACTCAACTGACGATCACAATGCAATGGCTCGTCCACCAATCGTAACTGTAATGGGACACGTTGACCATGGTAAGACAAAGACTTTGGATGCTATCCGTAAGTCTCACGTTGCAGAAGGCGAAGCTGGTGGTATTACACAGGCTATCGGTGCTTACTCAGTTCATACAGACAAGGGATCAATCACATTCCTTGATACACCGGGACATGAAGCATTTACAATGATGCGTGCACGCGGTGCTCAGATTACAGATATCGTAGTACTTGTTGTTGCTGCAGATGACGGTGTAATGCCTCAGACTCTCGAAGCTATCAATCATGCTAAAGATGCTAAGGTTCCTATTATCGTTGCTGTAAACAAAGTTGATAAACCTGAAGCAAACCCAGACCGTGTTAAAACACAGCTTGCTGAATTAGGTCTTACACCTGAAGAATGGGGTGGAGATACTCAGTTCGTTCATATTTCTGCTCTCAAGAAAGAAGGTATTGATGATCTTCTCGATGCGATCCTTCTTCAGGCAGAAATGCTTGAACTTAACAGTGCTTATGAATGCCGTGCTGAAGGTAAAATCCTTGAAAGCCGCGTAGATCAGGGCCGTGGTGTTGTAGCTACTGTAGTTGTACAGAAAGGTACACTCCGTCAGGGTGATCCATATGTTGCCGGTATTTATTCTGGACGTGTTCGTGCGATGTTCGATGACCGCGGTCACAGAATCCAGGAAGCTGGTCCTTCAACTCCTGTTGAAGTACTCGGTATGGAAGAAATGCCAAACGCAGGTGATCCATTCCAGGTAACCGAATCAGAAAAAGACGCACGTGCAATTTCATCTAAGCGCCAGGAACTTAAACGTTTCGAAGCAGCTAAGGCTGTCAAGAAAACAACACTTGAATCACTTTACAGCGATATCGCCGACAGTGAAGTTAAAGAACTCAAGGTTATCATCAAAGCTGACCTTCAGGGTTCTGCAGAAGCCCTCAAAGCTTCGCTTGAAAAACTTTCAACTCGCGAAATCCGCCTTAACGTAATTCACTCAAGTGCCGGTGCTATCAACGAATCAGATGTTACACTTGCAGCAGCTGACTCAAATGCAATTATCATCGGATTTAATGTTCGTCCTACTCCAAAAGCAAAAATGCTTGCAGAACAGGAAAACGTAGAAATCCGAAAATACAATATTATCTACAAGTGTGTTGAAGAAATTCAGCAGGCTATGGAAGGTATGCTTTCTCCTGATACTAAAGAAGAAGTTATCGGTCAGGTTGAAGTTCGTAACACATTCAAAGTTCCAAAGGTTGGTACAATTGCAGGTTGTTATGTAACTGAAGGTTCTGTAAAGAAAACTTGTACTGTTAACCTCATCCGTGAAGGTATCGTAGTATTCAACGGTAAGATCGCTTCCCTCAAACGCTTCAAGGACGACGCAAAAGAAGTTCTTAAGGGATTTGAATGTGGTATCGGTCTTGTTGACTGGCAGGATATCAAAGTTGGTGATACTCTCGAAATCATTGATACAGTAGAAGTAGCACGCAAACTTGGTGATACAATTGCACAGGAAAAAGCTAAAGAAGCTGCAAAAGCAGGTGAAGCTGAATAATGGGCGAATATAGATTACTCAGACTTGGTGAACAGATCCGCGAAGAAATCTCAACATTGATTCTTCGTGGCGAAATCAAAGATCCAAGGGTTAACCAGTTTTTGACTATTAACAGAGTAGAGGTTGTTTCTGACCTTGCATACGCAAAGGTTTATGTTTCAACCTTTATGGCTGATAACCAGCTTAACAAAGGTGTTGCCGGATTGCAGAACGCAGCCGGCTTCATCCAGTCAACAATTGCTAAAAAACTTACAATCAGAAAGTTTCCAAAATTGACATTTGTTGCAGATACAAGTCTTAAAGACGGCTTCAACATGGTCAGAAAGCTTGATGAACTTGCCGCACACGATGCTGAAGTTGCAAAAAAGGCTGCTGAATCAGGTTACGTGTCAGAAAATGAAAACTTCCTGAACGAAACTTCTGATAAATAAAATACTAAATGGCAAAGAAGAATTCTAATGCGGCAGGCATCGTCCTGCTCGCAAAACAAAGTGGACTAACAAGTTACTCTTCACTCCATGCTGTTAAGAAAGCCCTTGGCACCTCTAAAGTAGGACATACCGGAACTTTAGACAGTTTTGCTCAAGGGCTTTTAGTTGTCTGCGTAGGTAATCTTACACGCCTTTCATCTCATATTACGGCCTTCAATAAAACTTACGAAGCCGTAATCGAATTCGGAAAAGAAACAGACACACTTGACCCAACCGGTGAAGTTATTAAAATCGCTGAACTTCCAGACCTAAAATCACTTTTAAAATCCCTTGATCAATTTTCAGGCGCCATTGAACAGACTCCGCCTGCATTCAGTGCGCTTCACGTTGACGGAAAACGTGCAAGTGATCTTGTAAGAAGCGGGCAGGAAGTGGAACTTGAAAAACGTGTTGTACATGTCTTTGCAAAAAAAATCTGTGAGTTGAAATTCGAAGATGGCGACTCAGTTACTTTCCCTGAAGATGATGAAGATGAATTTAAAGCCATTGATTTTTCTGAATATTCTGATCTGCTTACTAAAAAAATTCATTATGCAAGAATCCGTTTTGAAGTCAGCAAAGGAACTTACATAAGATCTCTTGCCCGTGACATCGGTTCTTCGTGCTCAAGTGCAGCTTTTCTTGACGGATTACTCAGAACTAAAATCAGCTGCTTTGACTTAAAGAACGCAGCCGGAACTGAACTATTAAAACCATTTACGATTGATTCAGTCTTGCAGAATTTAAACTCAGTTCCTAAGTCAGAAAACTTTGACCTCATTGTCGAAGAAGTAAAAAATAAAATTGTCTCAATGACTCCAGAAATTGCAGAGCAGTGCGGAATGAAGGCAGTCATACTCAGCAAAGATAATGAAAAATATTTTTATAACGGCTGTCCATTGAAGCAGAAAATGTTCAATGCAGTTTTTAAAGATGCAAAATATTCAGTATTCCTTGAAGACGGAACTTTTGCAGGCGTTATCAGATTTGAAAATAACCGTATTTATTATGAATACGTAATTCCAAGAAATAAATCAGAATAAACAACTAAAATTACAATAGAAAAGAAATTGGAATAAAAATGCAAGTATTTAACTGGAACGATATTAAAGACAGTTTATTTAGCTCAAACTTGATTGCAGGTTTTGAAAATGGTTCAGGAATTTCTATCGGAAGCTTTGACGGTCTTCATCAGGGACACAGGCTTTTAATATCGACACTTGTAGAACACTGTAAATCAATGGGAATTAAAAGCGGAGTTGTTTCTTTTACACGTCCGCTTCCAAGCTATAAGCATGCAGAAGATTATCAGGGAGATTTAACAACCTTGAATCAGCGCTTAAAGCTCTTTACAGAAGCTGGCCTTGATTTTGCAATCATCGTAGATTTTACAAAAGATTTTTCTGAGCTTAAGGGCGTGGAATTTTTACAGCTTTTAGTTAATTCATTTAATATGAAATTTATTGCAGAAGGTGTGGACTTCCGCTGCGGATATAAAGGTTCAACTGATATTAGTGCGATTAAATATTTTGCAGACCAATCATTGGTAAAATATGAATTTGTTGAACCTGTTTACTTTCGTCCCGGAACTGATGAAGAAGAAAGAATCAGTTCATCGTACATCAGGAATATGGTATTGAAAAGATTTTTATCAACAGCCGAAGAACTGCTTGAGCGCCCATATTCCCTGGAACTTGAATTTAATTCGGATAAGATGAAAATTCCTTTGACAGAAATTAAACAGGCAGTTCCTCCCTCTGGAGTTTATCAGGCTAAAATCAACGGTCAGGGCGTGAGAGTAGAAATTACAGATACTGATCTGACAGTTTCAGGAACAGATGCGGCTTTTAAGCCAATACTTAACGAAAATATTGAAGTTGTGTTATAATATAAAATCCAATTTTTAAGAGGTAAATTACATGAATGCTAAAGTAAGCGAATTTCTTTCAAGACATAATTTTGTTCAGCATATCGATATTGATACTTTCTCTCAGGCATTGCTCAATGACATGAGAAAAGGAATCAACGGTGAAAAAGCTGATGAAGACATGATCCGCACATGGACAAATCCACCGGAAGCTAAAGTTAAAAACCAGAAGGTAATCGTAATCGATGCAGGTGGAACAAACTTCCGTTCATGCCTGGTAACATTCGATGCAGATGGCGTTCCTTCAATTTCAAATCTTGAAAAAACATCAATGCCTGGAATCGAAAGAGAACTTTCATTCAAAGAATTCTTTGACAAGTTTGCAGAAAACCTTGAACACCTTAAAAATCAGGCTGATTCAATCGGTTTCTGTTTCTCATATCCTACAGAAATTCAGAAAGACGGCGACGGAATCCTTTTAGGCTTCTCAAAAGAAGTTAAAGCTCCAGAAGTTGTCGGTAAGCCAATCGGAAAATCACTTGCCGATGCTCTTGTTGAACACGGCTGGAACCGTCCTAAACGCGTATCACTTCTTAATGATACAGTTGCAGCTTTACTTGCAGGAGCAGCCTCTGGACAGAAGGGCGTTGAATATTCTTCATACATTGGTTTTATCCTTGGAACTGGAATGAACGCCGCATATATTCAGCCTGCAATTACCGGCTCAAAAGATTTTGCTTCTTCACAGATTGTTGTCTGCGAATCAGGAAAATTCTGCGGCGTAATTCAGTCAGATTTTGACAAAGAAGTTGATTCAAAAACAACAAAGCCTGGTACATTCTTTATGGAAAAAGGCTGTTCGGGAGCATATCTGGGACCTTTGTCTTATTCAGCTTTGACAAACGCCGCAAAAGAAGGTCTTTTATCTTCAAAGGTTGCAGAAAAAATACTTGCTCTTGATAAGCTTACACTTATTGAAACAAGCGGATTCCTTCTTGCACCATACGATACAGAAAATATACTTGCAAAAATTCTTGCCGACTGTGGAACTGAAGAAGATTATGACTTTATCTTCCAGACTCTTGATGCAATTGTTGAACGTTCAGCTCGTTACAGTGCAACAATTCTTGCTGCCTGTGTAATCCAGAGCGGAGAAGGAAAACTTCCTTCAAAACCTGTATGCATTCTCTGCAACGGTTCTACATATTATAAGACTTACAAAATCTACGAACGCGTAAAAGGTTACCTCGAAGAACTTCTTACTCGCCAGAAAGGTCTTTACTGGGACATTATTGCAGTTGAAAATGACATTACATTGGGCGCTGCAATCGGTGGATTAATTGAACGCTAAAAAAATCAAGACTGTTCTGCTTGCGGTCATTCTGCTTGCAGGCAGTTTTTTTTATTCATACGCAGAAAATAATTCGAAACGCTTTGTAATCAAAACTCAATATTTTGACGTAATTTACAAAGCGCCCTCAAAAAATACCGCATTAACTATTTCAGAAAATATAGATCAGCTATATCTTGATTTAAGAAAATCTCTTAAGACTGAAGATTTCTATCATTTTGAGCATTTCCCTGTTTATATAGAATATTCAACTGAAGAACTCAATGCATATTTTACTGATTATCCTTTCAGGCATATTGTTCTTTACGATACAGTTCCCGATCATGATCTTGCAATTTTTGAAAATAATATTTTAGGCATTCTTCAGCACGAAATTGCACATGCAGTTTCTTTTAATGTAAAAAATAAATTCAACGAAACTGTAAGTAATATCTTTTACAACGGTCTGGGATTTTCATTTTATACAGAACCGAAATTCATTACAGAAGGAATTGCCGTACAAAAAGAAAGTGAAGGTGGAATGGGGCGCCTTAACAATCCTTATGCTCTTCATGTTTTGCGCCAGTCAGTTATTGATGACAAAGTTCCTGAGATTCAGGAATTAACAGGCGCCCGCGATATTTATCCTTCAGGGAATCTTCCTTACATTTTTGGCGGCGCTTTTACCCAATGGATTATTGAATCATACGGAAAAGATTCCTACAGAGAATTTACTGAAAGCCTTAACAACAAGCTTTTAAATTACACTAACATTTATAGAAAAAATTTCAAAGCAGAAATAAAAGACGATTACAGAAAGTTTATTTCTTCACTGAAAATTCCTGAAGTAACAAAAAATCTATATGATACAGAAGGAATTTTCGATTACTACAGCCTTTTCGGAAAATGGAATAAATCGCAAAAATCAAAAAGCCGTGTAATGCAGGTTACTTCTTATATTACCGAAACCGGTTCCGGAACTGCCTGGTATCAGAGTGATTCCGGTGAAGTATGGTTTTCAAAAAAAGAAGCTGGTCAAAGTAAAGAAACAATAAACGCACCTTCAAAACTTTTTACAATGACAGGTGTCGAAAAAATATCTTTTTCTTCTGACGGCCGTTATCTTGCAGTTTCGAGAATCGTAAGTTTAGAAACAAGAACAAATGTTGTCCTTATTTTCGACATGAAGACAAAACGGTTTTTTAAATTCAGTAATGACTACAGGGATGCCACTGTTCTTTCTCATGATGGAAAATATTTTCTTGCAGCGGTAAAAACTTTAAGCCAGGATTGTACGATTGAGCTTTACAGCTTTGATCAGAAAGGCAATTTTACTTTTGAAAAAAGCCTTCTGTTAAAATACGGAGACATTCCATTAGACCTGCAGGATGCCGGAAATTTAAACCTTGCCTTCATTTTAGCCTCTGTAAACAAGAGGTTTATTTCGTTATATAATAAGGAATTAGATACCTTTAATTCAGTTGCCGTCCCGGAAGACATTTTTATCCGCGACCTTTCTGTCATTGCGTCAAAGTCATTTGTAACCGGCCAGAACGGAATCCTTTTAGGCTTCTCATATGCCCGTAAAGAAAATTTTCCTCGACTTGGATTTTTGTCGTTGAAGCTTGATGACAAAAATATTGTTCAGTCAAAATTTCATCTTATGGCAAACGATATTTCTGGCGGTGTTTATTCTCCGTCAATTTATTTTGCATCAGATAGCAGAAAGCTTCCGTCAGTTGTTTTTGTTTCAAAGTTTTTTGATAATTCAAAACTGTCAATGATTGATACAGAGCTGTTTGAGTTTGAACAGTTTGATGCCGTTCTCATTTCTGAAAAACAAATGCCGGTCGTAAAACTTCCAGGTAACGAAAAATCTGGACATTCGAGTGCAGAAACTTTTTCTCCTTTTTCTTATATGTTCCGGGGAATTTTCGTTCCGCTTAGTTTGATTCCGCTTTACGATCAGGAATTCAATATCAGGTCCATGGGGCTTGCAGGAATTACCTGGCATTCAAAAGGTTATCATGTCAGTGCGGGTTTTGATCCTTTGACAATGAGTTATGGTTTTACGACATCGCTGTTTAATCAGTCAACAAGCGGGAACTCTAGTTTTCATGTTTCTGCACACTGCGCTTTTGACAGTTCAGGCTTCAGACAGACAGAAGAAGAAATATTTATGACGTCAAAACTTCCTGTTTTTACTCACAGCGCAGTTGTTTTTTCAAGTACGACAAAATTCTTTTACGGACATCCTGACTTGACGCCTTTTACAGTTCCCGCATTTAAAAAGCAGAGTGATGCTTATACATTTATGACACTTGTTAACCAGGAAGTTCTTGAACTTTCAACTGTTCACAAAACAGGCGCTAGTACTCACGAAACTGGTGGTGTTTTTGCAGGCGTCGTTTTCAATTACAGTCTTCTTGATTCGAATATTGAAGAAATAAACGGCAGGGGACTTAACCTCGGTTTTGAAGCAGGTTTTATAATTCCAAATCTTCTTCCATTTGAAAATCCTGAAAACATAACGTGCAATCTGCCTTTAACTGTTCAGGCTTATATTTTTCCGTCGATTGAAAAGTTTATGACTTTTGATGCGACGTTAGTTTTGTTCGCGATGGAAGTGCAAAAGGGAACTTACGATTTTCTTCTTCCTTTATATTTGAACAGATTTTATATTACCGCAAAATATTCGTCGGCTTTGAATTATTCCTCGCTTGTAAATATGGCTGCCTGTAATCCAGACGGTTTACGACAGGGACTTGACGGAGCTGTGTATTCTGATTCGGTGGGATTTGGATTTGTGATGGGACTTACAATTAATACCGGATATTTTGTCCAGCTTGGAACACTGAATGTCGGCGCTGATCTTCTTTTTGACATAAATCAGAAAAAGAGCGGAACTAACCGAATTCACTTAAAACTCTGTAGTCAACTTGTTTTTTAGCCGATATTAGAGTAAAATATTATCTAAGGGGAAAAAAGTGGCACTTTCAAAAAATTTCGGAAAAACAATCGTTCTTTTAATACTGATTATAATTCTCGCTTTCGGTGGCCTTTTATGGTTCGATTTTCTAGGATTAATTCATGTTAAAAAAATGTTTTCCCCGGTATACAAGCTCTTCGGAATGCAGCCACAGACTTCCGTAACTTCAACTTCAACAAAACCGCTGTTCGCTGATTTAGATCAGGACCGTTTTGACAAGCAGCGCGAATCACTTGAGATTTTCAAACAGGAACTTGAAAAAAGAGAAGAAGATACTTTAATTCTCGAAAAGAAAAATGAGCAGATTGCGCAGGAACTTGAAGACCGCGAAAAGTCTCTCAAGGAACGCGAAACTACCTTTAATAATGAAGTTGATAAATACAATAAACGTGAACTGAATATTACTCAGATTGCAGCAAACCTTGAAGGCATGCAGCCAAAAGCCGCTGTCGAAATCCTGAACAAAATGGATGACCAGCTTACGATTGACGTACTTCGCAAGGTTGAAGAACGCGCACAGGCAAGCAATACTGCCTCAATGGTTGCATACTGGCTTTCTCTTATGACTCCAGAAAGAGCTGCAACTATTCAGAGAAAAATGGTCGTAAAACCAGTTTCTCTTGATGAAGACGACTAAAATTCCTTAAAATTTCCAGAAAATTCCCTAAAAATTCATATTAAAGCTGCTGTTTTGCATTCAAAATTTGCAAAATATGCAGCTTTTTTAATTTAAGATTATCAAATTTTGAATTTCCCACATAAAAAAATAAAAAAAACATTTAACAATGAACTTAAAAATTACGATTATAAAAAGAGAGGCGTGGTCATATCGTCTCCTGAGCTGCTTTGCAGTTCAATAACGATGGAGGTTACCGAATGCAGGGAATGAATTTCAATTACGATTCAACCTATATTCAGAACACAAATCAGGATTACTCTAACACACAGACTCTGGAAGTTTCAGACAAAGTTGAAAGCTCTGTATCATTTATGCAGATGATTAATTCAGCTAAGGACGAAATCTCTCAGGGCTATAACGTAAAAACTGATTATGTGAGCGAAACCGACAGGGAAGTTATAAAAAGTTCTTACGATACTGCAGCTGTTTCTGACTCTTCAGAAAATTCTGAAAAAGTTGAAGATGCTACAGTACAAAACATGGATGTTAAAAAAACAGAAAGCAATGCAGAAAAAGAAGTTGCAGATAAAACTTCTGATGATGCTTCAGAAAAGAAAAATAAAACTGAAGCCGCTGATGCTGCTTCTTTCTTAGCCAGAATAATAAATCCTGGCGAAAAGAAATCAAACACAGTTAATTCTGATGAAAAAGTTCTTGCTGCAAAAAAAGCACTTAATACATTTAAAGATGTAAATAAAGTTCCTTCAGCACAGGAAAAGATTTCTTCACTTAAAGAAAAGCTTGATGATGAAAAACTTCTGGCTCTTATTAAAGATCCAAAAGAATTCAAGGCTGGAAAAAAAGCATCTGAAATGCCAGATGCTTTTGAAGCACAGATGGCTTTTGCTCAGAAGATTAAAGATTCATCAAATGATTTGAATAAACTTTCTGATAAAACAGCATCTTCAAAAGATGCAAAAGAATTGAAAGTTAAGAAAGCTGATAAAAAACTTTCTGATGTAATCAAAGTAACAGATTTAAGAACTGAAAAAACAGAAGCTGAAAGTTCAGAAAAAAAATCTCAGCTTACAACAACAATGAAGCAGACTTCAAATAATTCTGTTGCAGTTACAATGGACCTTAACAATCAGGCAGAAAAAAATATTCTTTCACTTGATTCACAGACAGCAGGCGCTCAGGGATCAAACTTTCAGGCAATGCTTGAAAATCAGATTTTTGAAAACTCAGCTGATTTTGTTAAGGCCGGAAAAATTGTTCTTAAAGATAACGATGTAGGTAATATCGATCTTATTCTTCATCCTGCAAGTTTAGGTAATGTTAAGATAAGTTTGGAATTATCCGATAAGGTTATTACCGGAAAAATCCTTGTATCAAGTCAGGAAGCTTTGGAAGCATTCAAGGCTACACAGGAAAGCTTAAAGGCTGCCTTTATTGAAAACGGATTTGACGGTGCAAGTTTTGATGTTGCGTTTGCAAATCAGAATCCTGATTTTACAAATGCAGGTCAGAGTCAGCAGGATAATTCCCGCAAGGCAGAACAGTCTTACGGAAATTATGTTGTAGAAAATACTTTAGTCGAAGAATTAAACTCCGATATATATAACGAAGATCGAGATTATTCGATTAACATTGTTGCGTAATTATTAAAAGAGGTGAATGATGGATTCAATCAACACAAAGATGAGTGCTCCAGAACTTATCAAGACAGAAACTGAAGTTAACCGTTTTAACAAGGTTAATGAAAAAGTAAATGGTGTTAAAAATAAACAGCAGCTTGGTAAGGATGAATTTCTTACATTGTTGATTGCTCAGTTGTCACATCAGGATCCGACAAATCCAATGGATAATACAGAGTTCGTAGCCCAGATGGCTCAGTTCTCTTCACTGGAACAGATGCATAACATGTCTAACGGTTTTGACAAAGTAGCATCAGTAATGCACAACAATGATGCAGTTTCGACACTCGGAAAGACTGTTGAGATTCAGGCTGGTTCAGACAACGTAACAGGTGTTGTAGAAAAAGTTGTTCGTGGAGAAAACCCACAGGTTCTCGTTAACGGAACTTTCTACAACATGGAACATATTAACGCAGTATACGGAAACTAAAACGAGGGTAGCTATATGATGAGATCACTTTATTCTGGTGTATCAGGAATGCAGAATCACCAGACAAGAATGGACGTAATTGGTAACAACGTTGCCAACGTAAACACAAACGGATTTAAGAAAGGTCGCGTAGATTTTCAGGATATGATTTCTCAGCAGCTTTCTGGAGCCGCAGCACCTACAGCAGAAGTTGGTGGTGTTAACCCTAAAGAAGTAGGACTTGGTGTTCAGGTTGCAGCAATCAATACAATCTTTACACAGGGAAACTTGCAGACAACTGGTGTACAGACAGATATCGCAATCCAGGGAAACGGATTCTTTATTTTGAAAAACGGTGAAGAATCATTCTACACAAGAGACGGTTCTTTCGGACTTGATAAAGCAGGAACTTTGGTAGAACCTGCAAGTGGTCTTCGTGTTCAGGGTTGGATGGCTCGTGAAGTAAACGGTGAACAGATTGTTCAGACAGCAGCTACACCTACAGACTTAGTAATTCCTGTTGGATCAAAAGATCCTGCTAAAGCTACACAGAACGTTAAGCTTGCATGTAACTTAAATAAAAACACACCAGAAATCGCTGAAGGCGCTTCTCCTCAGGATATCGCAAAAGGTGAATGGAATATCGAACAGAAGATTTACGATAACTTCGGTAATGAACATCTTCTTTCTGTAAGATTTACACGTGTTCCTGGAACACCAAACCAGTGGCGTGGTGAAGTTACTGTTGATTCAGAAAATGCTGAGTACACACAGACACGCATCGGTCTTGGAACAACAGACGGAATGAACAATGAGTTCATCGTAAACTTCGACAACCACGGAACATTAAGATCAGTAACCGATGCGGCAGGAAATGTAACAAATGAAGATGGACAGATTTTCCTCCAGACATCATTTACAGTACCAGAAGCAAATGCTGACGAAGATGGAAATCCATTGCGCCAGACATTCAATCTTAACCTCGGTACAATCGGAAGTCAGATTGATACAGTAACTCAGTATGCTTCACAAAGTTCAACAAAAGCTATCTCACAGGATGGTTATACAATGGGTTATCTTGATACATTCAAGATTGACCAGAGTGGTGTAATCACTGGTGTATATTCAAACGGAACAAACCGTACAATCGGTAAGATTGCAATGGCTTCATTCACAAATCAGGGCGGTCTTGAAAAAGCAGGAAACAACACATACGTTGAATCAAACAACTCAGGACAGGCAAATATCGGCGAAAGCGGAATTGCAGGAAAAGGTTCAATGCTCGCTGGTGCTTTGGAAATGTCAAACGTTGACTTGACTTCTGAGTTTACAGATATGATCACAACTCAGCGTGGTTTCCAATCAAACGCAAAGACAATTCAGACTTCAGACACAATGCTTGAAACAGTATTGAGCTTGAAACGCTAGTTGAATTAAATAAATAAATGAGAAAGCCTGGCAGTTTATGTCAGGCTTTTGTTTAGAGGGAAAAAAGGGCATTAATAAAAAAAGTAATCTTCTAATTTTCATTTCAAACAGTAAAATAAGGGAATTTTTATAATTTAATCAGCAGAAAATCTCAATTATATTAAAATTTTTAAAATAAATTGAAAAATCTTTTATAAGTTATTGACATAAAATTAATTTTCATATAATATCTATTACATCACGCCGCGATAGCTCAGTTGGTAGAGCGCTGGACTGAAAATCCATATGTCGTCAGTTCGATTCTGACTCGTGGCACTAAGCTGAAAACGAAAGTTTTCAGCTTTTTTTTGCTTAAATTCAAAAAAGTGTGTCAAAAAAACTCTACTTGTTTAAATCAGTTATTTAGAATATAATTAATTATATGGAATGGTTAATAATTTACAGAAGTGAGCATAGAAATTCTGCTGAATCAATTAAACAGATGCTTCTGCTCCATGATATAAAATCAACAACTTTATCAGTTGAAAAACTTACAAATCTTGAAGATGAACAGATAAATTCTACTGTTAAAAATGCTACTTATTGTATTCTTCTTGATGATCAGCTTCTTGTAGAAGACAAGGTTTCTTTCTTTTACGGATTTTTAATCGGACGTTGCAATAAATTTTATTCCCTTAACAATGAATGGTCAAAGTCTATGGGCTTTTTCAAAAATGCATTTCTTTTCTCAGGCGAAAAAATGCTTTCTGAAAAACTTGAGTCCCAGCTTGATTCAATTATTATGGAAGAAAAATCAAGAGCTGCATTCTCATCATTGTTCAACGAAGGAATTCCTTTTACCGCTGACTGCTTTGCATACCACATTGAAAAAAATCATCCTGATATCTGCCAGCGTTTTATCGATGCCGGAATTAGCATTAACTGCAGAACAGAGCTTGGAACTCCGATGCTTAATGTTGCAATCCGTTCAGAGCAGAACGAAATGGTTGACTGGATTTTAAAACAGAATGTTGATATCGATGCAGTTTCTAATGACCGCGGATATTCTGCCGTAATGGATGCTGTCTGGAAAAATAATTATGACTTAACAAAAGTGCTTGTCGAAAAAGGAGCTAACCTTAATTTTATAAGCTGTGACGGACAGTCTGTTCTTGTTCTTGCAGTTGGTGCCGGAAAACTGAATATCTGTAAGCTTCTTGCAGATTCCGGAGCTGATCCAGACATTAAAGACGAAATGGGAATGTCTGCTTATGAATATGCAAAACTTTTCGGCAGAAATGACATTGTTGAAGTTCTTGAAAAACATCATAAAGCTTAATAAATACTTATTAATGTGAGACTTAAAATGAAAAAAGCTGAAATTAAAAATACAAAGAAAGTAACTGTAGCATTTGCCGGCGGCGGAACAGGCGGACATATTTATCCTGGTCTTGCAATTGCCGATGAATTAAAAGATTTATGTAAAGCCTCTGGAATTGATCTTAATCTTGTGTGGATTGGAAACAACAAAGGAATGGATAAAACAATTGTTGAAAATAATCTTGGCCCTGACGGTCTTCCATCCGTAAACCGTTTTATCGGAATTCCTTCTGGTAAACTGCGCCGTTATTTTTCGTTCAGAAACTTTCTTGACCTTTTCAAAATCGCTGCAGGCTGTATAGTTTCATATTTCAAGCTGCTCAAGCTTAAACCAGCAGTCGTATTCAGTAAAGGTGGATTTGTAAGTGTTCCGCCATGCTTTGCTGCAAAACTTCTTAAAATACCTGTATGTACTCATGAATGTGATTTTACACCGGGACTTGCAACAAGAATCAACAGCCGTTTTGCAACAAAGCTTCTTCTTTCCTACGAGGAAACTAAAGAGTACCTCGGTAAAGCTCTTGAACCAAAAACTGTTGTAACAGGAAATCCTGTTCGTCCGGTTTTCTATAATACAGATGATTCAATCGGAAAAGATTTTGCAGGCTTTAATTATTCAAGAAAGAAAAAGCCTGTACTTCTTGTAATGGGCGGAAGTCTCGGCGCCAAACAGATTAATGACATGGTATTCGAAAATCTTGAATGGTTATGCCAGCGTTTTTATGTAATTCACCAGACAGGAATCAAAAACCAGGAGGCAATGCCTGTAATTCCAAACTCAGTAAGTGACAGCTATAAACCATTCCCGTTCATTTATGAACAGATGCCTCATGTCATTTCTTATGCTGATGTTGTTCTCTCGCGTGCAGGCGCAAACAGCCTCTGGGAATGTGCGGTTCTCAAAAAGCCAATGGTACTGATACCTTTGTGCGGAAGCGGAACCCGCGGCGACCAGCTTGATAATGCCGAATTCTTTGAAAAAAAAGGCGCTGCTGTTGTTTTGAAAAGGGAATATGCAAATGCAAATTCCCTTAAAAACGCTCTTATGACAATGTTGGATTCTAAAAAGAGAAAGCTTTTCTCAGACGCATGCGGTAAGATGCTTCCAAAAACAAGAAGCGCAAGATTTATTGCAGAACTTCTGTCAGAAAATTTTATAAACGGTAATTTATGCCAATAACAGTTGTTGATATCATTTTATTAATACTTGCTCTCATAATCTGTATCCGTGCAGGAATTAACGGCTTAATCAATGAAATATTCGGATTAGGAACTTTTATTCTCGGTGCATGGCTTGCATTTATGTTTATGAATAAGCTTCAGCCGTATCTTGCTGAATGCATGAACGATAAGCTTGCTTCTGTTTTAACTTTCCTTATTCTGTTTACTTGCGTTTTCCTTATTATGAAAATAATACAGACTGTGCTTAAATCTATTTTTTCAGCACAGATCCTTAACAGCCTTGATCATGGCCTTGGACTTATTATCGGTGTCGCAGAAGGCGTTCTTTTTATCATCATTGTTTTTATTCTCATGGAAATTTTACAGTCATGGATTGATACTTCTGAGCTAAGAAACGGTTCATATCTTTATCATCTTTTTCAGGGAATGATTGATTCTGCAGGATTTAAATTACCGGAGACAATTCATGTATGATAATCTTTTGTATCAAAGTGTAGATTCTCTTTTAACTGCAGACATTAAAAATGATAATCTGCCGGGCTCTGTATTATTTTCAGGACCTGATGCAACTGGTAAACTGACTGCAGCGCTTGAAACTTCGAGAATCCTTTCGTGTAAAAATAATCCGCGCGGTAAATGGTCTTGCAGCTGTTCATCGTGTATGCAGCATAAAGCTCTTGTTAATTCAAACACAATTCTTCTCGGACCACGCGACTGCTGTCTTGAAATTTCTGCTTCTAAAAAAGCATTCCTTACAGCGTTTTATACAGGTGAACATGTTGAAGCAACCCGATATCTTTTTGTCCGCAGCGTAAGAAAACTTACAATGAGATTCAATCCGATCCTCTGGCAGGACAGTAAAAAGCTTTCAAAGATTTCTTCGTATACTTCAACTCTTGATGAGCTGCTTGAAGAAATTGATCCGCCAAGAGAACTTCCTCAGTATGAAGAGCTTTCAAAAATCTGTGACAAGATTGAAAAAGAAGCTTTAGGACTTGAAGAGGAATTTATGTATGATTCCATTTCAATTTCTCATATCAGAAACCTTTCGAGCTGGGCACGTATTTCTTTATCTGAAGGAAAGAAGGTAATCATAATCGAAAAGGCAGAAAGAATGCTTGAAGGTGCAAGAAATGCACTTTTGAAGATTCTCGAAGAACCGCCTGAAAATACAATGTTCATTCTTACAACCAGCAAGCGAAATTCTGTAATGCCGACAATTCTGTCGCGTGTAAGAACATATAATTTTACTGCCAGAACTGATGTCCAGAGCAAAGAAATTATTGACCGCGTATATCATGATGAATCGGAAGGAACAATTCAGCAGTATCTTCAGACATTCCTTGCGATTCCGCCTCAAAAGATAAAAGAATACACACATAATTTCTATAAAGAAATCGTAAATGGAATTATTCCTGACGTTGCATCTTTAGTTAAAGAGTGCAATAAATTTGATCCGAGAATTCTTCTCCAGCTTTTTCTTGAGAACATATATCAGATTCAGAAAAGTGCACTTACTTCTTCAAAAGGTGTAGAGGCAAGTTCTCAGTGTACAAAAGCTGTTCGCGATTGCTGGAATAATGTTACGGTTTACAATATGTCGGTAGAAGCAAGTCTTGAACAGCTTGTAAAAGAAATTGCTCTGATTAACCGTCTTAACGAAAACGTATTAAAACAGGCATATGACAAACTTTAATACAAGAATTGCAGATAAAATCTCAAAACTTTCAGATTCTCAGCTTCAGTCACTTTTTGAATCCTTAAGTGAAAATTACTTGATGTTAAGTTCAATAATTGAATCTCTGACTTCAGGTATCATTGTTGTTAATGATGAATGGATTCCGGTTATATCAAATAAGGCTGCAGAAAGACTTGTTTCTTTTTCGATGCATGGAATTGATGCAAAAGCTGAAGGGCTGAATCTTGTAAAGATAACGAAAGACAAAGATATTTCAAACTTTTTTAAAACCTGCTGTGAACTCAATAAAACAAATGTTTCAGAAGAATTTACAGTTTCGACAAGCAGCGGAACGGTTCGCTTTATTACAATCACTGTAAGTCCGCTTGTAACAAATGATAAGCTTAATGGTAGCATTATCGTTATCCGCGATATTACAGAACAACGCAACCAGGAAATTCTCCTTCACAGAATGGAAAGCCTTGCAAGTCTTACAAATCTTGCCGCAAGCGTTGCACACGAAATTAAAAATCCTTTGGGCGCCATAAGCATTCATATTCAGCTTTTACAGAAGGCAATCGCAAAAGCGCGCGAAAATGAAAATACATTGCCGGATAAAAAGTTTGTTGAAAACTACATTGATGTCGTTAACGAAGAAATTGATAACCTTAACAAAATTGTCGTAGACTTTCTTTTTGCAGTCAGACCTGTCAGTGCTAATCTTGAACTTCTTCACCCGAATTCAATTATTGAAAAACTCATTGATTTTCTCAAGCCTGAATATGAGAAAGAAGGAATTTCAATTAACGTTTCTTTATGTCCTGAAGATACAAGACTTCTTCTTGATGAAAAACTTTTCAGAGAAATAATCGTAAATCTTTCTCAGAATGCAATTCATGCAATAAAAGAAAAATCTGAAACTGATAAAAATACAACTGCCAGCAAATCCTTTAATAACACAGACTTGGAAAGTATTGGAATTATCGAAGTAACCAGCGTTATTCGTGATGACAAATATTGTCTTACAATAACAGACACTGGCTGCGGAATCCCTAAAGAAAAACTCAATAAAATTTTTGAACCGTATTATACAACTAAAGCAACAGGAACAGGACTCGGCCTTACAACTGTTTATAAAATCGTAAAAGAGTTTAAAGGCGATATTTCTGTAAAATCTGTTACAGGCGAAGGAACTTCGTTTATTATTTCACTTCCGGTTCCGCAGCTTAATAAAAGGCTTCTTGCTTATAATGAGTCAGATAAAGGTGAAAAATGAAATTTACTCTTTTAATTATTGATGACGAAAAAAATATCCGCGAAGGTCTCGGTGCCAATTTTGAAATGGAAGGCTACAATGTTAAGCTTGCCGAAAACGGAAAAGAAGGCCTCGATTATATTTCAAAAGGCGATATTGACTTAGTAATCACAGACTTAAGAATGCCCGGCATTTCAGGCGAAGAAGTCCTCCGCAAAGTTACAACAGAAACTCCAGGCATTCCTGTAATTGTATTAACCGGACACGGAAGCATCGATTCGGCAGTTGACGCAATGCGTAACGGCGCCTATGACTTTTTGACAAAACCGTTGAATCTTGATCAGCTTACAATGATAGTAAAACGCGCTCTTGAATCCCGCGAACTTTTACTCCAGCATAAACAGTTAAAGAAAGAAGTTGAAAGTGACCTTGCATTTGACAAGATGATCGGTAAAAGTGCCGAAATGCAGAAGGTCATGCAGATGATTAAGAAAGTTGCTTCGTCAAAAGCATCCGTATTAATCACCGGAGAAAGCGGTGTAGGTAAAGAAGTTGTTGCTGATGCAATCCACAAACTTTCGCCTCGCAAGGACCAGCAGTGCATAAAGGTTCATTGTGCGGCCTTAAGCGAAACTCTTCTTGAATCAGAACTTTTCGGTCACGAAAAAGGTGCGTTTACCGGAGCTGACAGTCTTGTAAAAGGCCGCTTTGAGCTTGCCCACGGTAGTACCATCTTCCTTGATGAAATCGGCGAAATTAATCCAAGCGTGCAGATTAAGATTTTACGCGTGCTTCAGGAAAAAGCATTCGAAAGAGTAGGCGGTCAGGAAACAATAAATGTTGATGTAAGAATCATTGCGGCAACAAACCGCACGCTTGAAGACGAAGTAAAAAAAGGAACTTTCCGCGAAGATTTGTATTACCGTCTCAACGTAATTCATATTCATGTTCCGCCGCTTCGAGAAAGAAAAGATGACATTCCGTTATTGATTGCAAGCTTCCTTGAAGAGTTTGCAGCCGAAAACGGAAAAGTTATAAAAGGAATCGATGCTCAGGCAAAGTCTGCAATCTTTAATTACAGCTGGCCTGGAAATATCCGAGAGCTTCGAAACTGTATTGAAAGTGCAGTTGTAATGTGTTCCGGAGATGAGATCAAACTAGAAGATTTGCCACCAACTGTAAGTAAGTTAGCAGGCGAGTCTTCGATCAGCATTCCTGCAAACTCAACCCTTGATGAAGCAGAAAAAATCATCATTCTTCAGACCCTTGCTGCAAATAAAAACAACAAGTCCAAAACCGCAGACTTACTCGGAATCGGAAGAAAAACACTTCACCGAAAGCTTGAAGAATACGGAATTAATTCTGATGATTCAGAATAAACAAAAAGGCCCATGCTTTTTACAGCACTGGGCCTTTTCTATTAAAAACACTCTCCAGAATGGAAGTGCTTCTGAATACTAGATAATTGTTCCCGAAGGAATTACTACGTTCTTGCGGATTACGATAATTCCGTCTGCAACATAGAAGTTACCATAGTCACCGTTTTCGTATTTTTTACCGCTTACGTTGATAGAACAGTTGTCACCGATGCGGGCATTCTTATCGATAATTGTTTTTGCGATATGGCAATGTTTACCGATACCCATGTTTGGAGTTCCTGTTTCTTTATTCTTAGCTTTTTCTTCATCTGATTCATAGAAGTCAGCACCCATTGTGATAACACCGTCAAGAACTGTTCCTGATTCAATGATAGAACGTATACCGATTACAGAATGACTGATCATAGAATCTGTAATTACACATCCTTCACTGGCAATACAAGCTGTAAGATCAGCGTGGTTCATTTTACAAGGTGGAAGGTTAGTCATCTGTGTAAAGATTGGTTCTCTTTCATCGTAGAAGTTGAACTGAGGTTTTACATTTGTTAAATCAAGTGTTGCATCATAGAAGCTTCTGATTGTTCCGATATCTTCCCAGTAACCATCGAAAATGTAAGAATTGATTTTTTTAGTCTTGATGGCCATTGGAATAATTTCTTTACCAAAGTCCTGTTTGTCGTTGTTAAGAATTTCTTCCATTGTGTCTGCATTGAAAATGTAGATACCCATTGACGCAAGATATTCTTTTTCTTTTGGAAGCATTGGGTCACGAGATGCTTCAGGAATTTTCCAGTCATCAATGTTAAGATCTGGTGCTGGTTTTTCCATGAATTCTGTGATTTTGTGTTCATCGTCAATTTTCATGATGCCGAAGCCTGATGCATCTCTTCTGTTTACTGCGATTGTTGCAATAGAAACATCTGCACCACTTTTAATATGCTGATCCATGAAATCGTTCAAGTCCATGCGGTAAAGCTGATCACCTGAAAGGATGATGTAATGAGTAGGCTTCTGAGTTTTGAAGTGAATGAAGTTCTTACGAACAGCATCTGCAGTTCCTTCATACCAACCAGAGTGTTCAAGAGTCTGTTCTGCAGCAAGAATTTCTACGAAACCGTTAGAGAAGCGGTCAAAGTTGTAGGAATTAGAAATGTGAAGATGCAATGAAGCAGAGTTGAACTGTGTTAAAAGATAAATCTTTTTAAAACCTGAGTTGATACAGTTTGAAATAGGAATATCGACGATGCGATATTTTCCTCCAAATGAAACAGCTGGTTTTGAGCGTTCTTTTGTTAATGGGTAAAGACGAGTTCCTTTACCACCACCTAAAATGATGCTGATGACACGAGATTTATCAATTTCTTTAGACATATATTAACCCTCCAAGGTTATGTTAATTCAAGTTTATACTTTTTTTAGATAATTTATTATAAAACCCAAATTTCAAATTTGCAACTTTTTTATTACCTAAATAGAAAAAAATGAACAAATTTTACATTTTGAAAACTTTGATATTTGTTACGTTATCTTGATTATACTCAAAAAATAGTGTTTATTTATGCTGCATAGTGCAAGGAATTTTTTATGAAAATTAATTTTAGTTTTAAACAGTTTTGTCCTCAAAAATGGCAGGTAAAACTTCCATTTATGCTGGCTGCAGTGTTATTGATGGGTATTACTCTTTCAGTACTTATTGAGATTGGCTGGGGAACAGATCCTGCGACTTTTATGAATTATCATGTGGCGGCTTTGCTGGGAACAGATAATATTGGTCTGATCCAAATTATGGATTATGGAGTACTTCTTATTTTTGTAATTTTATTCGGTGCACAGCATATTGGCTTTGGGTCAATTGCAAATATGTGTTTTATAGGATTTGTTTCTGATTTTTCACGTTGGGTCTGGAAGTTGATCGGCTTCCATCAGTATCTTCAGAATGCCTCAATGGGACCAAAAATTCCAATTTTTGCTGCTGCTTTACTTCTTTTTGTAATTGCAGCTTCTATCTACATGAATTCTTGCCTGGGAATTGCTCCTTACGATGCTATTCCTAAAATCATAAGTGACGCTTCTCCAAAATTCCCATTCTTTATAATCCGCATTATTTTCGACTATTCTGCAATCGCCATTGGTCTTTTAGCCGCATATCTTGCCCGTAATAATATTACTGATCCTGTTGCTTCTTTTGCAGGAATTGGCCTTAAAACCAACATTTTTGGTTCTGCATGTATGAGTCTTCTTCTTGGACCACTTATTTCTGTAGTAGGAAAAGTGATGAAAATGGCAATTCCTGTGTTCCAGGATGCTGACAATGAAGAAAAAAAGGTAGAAAAAGACGCTTAATAAGGTGGAAATTCCCTTTTAAAGCATCTGAAATAGTACTTGAAACATATAAAAATCCTAAACTCAATTTTTTAAAAACCGATAATTAGAGTAACAATTTCTAATACGAGGGTAAAAAATGATCAGAGGATGGTACACAGGTGCAAGTGGAATGAACGCCCAGCAGTACAGACTGGACACAATTTCCAACAATCTTGCAAACGTTGATACTGCTGGTTTCAAAAAGGATGTAACAGTAACCAAAAGTTTCAGCGAACTGCTTCTTCGCCGTAAAGATTTTGACGGCGTTTATGAAAATCCGTTTGGTTCAGCTGATGCTGCACCAATTATTGGCAAACTTGGCGTTGGTGTAGAAACTAACGAAAACTTTACAGATTTTTCAGAAGGCTCACTTAGACTCACAAACACTTCTACAGATTTGGCACTTCATGGAAAAGGCTTCTTTGCAATTCAGACTCCTGACGGAGAACGTTACACAAGAAACGGAAACTTTATGATTGGTAAAGAAGGAATTCTTGAAACTAAGGATGGTTATCCAGTTCTTGGTGAAAACGGAATTATTCGACTTGAAGATGACAAATTCAAAGTAAACGAAGATGGAATCATCGTTACAAAAGACAATGAAGTAGTAGACCGCTTTAAAGTAGTCCGCTTTGATAATGAAAGATATCTTAAAAAACAGGGCAACAGTTTCTGGTATGAAACTGAAACTTCTGGCCCTGCTCATATAGCAGAAGGCTTTGAACGTCCTCAGTTTATTCAGAACTACATGGAAACATCAAATGTAAATGTAGTAAACGAAATGGTTCGTATGATCGAAGTAAACCGTGCATACGAAGCTAACCAGAAAACAATTCAGTCTCAAGATTCGATGATGAATACATTGTGGAACCGCGTAGCTGCAGTTCACCGCTAATTTAGGAGTAAGTTGAAATGGTAAGAAGTTTATGGACAGCCGCAACAGGCATGAACGGACAGCAGTCAAATATTGATGCAATTTCAAACAACCTTTCTAACGTTAATACAACAGGTTTTAAACAGCAGCGCGTTGAATTTGAAGATCTTATTTATCAGAACTTAAAACTTGCAGGAACTCCTGCAACTGAAGATACTGTTAATCCTGTAGGAATCCAGCAGGGAGCCGGTGTTAAAGTAGCTGCAACTCAGCGTATTTTTACACAGGGTTCTTTGCAGAATACAGGCGTTGACACAGATGTGGCAATCGTTGGCGAAGGTTTTATCCGTGTTCAGCAGTATGACGGAAGCTACGCATATACTCGTGATGGTGCTCTTAAAGTTGATATGACAGGACAGCTTGTTACATCTGAAGGTCTTCGTGTAATGCCAGAAATTATTCTTCCTGAAGGATTTGATATTCATACATTGACAATTACAGATCACGGCCGTGTAACTGTAAAAGTTGCAGGTGATGATCTTCCTGTTGATGTAGGTCAGCTTGACCTTTACCGTTTTCCAAACCAGGTAGGTCTTGAAGCAATAGGTGACAGCTTGTTCAAAGTTACTAACGCTTCAGGCGAAGCTATTGCAAGCCGTCCTGGTGTAGATGGAATGGGAATTATCAAGCACAAATTCCTTGAAATGTCAAACGTTTCAGTTGTAAATGAAATGGTTCAGATGATCGTTGCCCAGCGCGCATACGAGTTCAACTCGAAAGCAATCCAGACATCGGATGCCATGCTTAACGTTGCAGCAAACCTTAAACGCTAATAAAGTGATTTGATTTTTCTAAATCAAGTAAAGAAAGGATAAATATATGACTGGAATTACAGGTCTTGGAAACCTTACACAGACAAATACAATGATGAATCACACAATGCAGCGTGAAGAATCAAACCGCTTTGATGCCCTCGTAAAAGCAGCAAGATCTTCATCTAAAGCTGATACAAACGGAACTGTTTCAAGTGAACAAGTTTCTGTTCGTGATACACGTTTGAACGGTGAGTTTACTTCAGACTATTCCGGAACATATAAATCTGAAGCTGATAAAGCAGCAAAACCTTCAGGATTTGCTGCAAATGCAAAAGGTCAGCAGAAGACAATCGACAAAACTTCTAAGCTTTACGAAAAATCATTGGAACTTGAATCATTCTTTGTTAAAATGATGGTTGATTCTATGCGTAAAACTGTAACAAAATCTAATCAGAGTGAAAACAGTTTTGCACAGAAGATGTACGAAGATATGCTTTATGATGAATACACAACTGTATTAACTAAGAATTCAGGATTTGGAATTGCAGATTCCATTTACCTTGAATTAAGCAGATAATCAGCTTTCGTCAATCTGTAAATAGTTTTTATTTTTTCCAGACAACATAACGGACTCTGCCTTCATCAACAGCCTGCTTTATTGCACGCTCACGGTTTGAAAGGGCAGAGTTTCCTGTTTTTACCTCAATGAATAAAACTTCATCGACATAACATTTTTCTCCACTGTCAGAACTTTCTTCAAGGCCTTTAAATGCGATAAAATCAACAGGCTTTCCTAGAAACTTAACTTCATCATAACGAGCAGGAAAATCCGGAAAGAGTGGGGCAAGCTGTTCGGTAACCTGTCCACCGATAACAGCGCGGGATCTTTTTACTGCATCGTTCCTTTCAGACTGAATCTGTTTTTCTATTTTGTTTTTTGCAGAAAGCGTTCCGATTGCTTTGCCTGTAAAAAAAATAATTGCGATAATAGCAATAAAAATCAATGCAATTAAAAAGTGCTGTGCGAATGTTAAGTGTGAAAGTGAAATAAAAAGTTCTGCCATGTTTTTAATTTAACACACACGAAGTCAGTCGTCAATTTTTGCATGACTTTAAAGTTAAAAAAAATCTTCAGTATATTATTTTAATGTCAAATTACGGATTATTAAAATCTTTCTTAATTGCCCAAATTCCTCAAAAAGAATATACTTAAGGAATGAAAAACCAGTTACCAGAAAACCTTAAAGGCGTGCACATTCACTTTGTCGGAATCAAAGGAACAGGAATGGCAGCGCTTGTTGAAATCTTATTCCACGCGGGAGCTGTAATCACAGGAAGTGATGTAAGTGAACGTTTCTATACTGACGAAATTCTTGAAAAGCTCGGGCTTAAAGCTCTCGAGTTTTCTGAAAATAATATTACTGACGACGTTCAGTACGTAATATATTCTTCTGCATACAATCTTGATAAAAATCCAGACCTTATTGCAGCTGTAAAGAAAAATGTTCCATGCCTTTTATACACACAGGCATTAGGGAATTATTCAGAACGTGCATTTTCATGCGGAATCTGCGGCGTTCACGGAAAGACAAGTACAACCGGTTTGACTGGAACTATCTTGAAGGAACTTGATCTTCCTGTTCAGGTACTTGCCGGAAGTATCATCAATTCTTTTGGCGCAACCTGTACTTACACATCTCCTTTAATTTCAAAACTTGAAGCAGGTGAAAAAAAATATTTTGTTGCTGAAACCTGTGAATATCAGAGACACTTTATGTCATTCTGCCCGAGAAAGATTATCTTAACTTCAGTAGAACCTGACCACCAGGATTATTATCCGACTTATGAAGATATCCGCGAAGCCTTCATTGATTACATCTGCAAATTACCTGAAGGCGGAGACGTAATTTACTGCGCTGACGATAAAGGGGCAGTTGATACAGTCACAATCGTAAAAACAAAAAGAGCTGACATAAACTACATTCCTTACGGCGAAAAGGCTGAAGGCGAGTACAAACTTGCATTCGGTAAAGTTGAAAATGAAAGGAACTGTTTTAGCGTAAAGCTTTTCGAAAATTCTTCAAACCCGGAATTTGCCCTTTCGATTCCGGGCCGTCACGAGGTTCTTGATGCCTGTGCTGCAACAGCCCTTGTCTGCCAGCTTTTACGCGACAAAGGTCTTGAACCTTCATCTTATGCAAAACAGATTGCACAGGGACTTTTGAACTTTACCGGCGGTAAACGCCGAAGCGAAATAGTAGGGCGCCTTAAATCAAAATCAGGGAACGACGTTGTAGTTCTTGACGACTACGGCCATCATCCGACAGCAGTAAAAACTACGCTTGAAGGTTTCAGGGAATTTTACAAAGGACGCAAAATCATCGTAGATTTTATGAGCCACACATACAGCCGCACACAAGCACTTCTTAAAGAATTTGCCTCAAGCTTTGAAAGTGCCGACGAGGTTATCCTTCACAAAATCTATTCTTCTGCCCGCGAAAAACCTGAAGATTTTACAATTACCGGAAAAACTTTGTACGAAGAAGTGCTTAAAACTGGTAAAGACAAGAATACTGTTCATTATTACGAAGAAATTCTTGATGCAAAAGACTTTGTAATGGCAGAACTTGAAAAAACATTGGATTCAAAATATCCTGACGGATATCTTTTTGTAACAATGGGTGCCGGCGACAACTGGAAGTTGGGTAAGGCCATTTTAGGCTAAGAACTAAAGACAGGATAATGAACAGTTTGTTTGTTATTAAATATAGATATTCAAATAAAAAGTGGTCATTCGAAATGAGGTAAAACTAATCACAATGACCACTTTTTTTGTCTTTAATTATCTTTAAATACCTGTATTTTGAGTACCTTGCGTACAGTTGATTTTAAGACTTCAATTGTGTAATTTTCAAATTCAAATTTCTGACCATTTACAGGAATGTCTCCTGCAAGTTCAATCACCCAGCCGCTGACTGTATTTGCGTCATAATTTTCTGCTTTTTCAGGATCAATTCCGAGAACCTCGAAAGCTGTATCAAGCGGCGCATTTCCGTCAAATACAAAATGGCTGTCAGAGATCTTTCTGTGGAGCGTGATTTTTTCATCGTGTTCATCGTAGATTTCACCTACAAGCTCTTCGATAATGTCTTCAATTGTGACGATTCCCAAAGTTCCGCCGTATTCGTCCATTACGATTGCAATCTGGCTTCGCTTGTTTTGAAGGTTTTTCAAAAGCTTTGAAATCTTTGTATGTTCAGTAGTAAAATGAGCTTCCTGTACAATGTCAGAAAGCTGACCTGTTTTTTCTGTATAGATGCGGTAAAAGTCTTTGATGTGAATGATGCCGACAATTGTGTCGATTGATTCTTTGTAAACAGGTAAGCGGGAATGTCCCGATTTCTGGAATGCTTTAAGAATCTCTTCAGGTTCTTCATGAATTTCAACAGCAGTCATATTAACTCGCGGTGTAAAAATGTCACCGACTTCAAGATCGTCAAATTCAATTACTGAACGAATGAGCTTTGTTTCATTTTCCTTGAGCGTTCCGTCTTCTTCAGCTTCTTCAACAAAAGTCATGATTTCATCTTCTGTGATTACTTCTTCTTTATTAAGGCCGAAAATTTTTCCTACAAGCCACTGCCATCCGCAGAGCAGAAGATTGAACGGATAGAGAATATAGTAAAGGCTGATGATGAAAGGGTATAAGGCCATTGCAATTTTTTCAGGATAAGTTTTAGCAATGTACTTTGGTGTAATTTCCCCGAAAATCAAAACCGCCAGTGTAACAACTGCAGTTGAAATTACTGCAGAATCAACAGCCGGGTTAATCAAAAGTTTTGCGAATAAAATTGTTGCGATTGCAGACGCAGAAAGATTTACAATGTTGTTTCCGAGAAGAATTGTACTTAAAAGATTGTCAAAACGGTTTTCGGCAAGATCAAGAACTTTACCGGCACGTTTGTTTCCATTTGTAAAAAGTGTTCTGAGTTTGATTTTTGAAGCGCATGAATACGCAGTTTCTGTAGCAGAAAAAAATCCCGAAAGAAAAATCAGGGCGATAAGAGAAATTAATAAGCTCGCGGACCCGGCAGGCATAAAGCATAAATCCTAAAAATAAAATAAGAGGAAGAAAATCCTCTTTAAGTCACCAAAACTTAAGGTTAAGTTCCCAAAGAAGCTCGAGAAGAAAAACCTCAAATCTGATACTTATACTAAATATAT